>Ga0154020_10000741_pt1 | contig 40349 bp, 31 predicted proteins | sample Klosneuvirus_201_FD_109709 | JGI IMG/M metagenome (GOLD analysis project Ga0154020, IMG submission 109709) | Active sludge microbial communities from wastewater, Klosterneuburg, Austria - Klosneuvirus_20160825_MG | ecosystem: Engineered > WWTP > Aerobic digester > Activated sludge | place... | reverse complement strand
CATCCTGGGGCTGGAGAAGGTCCCAAGGGTTCGGCTGTTCGCCGATTAAAGTGGCACGCGAGCTGGGTTCAGAACGTCGTGAGACAGTTCGGTCCCTATCTGTTGTGGGCGTTAGAAAATTGAGGGGCGCTGACTCTAGTACGAGAGGACCGAGTCGGACGAACCGCTAGTGTACCTGTTGTGGCGCCAGCTGCACCGCAGGGTAGCTATGTTCGGATGAGATAAGCGCTGAAAGCATCTAAGTGCGAAACTCACCTCAAGATAAGTTTTCTTTATAAGGATCGTGGCAGACTACCACGTTGATAGGCTACAGATGTAAAGGCAGTAATGTCAAAGTCGAGTAGTACTAATTGTCCGTAAGCTTTCGAAAACAAAATTTGGTCTGAGGTCTCAGTTTATTCTGAGATCTCAGATCGAAAGTCTCGTGTCTTTTCATATGTTAATCTTATTGAATTTAAGATTTAAGTATACAGTTCACTGTACCTTAATTCTGATCCCTTTATGGCGTCTATTGCGGCGGGGATCACCTCTTCCCATACCGAACAGAGAAGTTAAGCCCGCCAGCGCAGATGGTACTTGGCCTAAAGCCCGGGAGAGTATGTCGATGCCAATTTTAAGAAAAGCCTCACAGCAATGTGGGGCTTTTTTTTTGTCCTTCCTTTTTTTGATCCAATCTTCCTTTTTTTATTTACATTTATTAATATGAAAAAAATCATCACTACTTTGATCTTTCTTTTGGTATACACCAATTCTTCTTTTGCTCAAACCTTAACAAGCATTCATGTGAGTGGCAAGTACATTTTAGGTCCCTGTGGAGATACTTTGATCTTGAAAGGCGTGAATTACGCTCCTTATAACTGGGGTTGGACTTCAAGCCAATTAAGATTGAATCAGATTGCCTTATCAGGAGCGAATTGTGTTCGAATGCCCTGGTATGTTACTACACCGGATGGACCAACTCCTCAAGCAGTATATAATAACCTTGTTTTGTTGGATAGTGCCTTGTCAAAATGTGTTCAATACAAAATGATTCCTATTATTGAGTTACATGACCAAACATGTTTGAATAATCCTTCAAACTTGATCACAACTGCAAATTGGTTTGTGCAGCCGGCAGTAAAAGTACTGATCAATAAGTATAAACATAGTATAATTCTGAATATAGCAAATGAAGCGCTCTGGGTGGCTTGGGCAGGGAATACATTAACTGCTCAATCTTCTTTTTCTAACACCTATAACACGATCGTAAGTACAATACGAAGTAATAGTATAACGGTTCCAATAATGATCGATGCTCCTGAGTGCGGAACGAATCTTGATGTTTTGGCGAATATCGGTGGAGTGATGCAAAGCGCTGATCCGTCTCAAAATTTAATTTTTAGTGCACATGCTTATTGGTATACTTATGCCAATAATGATTCTTTGCAGGCTTTAAATAAAATAAATTATGCCCTCACGAAGAATATTCCTTTTGTTTTTGGTGAAGTTGCAAACCTGCAAGATGGAAATTCAATGTGTCAATACACTTTAAATTACAAACCTTGGATGCGAATTCTGAAACAAAAGAAAATAGGATGGATGGCCTGGAGTTGGGATAATGATGGGTGTCCTGCAAGACAGATCACTACAAATGGTAATTTCAGTAGTTTAAGCACATACGGAACAGATATCGTCAATAATCCAGTGTATGGATTAAGCGTGAGTACAGTCAAAAGTTTATACTTGCAAAATAATAAATCTTGCCCTCCACCACCACCTCCCCCAAATGGACTCAATGATTATAATAAACAGAACGCATTCGTCATTTTTCCGAATCCATCAAACGGAGAGTTTAATCTACTAACTGACTTTACAATGAAGAGATTAAGTGTTTATAATGTGGCAGGTGTTGAGCTTAAACTCCATAAAGGAAGCAATGGCTCTTTTTGTATCGACAATAAAGTCCCGGGAGTTTATTATTTAGAATTGTTTGATGATAAAGGTAATCGTTACATGAAAAAACTGATTGTTCAATAGAGATGAACTTTTTAAAAATGATAGCAAAATATTAATTTAGCGAGAATGACTATAATCGACCTCAGAAGTGATACAGTAACGAAACCAAGCAAAGCGATGCTTGATGCTATGTTCAATGCAAAAGTAGGTGACGATGTATTTGCTGAAGATCCAACTGTTCTTGAATTAGAGAAGTATGCTGCCACTCTTTTTGGTAAGGAAGCAGCTCTGTTTTGTCCAAGTGGTACAATGACCAATCAGATCGCGATCAAAGTGCACACCCAGCCCGGCGATGAATTGCTTTGTGATGTTAATTCGCATATCTATAACTATGAAGGGGGAGGGATCTCCTTCAATTCGGGCGTTCAGGCAAAGTTAATTACAGGAAATGAGGGAAGATTATCGGTTGACTTGATTGAACCCTTAGTGAACGGAGATTTTGATTGGCTGACAAAAACTTCGCTTGTTTCACTGGAGAATACTGTGAATAGAGCAGGAGGGAGCTACTATAAACTCGATCAAATAAAACCAATCACAGCCTTTTGTAAATCAAAAAAACTAAAACTTCACCTCGATGGAGCAAGGATATTTAATGCATTAATTGAATCGGGTGATTCGACAAAAGACATAGGTGATTGCTTTGATTCTATATCAATTTGTTTATCGAAAGGCTTAGGTGCGCCCGTAGGTTCTCTATTGCTCGGAGAAAAAGATTTTATTAAAAAAGCCAGAAGGGTGAGAAAGGTTTTCGGTGGGGGTATGCGACAAGCTGGATTTCTGGCGGCTGCCGGTCTTTATGCATTGCAAAATAATATCACTCGATTAAAAGAAGATCACAGGAAAGCAAAATTGATAGAAGCGAAATTAAAACAGCTTTCCTACATTGATTCTGTTTTACCCGTCTATACCAATATCATTATTTTCAATTTGAAAAAAGAAAAATTTTCCGGAGAAATATTTGAAAGAAAATTACTGGAGAAAAATATTAAGATCGCTGCTTTCGGAAAGCAAACCATACGAATGGTGACGCATTTGGATTTTGATGATGAAATGCTGGGCCGAGCTTTAACGGTTCTTCAAGAGTTCGATAAGTAATGCATGATCAATTATTTATTAAGCTTCCGCATTTTAAATACATTTAAAGGTATTTCGCCCCAAAAAAAATCACTTTACTTGACCTTTATATACATTCGCGTGGTGTATCTGTTTGATTTACAAAAAAGATTTTTATTTAGCATTTTCTTGGTTTTTGCACTAGTTTCTGTCAAAAGCCAATATGATGTATCAATTGCTATTCCCGTGCGATTCAAGCAGGTAGAATTGAAACTCAAAGGGAAGAATTGGAGTAAGGGTGATGTCAATGACATAGTGTTGGGTTCGGTTCTTCTGAATAGAGTTGCTCAATATGACAGCGCATACAACTGGATGTTGAAAGCAATTGATGAAAGAGTATATGAGACAGATCTCAAAGCAAAAGCTATTTGTTTCATTGAGTTTGCCAACGTGCAAAAATACCGTGGTCGCTACGAAGTTGCATTGTCCTATTATTTGAGAGCTGACAGCCTGATTAAACGAATAGGTGAGACTGATTTGAAGGCCCGATATTTAGTTGCGTTAGGGGAATTCTACAGAAAGTTGGGCAGACTTGAAGAAGCCCGTTCTGTTATGAATACTGCAATTAATTTTGCGAAAGAAGGCCGGATAAAGGATACAGCGCTATTGATTTCGGTTTATAATAGGATGGCTGCCGTTCAGAATGAAGGTGGTGGAGATTCTGTTGTTGCTTATTCACTAAAAGCAATTGCTCTATCCAGAAAAATGAATGACCCCTACTTAGAAGCCATTTCATTCAATGAAATTGGATTTGTGTATAAAAATATGAATTTGGTAGACACATCTTTGAAATGTTATTTGAAAGCTGAAAAATTGTGGATGAGAAGTGGTTCACTATCAGAGGCTGTACATGCTATGTACAACAGAGCACTTTTAATGTCACATAATTATAAATTTGGTAAAGAAAGTATTGGACTATATAAAAAGATAATTGAGTTGTGCAAAGAGAATAAGATCGACTATCCAATCGAGAATGTATATATGGCCTTAAGCAGTGATTATTATTTTTTAGGGGATTCTGCCAGCAGTTACAGGAACAAAGTCAATGCACTAAACCTCATGGTGACAACAGCTCAAAAAAGATACGCCAATGATATTGGAATCGCAAAAGAGAAATATGAGAACGATAGAATTCAATCTGAATTGAAGCAGTCCAACCTTGAATTAAAGCAGACAGAGGAAATGCTTTTCTTGAAAAAAAAGGAAAGCAAATTGGTGTATCTTTTTTTGATAGTACTTTCATCATTGCTAGCCATTATATTCGTTCTGTACTATAAGAATTACAAATTCTCAAAACAATTACAGAAAAAGGTCAAAGAGAAAGAAGCGCTTGTTCAGGAGATACATCATAGGGTGAAGAATAATCTTCAGTTTGTAACCTCACTCATCAATTTACAGATCAACTCGGCATCTGACTCAGAAACAATTCCTTCCCTTCATGAAGCCGGACGCAGGATCAAGGCGATGTCACTGGTACATGAAATGCTCTACAACAATGATGATGTAGGAGCACTCAGGATAGATCAATACCTGAAAGAGTTGGTGCATTCAATGAATGAACTTCTAAACACGGAAGAAATACCCGTGGTGTTTAAATTAGAATGTGATGCGATTTATTTTAGTGCCACTACTTCAACAGCACTTGGTATGATCACGTCTGAGCTGATAGCTAATTCGATCAAACATGCATTTAGGAATACTGAAGAGCCAATCGTTAAAATTCAATTGAATTTAAAGGAGAATGGTAGAATTACTTTTTCTTATAGCGATAATGGAAAAGGTGTTAAAGAAAGTAAAAGCGAAGTGAAAAATCTAGGCATGAGATTGGTCGATATTTTTTCCCGACAATTAAAGGGAACTTATACAATTAATGGAATGAATGGTTTTAGTTTTATACTTGATTTTGTTAACGGATGAAAACCTTGAAAATTTTAATTATTGAAGATGAAGTTCTAATTGCAGAGGACTTGAAGGATCTATTGTTGACCTTTGAGATTCCGAAGGTTGAAATGGCGCATTCGTTAAGTTCCGGCTTAGATAAATTAATTAGTTTTAAACCGGATATAGCTTTATTGGATGTGCGAATGGAAGGAGAATTGGATGGATTAAAGATTGCTGAATATATAAACAGTGATGTTAAAATCCCTTTCATTTTTATAACTTCTCACTCTGATCTCGAAACAATAAAGAAAATAATTGAGTTGAAGCCTTCAGGCTACATCACTAAGCCCTTCAAACGATCAGATATTTTTGCTAGTTTAAATCTTGTAGCCGGGTTCCTTACGAAGAGAAATAAAGTGCTTATTAAAGATGGGCATAAAACCATTATTTTCGATTGGGATGAAATAAATTATATTGAAGGGGAGGGGAATTACATTAATGTTTTTGCCGGTAGCCGAAAAGTTGTTGCCCGTCAGTCGATGGACAGTATTATTGAGCAACTCGACAGAGAGATCTATTTTAAAATCCACAGATCATATATTGTAAATTTGAATAAAATCCTGAAGTTCAACAGAAAAGAAGTTTCAATTGGAAATGTAACCATTCCCGTTTCGAGAAATGTTCAGGAAGAATTAGAGCAGAAACTGAAGAGTAAGAGTTAAACTTTACTCTTTGCATTTCACATACAAATTTTGGCATTTCAGAACATCATTGAATATTATCAAATTGAGAATATTAGTTTTGGATACTATTAAATAAAAATTTATATGAAGAAAAAATTACTAAAATTTATGATGGCAGCTTCGTTCTGTCTGTTCACGGGTTATTCCGGTGCCTATGCTCAAACCGGATCTGCACTTAATTTTGATGGAACAAATGATGATGTTCAGCTTGGTATGGCAATCACCAACTCGTTGGCAAACTCTCCGGTTTTAACTGCTGAGGCATGGGTTCGTCCAACTACAACTACTGGTGTGGGTGCAATTGTTTCGAATCATGAAAGCGGTTCAACTCAGTTTGCTTTACGCAGAAACGGAAACTATTTTGATTTTTTTGTTGGTTTTGGATTGTATGGAACGCAAACTCCGGCAAATACTGCTTCACTTAATGTTTGGCAACATGTTGCAGCCGTATTTAATAACACAGTGCTAACTATTTATATCAATGGCGTTTTCTCAAGCTCGACTAGCTGTCCTGCTTATTCATTAGGGGCAACTATTTTTCAAGGGAGAATCGGTAATAACGCTTACAATGAGGCCTTCACTGGAAATTTAGATGAAGTTAAAATATGGAAGAGAGCACTTTGTCTTTCTGAAATTCAAAACAATATGCCGGCTGAATTGCAAACGCCTCAAGTCGGATTGCTGGCGTATTATAAGTTCAATCAAGGAACTGCCGGTGGTAATAATGGTGGATTAACTTCATTGACTGATTCTGGTCCTTCCAATGTGACAGGTACTTTGCTGAATTTTGCTCTAACAGGAGCAACTTCAAACTGGATCACTCCTGGTGGTGTTACAAATGGTAGTTTAGCGCCAGTTTATTTTGGTGGTTCTGTTACGGTTAATAGTGGATCCATCAATCCAGGACAAACATTCACAATGAACCCTGCGGGTGGAGTGAATTATACTTATTCTGCTCCTGGAACAGCAACTGTGCAACCAAGCATTCTGACTAACTATACAGTTTATGGTTATGTTGGGTCTTGCATGCACAAAGCTGTAAGTACAGTTACGGTGAATGCAAATTCTTTGAATACGGATGGGGTGGATGACTATGTAAATGTTGGGACTGGACTCAATGCAACTCTAGCACCTCTTACAAAAATTACAGTTGAAGCGTGGGTAAGACCTTCGTCGTTGAGTGGACTAGGATGTATTGTTGGTAATTATTCAACGCCTGCGAACGAAATGCAGTTTGTTATTAGAAGAGAAGGTAGTACTCAGTATAGGTTTTGGTTAGGAACTAATGGTGGATATACTTCTGTCAACTCAGTAGCTGTACCAACTTTAAATGTTTGGCAACATATTGCTGGTACATGGAATGGTACTGTTGCTTCTATTTATGTGAATGGTGTACTTTCTGCTACAGCAAGTATAACTTATACTTCATTGTGCACAACTTCTAATTCCCTCAGAATAGGAGCAAATGGAATAGGGGAAAATTTTAACGGTTATATCGATGAGGTTCGCATTTGGAATAGATCACTTTGTGCTAGTGAAATCGTGAATAATATGAATGGTGAACTTACTCTTCCACAAAATGGATTACTTTCATATTACAAACTGAATAACGGTATTTCAGGAGGAACGAACACCTTGGTTACTTCTGCACCGGATCTAGGATCTGCAAATATTACAGGCACACTTACAAATATGAACCTGACAGGTATCTCTTCTAACTGGATGGCTCCAGGAGGAATTGCTTTTGGTGCTATTGCACCAACATTTACAATTCCTAATTTTGCAGTAACCGGAACAAATACAATTTGTAATGGTATTACAACAACTCTGTCTGCCAATGGAGCCAGTACATACGTTTGGAATACAGGCGCAACTACTTCATCAATTTCAGCATCTCCAAGCGTAACTACAGTGTACAACGTAATGGGTACCTATTCAAATAATTGTCAAGCTACTTTGTATCATACACTAACAGTGAACGCGGTACCGGTTATTACCGTTAACAGTGGTTCGATTTGTTTAGGTTCATCATTTACAATTACTCCTGGTGGAGCGACTACATATACGATTCAAGGTGGTAATGCTGTTGTTAGTCCAACTGCAAATGCTACTTATACCGTTATTGGTACAAACAGTTTAGGTTGTGTTTCTAACAGTGCGGCTGTTTCCTCAATTACAGTTGTTGTTTGTGCTGGGGTTTTAGAGAACTCGGGAGTATTGAATGGCACAAACTTGTATCCTAATCCTAACAAAGGTGTATTCACAATTGAACTTCCCGTTCAGGCTAATGTTTCTGTTATGAATGTGATCGGTAAAGAGATCCTAAACAAAAATATGGAAGCAGGTAAGAATACGATCAGCTTAACTGATTTTTCTACCGGAGTTTATTTTGTGAAAGTGAAAAGCGGAGAAAGCCAGGTGATCTATAAAGTGATCGCTGAGTAAGATTTTTTTTATTGGTTATAAGGATCCCTTCGTCAATGGACGAGGGGATTTTTATTGAGTGAAAGTTTCTTCTGCAAATAATAAAGCCTTACTTTGAACTGTAAGGCTTTATTACTAATATACTATTTAATAAATCTATTATCCCAACACCTGCTTCAAATCCTCCAACAGATCTTCTACATCTTCCACACCTACACTTAAGCGCAATAAATTATCTACCACCCCTGCTTTTTCTCTTTCCGCTTTTGGTATGGATGCATGTGTCATTGTTGCAGGATGATTGATCAATGATTCTACTCCTCCTAAACTTTCGGCTAAAGAAAATACTTTGAATGAAGAGGCGAGTTTAAATGTGTTCTCAATACTTTTATCTTTTAACACAATAGAGATCATACCACCAAAATCCTTCATTTGTTTTTTAGCGATCGCATGATTCGGATGATCAGGGAAACCCGGCCAATATACTTTTTCAATTTTAGGATGTGTCTTTAAGTATTCGGCAATTTTTCTTCCGTTGAAGCAATGTCTCTCCATTCTTAAATGCAAGGTCTTGATTCCTCTCATCACGAGAAAACTGTCCATCGGACCCGGATTGGCACCACAGCTGTTTAAAATGAAATAAAGTTGTTCATGTAATTTATCTTCATTGGTAATGAGTGCTCCCATCACCACATCACTGTGCCCACCGAGGTATTTGGTAACTGAATGCATGACAATATCTGCTCCTAAAGCCAATGGATTTTGCAAGTAGGGTGATGCAAAAGTGTTATCGACTGCAAGGATCAATTTATTTGCTTTGGCAATTTCTGCGCAAGCCGCAATGTCAATGATCTGCATGGTTGGGTTGGTCGGTGTCTCAGCCCAGATCAATTTAGTATTAGAATTGATGTACTTCTTAATATTATTTGCATCAGTAAGATTGATGAAATGAAACTTGATTCCATAGTTTTCAAATATTTTCGTGAACATACGGTAAGAACCTCCATAAAGATCGTCTCCGGTGATCACTTCATCTCCCGGTCGAAGCAACTTCATTACAGCATCAGTAGCTCCCATGCCACTACTAAAGCATACACAATGTTTGCCGTTCTCAAGCGCTGCAATATTTTTTTGCAAGGCTTCCCTTGTCGGATTTTTTCCACGTGCATAGCCGTAACCTTTGTTGGTTCCCGGAGATTCCTGAACATAAGTGCTTGTTTGAAAGATCGGAGTCATGATGGCTCCGGTTGAAGGATCCGGATCTGCTCCGGCATGTATGGCCTTTGTGCCAAATCTATGTTTACTAAAATCGCCCATAATATTTTAAAATATTTCGTTTAAGTTCATTGTTTCTTTTTTTCTCACTCCTTTTTCTGTTTTTTCAAGTGAAACGCATTCTATTTTCGGATCATGTTCAAAGAACAGAAACCAGTTTTTCTCTGCTGCTTCATTTAGGATCTGAATTTTTTCTTTCAGTGTTTCTAAAGGCCTCATGTCGTATCCCATGACATAGGGAATAGGAATGTGCCCTGCACTTGGTATAAGATCGGCCATGTAAACTAAGGTCTTACCATTGTTCGTTATCACTGGAAGCATCATGGCTTCTGTATGTCCGTTCACTTCAAAGAATTTTAAACCGGGAATCAACTCCACATCTTTATCTATGAATTTCAATTGGCCACTCTCTTGAATTGGTAAGATATTTTCTTTTAAAAAACTGGCTTTCTCTCTCATATTCGGATTCAATGCCCAGTCCCAATGCTTTTTATTGCTATAGTACACTGCATTTTTGAATGCAGGCTCCAGTTTTGTTCTGTCATTGTTGTATTTGATGCTACCACCACAATGATCAAAATGAAGATGAGTGAGTACAACATCGGTAATATCATCAAACGAGTAACCGGCTTTTTTCACCGATTTTTCTAAATTATCATCTCCATGCAGATAGTAGTAGTTGAAGAATTTTTCGTCCTGTTTATTGCCCATTCCATTATCGATCAGAATGAGGCGCTTTCCATCTTCTATCAATAAACATCTTGTTGCCCAACTACACATGTTATTTTCATCAGCAGGATTCAACTTGTTCCAGATACTTTTTGGGACAACACCGAACATGGCGCCTCCGTCTAGTTTAAAATGTCCTGCGTTAACGGAATGTAATTTCATGGATGAATAATGTGCTACAAAGAAACCAATTTTAAGACAAATAAAAAACCCGCCTTGTCAACAAAGCGGGTTTTTTAAGATTCAGATTCTGTTATTTGGAAATAATGATCTTTTTGGTGGTTTTTTCATTTGCTCCATTTGAAATCTCAATGAAGTAAACTCCATCGGCCCTGCTGCTTAGATCTATATCAAATAATTGACGGGATACATTCTGATATTCATCTGTACTAATGGTTTGTCCCAGGTAATTGTAAATTCTGATCTTGATATCTTCCGGTTTCGGCAATGTAAAGATCAGACTCATTTTACCAGCACTTGGATTAGGCATCACATTGATATTGGAAGTGAAAACCGTCTCCTCTTTTACACCTACAATTGGACGACAAGTCACCTGTGCCAAGATTGCAAGCTGTACTTTTGAGTTTCTGTAATAGCGTAGCGTTCTCCAGTTATTCGCTTGTAAAAGAACCCATGCGCTTGAGTCATTTGCACTGGTGGTTTTAGTATTTGTGAAGACACGAATTGAATCAACAGGACTAGTCCATGGTGTTTGAACTGAACCAAAGAATCCACTTGTAGGAACAATGACAGGAGAAGTAAAGTTCACACTCCAAGGTATGATCCTGGTGTTTGGGAAGACATAATTCGGATTGCCACAATATTTAATACTGTTCGTTTTCGTCTGACAAGCTGCAATGGCTCCTAAACTATCACTGTACTGGCCAAGCATCGCTCCAGGCCCGTTCTGTGGCGTTCCTCCGTAGATCCTGAAGTAGATCTGTGTGTTGGAAGTGGTAGGTGTTGCCTTTGTTGCTAAACTATCAAATAATACAATTAAACTATTTACTTGTGGAAGTGGTGTATCGCTGTATGTGTTTTGAGGGAAGAATTGAGCAAATTCTTTATCCATATAACAATTTGTTCCGGTTAAATGTCCGGTGTAATTTGGATTTTGACATGCCGTAACAAAACTGCTGCTTGGTGCTGCATAGGTTATCAATGTGTCCGTTTTCCTGATCCCTTCTAATGTGTCAAGACATACAGCAGGTTTTGGACAAGTTGTTAAAGAGAACAATGCCATCGAGTAGCTAGAAGTTCCCAATGAATTGGTAGCAACTAATGTAATTGTATAGTTGCCTGGCGCAGGCAATGTGATCGCAGGTGCAGCTGCGTATGGATTCGGATTAAATGAACCTCCCGGAAAAATAGTCCATGTGTAATTCGGAACCGGGCCACCGATCGATGTGTTACTAGGACTAAACACTGCTCCAACGCAAGGAGTTGTATTGAAAGTGAAATTTGCTACAGGTGGGCCGGGAGCAACTGTTCCTCCGGTGGTACACAAACCATGAGAACCTAAAAGATTTCTATGGGTACCTTGACTCATTGCTGTTTGAATACGTGCAGTTTGATCCGGAGTGAACATATACATGCAATCATCATCTGAATAATCCATGTAATTCATGAACATACGTCCGTTTGGACTTTGTCCGGCACCACATTCATTCGGAAGATAAGGATATGTTTTACAAGCACCTCCTGAAGTCGGAGATTTGTGCCAAGGTGTGTCATTACAAAAATCAGTTAAACAGTTACCATCACCCCACATGTGTCGTAAGCCTAACCAGTGACCGGCTTCGTGTGACATGACACTTCCTTTATCATAAGTTGCCCATAATGTGCCATTTTGCATTCCGAATATTTTCGTGTAACACCAAACACCGTCTGAAGTTGCAGTTCCTACAAATCCACCTGGTATTCCAGTCAAACTCGTACCTGCAGGGAAAGTGGCGTAACCCAATAAACCAGAATCAGTTTGTTTTGTACAGATCCATATATTGAAGTACTTAGTCGGATCCCAGATTGTAGCAGGTTTTACAGTATTATTGATGAAATTTTGAATAGCAGCTGTTGTTCCAAGAGTGTTTGGATTTATCCATCCTTGACTTTGTGCATTGATACGCTCAATTCCCGGTTCAGCTAAGGGTGTGCCTGTTGGATCATTCACAGCAAGACAAAACTGCACGCCTGTGTTTGCAACCAACGGTTGAAAAGGAGCTGGAATACTTGAAAACGGAACATTGACATTTGTATATCCATTTCCGGCAAAAGCGTTGTTCATGGCAGTTATCTGTGATACAACTTGTGCCTGTGAAATGTTTGGATAAGTTCCAACAGCCTCACCAAAGTGAATTATGTGAACAATTGTAGGAATGGTATAAGCAACCATTTGTGCTTTTCCCATTTTTAGATTGGCCTTGTATTTTTCAACCTCGTTGTTAAACCATTCATCGTATTGTTGAGAAGGAACTGGAGTACCACATGCGGGTTCTTCTTTAACCTCTTGTAATTGCTGAGCTTTTGAAAGGAAAGTGAAAAGGCAGGAAATTAAAAGTAAATTTAATTTATTCATGGTTTATTGGTTTTTAGCAAATTTAGTTTAAAATAGCATTCATATCAACGAATTCTACTCAGTCAGTAGGCCCATTTAATCACTGATACGTAAAGCAATACTAAGTGGTTGGAAGTTCCTGAGTGATAAGTTGATGAAAAGTGGAATATCAGGGCCTATCTTAAAAGTATCTCTAAACCGCGAATAGTAATGATCGGAAAGTGAAAATTTCATAATAAGACATTGATAAACAGTATCTTGACTTACACTTTCTGAAGCTTGGCAAATTTGAGTAAGAGACTTTTTATTCCTTCACTCTGAAACTGGATAATTGCTTTGGTCTCGGGCCAGGTCCCTTCCAAAGCTGTTATCTTTCCTTTACCAAATTTCTCATGAGCAACTTCATCGTCAACTTTCAAGAGCATATTCGAACCGTTATCACCAGGTCCGGTGCCTGTTCGAGAAAGTGGTCTCAAATTTTTCTTTCCGGGTGGTACAAAACGAATATTTCCTGTGCCTTTTTCAGTTGTTTTTTCGAAATTACTTTTAGACGGCTTATCATAATTCTTTCTGAAACTGTCAAAAAGATTGTCGTTAAATCCGGGTGTACTGATCTCTTCATCCATTTCCAGAAAATCATCATCGATCTCTTCGATGAAACGACTAGGCTCACAATAGATCAAATTGCCAAATCGGTAACGGGTACTTGCATAACTCAGTACTGCTTGTTTTTCCGCCCTTGTAACTGCTACATAAAACAATCTTCTTTCTTCTTCCAGTTCTGTTCTGCTGTTGATCGAAAGTTGTGAGGGAAAAAGATTTTCTTCGAGTCCAACTATATAAACGTATTTGAACTCGAGTCCCTTTGCCGCATGTACGGTCATTAAACTGACTCTGTCTGCATTCTTTTCATCTTCCTTGTCTTTATCAGCATCGGTAAGTAAGCTGATCTCCTGCATGAATTCATCTAGCGTTCGAACCTTCGTATCAGTGGTTTCCGTGAATAATTCAGTGTTGGGTAATATTTCTCCATTACTTATCTCTTCTTTCACTTCTTCTTCTTGAGGAGTGCGGGTTTGCTGTGTAAAATCTTTTATACCATTGAGCAATTCCTGAATATTCTCATAACGACTAACGCCTTCAGGCGTTTTATCGCTGTATAGATCACGTACGATGCCACTGTGAACCGCAATGTGATTCGCCGTTTCATAGGCATCTTTGTGAGGAAGCATGATAGAATAGGATTTTATCTGGGCAACAAAATCACTTATCTTGGAGGTAATTCCTGCGTTAATACCAAGGTTGAATTCCCTCATGTTGCACATCACTTTGAACATGCTTGTTCCGTGTTCTGATGCTGCAACGCTGATCTTATCTACAGTTGCTTGCCCAATGCCTCGAGCAGGATAATTGATCACTCTTCTTAAGGCTTCTTCATTTCCATTGTTGATGCTAAGATTAAAATAGGCTAATACATCTTTTATCTCTTTTCGTTGATAAAAACTGATGCCACCATAAATACGATAGGCAATATTCAATCTTCGGAGAGATTCCTCAAATGATCTGGACTGAGCGTTTGTTCTGTACAAAATGGCAAAGTCAGAGTTATTGGCCCGCATTCTATTTTTGGTTTCAAAGATGCTTGAGGAGATCTTCTGGCCTTCTTCATTGTCGGTGCTAGCTTTGATCACTTTGATCTTATTGCCTTCTTCATTATCTGTAAAGACCTTTTTTTCGAATTGGTCTTTGTTATTGGCAATGATCTTATTTGCTGCTTCAACGATGGTCTTTGTGCTCCTGTAATTTTGTTCCAGCTTAAATGTCTTTAGATCGGGATAATCTTTTTCAAAGTTTAGTATATTTTGAATGTTTGCTCCCCGGAAAGCATAAATACTTTGCGCATCATCGCCAACCACACAAATATTCTGAAAGCGTGCAGCAAGTTGTTTGATGATCACGTACTGAGAAAAGTTAGTATCCTGATACTCATCCACTAAAATATATCGGAATTTATTCTGGTATTTTAATAGCACATCGGGAAAATCCCTCAGTAATACATTCGTCTGAAATAAAAGGTCATCAAAATCCATTGCACCGGATTTGAAATTTCTTTTTTGATATTCAATGAAGATCTTTCCAAGCAATGGTTTTCTGCTGCTTTGATCTTCAGCCAGAGTGATTGGATTATTCGCGTACTGCTGGGCAGAGATCAGTTTATTCTTCGCATCACTGATCCGATTGAGAATAAGCGAGGGCTTGTAAATTTTATCATCCAAATTCATTTGTTTCAGGATGTTTTTGATCACGCTCTTGCTGTCTTCTGTATCATAGATAGTGAAGTTGGCCGGGTAGCCGAGTTTGGATGCTTCTATCCGCAGCATTTTAGCGAAAATACTGTGAAAAGTACCCATCCATAGATTCTTCGCTTCCTGTGAACCGACCAATTTCGAGATCCGCTCTTTCATTTCCCGAGCAGCCTTGTTGGTAAAAGTCAACGAAAGTACATTAAATGCATCCGTTCCTTTTTCCAATAAATAGGCGATCCTGTAAGTGAGTACCCTTGTTTTTCCCGATCCTGCGCCTGCAATGATCATCACCGGTCCCTCACTCGCAGTAGCTGCCGCTCTTTGGGCAGGATTCAACTCATCAAGAAAATGCGACATAAAAACCTTAAAATTAAGTCAAAAAAGAGCTTTTTCCCTTAAAAACTTTGAACAATGCCTTTTCATTCAAATGGTTAATCAACTCATTCACTCATTCACATACATCCTTTAATAATTAAAAAGGAAAAAAGTCGGCATTCTTAACAAATTGCCTACATTTGTGTTAATTCTCTTATTATGAATGTTTTAATTTTCATGATAAGTGGTTAAAAACAAAGAATAACGGTTTTGGATAGCTTTTGTGTTAGGCTATTCAGATTTACGCCCTAATAGCTGTACTTGTGTAAATTGTTTGTGTGATGAAACGCGGGACCTAAATCCCGCGTTTTGTTTTATTTAGTTTATTTTAACCCCTTCCACTTCGCCAAAAGTGTTAATTTTGAAACTCTTGAAATTAAAATTACTGATATTTTCTTCGTTACTGGTCATTCTCGCATCCTGCGACCGTTACAATAAACTACTAAAGAGTACCGATTATGAGTTGAAACTCACGAAGGCCAAAGAGTATTACGATAAAGGTTCTTATATCAAATCATCTCAGCTATATGAGGAATTGATCCCGGTTGTAAAAGGAACAGACAGAGCAGAGGATGTTTATTATTACTATACCTGGAGTGAGTATTACCTTGGTGATTTTCTGATCAGTCAGTATCATTTTAAAAATTTTACCAGACAATTCCCTGCCAGTCCTCGCTCTGAGGAGTGTTATTACATGAACGCGTTTTGCTATTACATGACCTCGGCAAACTATCGATTGGATCAAACAACCACAAAGAATGCAATTAAGGAGTATCAATCCTTTATTGACGCCTATCCTGAAAGCAAGCGAATAGATACCTGTAATATTCTCATCGACAAACTAAGGGCTAAACTTGAAAAGAAAGATTATGAGATCGTAAAACAGTATTATAAAATGGATGACTGGAAAGCAACGATCGTGTCAACAAAAGGATTCATCAAGACCTATCCAAGTGGTGTTTATACCGATGAAATGTACTTGATTCTTATAAATTCCTATTATTTGCTGGCTCAAAAGAGCATTCCTTCCAAAAAAGCCGAAAGATTGGATGGAGCAATAGAAAATTATGTGAAATTTGCGGACCAATTCCCTAAAAGTTCGTATCTTAGCCGCGCTGAATCGATCTATTCCAGCTGTAAAAAATTAAGAGAAAAAATAAATTAAGATGGATTTTAAAAAGACAAACGCAGATCAAAGTATCGCTACCCGCGATATCCGTCGTTTCGACGGTAATACAGGAAATATTTATGAGGCAGTTGCGATCATGAGCAAACGTGCGAATCAAATAAGTACCGAAATTAAAGAAGAATTATCGGGTAAATTGCAGGAATTCAGCAGTCATACTGATAATCTTGAAGAGGTTTTTGAGAACAGAGAACAGATCGAGATCTCTAAGCACTATGAAAAACTTCCAAAACCATCATTGATCTCTATTCAGGAATTCCTTGAAGACAAGATCTATTACAGGAATCCTGCTAAAGACACTGAATAAGATAAACCCGAATAAATTGAGGGCAGTGGGCTACGGCTTTACTGCCCTTTTGTTTTAATGCATGTTGCAGAATAGAAAGATATTACTCGGAATAAGTGGAGGAATTGCGGCTTACAAGTGCGCAGCTTTAGCGCGTCTCTTAGTAAAGAATGGGGCCGAGGTGAAAGTGGTCATGACACGAAGTGCTCATGATTTCATTACGCCTCAAACCTTATCGGTTCTAAGTAAAAATCCTGTTCATACTGAATTTTTCAATGGCAATGCTGAATGGAATAGTCATGTTGCTCTCGCCGAATGGGCCGATCTTCTTTTGATCGCACCATTAACTGCGAATACATTGGCCAAGATGGCGAATGGAATTTGTGACAATCTTTTGCTTGCTGTGTATCTCTCCAGCAGAAATAAAACAATGGTGGCACCTGCCATGGATCTGGAAATGTATAATCATGCTACCACCAAAGAGAATCTGGAAAAGATGAGTAAGCATAATGTAATTATCATTCCCGCAGAAAAAGGTGAGCTCGCAAGTGGATTAAGCGGAGAAGGAAGAATGGCTGAACCTGAAACGATCTTTCATAAAGTAATTGATCATTTCAATAAAGGTCTGCCTCTTGCAGGGAAAAAAGTACTTGTTAATGCCGGACCAACTTATGAGGCTATTGATCCCGTTCGTTTTATAGGGAATAGAAGCAGTGGTCGCATGGGAATTTGCATTGCGGAAGAATTTGTAAAACAAGGAGCGGATGTGACACTGGTGTTGGGACCAACACATCTTTTTCCCAAATTAAAAGAGATCAAATTAATACGTGTTGAAACGGCCGAACAGATGTTACATGCATGCATATCTGCTTTCGAAAAAGCCAACATCACGGTTTGTTGCGCCGCTGTGGCTGATTATAAGCCGGCAGCTGTTTCTGATAAGAAGATCAAGAAAAATAGCAAAGAGCTGGAACTTAAATTAAGTCCAACGACAGATATTCTGAAAACACTGGGAGAGAGAAAGAAAAACGGACAATTCTTGGTCGGATTCGCTCTTGAAACCGACAACATTCTAGATTATGCCGCTGATAAACTCAAAAAGAAAAATCTGGATCTTATCATCGCCAACAAAGCAGGGGAGGAGAACAGTGGTTTCTCTTCTGAGAACAACCGAATAAGCATACTTGATAAACACAATAAAATAACTAATTTTGAGTTAAAGCCTAAGGTGGAAGTAGCACAAGATATTGTCGATCATATATTAAAGAACCTTCATTGAAAAAGTACATTTATATAATTTCCTTTCTTTTTGCCTCTGTCGTGCTGAGGTCGCAGGAACTGAATTGCAATATCACCATCAATACAGACCAAATACAAGGTACTGCTGAGAAACAGATCTTTGAGCAATTGCGTAAATCCGTTTTCGAATTCATGAACAATACGAAATGGACCAGTGATATTTTCAACGCACAGGAAAAGATCGATTGCTCTATACTCATCATCATCAAACAAAAGGTCAGTACGGAAGATTATTCTGCTTCAATTCAAGTACAAAGTACTCGTCCGGTCTTTAATAGTTCTTACCGTACTCCAGTATTGAATGTGGAAGATGAGAATTTTGATTTCCGTTTTCAGCAATTCACAACATTGGATTTTAACATCAATAGTTTTCAGAATAACCTGACCCAGGTGCTTGCGTTTTATGCGTATGTTATCCTAGCGGTTGATTATGATACTTTTTCTCCATTGGGCGGAACTCCTTATTGGCAAAAAGCGCAGACCATCGTGAACAATGCTCAGTCTGCTACCGAGAAAGGTTGGAGAAGCAGTGAAGGAAATAAAAATCGTTATTGGCTTATCGAAAATACTATGCAGCCTGTTTTTAAAGGTATAAGGGATTGTATGTATGAATATTGTTTTCTTGGACTTGACATCATGCATGATAAAACAGATGAAGGAAGAGCCAATATAATGAAGGCATTGAATCTACTCAAGCCCGTTTATGCAGCCAGGCCCGCATCTTACAACATGCAGTTGTTTTTCAATGCAAAGACCGATGAATTGGTGAATATCTTTAAAGGAGCCCAGCCCGATGAGAAGGAGGTTGCAAGGGAGCTTCTGATGAATGTGGATCCCGCCAACACGACAAAATATCTTAAAATTGCCGGACAATGATCAGGTTTTAACCTGCTTTGAGATATTTTAACAAGAACGATCATCCATTCGAGATCAAAAGAATTACCTTTATTCCAAAATTAAACCCAATATGAAAAAGACATTATTAACTCTAGGAATTGTTGCTCTGTTTGCTTTGAACGGAAACGCACAGGATCATACCAAGACGACCAAAACGGATAAAACTGAAAAGCCTGCACCTGCTGTAAATGCCGATGGTACAGCTGCTCCGGAAGGTGGAAATCAAGCAACCAAAACGGAACCTGCAAAGAAAAGTACCCGAATGGCTGTGAATCAAAAAGGAACTCCGGGTGGAACTAAAAAGAAAGAGGAGCCTGTGACAAACCCAAAATAATTACCAAATTCAACAACAAAAAAAGCCTTCAGATCCTGAAGGCTTTTTTTATGTTTGATCAATTCTTTTATGATCAGGATTTCTTTCTTTGATTCAATTCATCGCGAATCTTAGAAGCCATTTCGTATTGCTCCTCATCCAATGCTGTTTTCAATAAACTCTTTAATTCTTCTGTGCTTTTATCTTTGAAAGAGCCCGATTTAGTTTCTGTTTCTTCACCTTCCGGCTTCGCAACTTCGGCTTCCTCACTGCTTAAGGCAGGTGTGGATTCATCATCGAGAACAATTCCTGCATTCTTTAAAATGAATTCGTGCGTGTAGATCGGACAATTAAATCTCACCGCCAAAGCGATGGCATCACTTGTTCTTGCATCGATCTCCACATCTTTAGTTCCGTCGTTACAAAGAAGTTTAGCGTAAAAGATACCTTCTACCAGATTATAGATCAACACCTCAGTCACCTGAATATTGAATGTTTCTGCAAATGCTTTAAAGAGGTCATGTGTCAATGGGCGACTCGGACTCATCTTCTCGAGTTCAATGGCAATAGCCTGAGCTTCGAATCCACCAATGATGATCGGTAATCGTCTGCTGCCTGTACTCTCTCCCAAAACAAGCGCGTAGGCTCCACTTTGAGTCTGGCTGTATGATAAACCCACAATTTCCAGGCGAACTTTTTTCATATACTTAACCTAAATGTAAGAAAAATAATTAATTCTGTGAGGCTTTAAATTTCTTCACAGCTTCTGTCAATTTAGGAAGAATAGTGAAAGCATCTCCAACAATTCCGTAATCAGCAGATTTAAAGAAAGGAGCTTCTTTATCATTGTTGATCACAACAATTGTTTTACTTCCATTCACACCTGCCAGATGTTGAATGGCTCCTGAAATTCCAACTGCGATGTATAGATTCGGTCGAATAGCAAATCCTGTTTGTCCAACGTGCTCATGATGTGGTCTCCAGTGCATATCAGCAACGGGACGAGAGCATGCTGTTGTTGCACCCAAAGCTTTTGCTAGATCTTCAACAATATTCCAATGCTCGGGACCTTTCAATCCTCTACCTGCACTTACAACCAATTCAGCTTCTGTCAAAGGAATCATTCCTGCAGTGTCTGTAGAGCGCGTTTCTTTTACAGTTATCCTTGATTTCACTGAGGAAAGATCCGGATTGAAATCAACAACAGACGCTTTATTTTCACCTGCCGTAACGGGCGAACTATTTGGAAGTAAAGAGATGATCTTGATCTCACTCTTCACTGAATAGACCGCAACTGCTTTCCCTGAAAAAACATTTTTCTTCACTTCCATAGAAGTTCCATTTAGTACAGGAACATCTACAGCACCGGCAACAAGTCCGGCTTTTAATTTTGCTGACAAGCGTGGTGCAACTGCCTTCCCCGTGATGTCGAAAGCAAAAACGATCACTTTCGCACCTTCTGCTTTAGCAGCCTGTTCCATCGCTGCACTGATCAATTGACTATCGTGTGCAAGTTCAGAATTCTTTACAGAAAGGATCTTTGTAGCACCGGCTTTTCCGATCTCTTCCAGTTGAGCTGCATCGGCGTTATTTACAAAAGCAGTTACCCCACTACCTGTAAGCGCTGCAATTTTAGCTGCATAATTAATACTTTCGAGAGAAGCTTTTTTTACGCGACCCTTATTTATTTCTGCAAAAACTAATACCATAACCTAGTTGTTGAATTTTTGATTTTGTGAATTCTTGAATTTATTTCTCGTTGAATTTCTAATTTGTTTATTTATTTGCTCTGGATGTTGCAAGTGATTTTGCTACTATTCTTAAAATTTCCTCACTTTCTTTAGTTAAGCTATCCAATTCTGCTGACTTATGATCCAATTCTTTTAACAACTCAAGCCAAAAAAGTGTTTCGTCTGCCTCTTCGTGAACAATTCCCAGTTTTGAAATAAAATCTGCCTTGGACTTGGCTCTACAGGTTGCTCTGTAATTAGCAGCAGTCGAAGTAGCTGATTTTATCAATTGGTTCTTGATCACATGCATTTCTTCATTCGATTTTATATTTCTTAAATATTTTATAATTGATACACATTGTTTTTTTGTTCTTTCTTTGAATGCATCAGCAAAATCAGTGTTTATTTTTCGCTCATTTGTCTGAACTTTTGCCTTGATTCCAATTCTAAATTCATTAAATCTACAATTCTAAAACTCTAAAATTAAATCACCTTCGCTTCCGTATGCAACAAAGCAACCAATTGATCCATCTGATCTTCTGTCATCATTTTGCAAGTTGTTCTACCCGGATTCAACGTGAAGGATTTGATACTTGTCAATGCTTCACCAGCGGTTGATGAAGCTACTTCTAAAGGTTTTGAACGTGCCGCCATGATACCACGCATATTCGGAATTCTTTGTTCCGCCATTCCTTTCGCGCAGCTTACGATCAATGGAAGATTGCATTCTACAACTTGTGTTCCACCTTCTATTTCTTGTTCCAATGTGCATTTTGTGCCACTTATGTCCAATTTGGTTGCCAGTGAAACAAATGGAAGGTCCAATTCTCCCGCGATCATGGCACCAACGGATGATCCGTTGTAATTAATGGTTTCTTTTCCTACCAGAACAAGGTCGTATGCATTGGCTTTTGCATAAGCTGCGATGTTTTGAGCAACAAATAGTGCATCCGGTCCTTCTGCATCAATACGTACAGCATTGTCCGCACCTAAAGCCAATCCTTTTCGAATGGTTGCTTCACTGTCAGCCAGACCAACGTGAATAAGTGTTACTTTTTCGGCAACATTCGCCTCTTTTAATTCTAAAGCTTTCACGAGTGCATACCACTCATCGTATGGATTGATCACAAAGGTTACTCCCGCACTGTTAAATTTCGTGTCACCATCGGTGAACTGAATTTTAGTGGTTGTATCGGGCACATTGCTGATGGCTACTAAGATCTTCATGTGTTAAAAAAATTTAGGAATGCAAAAATAACAATATTATTGAGCATGGAAAATGCTTTTTGGCATAAAAATGGCCTAGTTTTGAGAAGAAAATAACAGGAAAAAATGATATATTAACTAATCGAATTTTTAGTTGCCGGTTTCGCCTATTGTACCAAATTTTAAAAGAATTATTTGAAGATTATGCCTTGCAGTTTTGTCGAAATTTCATACATATTTCTGATCTTCCCTTAATTGAAGGCAAGATTAATTCGCACAGGATGGGTACTTATAGTGAAGTCTTTCGGTCTAGACTTTTTTACTGATCAGTAATTTGCTAAAACCTTCTTCTCTTCCATCATTTTTTTAAGATTCAGCAAAGCATAGCGCATACGGCCTAAAGCTGTATTGATGGAAACGCCACTGAAATCGGCGATCTCTTTAAAACTCATGTCGTAATAAGTGCGCATTAATACGACCTCACGCTGATCTGCCGGTAATCTATTGATCAGCTCACGCACATTGTATTTGGTCTTCTCCTCTTCCTGGATCAGCATGTCCGCTGTTTGTTCGGATGCAATGCTGTCAAATGCTGTGATCTCTTCTCCTTCCTCATTCACATAAACAGGGGCAGGGGGCATTTTTTTCAAAGCTCTGAAATGATCGATGATGAGGTTTCTGGCGATGCGTAAAACCCAGGGTAAAAACTTCCCTTCTTCATTGTATTGTCCTCTTTTTAAAGTCTGAATAACCTTAAAAAAGGTCTCCTGAAATATATCTTCAGCCAAGGCCCTGTCTCTGGCAACGGTAATAATAGAGGTAAAGATCCTCGTTTTGTGACGTTCCAGTAAGATTGCTAATGATTCTTCTTTTCCTGAGATGTAGAGTTGCACCAACTCAGTATCATTTAACGATTGAATAGACATGTTTTTACTTGCTTTAATTTATAATTGCGGAGATTGCGAGTAAAAGTCTATTCGATAGATTAAGTTTTTATTAAATGATTATGAGCAAATATAGTTCATTTAGCTCAAGTGCTAAAACGAAAATGTTAAAATCCAATGCTTATTGAGCGAAATACAAGTAAAAATGAGTGAAACTTAGTTCACTAAGACTCCAAAAAGCGAAAAAAAGGGCATAAAAAAAGGGTAAGCTACTCTCATCGCACCGCTACAACCACCTACCCTTGCTACGTTCCCGTCCTGGGGGATTCAGCAGGAGCTGGTCGTGAGAGACTTACCCGATGCAAAATTAACAATAATTTCGTTTATAGGGGAAAAATAACAAAATTTGTACCGTGTCTTTCCCGTTATTTGCCCTCAGTTAAATTATGAATCTATCTATCGTCATCCCTTTGTACAATGAGCAAGAGTCTTTGCCTGAACTTCATGAATGGATCACGAAGGTAATGCGCGAGAAAGGCTACAGCTATGAGATCATTTTTGTAGATGATGGCAGTAAGGATGGTTCTTGGGCTGTTATTGAAAGTCTTGCTCAAAAAGATAAGAATATCAAAGCGATTCGTTTCAGAAGGAACTATGGTAAATCTCCTGCTTTGCACGTAGCTTTTGAACGAGCACAGGGGGATGTTGTGATCACCATGGATGCAGATCTTCAGGATAATCCGGAAGAGATCCCCGGTCTCTATGATATGATCGTGAATGAAAACTACGACCTTGTGAGTGGCTGGAAAAAGAAAAGATATGATAATGCTTTTACCAAAAATCTCCCTTCTAAATTATATAACTGGACCAACAGAAAAATAAGTGGCATCAAACTGCATGACATGAATTGTGGTTTAAAAGCTTATCGCAATAAGGTTGTGAAGAGCATCGAAGTGTATGGAGAAATGCATCGCTTCATTCCGGTAATGGCCAAGGCAGCAGGCTTCGAACGAATAGGAGAGAAGGTAGTACAACATCAGGCAAGAAAATACGGTCATAGTAAATTCGGATGGAATCGTTTCATCAATGGTTTTTTGGATCTGATGACCATCACTTTTCTCTCTAAGTTCGGTAAACGCCCAATGCATTTTTTTGGATTGGTAGGCACATTGATATTTATACTTGGATTTGCTTTCGCTTTTTATTTAGGGGCCTACAAATTGTATTGCAGTTATATGCATATTCCATCGCGTTTACTTACGCAGCGTCCCTCTTTTTATATTTCACTTACCTGTATGGTGATCGGAAGCATGATGTTCCTTGCTGGATTCATTGGAGAACTGACCTTGAGGAACAGTGCTGTGAGAAATCATTATTTATTAGATGATAAAATAAATACCGATTAAAATGCAGGAGGCAAAAGGAAGGCCCCCACGTACACCCAAAACTCCTGAAGAAGTAGCCAATCTTCATCTCTATAAAAAATTCAGGGAGTATAAAAAAGTCGAGAATTTTAAGAAGACCGGCTTTTACCGCATCTGCAATCTTTTCAATATCATCAGCTTTTTTATTTATGTGGAATTGGTCATGTGCTTTTTCGGGCCATGCCACTGGCAACAGCACTATTGCACTCACGTGAAAGCGGAATATGGTAATTCTTACAAAGGCAACGGGAATGTTTTGAATGAAGTGATCCTGACGGATACCGAAGGAAAAAAATATGAGTTTGTGGTCAAAGAAGAGATCGCGCCACCTGAAAAATACAGTTCCTTTTACGTCGGTAAAGATTATATTCTGCAAAAAGAATTAAAAGGTGGTTTCGCCGGATCAGAAAGAACGTATCGTATCTACACAACCGGCGGAATTGTTTTCCTGTCCTGTTTCGTCGGAATTTTCTCACTCATCCTCTTCTCCTATAACATGAATCTGCACCTTCATTCGCTTCGCTCTATAACAGCCATCAACTTTCTGACCATTGCAGGCTTTTTACTGTTCTAGTTTTTTAAAACTGTAACGTTTAAAACTATTCATCCTTATAAGTACATGCTTTTCAGCTATTCCTTACTTTTAATGAATGTTGCGTCGTTTTAGTCTTGTCTTACTTTTATTTTGTACTGTGTTTTTTTACGGACAGAAGAAAACGTCAGCTAAGCCAACGCGTATTCTATTCGTTTTTGATGCAAGCAACAGCATGAAAAGCATTCATCAGAATGCTACCAGGATAGAAGGGGCGAAGAATCTTTTCTTCCGTTTTGTCGATACGCTCAGCAAGGATAAATCACTTCAGTTTGCATTGCGAATGTATGGCCACACGGTAAAGTATCCTCCCGGCGATTGTGGTGATACAAAACTCATTGTTCCTTTTTCAGCCAACAATCTTCCATTGATCAAACAAAAAGTAAAAGAAGCGAAGCCAACGGGTATTACGCCAATCGAGCACTCGCTCACGCAGGCCGCCAACGATTTTCCGGATAACAAGGCGAATAACATTGTGATCATCATAACAGATGGGATAGAGGAATGTGGAGGAGATCCCTGTAAGGCGAGACAGAAATTAATGGAGAAAGGGATTATTTTCAAGCCATTTATCATTGGAATAGGATTAACACCTGAACAGATCAAAACATTTGAATGTGTAGGAACTTATTTTGATTACGATGATGATGGAACATTTGCGGATATAAGTAAGATCATTCAACAACAAAAACTGAACAAGACCACTGCGCAGGTAAATTTGCTCGATACCAAATCTCTGCCTACTGAAACTGATGTGAACATGACCTTTTACGATGTGAACAGAAAAGCCTATAAATACAATTACATTCACACGCTGAATTACAAAGGACTTCCTGATACGCTTTATCTGGACGATTATCCAACTTACAAGGTAACGGTTCACACCATACCGCCGGTGGAAAGTGCTGAGGTTAAATTAACGCCGGGTAAGCATACCATCATTCCAGTGGATGCTCCTCAAGGGTTTTTCTCAGTGAATCGTCCGGAAGGAGTGTATAACTACAATGAGAAAGTAAAGGTGGTTGTTAGAAAGGCCGGAACCATGCAGACATTGAATGTGCAGCAGATCAACAGAATTGATAAATATTTAGTAGGGAATTACGATATCGAGATCCTGACGCTGCCTCGCATACTGATCGCTGCCAACGAAATTGAACAAAGTAAACAGAAGTCCGTAAGCATTCCCAATGCAGGCATGCTTCAGTTAAAAAGCATAGAAGCAGGCGATGGTTGCATCATGGTACAAAGACCGGGAGAACGACTGGAATGGGTGTGCAATATTTCAAGTCAAAGCATTCAGAATTATTATTTGCAACCCGGTAATTATGTCGCTACATGGCGAGCTCGCTCTTTAAAAGGAAGTATTTATACGGTTGAAAAGAAATTCAAAGTGAATTCTGATGTACAGACCACGGTTGAATTCTACAGGTAAATTCTTTAACTGATCGCCTCGTTGATAGACGGCATTTTGCCAAACTTCACAAGCGCTCCAATATGTGAACGCAAAGCTTTCCCGAAGGACTCATTCACCAAATAAGGAACACCGTACTCTTCTGCTGTCTTCTTTACGATAGGCGCGATATCAGGATAATGCACATGGCAAATGTTTGGGAACAGATGATGTTCAACCTGATAGTTCAAGCCACCCAAATACCAGCATAAGAATTTGTTATTCGGAGAGAAATCAACAGTTGTATTCAATTGGTGTATGGCCCAGTTATTTTCAATTGTGTAATTTGCATTGGGCAGGGGATGCGTTGTTTCTTCCACCGTATGTGCCAACTGAAAAATAACGGTTAGTACAACACCGGCAATGAATTGCATCAACAAGAATCCGGCTAAGAATAATCCGACAGGCATTTTAAAAACGAGAATAGGAATTACGAGAAAGATCCCGAAATAACAGATCTTGCTTACGATGATCTTGGCAAGGATGATGTTGTTTTGTCTTTTGGTATTCTTGGTGTGTCCTTCCTTTGTATACAAGGCAAATTGCACGAAATCTTTTAGCAAGGCCCAGTAAAGTGTAAGTATTCCGTAAAACAAAAAGGCATAAACAACCTGAAATTTATGATACCATTTTACTTCTGTATGAGGAGAGAAACGTAAAATAAGTTTGTCATCTATATCGTCATCCATGTGAACAATATTCGTGTAAGTATGATGCAGTAAATTATGTTGTATCTTCCAGTTAAAAACAGATCCTCCCAATAAATTAAGTGTATGTCCAAGCCAGAAGTTCGCTTTGTTACTTGCTGCATAAGCCCCATGATTCGCATCGTGCATTACGCTCATTCCTACACCTGCTAACGCAAATCCCATGAGCGACCAGATTGCGAGACTTACACCGACCCCGGGTTTAAAAACAAGTAGATAAACAAAGGGTAAAATATAAAGCGATAGAAGAATAATAGTTTTGATCACCATCGCAGAAGTATAATTTTTAGAGATCTTATTCTCTCTGAAATATTCATCCACTCTTTTTCTCAAAACCGCAAAAAAATCGGCCCTGCTTTTATCAGGGTCAATGAATCGAACTGGTTGAAATTGCATAGAACTTTGTTTCCTTAAAGGTACGCTTTAATAAAGGATTAGTTCTTAATTAATTGATTAGTAATCAACTATTTTAAGCTAAGTACTTGAGTTATAGTTGAAACGTATCAATTTTCTTTGTAAATTGTATCTTATTTGTTAAAATTTTCAAGACTATTAAACCTTTCATCAAGTAATCAATCATAGATTCAATAAAAAACCAAAGTAAACATGAAAAATAAATCAATCCTCTATTCAATTTCTGCACTAAGTATTGCCGCTGTATTAACATTCAGCAGTTGTGCAAAGAAAAAAGCTTTTAAAAATGAAGATGGTCAGGCTTCGGAAGATAACCGTGACGCAAACGGTGAAAATGACCAGGCCGTAAATGATGCAAACAATGCTGTATTTGGAACAACCAAATTAAGTGGTAAAGGCGTGAATGTTGCAGATGTAAGTGCCATTACTGGAACCATACAAGGTGGTGTTGTTGATACTGCAGGTATCAATAATGGTACCATCAAGATCAATTACAACGGAACAACTGTAAATAACCGTACTCGTACCGGTTCAATTCAATTGACCATCATCGATTACGCTCAAGGTAAGAGATGGAAGCAGGCAGGTTGTGTTATTCGTGTTGATTATCTTGCTTATAAAGTGACCCGTGCTTCTGATGGAAAGAGTTTTGAATTGAATGGAACTCAGTACCTGACAAACGAGACTGGTGGAACCTGGTGGGAATTGATCATCACTAAAACACAATCAAGCTTGGGTACTTCGGTAACAGGAAGTAATTTGAATGTGACCTTCAGTGACGGTAAAACTGCTACTTATAACATCAACCGTAGAATTACTTACACAATTCCAGGAAACATCCTTACTTGTACTGCAGAAGGAATCGGAAGTTCTGATGGACTTTCTTCTCTGGAGAATTACGGAACTACCCGCGATGGTGATGCATTTACCAGTCAAGTTACAACTCCAATTGTTTGGAACTTAACATGCGGACCTTGGGCTCCAACAGCAGGTAAAGTAACGATCAAAGTTGCTGAAAAAGAGTTTGAATTGAAGTGTACATTCGCAGTGAATCAAAGTGGAGATCCGGTTGAAGTGGCTCCAAATACCTGCGCTTACGGATGGAAAGTAGAATGGACACACAAGAAGAAGACCAAGAACAAGATCTTCGGATACAAATAATCAAATTTGATCTTTTAAAAAAGGATGGACATTGCTCCATCCTTTTTTTTTGCCTGGACTTCAGTTTTTTTTCGAAATTTCTGCAAGTCTTTTGAATTGAAAATAGCAGAATCTGAGAATACACTGTTTTTTAATTGCGAAAATCAATAATTCTTGAGATTTGAAATAAAAAATAGAACTCTATTTCCTGTTACTTGCAAAATTCCCGGGAATTAACAGTGTTTATCCTTTATGTACTGCTCTTGCACTGAGCTAAGTTTGCTTTCATAATTAAAACCAACAAGCTATGAAAACAATTACCCTAATTACCCTCACTGTTGTACTCTTCTCCTGCCGTAAGAACATTCCAAACGGACAGCCGGAAAGTAAATTCAATTGTGTATGCAAAACAAGTACCGAATATATTGATCACTGTGGCAAAGATTCAAGCATCGCTTCCTTGTCCGTTTACGGAACAGATCAAGAGAATGCGCTACGTTCTTGTAAGGGGAATGAAGTAAGAACTCAAGATTCTTACTCTATCACCACACGTCATTGCGAACTGAATTGAGATCAATCTTTCAGTTGAGGAAGTCTGCTGTAAGTGCCCGGCATTTTCAGGTCCTCGGCTTTTTGTTCAAGACTTTCAACTTTTGATCTTAGGTCAACAATTGCATTGTAATGTGATCTAAATTCCTTCTTCAACTGAGCGTATTTTTCAGAATGAGTTTTGGTAGCACCTGCACTTGAACTCCAGCTATAAGCGATCAGATTTTCCAGACTACCGTAAAACCCGGGTAAAGTTTCAAATTCATGTCCTGCTAATGTTCCGTCTCCGTATAATTTCATGTCAAGAGAAGTGATAGATGCATCGATAGCTTTCATATCGGCCAAAAGACTCAAAGCGTTACTGCTTCCGTTAGTTACTCCTTTCTTCATATACTTTACTCTTTCTTTCAATAAAGCGTAATAGCCTTCAGAAGCTGCACTCACACGTCTTAATTCTGCCATGTCCTTATTCAAAGCCATGGATTTTTCTTTATCAGGAAGTGGAAGTGTTGAATTTTCCAGTGTTTTGATCATGAAAGGAGTTTTATCTGTGAGATTCTCCGATTTTCCGTCATACACTTTCACAAGCTGAACAAAGTATTTTCCCGGTATGGCATGTGGACCGGCATCGGGACTATAATATGGATTCTCAACATCCGGTGTATTGAAGTTGATGGCTGAGGTTACCTCGTATCTTCCATCCCAGGTGAATCGCTTCATTCCTTTTTTTGCGTCAAACTTGTATTTTCTTATTTCGTTACCTTGTTCATCTGTTATCACTGCAAGAATATAAGCCGGTTCTTCTTTGTCTTCCAATCTTAAACTGTCGGCACTTGGGTAATACACGTCTTTTTTATTCTTGATTCTTTCTGCTTCTGCTTCTTCTCTTTTTTCTTTTATACTCTTCCAGTCATCTTTGATGTGATACGTGATGGTTGCACCAATAGGAGGATTTGCTGCTGTGTAAAAATCTTCTCCCTGAAATGATTTACCGGTATGACCATAAGGAGTCGATTCAATGAATACCAATCCGTCTTTGATCGGGAAGATATGTGCATTCTTCTTCAAGTCTTCTGCTTTGATGTTCTGTAATACGCTGTAATCATCCAATACAAAGAATCCTCTGCCGAATGAAGCTAACACAAGATCGTTCTCCTCTTTCTGTATAGCAATGTCTTTTATGCAAATGGAAGCCGGAAGTCCGGAGGTCATTTCTATCCAATTCTTACCTGCGTCAATACTAAAATAAAATCCGAATTCTGTTCCACAGAAAAGCAGATTAGCATTCTTGTGATCTTCTGCAACAGAATAAACGGATCCTTTTTCAGGAAGGTTATTTGCAATATTTGTCCAGGTCTTTCCTTTATCCGTTGTTCTCATCAAATAAGGTTTAAAATCTCCTTGTCTGTGATTATTGAAAACGGCATAAGCTGTATTTGCATTGTGTTGTGAAGCAAGAATGAAATTCACCAGTGGTTGCATTCTGAATCCTGCTACATTGATCTGAGGTACTCCTGCTACATTATCGATCTTGGTCCAGTTAGTTCCTCCATCTTCTGTCATTTGAATCAAGCCGTCATCTGTTCCTGCCCAAATGACATTTTGATCTTTTGGTGATTCGCTCAATGCAGTGATATTTCCAAATATGGAAGTGCTTTGATTTTTCGCCACCGCATCAATGCTCCACACTTTTCCCATCATAGGGAGTTTATTTCTGTCGATGCCTCTTGATAGATCCGGACTTATCACGGCCCAAGAATCTCCTCTGTCATTGCTTCTGAAAACTTTGTTGGCCGCGAAATAAATTCGTTTGTTATCGTGTTCGCTGATCACGATCGGAGCATCCCAGTTCCATCGGTAAGCTGCTTCTCCTGCTTTTTCTATGGGTTTGATATCCGTTCTTTCTCCACTCTTTCTGTCGTAACGTACCAATCCTCCGTATTGCCACTCACTGTAAATGATGTTTGGTTCTTTTGGATCGACCCTGCTTTGAAATCCATCTCCACCAACCGTTACAAACCAATCTGAATTCAAGATCCCGCTTCCGCTTGTTGTTCTGCTTGGCCCTCCTAATGTATTGTTATCCTGTGTTCCTCCGTAGATGTAATAGAATGGTTTTGTGTTATCAACGCAAACTCTGTAAAATTGCGTAATCGGCAGATTGGATTTAAAGGTCCATGTTGCGGCCATATCAAAACTTTCATACAAACCTCCGTCACATCCTACTAAATAATGTTTACTGTCTTTCGGGTCGATCCAGATCGCGTGATTATCTACGTGTTTGTGTTTCTCTCCAAGACCGGCAAAGGTTTTTCCTCCGTCTTTGGTCACCTGTGGCCAGGTATCCATCACGTAGATCTTATCCATTATTTTCGGATCAGCAATGATCTCCTGATAGTAATTACCTGCAGTTGACATGCCACTTTGTTTTTCCCAGCTCACGCCTCTGTCTGTGCTTTTGTAAAATCCGGCATTTGCTTTTGTTCCTTCTGCCATCGCGTAAACCACATCGCTGTTGATTGGAGAAACGGCAAGTGTGATCCTTCCCACATCTCCGGATGGTAATCCACCTGATAATTTTTCCCAGGTTTCTCCTCCGTCTTTACTTTTGTATACACCACTTTCCGGACCACCACTGATATAAGACCATTCATGTCTTCTTCTTTGATGTGCACAGGCATAAACGATCTCCGGATGTTCTTCATCAAAATGTACTTCGTTGAACCCGGTATGTTCACTCACAGTTAATACTTGTTTCCAGGTCTTACCTCCGTCGTTCGTTCTGTAAATTCCTCTATCTCCTCCGGCTGACCAGAGTGGACCGTAAGCTGCTACAAGAACAACGTCCGAATTTCGCGGATGAATAGCGATCTTACCAATGTGCTCTGATTTCCCAAGTCCCATGTTCTTAAAGGACTTTCCACCATCTTCGCTTTTGTAAACGCCATCTCCATAACCCACGGCGCGTTGATTGTTATTCTCACCGCTTCCAACCCAAAGAATGTGTGTATTGTTTTTATCTAAAGCCAGGCAGCCGATCGAATAGGCCCCTTGTCCATCAAAAATAGGAGAGAAGGTGACTCCGGCATTGCTCGATTTAAAAACCCCTCCGGCAGCGGCAGCAATGTACCACTCCGATTTATTACGTGGATTGACAGCAATATCAATGATACGGCCTGATGTAACGGCAGGACCAATATTTCGGAAAGCCAGGCTTCCGTACGTTTCACTTTTTAAAAGAGGATCGGTGATCTCCGGCGTTTTTTTAGAAGTTTCTTTTTTCGATTCTTCTTTTTTTTGCGCGAAGAAAGAAGTTGTTAGAAATAAGAGGGAGATGGGGATTAAAAGCGATTTTTTCATAGAATAATTAAAGAGGTAAATCTAAGTATTTTGACAGGCAGAATCAAAATTTGAGAGGAATATCACGACAATCGGGGGATAAAGGAATAGGGTAAGAAACGAGTGATTTAGGCATGCCTAAAATATCATTTAGGGTGACCTTTAACTTCTTATCTTTGTAGAAAATTTTAATCCCTCTAATTGTGAGTAAGAAATCACTGGAAGAAGTTCACTCATCTGTCAATACAGGTGGAGGAGGTGGTTTTAAACGCATGCTTTCTTTTCTCGGTCCTGCTTACCTGATCAGTGTCGGCTATATGGATCCCGGAAACTGGGCCACCGATATTGCGGGTGGAAGTAAATTCGGATATAGTTTGATCTGGGTACTGGTCATGAGTAATCTGATCGCTCTCCTTCTACAAAGTTTTTGTGCGCGACTAGGTATCGTGTCGGGTAAGGATCTCGCTCAGGCTAGTCGTGAAAGTTATTCTCCTTTTGCAAATTTCTTTTTGTATATACTGGCCGAGATCGCCATTGCCGCTTGTGATCTTGCAGAGGTGATCGGAATGGCGATCGGTATTCATTTGCTTTTTCCGGATATCAGCATCCTCACAGGAGTTTGTATTACGGTGCTGGATAGTTTTGTTCTGCTTTTTTTGCTGAACAGAGGTGTCAGAAAACTGGAAGCATTCATTATTTGTCTTGTTGCTTTGATCGCGGTCTGTTTTTTCATTCAACTCGCTATTGCCAAACCCCATCTCGGGGAGATCGCGCAAGGATTGAAACCTTTCATTGCGAATGATGAGGCTTTGTATATTGCCATTGGTATCATTGGGGCAACCGTGATGCCGCACAATCTTTATTTGCATTCTTCATTGGTGCAGACAAGAAAGTTTCAGCGCACACCGGTTGAGATCAAGCGCGCGATCAAATACAATACCGTGGATTCCGCAATTGCTTTGAACCTCGCATTATTCGTCAACGCAGCGATCCTTATACTTTCAGCGACCACATTTTTTAAGCAAGGAAGATTTGATGTGGCAGAGATACAGGATGCGCATGAATTACTGGCTCCCATGTTGGGAAGTGTGTTGGCTCCGGTATTGTTTGCTGTTGCTTTGATTGCAGCCGGACAAAGTTCTACTGTTACCGGTACACTGGCCGGACAGGTAGTGATGGAAGGTTATCTTAATTTGCGTCTGACTCCCTGGGTGAGGAGATTACTCACGCGATTGATCGCTATCGTTCCTGCTTTTCTTACCATTTATTTCATGGGTGAAAGTGCTACCGGAAAACTACTAATTCTAAGTCAGGTCATTCTAAGTTTGCAATTAGGTTTTGCTGTTATTCCATTGATCCATTTTGTAAGCGATAAGAAGAAGATGGGAGAGTTCATCATTCCAAAATGGCAGCAAGTACTTGCGTGGACCGCGGCGCTGATCATCATTGCATTGAATGTGAAATTGGTTTATTCGGAAGTGGCCGATCTGATCAACACAGCCGAGAGTCCAATGCTTGTTAGTTTCACAGTTGTTCCGATCTGTATTTTCTGTTTTATTATGTTACTTTATGTGCTAGTGATACCATTGATAGAAAAGGGAGAAGACAGACGAAAAGCTGAGTTTCACGATGCTGCGAAACCTTTGGTGATCAATGATCAAAGTTCCTTTGACCGGATCGCTGTAACAGTTGATTTCAGTGACTGTGATAACAAAGCGGTGAACATGGCTTTGCAATTAGGAAACAAAGATTCTGTTTTGGTCTTGATACATATTCTGGAAAGTACCAATGCCGTGGTGTATGGGGAGAATGCTTCTGATCTTGAAAGGGAAGAAGATTTCAAAAGACTGAAGACCTACCAGGAGCAATTGATTCAGAAAAATATTACTGTGGAAATTCAATTGGGCTTTGGCAGTCCGAAACGAACGATCCCGGATCTTGTCGAAAAGAACAAATGTGATCTGTTGGTGATGGGAACACATGGGCATAGAACCATCAAAGACCTGATGCTGGGAACAACTGTTGAGAGTGTGAGACACGAGATCAAGGTTCCGTTAGTGCTGGTTTGATCATTTTCTTCAATTTTATTTTTCTTTTCGATTTCCGAATGACCTACATCATATAGAGAGACATGCGGAGCCATTAAATTTGGTCTTTATTTCGTCGCATGAAAAAATTCTCCTTTTTACTCTTTCTTGTCCTTTTAGTCTTTGGCTCTTGCAAAAAAAAACTGGATACGATAACAGATGAAGCTGTCTTTGTAGCCAACGAGGATGGTGGGACCATTTCTGTTATCAATGCAAAGGACTACTCAGTTGTTCGTGAAATAAAAATGAAGGATGGTCAAATTTTTCCTTTGAGGAATCCACGCCTGATGTCCCATAATATTCAGGTTGCCCCTGACCAAAAGTCGGTTTGGGTAACTGGAGTACCGGAAGATCATGGTGCAAAGGAACAAGTTGTGATCATCGATCCAATTAAAATGAAGATAAAAAAACGGATCAAGTTCGAAGAGCACATGCATCTTGCACACGTTGTATTGGATGATGATTCAAGGTATGCGTATGTGACAGCAAATTCAAAGGGTGAGGTGATAAGGATCAGAACTGAAGATTATAATGAGGTACAGCGATTTTATTTGGGTGAAGGATATGAACCTCATGGTTTGCGTTATTTTCAGGGGAAGTTATATGTGGCTAATATGGGAGCCAAAAGTCTTTCGATCATCAATGTTAACTTTAATCGAATACAGGAAGTTAAATTATTCGGAATTGCTGTACAGGTTGCTGTTTCTCCCGATGGTTCATACGTGTATGTGTCTCTGTATGACAAAAAACAAGTTGCGAGAGTTGATCTGAAAGATTATACAGTGAAAATGATAGATCTCCCTTCAAGTGCGAAAGGACCGATACAATTGTATGTTACGCCGGACAGTAAATTTGTTTATGTATGTGATCAGGGCGGGATCTTAGGTCAGGAAGCTTCTGATAAGGTTTATGTAATCGATGCGGGTACTGCTTCCGTTGTAAATACGATCACTACCGGAAGCAAAGCGCATGGAATTGTGATCGACGATAGAGCAGAGAAGGCCTATATAACCAATTCAGGAGATAATACGGTTTCGGTAATTGATCTGGCAAGTCGTACTGTGATCAGTACCATCAGCGTCAATAAAGCTCCGAATGGAATTTCCTACTGGAAAAAATAAGAGGATCACTTCAAGTAAAATGTGAGACCCACGGATGATCTTCCCATGTTCACTTTTCTGCTGATGACATAATCTGTTTTGTACATCGAGCGGGTTCCAAAACCGAAATTCTGTGAGAGATAAAGAGACATGAATTTCGTTAAGGAGTAAGAGACCCGAACTCCGGCATCAGCCAACAAGGTCATCTTTTTCATGCTTCCTTGTCCGTATTCAAAAGTGTTGTTATTCTGAGCAGACAATTCCTGTGAACGTAATTTGTATCCGTAAACGATTCCAAGCATTGGCTCCAGGGTCATGCGTTTGAAGACCGGGATCTGCCAGGAAAGTTGTACAGGAATACTAACGAAACGTGCACTATTCTCATAAGAAGTCGCAGCGATGGTATCACCATTCACAACCACAAAATTTTTAGATGTCGTTGTGAAAACAGTATCTATAATTACATTAGCAGTATCATAGAGGTAATGATCGACCACCGTTTGTGTTTTTGTAGAACTTAATCCGTTCAGATCAACACTGGATTTCACATCGAAGTAGCTCACACCGACTTTGATTCCCATTTTCTTATACGTATATCCCAATAATACGGCTCCGTTGGAGAGCGTGTATTTATTCGAAGCGTGTGCATCAGCAAATTGATCTTTAAAGCCAGCATCTGCTGATGATAAAAGACCGGGACGAGTTTTATTGTTCATCATTAAGAATGAACCTTCAACGCTAATGCTGAACAAGCTGTTCTTTGTTTTAGGAACATCATCAATGGCAGATTTTACCTCTTCTGCTTTTTTCAATTCCTGAGCCGTTTCCTTTTTTATTGGATCTTTAGCGGGCTTTTCATTTTTTGTGAGAGATGTATCGCTCAGCGCTAGAATTGGATCTGGAATTTTCTCTTCCGGCTTTGATTTGGTCTCTTCATTTGCGTTTTGTGATGGAACAGCTGCGTTCAGGATCTCAGGATCTGTCTCGTTTTTCTTTTCTTCTTTTGAAGCGCCTAAAGAAAGTGATTGTTCCGGCACTGAATTCCCTTCTTTGGCAATGTTCTTCTTTTCTTCTTTTGTTTGTTCTGTATTAGTTGATTTACCAGTTGCGCCGGATGCAGAAAGGGTCTTGTTCTCTTTTATAGAATTGCCTACAGCTTTTGGAATTTCAGAAGTCTCTTTCGATTCAGTATTAGAACCTTCCTTTTTTTCTGATTGCTTTCCTTTTAATTCTTGTGGGTTTTCACCTTTCTTTTCTTCCTCTTTTTCCTGATTGCTAATTGAAGAAAGTGATCTGCCTTGCGTATTTTTTGTTGCCTTTGTTACAGATGCATTTGTTTTGGGTTCGGCAAGTGGAGTGCTTTCTTTGGTAGTGCTTTCTACTTTCGATTCTTTGTTTGTAGAAGAAGAATGGCTCGTTTGATCTTCTGTTTCTTTTGCTTGTGCAGCCGTATTTTGTTCTTCTGCTTTTGTTATGGTTTCTAAAGCTGAATTATTTGGATTCTCTGCTTCTTCTTTTTTAATTTCAGTTGATGTATTCTTTTCTGATTGTGCTGTAGGAATTTTATTTTCTGTCACAGTTTTTGAATCGAAAGGAAGAATGAAATAGGCAGTGGTAAATAGGGCAGCCCCACTTAGAACAATAAATAGCCATAGCAACCACCTTCTGCTGTCAGAAGACGTGCGTGAAGCCTGGTAGGCAGTGTTCAGCTTGGCAAAATTTAATTTGACAGGCTCAACATCCACATCTGCCAGCTTGCGCTTAATAAGCTCATCATTATGCTTACGGCTTTCCATTGTTTTTTATTCGTTTCTTCTTTTTTTGTTATCAGTTCGATCAGTAATTTTCTTGCTTTGAAGTATTGGCTTCTGCTGCTTGCTTCCTGTATTCCCAGCTTTTCTGCTATTTCTTTGTGACTTAATCCGTCAACCAGATAAAGATTAAAGACGGCTCTGTATCCATCCGGCAACAAATTGAGGCAAGCCATGATCTGTTCCGTTTTGATATCTTTGTCTATTTCCTCTTCCTCTGTATTTTCTTCTGCTATATAGAGTTTATCCGCATTTTCAAATTTGAACTTCTGTTTTTCTTTCAAAAAAGCGATCGATGAATTAACGGCGATCCTTTTCATCCATCCTTCTGCACTTTCAATTTGTTTTAAAGAACTTATGTTGTGAAATATCTTGATGAATGTTTCCTGTAAGATATCCTCTGCATCATCTCTGTCTTTTACATATCTGCAGCAAATTCCTAATAGGGTTTTGGCATAACGATTGAAAAGGATCTCCTGTGCACGGGAATCATTTTTCTTGCAGGCAATGATTATTTCTTCTATTCTCTCCAATTCGTTTAAACAGCAGAAGCATGATCTGTCGTCATGCCCCTGCTATTGTAAATTTATTAATTAATCTTTGACAAGTCTAACCGTTTTTTGCACGTTTCCGTCGCTGAGACTTACCATGTAAAAGCCCTTGCTGTAGTTTTTGCTTTCAATTTCTATCTTGTTCTCTCCTTCGTTCAGTTTTTCTGTTTTCTCAGCCAGTTTAGATCCCATGATGTCGTAAACCGTTACTTTCACTTCTCCTGACTTTTTGCTGGTGAAACTGAAATAGGCATTATCACTGGTTGGATTTGGATAAAGGACCACAGCGTTGATACTTTCTGCTGTATTGTTCTTGATACCGGTGGTGACAGCTTTTGGGTTTCTGATCCTTAGTGTAACCATTGCATTTTGTTCTGAACTTTTATTCAGGAAAGAGTTCACACATGCACTTGCTGTTGCTCCGCAAGAAACAGTTTCAGTTACGCATACATTGTACCATCCTGCTGCAGAGTAAGTGTGAGAAGGATATAATCCATTGCTGAATGAACCATCACCCCAGCTCCAGGTAGCGCCGATCACGTTCTGATCATAGGTTGCATTTCCATACCAGTTCAATGCAACTGTATCCGGGAATAAAGCTACACTTACATTGGCAGCGCAAGGATTTTGATTTAAGATGATGCTGTCGCAATATGAGCAATAGCTGTTGTTAAGTGAATCGGATGCATAGATGCATACATAATTGTAAGAAGAACTAGTGTTTGTTGAAACTGCATTAGGACCATTTGCAAAGGAAGGTGAAAAATACGGACCAAAGGTCCAGAAGATCTGAGTTAAATTAGTTGTGTTGGTACAAGTACTGCTGAAACTAACGGTTCCGTTCTGTCCGACAGCATACGTAAAGGACGCGTTGCAGTTTTGTGCATTTGTAGTTAGACCTGTAAAAAGTACAAAAGCCATTAAGATGCTTTTGAAAGATTTGATCGATGTTGTAATTGTTTTCATTTTTTCTGTTTTTATTATTTATAAATTTTAATGTTTATCAGAGCTTACAATAAGAAGAGTAGGCAAAGCCCAAAACGTTGCCTGGGAATAACAGAAAAAATCGTAAGTAATTGATAAACAGACAGAAAAAATTGAAATAGCTGTTTTGAATTAAGGAGGAATTGGGGGGTAATCGTAGAAACAGACTTTAGATAAGTAGCATTTTTTGTATTGAAACGAAAGCAAGTACCTTATCCTATTTAAAATTACACATATGTTGGATAGAATATTGTCATTGATAACTTTTACCGAAGCAATGTTATATTTCCTTTTTCAGATTTCTTTACACCTTGCTTGTCAGTATATTGAAGGACGTAAAAATAAACGCCTGCACTCATTTCTTCACCGCTGGTATTCCTTCCGTTCCAACCAATATTGGCATAGCCCTGCTTATTGAAGTTCAGATCTTCTCTCCGATAAATGAGCTTACCCCAACGATCATACACTTCGACTACGCTCAGTGTGGACCCGTAAGGGAATTTAATGGACCACTGATCGTTGGAGTTATCATTGTTAGGCGTAAAAATGTTCGGGATTACAGGATCTTTGAAACAAGAATCGGCAACAGAAACAGAAATACTTAAGGAACGGCTAAATGCACAAATACTTGCATTACCACTGCTATTAATATTTAACGAATAGGTATCTCCCAATTGGGTGATGCTTTTTGCAGAAAGATTATTTGTGAATGAATAAGCAGAAGTTGGTAGCCATTGATAAGTCACAATATTGCCGGGTGCAGGGTTCAAATAGGAAAGCAGTATGGTATCACCGGGACAAACAGGATTAAAATTTGAAATTAATATTGGGGAATCTGTAAACACTGGAACCGAAACATTCACACTGGCTGTTCTTTGAAATGGACAAAATGCATCTTGCCCCAGATTATTGATATTTAAGGTGAATGTTGTACTTAGTGAAACAACGGCACTGGCAGAGATGTTATTTGTTAGAACATAAGCTCCTAATGGTAACCAGTTGTAT
>Ga0154020_10000740_pt1 | contig 40350 bp, 35 predicted proteins | sample Klosneuvirus_201_FD_109709 | JGI IMG/M metagenome (GOLD analysis project Ga0154020, IMG submission 109709) | Active sludge microbial communities from wastewater, Klosterneuburg, Austria - Klosneuvirus_20160825_MG | ecosystem: Engineered > WWTP > Aerobic digester > Activated sludge | place... | reverse complement strand
TGCAGGGCTTGGAATGTTTGTTGGGGTTATAGTATTTTTAACAGGAACTAAACATTTTCAAGGATTTGATCAAAAGAAAGGTGTCAACGAGGACGATATGCCAATGTCAAAGATTGTATTACTGATACTTTTGCCCTCGGTAGTTGCAGGCGTTTTAGGATATTTAATTTATGGAACTACAAGTGTTACAAACCCTGGGGGTAATATTTTTGGAAGCGATAGCACCGATGCCTTTATTTTTGCCTGCTTACCTGTTCTTTATTTTTATGGCGGCCTATATTTTAAAGCCAAAGCCGACGAAAAAAGACCGATTGGAGCAATGCTTGCAATTTTTGCTGTTGTAATTTTATTTTGGGCTGTTTTCAAACAAAATGGTTCTGCGCTTAATACATGGGCCGATAGATACACTGACCGAACCGTAAAAGGTAACACAGAGGTAGTTTTTAATGCCTTAAAACAATCTAAAACACTTGAATATTCAAAAGATTCGGTGGCAAGTTATGACGAATATTTTAGATTGGTAAAAGAGGAAGGGGTTGTACAAAAGGAGTTTAATTTTCCTATTTACTTTAGAAATGTAAAACCCAGTGAATTACCCAAAGAAACTGAATCGGTAAGTGTATGGGCCACAAATTTAAGTCAATCTATTAATCCTGGTTGGGTAATTATACTCACCCCATTAGTGGTTGCTTTTTTTACCTTTTTAAGAAGAAAAGGAAAAGAGCCCTCCACTCCTACTAAAATTGCCTTTGGTTTATTTATATCTGCATTATCGGCTCTAGTGATGGTTGCCGCTGTAAAAGCGGGTGAAAACGGTGCCGAAAAAGTGAGCGTTTGGTGGTTAATTGGTTGCTATGGAGTAATCACAATTGGTGAACTTTTTCTTAGCCCCATGGGCTTAAGCTTGGTTTCCAAATTAAGTCCACCACGTATTACAGCTTTAATGATGGGCGGCTGGTTTTTGTCAACCTCTATTGGAAATAAATTAAGTGGCGTATTAGCCAGCATGTGGGATACTTATGAAGACAAGTCCAACTTTTTCTGGCTGAATTTTGGTTTGCTATTAGGTGCCACACTCCTACTTTTTGCCATATTAAGGTGGCTAAATCAAATTATGAAAGAAAAGAAAATTTAATTCATATGGTATCACAAGATCAAACATTGGAAGAAATACAAAACTTTGAAGGTAAGTACCCGCGGCAGCTTTGGTATCTTTTCTTTTCGGAGATGTGGGAGCGTTTTTGCTTTTATGGAATGCGAGGTATGCTTACTTTTTTCATGGTTAACCAATTGTTTATGGATGAAAGAGCAGCCAACCTTCAATATGGGGCTACTCAAGCATTTGTTTATGCATTTACATTTATAGGTGGATTATTCGCAGATAAAATACTTGGATTCAGAAAATCACTTTTCCTTGGAGGTATTTTGATGATTGTAGGAAGTTTGATACTTGCTATTAACCCACAACAATTTTTCTTTTTAGGTTTAAGTTTTAATATAATAGGAACAGGTTTCTTTAAGCCAAATATCTCTACAATGGTGGGTGCATTGTATAAGGAAGGTGATAGCCGACGAGATGCTGGTTTTTCTCTTTTTTATGCCGGTATTAATATTGGTGCGCTTTTAGGAGGTTATATATGCATTGCCATTGGTAAATCCTATTCATGGAATCTTGCCTTTGGCTTTACAGCTATTGTAATGACTATTAGCCTGCTAACCTTTATTTTTACTCAACGTTCACTAAGTACAATTGGTCTTTCTCCCCTAGGTCATATTAAAGATATCAGTAAAAAGAGACTTTATGAGATACTTGTATATGCAGGTGCCATAGCTGTTACACCGGTGATTATGACCATGGTAGCAAAAACCGAATATACCGACTGGTTTATGTATATTATTGGTCCGGCAACCTTAATTTACCTTTTTTATGAAATGAGTAAATATTCGCTTCCCGAAGTCAAAAAGCTATTTGCAGCCTTGGTATTCATTATCTTTTCGATTTTATTTTGGGCATTTTTCGAACAAAGTGGTGGTTCTTTAAGTTTGTTTGCTGCCAATAATTTAGACAAAACCCTTTTAGGAATTAAGGTAGATCCCAATGGCGTGAACAATTCAGCCAATTCCTTATTTGTTATAATAATGGCACCTATTATTGGATTGATATGGATTTGGATGGCTGCTAAAAAAATTGAACCAAACACGGTTATTAAATTTGGACTAGGATTTTTATTTCTTTCATTGGCATTCTATACATTTTATGCAACACGTTTTTTTGCCAATCTTGAAGGTATGACCTCTTTGGATATTTTTACACTTGCATATTTTGTAATTACATTTGGTGAATTGTGTTTATCTCCCATTGGACTTTCCATTATGACAAAACTTTCGCCCAAACCACTTTGGGGAGTTATGATGGGTATGTGGTTTTTAGCTAGTGCTTATGGTCAGTATGTGGCCGGAATATTAGGTGCCGGTATGGTTTCTACTAATGAAAATGCATCACTGCATGATAAATTGATATCCTACACAGATGGTTACAAATTATTAGCTATTTATGCACTGATATCGGGAATTATTTTAATTGTAATTTCTCCTTTGGTAAAAAAATTAATGCAGGAAGTTAAATAATTTCCATTTACTAAATATTTCATAAATATCATTTTATCAAATATTTATACAACTCTTCTTGTAGATTAAGGGCATGAGTGTATTCTAAATCTCTACTTTATACTCATGATAAGTAGATTCTTTTAAAGGTCAGTATTTAAGTTTGTAGTATTATGTTGATACTATTATTTAAGTGCAGACTTTATCAAAAATAGGAAGTACACCTCTTTAAAAAAACCTTTCTGAGTCCGGATAAAAAATTGAGATTTTTTAAAATAGAAAAGTTGAAACTTAAAAAAAGTAAAATTTGATCACTTTCGAAGGTAAGTATTGTTATTCAGACGATATTTAAGAATATCAAATAATCTAAAACTAAAAAATCTTTATTTATTTATAAAGGCAAGAATACTTATGTGTGAATTTTGTAAATCTCTAACATAATTGTACAACTCTAGCAAACAGTGGAAACCTATGTTTGCTATACTTTGAATACTTATTTAATTAACACCTTTAAACTACTGCGCTTTCCTTTTTCGCTGATTCCTTTTCAATATATTAATGTTACGGGCTATCATTTATTTACTAAATAGATCATGCCGTTAAATCATAATTCAGCGCTTTTAAATTTTAATAAACCATGATATTACTCATTCTAGCTTTGCAGCTAAACAACGTATATCATATAGCTCCTCTAATTGAATAGTCATGACTGCAATTGTTGATATACATGCAGAAGAAACTATACCTTCTCTTTCAAAAATGACTAAAAACCTCAAAGATCTAACTATAAGTACTGAAACAATTAGATGTGATTTATGTGAAAGCGAAAGCCACACTCCATTGTTTAATAAAATGAGGCACAACATAAATCTAACTACGGTTATATGCGAAAATTGTTCTTTAATTTATACTAATCCACAACCTACTAAAGAATGTCTTGACTCTTTTTATCAAGATTATTACCATTTATTCCATCAAAGAAAAGGGGCAGATGAGTCGTATGTATCCAAATCGGCAAGGATTGATGCAAGAAGAATAAAGGCACTTCAAAAAGTAATTAACTTTGAGGATAACAATAATAAAGTACTTGAAATAGCCTGTGGTGTAGGTGAATTTATAAGCCAGCTTTCAAAAATCACCAAATGGGAAATTTCAGGAATCGAACCGGGTAAAGAGTCACATGCGATTTGTGAATCGAAAAAATTAAATGTAGAAAAAATTAATTTTGAAAATTTTTCTACAGAAATAAAATTTGATTTGCTTGCATGTTTTTTTGCAGTGGACCACTTGCGATCTCCCAAACAGTTTTTTGAAAAATGCAATTCCATTTTAAAGGAGGATGGATTGCTATTTGTAGAAATTGGAAATTTTAATAAACCTTTCAAGCCTTATTCTGAGTTACAGCAGCTTCCCAAATTATTTAGCTTTACACCCATAATTTTAGTAAACTATCTTAAATGCTCCGGTTTTGAAATAATTTATTACAATGAAATAAGAGATGTTTTAAGTGTTGTTGTAAGAAAAACAGCAATTAAAAGTAAAAACATAATTAAAACCGACATTGAAAGCCTTAAAGCCAGGATATACTGGGTTGATAAAATACAAACCTTGGCTGAAAAAGTACCAACCTGGTTTTCGATATCCAGATCAATTAAAAACGCTCTACATAAAATCTCAGTATAAATACATTCTTTTTAACCGACATTAACTCCTATCCTATAAATTAGTGAGTTAAGTAATCTACTAATATTTATTTCTATATTAGAAAAGTATTAAAATAACATTTAAGCTCTTTTCAGAACATTAAATTAACTTTAAAAATTTACTTTTGCCGAAATAGACAATGAAAAAAGTTGCAGAAAACATACAATTTCACAACAAAAAACATAATTATATTATTGATTATAAAATACTTATATAACCAGAATAAGAAATTACTACTTATAAAATTGTTGTAATTTAAAATTTCAGGCATTACAAAAATTAAGAAAAAGTTAAAAAGCAACAATTTTCAATGATCAAAGAATTGGACACAATTAAACGCAAAGCACCTATAACACTAATATTTTTAGAAACTTTTGTTGGTCCTTTTGAAAAAATGAGTAATTTTGCTACTCAATATTAAGTAATGCTGGATACCCTAGTTTCTTCAAAAACAAAGATCAAATTATTGGTCAAATTTTTTCTGAATGCTAGCAATACTTCCTATCTAAGAAATTTAGAAACCGAGTTTTCCGAATCTACCAATTCCATACGAATAGAGCTAAATAAGTTTGAAGATGCGGGTCTCTTAATTTCCCATTCTCAACGAAATAAAAAAATATTTAAAGCCAATACCAACCATCCACTTTTCCCGGAAATCAATTCCTTGGTTAGAAAATATATTGGCATTGATAAAATCATTGATTCAATAATTTCAAAACTTGGAATACCAGATGAGGTTTGGTTAATTGGAAAATTTGCCAACGGTATGTCAAGTGATACTATTGAAATTATGATAATTGGAAAGGTAAATAAAAATTACCTGGATGAATTGAGTGAAAAGGTAGAAAAGAATATCAATAAAAAGTTAAAAACAATATTACTGGATTCTCCCATTGAAAATCCTTATATAAAAAATAATGAACCTTGTCTTCTCCTTTGGAGTAAGCCATAAGTTTATATAATTATAAATCAAGTCATTACTTAATTACAATTGTAACTGAGGTGGCGAAGCTGTAAAAAATGGATAAAAATTGGTATGCTGTTTATGTTAATTCTAGACATGAGAAGAAGGTTGCCGACCAACTTCAAAGTCAGCATATTGAAAATTATCTTCCACTTCAAAGAGTTTTAAAACAATGGAGTGACCGAAGAAAAATGGTAGAGGAACCATTATTTAGATCTTATATTTTTGTGAATATTGAGGAGATTGAAAAAACTAAAGTAAGAGAAACCAAAGGTGTAATTAACTTCGTATATTGGCTAGGGAAACCTGCAATTATAAGAGCCGAAGAAATTGTTGAAATTAAAAATTTTATTGCCACCTATGAAAATATTACGTTAGAGTCGCAAAATTTCCAAATCAATGGAACCATTAAATTAGAAAGTGGACCATTTATAAATCAATCAGGAAAAGTTATGTCAATAGATAAAAACAAGGTTAAGATCTTTATAGAATCATTAGGATGCTATCTTATAGCTGACATTACTAAAAATAAAGTATTAAATTTGCCCCTTAAATAAAATGAGAACCCTATATTCCAAATTCGTTCCTCTGCTATTATTGAGTGTTTTATTCACTTCTTGTGGTCAAAGACTCATTTATTTTCAGGAAAAGGATGACACCAAAAACAAGTACAACAACATAGAGGTTGCAAAGCCGGAAGATACCCGTCTCCATGTAATTGAAGCAGGTGATGTTCTTGGTCTTAAAATTAACACTACCAATAAGGAATTATCCGACGAATTTAAAGGATACTTGAATAATGCAACAGGTATTCCCGGTTTATTGGTTCAGGAGAACGGAACCATTTTTTTACCCTATACCGGAAGTATTAAAATTTCAGGTAAATCTTTAAAACTAGCTCAAACACTTATTGCAGCTGAATTAGCTAAATTTATTGTTAATCCTGATGTTGAACTTACATTAAATTCATTCAGAATAACAATTTTGGGTGAGGTTAAATCACCCGGTATAAAAAATTCACCCGGAGACAGAATGACAATTTTAGATGCTCTAAGTTTGTCAGGCGACCTTAGCATCGATGCCAGGCGAACGAATATAAAAGTAATTCGCCAGGTTGGTGAGAAAAAAATGACTTATTTTATGGATATGTCCAACTTGGATGTGTTTAGATCAGAGTCATATTATTTAAAATCAAATGATATAGTTTATGTTGAAACTCTGCCAAAAAAGATATTTCGAGATAATGTAAGCTATCTAACGCTAATGTTCAGTATTATAAATATTGTTACTTTTACAGCATTTAATATTCTAAGATAAAAAATGGAAGAAAATTTCTCAGAAGTACCAAGCTCTACGAATAAAAACCAAGGTTTTGGTGTAAAATCATTTTTAACAATTTTAAAAGCATATAAAATTCTTTATATTGTTTGTATTGGAATTGCAATTTTTGATGCTTATTTAATTAATAGATATTCTACCCCTTTCTATGAAGTTGGAGTTCAAGTACAACTATTTAATCAGGCCAAAGGCTCTGAAGGGGCTGAAATTATTGGCACCAGAGGTTACTCCGACAACTTTAATATTTGGGATCCAACTATTGTTCCTGACAAAGTAGCTTTTATGACCTCCAAAAATTTTGTTACAAGGGTCATTAAAAAAATGCCGCTATCTGTTTCTTTTTATGCAAAAGGCAACTTTAAATCATCAGAGGTTTATTATAAAAAAATTCCTGTAGAGATTAGTTACCGCATATTAGACCCTGCAGCATATTCGTATAAATACGTAATTGAGTTAAAAAGAAATTTTTACAATCTCAAAGTAAAAACAAAGGATCAAATTATTCTTTCAAAAAGAGCTCTGAAATACGACGACTCCCTTGTTTTTAATGGTTGTGTAATGTTCGTACATGATAAAAAAGATGAGGATTTGTGGTCTGCACTAAATGTAAATATGCCTTATAAGTACGACCTGTTATTCCGTCCGATGGAAGAATTGGTCAAAGTTTATTCGAATAGATTAAAAATTGACAATCTACCTAATACAAAAATACTAACCATAACACTTATAGCAAGTGAGCCTCAAAAAGCAAGAGATTTTCTTGAAGAAATGGCCAAAACTTTCTTAGAATATGGTATTGAAGAAAAGACAGATAAATTTAATAAATCTATTGACTTTATCAATGAACAATTAAAAACCGCCGAGGGAGAATTAGGAGGAACAGAATCAGAATTAGAAAGCTTTAAACGCAGAAATAATTTTCTTGATGTAGGAGCTGAAAGTTCTCTTTTAATGGCAGAGAAGGCTGAACTAGATGCAAAATTAAAAGAACAGGAAATTCTTCTTAAAAAGGTAATTGCACTTAAAGAATATGTTGATAGAACAAAGGATCTTTCAAACCTGGCTCCGGCCACCTTTGGTATTTCTGACCCTTTACTTATTCCCTTAATTCAACAAGTGAGCAAAGCTAATTCCGATCTTAATCAGTTAAGTTATGAACTTAATCAAAATACTGTTCAATACCAAAAACTTAAACAGTCACTTATTGCTGCCAAACGATTATTGGTTGAAAACATAAACAATATTGTTCAAAACACTTCTAGCATTTTAAGTAATTATAGATCTGGAATGGCTAGCCTGCAATCAAAACTTGGAGTATTGCCTACCTTAGAAAAAACCGGATTAGGGATGATAAGAAAATCCTCTATTCAGGAAAAAATGTATACCTTGCTGTTAGAAAAAAAGTTTGAATTTGAAATAGCACGTTCAGGTAGTCAAAATGATTACTCTTTAGTAAATGAAGCTGAAATTTGGGGCAAAACAGCTCCGGATGAGACCGGAAATTACACTTTGGCTCTTTTATTGGGATTGTTTGCTCCCTCCGTTTATATTTTCCTTAAAATATTTTTTGATACAAAAATTCGTAGCCGCGAACAACTTGAAAAACTTACCAGAATACCATTCCTCGCTGCCATTCCTCATCATTCTGGCAAAGAGCAGTTGGTATTTAAAGAAAATTCAAAATCAATGATTTCTGAATCATTCAGAAATTTAAGAGCAAACATTTTCTTTATGTTAAAAAAGAGTGAACAATCCAAGGTGATTCTAGTAACATCCTCTGTCAGCGGTGAAGGAAAAACCTTTTGTACCCTCAATATTGCTCAAGTTTTAGCTCTATCAGGTGCAAAAGTTGTAGTGATAGGATTGGATTTACGTAAACCTCGTATACATTTAAATTTTGATATCGATAATGGTATTGGTATTAGTACCTATCTATCTAACAGAGCCACTTTAAAGGAAATTATCTTTAATACCAATCTCGAAAATGTTGATATTATACCATCAGGCCCTGTCCCACCCAATCCTTCTGAACTAACCTTAAGTAAAGAAATGATTATTTGTTTGGATGAACTAAAAAAATCATACGATTATATTATGCTTGATACTGCTCCGCTTGGTTTAGTAACAGATGCAGTTGAATTAATGAAACTAAGTGATCTGAACATTTTTATGGTAAGAGAAGGTTACACGGATGTAAAAGCCATACAATTCCTCAATGAATTTTTTGATGCCAAAAATATTAAACACGCAGGAATAATTCTAAATGATCATTCATTCCAAGGCGAAAAATATGGTTATGGTTATGGATATGGCTATGGTTACGGCTATGGCTACGGTGGTGGATATGGCTATGGTTACGGATATAGTGAATATGGTGACACTGCCAAAACTACCAAGAAGAAGTCTATATTGAAAAAAGACAAATAACCATTAACAAAAATGAGTAAAACGATTGGAATAATTGGCCTTGGCTATGTTGGTTTGCCTTTGGCTGTAGAATTTGGTAAAAAATACCCAACCATAGGATTTGATATTAATAAACTAAGAATTGAGGAATTAAGAAATGGAATCGATAGAACCCTTGAAATTGATTCTGAAAATCTGAAATCTTCATTAAATTTAGAGTTCACTTCGGATCCAGGAGAACTAGCTAAATGCCAAATTTATATAATTACAGTTCCTACTCCTGTTGACAATAATAATAGACCTGTTTTAACGCCACTATACAAGGCCAGTGAATCTATTGGTAAAGTGTTAAAAAAAGGTGACATTGTTATTTATGAATCTACAGTATATCCGGGAGTAACTGAAGACGAATGTGTTCCTGTATTAGAAAAACATTCAGGTCTTAAATTTAATACCGATTTTTTTGCGGGTTATTCTCCCGAAAGAATTAATCCAGGCGATAAGGAGCATACAGTAACTAAAATTTTAAAGGTAACCTCCGGTTCTACGCCTGAAATTGCAGAGGAAGTGGATCAATTATACAGGTCCATTATTGTAGCGGGAACTCATAAAGCCCCAAGTATAAAGGTAGCTGAAGCTGCAAAGGTTATAGAAAATTCGCAACGCGATATCAATATTGCCTTTGTTAATGAACTATCCAAAATTTTCAATCTCTTAGGAATAGATACACAATCTGTGCTTGAAGCGGCCGGTACTAAATGGAATTTCTTAAAATTCAAACCGGGTTTAGTTGGAGGACATTGTATAGGGGTTGACCCTTATTACTTAGCTCAAAAAGCTCAGGAATCCGGATATCATCCCGAAATAATTCTTGCCGGAAGAAGATTGAACGACAGTATGGGTTCGTACGTAGCAGAACAGGTGGTAAAGCTTATGGTTAAAAAGGACATATCTGTTAAAAATGCCCAATGTTTGATCCTCGGTTTTACTTTTAAAGAAAATTGCCCGGATGTAAGAAATACAAGAGTAATAGATATTATAAATGAGTTAAAATCCTACTCCATTAAACCTGTAATTTATGATCCATGGGCAAGTATTGAGGAGGTAAAGCATGAATATAATATTGAGATTTTAAATAATATGCCTCAAGGTAATTTTCAGGCTGTAATTTTAGCTGTTGCTCATGACGAATTTAAGGAAATCACCATTCAAAGTTCTGATTCGCAAGTAGTCTTTGATGTTAAGGGAATTCTTAACAGCTCTCAAATTGACGCGCGATTATAAGCAGTTAACCGTATTTTAAAGAAAGCTTTTTCCTATTTCCTTTTTATAAGGAGTTACTGCCAAATTCAAAAATTGAAATTTAATTCATGAAATTACTCATTACCGGAACAGCCGGCTTTATTGGCCATCATTTAACTTTAAAGTTAAAAAAGGCCGGCTTTGAGATTGTTGGGCTTGATAGCATAAATTCATATTACGAACCCCAATTAAAACTCGACCGTTTAAAAAATCAAGGCTTCGACACTTCTAATATCCCATACAACTCTTTATTACGAGGTAATGATGGAATTAGTTTTATCAAACTTAATCTGGAAGATAAAGAAAATCTTTTTAAACTTTTTGAAACAGAAAAGTTTGATTTTGTTGTTAATCTTGCTGCTCAAGCGGGAGTTAGATATTCACTAACAAACCCGCAAGCATATATTGATAGTAATATTCAAGGCTTTATAAATATTTTGGAAGCTTGTAAGCATTATCCAGTAAAACATTTGGTTTATGCTTCAAGTAGTTCTGTCTACGGTTTAAATAAAGAAATGCCTTTTTCGGTTTTACATAATGTAGATCACCCAATTTCTTTGTATGCTGCTTCCAAAAAAAGCAACGAATTAATGGCTCATGTTTATTCTCATATATTTAATGTGCCTACAACCGGATTAAGGTTCTTTACAGTTTATGGACCATGGGGCCGACCCGATATGGCATTATTTATATTTACAAAGGCAATATTAGAAAATCAGCCCATTGAAGTATTTAATGATGGAAATATGCTTCGTGATTTTACATATATTGATGATATTGTTGAGAGCATAAGCCGTTTACTTGTAAAACCACCTTTGGCTAAACCAGAACTTGGCTCATCCAATTTGCAGGCCAACCTAAGTACAGCGCCATATCAAATATTTAATATTGGAAACAATAGCCCTGTTAAACTCACAGATTTTGTAGAAGCTATTGAGGATAAACTTGGTAAAAAAGCAGTAATAATTAAAAAACCACTTCAAACCGGCGATGTTCCAAATACATATGCCGATGTAAATGACCTTTTTGAATACATTGATTTTAAACCTGAAACCAATATCAAAGATGGGGTTTCAAACTTTATTGATTGGTATAAATCCTATTATCAAAAATAAAAATCACTTTTGTGGTTTTGCGAATTTTGGTAATAAAAACAAACTAAATAAATTATGAAAGCAGTAATATTAGCTGGCGGACTTGGCACAAGATTAAGTGAGGAAACAGATTTAAAACCTAAACCCATGGTAGAAATTGGAGGTAAACCAATTCTTTGGCATATCATGAAAATTTATTCAAACTATGGTTTTAATGATTTTATAGTATGTTGTGGTTATAAAGGATATGTTATAAAAGAGTACTTTGCCAATTACTTTTTGCATCAAGCCGATATTGAGGTTGACCTAAAAAACAACCATATTTCGTATCTTAAAACTAATTCAGAACCTTGGAGAATAACTTTAGTGGATACCGGAAAAGACACTATGACCGGTGGTAGACTAAAAAGAATTCAGGAATATGTAAAAGATGAAACCTTTATGCTTACCTATGGAGATGGTGTAAGCAATGTAAACTTGAATGAATTACTGGAGTTTCACAAACAGAATAAAAAATTAGCTACCCTTACTGCTGTGCAAACTTCAGGAAAATTTGGCGCTTTGTCATTGGATGATAATAATGGAGTCAATTCTTTTATGGAGAAACCTAAGGGTGACGGTGCTTGGATAAATGGTGGTTTTTTTGTGCTTGAACCTAAAATTTTTGATTACATTACTGAAGGTGATGAAACTATTTGGGAAAGAACTCCTTTGGAAAATCTTGCCAAAGACAATCAATTACAAGCCTACAAATACAATGGATTTTGGCGCCCCATGGATACTTTAAGAGACAAAATTGAACTGGAAAGTATGTGGAACAGTCAAACTGCGCCTTGGAAAACCTGGAAATAAATGGTGGAAACCTTAAATAATTTTTATAAAGGTAAAAAAGTACTTATAACCGGCCATACCGGTTTTAAGGGTGCTTGGCTTGCTATTTGGCTTCAAAAAATGGGTGCCAAAGTAATTGGCTATGCGCTAGATCCACCTTATAATAACGGAATTTTTCAGCTTTCAGGCATCCAAAATTTAATAACAGATTACAGAGCCGATATCAGAGATCTGAATAAATTAATTGAAGTCTTTAATGACGAACAACCTGAAATCGTATTTCATTTAGCTGCTCAAGCTTTGGTGTTGGAAAGTTATGCTAATCCAATAAATAATTTTGAGGTAAACATTATGGGTACCGCCAATGTTTTGGAAGCCATAAGAAAAACCCCATCTGTTATATCCGGAATAATGGTTACAACAGATAAGTGTTATGAAAATAAAGAATGGGTTTGGTCGTATCGTGAAAATGAACCCATGGGTGGACACGATCCATACAGTGCCAGCAAAGGTGCTGCCGAACTAGTAATTAGTTCATACAGAGCATCCTTTTTCTCTAAAAAAGGCAGTCCAGGTATTGCATCTGCTAGGGCAGGAAATGTTATAGGAGGAGGCGATTGGTCAGAGTATCGATTGGTTCCGGATATAATGAGGTCAATTAAAGATGGGAAAAATATATCAATCAGAAATCCAATGGCTACTAGGCCTTGGCAATATGTTTTAGAACCACTTTGTGGTTACCTCAAATTAGGTATGGCATTAACTGAATCTCCTGAAACTTATGCCGAGGCTTGGAACTTTGGACCATACATGCAGGATGTTTATCCAGTAAAAGATTTAGTTAATTGTATTATTGATATAGCGAAACAAGGGCAATGGGATGATCATTCCGATCAAGATAAATTGCATGAGGCCAACCTTTTAATGTTGGATATAAGTAAGGCAATACATAAATTAAAATGGAAACCTACATTAAGCTTTAACCAAGGCCTTGAGCTTACAGTTGATTGGTACTTAAATGCCGAAAAGCATAATGTCCTTGACTTTTCAATAAATCAAATAGATTATTTTCAAAGTAAGTGGAAATAAAAGAAGGGAAAATAAAGGGGGTTTTTGAAATTTTATTAAAACCCATTTTGGATGAAAGAGGTTTTTTTATGAGAACCTTTGATGAAGAAATTTTCAAGGAAAATAATATCCCTTTTCATTGGGTACAGGAAAATCATACCAAAAGTGTTCAAAAAAACACAATTAGAGGACTCCATTTTATAAATGCACCTAACACCGACGGAAAACTTATTAGATGCACCCGAGGAAAAGTAATAGATGTATTTGTAGATCTGAGACTGGGCTCTCCCACCCAAGGAACATGGGAATCTGTGATATTGAGTGAGGATGACTTTAAATGGTTGTATTTGCCAAAAGGTTTTGCACATGGTTTTTGCACCCTCGAAAACAATACCGAAATGGAATATAAACACGACCATTCCTATCAAAAGGGCTTCGATTCAGGTATAAAATTTGATGATTCTGACTTGAAAATCAACTGGCCGGTAGAATCTCCAATAATTTCAGATAAAGATAAAAATTTAATGAGTTATAAGGAATTTATTGAAAAGTTTAAAGGTTTGTAAGTAATATCAATTGATTAAACTCAATTTCCGGTTCAACTCTATTTCACCATATTTTTAAATTTCAATTTAAAATTTCATAATTAATAAAGTATACATATCTAAACATATGAATTGCAGACATTGTAAAACCCCCTTGAAAAATACTTTTTTAGATTTAGGATTTTCACCTCCATCCAATGACTATATTTCCTTTGATGATCTATCAAAACATGAAGTATATTATCCTTTAAAGGTTGGGGTTTGTGAAAATTGTTGGCTGGTTCAAACCTACGATTATTCAAAAGCGGAAGAACTATTCAGAGATGATTATGCCTATTTTTCGTCGACATCAAGTACTTGGTTAAAACATGCCAAAGATTATTGTGAAATGATAACCAATAAATTAAAATTAGATGCTGCGAGTTTTGTAATCGAAGTGGCTTCTAATGATGGTTATTTATTGAAAAACTTTGTTGAAAGTAAAATTCCATGTTTAGGAATTGAGCCCACAGTGGGCACTGCAATAGCCTCCGAAAAATTAGGGATACCTGTTTTAAAACAATTTTTTGGTTTACAATTAGGTAATGAACTTGCCGACACCAACCGTCAGGCAGATTTGATAATAGGAAATAATGTTTATGCACATGTTCCTGATATCAACGACTTTACAGCAGGATTAAAAGCAGCACTAAAACCGAATGGAACTATAACATTGGAGTTTCCTCACCTTCTTAAACTGATTGAGTTTACTCAGTTTGATACTGTTTATCACGAACATTATTCTTACCATTCACTTTATACAGTAAATACAATTTTTGAAAGTTGCGGTTTAAGAGTATTTGATGTAGAGGAACTTTCTACACATGGAGGCAGCTTGAGAGTTTATGGCTGCCATATTGACGATCCTCGCGAGGTAAGTAAAAAAGTGTTAGAAATATTTGGAAAAGAAGAGGCTAATGGTTTAAGAAAATTATCTACATATAGCAATTTCCAAAATAAAGCAGACTTAATTAAAAATAACTTGCTTTCGTTTTTAATAAAACAAAAACAGGATGGAAAAAAGGTTGCAGCGTATGGTGCCGCAGCTAAAGGAAATACTTTGTTAAACTATGCCGGAGTTAAACCCGATTTATTGTCATTTGTATGTGATGCAGCCCCTTCCAAACAAGGCAAATATCTTCCCGGTGTACACATTCCTATTAAACATCCTGATACCATGATGAGTGAAAAACCGGATTGGGTTTTAATTTTACCATGGAATTTGGCTGATGAAGTAATTAACCAAATGAAATCGGTGCGCGATTGGAACGGAAAATTTGTTACCGCAGTTCCTGAATTAACTGAAAGATAGTGAAAATACTGGTTACCGGCGCAACCGGATTTGTAGGCCAACATGTTATTCCTGCTTTATTAAACAGAAATCATGAGGTTATTGCATTGGCCAGAAATATTGAGAAAGCCAAGGAATTTAATTGGTTTCCACAAGTTGATTTTGTTTCCTATGATATTTATTCAAATAAAAGTGTAACCCTTGATGAGTTAGGAAATCCGGATGCTTTATTACATCTCGCCTGGTCTGATTTAACTAATTACAAATCAATAAACCACATTGAAATTAACTTACCATCCGATTTTAAATTCCTTAAATCTTTAGTAGAACAAGGGTTAAAGCAATTATTGATTACCGGTACATGTTTTGAATACGGAATGCAAAACGGTTGTTTAAATGAAACTATGGCAAGTAATCCATCCAATTCATATGCTCTTGCAAAAGATACACTCCGAAAATTTATGGAAAACTTACAACATTCTTTTTCATTTAATTTTCAGTGGGTTAGACTTTTTTATATGTATGGCAAAGGTCAAAATCCAGGCAGCTTGCTTTCTCAATTAGACAAAGCTATTAGCAATGGCGAACCCGTTTTTAATATGTCAAAAGGCGAACAACTCCGTGACTATTTACCAATTGAAAAAGTAGCTGAAAATTTGATAAAAATAATAGAAACACCTTCAATTAAAGGTATCATCAATTGTTGCAGCGGCAATCCCATTTCAGTTAGAAGACTTGTTGAGGAACATATTGCAAAATCAAAATCCAAAATAGAACTTAATTTAGGCTATTATCCTTATCCAGATTATGAACCTCTGGCATTTTGGGGAGACAATACAAAATTATCCTTAATTAAAAATTAAGATTAATAAATAAAAACATTGAATTTCAAATAAACCATCTTGCTAAACCATAAACGAAACAAAAAATGAAATCAATTTCAATAATTTGTCCCGTGTACAATGAAGAAACCTCCATTCTTCCATTTTATACCCGACTTAATGCAGTTGTTGATCCCTTGCGAAGCAAGTATAGTGTTGAACTCATATTTACAAACAACCGATCAGAGGACGGTACACTCAATGAAATTCAAAAAATAAGAGAGTATGATCCAAATGTTCATGTAATAACGTATTCCAGAAATTTCGGATATCAGGCCTCAGTTTTAGGGGGTTTAACTATGTCAACAAGCGATGGAATGATCGTAATTGATGTTGACTGTGAAGATCCACCGGAAATGATTCCTGATTTTATTAATAAATGGGAAGAAGGTTATGATATAGTTTATGGTTTGAGAATGAACCGCCCTGAGTGGAAGGGACTGGTTTATTTAAGAAAGTTGTTCTATAAAGTTTTAAAGTTTACAGCCGATGCAGACATTATTCTTAATATGGCTGAATTTAGTTTGGTATCATCCCATGTAAGAGATGTAATGATTAAAAACAATACTACTTATCCTTTTTTACGATCAGAAATTGGCTATGTCGGATTTTCTCATCATGGCATTCCTTATGACAGGCAAAACAGAATAAATGGCAAAACACATTATAATTATTGGACAATGTTAATATTTGGAATTGGAGGAATTTTAAGTTCTTCAACTTTTCCAATGCGTGTTGCCGTGTATTTTCTGCCTTTTTTTATCCTAATTAATATGATAATTTTAGGATTAGATCTAGCCTTGAGTATCCCGGGACTGTTCAAATTTTTGGTTGTTTTCGACTTTGTTTACGGTATTTCCTTATTAACTACTTATGGAATTTACCTTGCGAGAATATATAAAAACAGTATTTCAAGACCGGTCTTTATTGTAGATTGGAAACATAGCTTTCCGGACCAACTTAAATTTAATAAAAATAGAATAAAGTCAAACTAGCCATTATTTACTAAATTGTAGGCTATTTTCAAGTAATGTAAACTAAACTAAAAACAAAGATTATAAGTTTAAGACAAACTAATAAGCTATGAATACTATTCTCAATAAGATAAAAAACAGTTTTTTAAATCCTAACCTGGCATTACTACTTGTAATAGCATTATTCCTATTTGCGTTAGCACTAAATGTGCCACTTTGGGGAAACATGTTACTTGGGTTTGGTTCTTTGGTACAGGCAGATTATATCTCCGATTTTCCTCAAAACCTTTCCGAAACCGAATATCTTAGAGGCTACGTTTACAAATTATTGCTTTTTGTAATTCTTAAAATTACCGATCTATTTGTTAATTGGTACGATTATTATGATTATCAACAAATAGCCAAATTACTTTATTACCTTTTTTGCTTCAGCTTAACTTATCTTTTTTTCAAATGGAATTTGCCTGAGAAATCTGTACGAGAGAGATTAAAATATTGGCTGATTTTTTGGATTTTAATGTTCATGGGTAATTACCGTCAATTTGTGGAATCTGAGGAATTGGCGATTATCTTTGCTTTGGGGCATTTTTTAAGTATTTACTCTTCGTCAAAGCGTTCTAATTATTTTTCAGGAATCTTTGTCTTTCTGCTTTTTGGATGCAAAACCATAACAATATTGTATGGTGGGTTTGGACTTTTATATTTACTCTTTTTTGAATGGAAAAATGCGGAGAAACGCAATGCTATTATAATTAGCCATTTTGCGTTTTTAATATTAACAGTAATTTTATATTGGTTTCCGCTTCATAAGGAAATTGTAAATATTCAAACTGCTATGACTTATCAGAACTCCTTAGCGATAAAAGGTCTATCCACTTTTTTTAAGTTTTTTAAGCAGCTCATTGAATTTTTTCCATTTATTCCTATTCTATTAACAATCCCTTTATTAATGGTTTTGGCAATAGGTGAGGGTTGGAAAAAAATTGTAATTTTCTTGGTTTTTATCGTTTTGTCAGCAGCAATAGTTATCCTACAAAACCGATTCTCATCTCCTTATCATTATTTGTCATTTGTTCCCATTGTAATGTTTGGTCTGTTTTTTTTAAAACCAAACAAGGTAATTACTGTAGGATTGCTACTTTGTGCGGTATTTACTTATGTTTTATTCCAAAATTTTAATAAAACCAGCTACTTGGAATATGCTTCCAACCGATACTATAAAATCTTTTTTAACAAACAATTAGTTGACTATAACGCCCTTCATAAAATCCTTGTTGAAAATAAAGTAAACGAAGTTCTTTTTGTTTCAGGTGATGGACCTCCATATTATGTTCGCGAAAAAAGTGCATATAAGGAGTGTTCTGCATTGATTTTTTCGAGGTTAGATAAAAAACCGGAGCTCATAGAATCTCAAAGGTTTAAGGATTATATGAATTTTTATATAAATTACAGTGGCGATTACATTTTGTTAGATAGAAGTTGTATAGACCTAGATAAACAGGCATTTACACAACTTAAAGAAAAGATATCTTCAGATTATAAAGAGATTTACCGTTTTAAAAATACACCCAAAGAATTTGACGCAACTGATATTTCATTGTATCAAAAGTTATAGACCATTATAAAATTTAATCTTACTCTCATTTAACTTCCTTAAAAAATGTTCATTTCCAACTCAAATCTTGCCTTATGGCTTATAGAAAGATATAAATCAGCATGGGATAAAGGTAATCCCAAACTTGAAACACAATTAGGTTCATTGGAAGGTGAATTTTCCTATGCATTAATGACAATAAAAAACAAAACCCAAAAAGGTATTGGTGTGGACGTTTACAATAAAGATGTTATGGAAATTGGGTGTGGACGTGGCGGTATTTGCTTATTTATAGCAATGAACGGGGCCAATAAAGTTACAGGAGTTGACATTAGCACCGAAGCTTTAGATACAGCAGAAAAAATAACAGCCAGTTTTGCAGAAAAAGGTTTGGTTAATGCCAATAAATTAGAGTTCAGAAAGGAATTTGTTGAAAATATGTCGTTTCCAGATGAAAGCTTTGATGTGATTATTGCGGATAATATTTTAGAACATGTTAACGATTTGGATGCCACTGTAAAAGAATGTGCAAGGGTGCTTAGAAAAGATGGCATTCTTTATGTACCAAATTTTCCTCCGATTTATAGCCGATTTGGACCGCATTTAAAATATGGTTCCAAAATTCCATGGCTTCATATTTTTTTCACAGAAAAAGCTATTTGTGATGCCGTTTATAAAAGGGCTGTAAAATATCCTGATCTTAAGCTTTTTGATTGGTACCCATGCCTTAAAGATCATCCTGCAACTTTTAGAGATATAAGAAGATATAAGGATATGAATTACATAACCAATAAAAAATTTAAGGAAGCTGTTTCAAAAAGCAATATGAAACTAGTTAAATTACATTCCAAACGCTCAAAGATTCAAAAAATACTTTTAACAATTTTACCATTCCTAAAAAATGGAATTATGGGCGATATTTTTTCCTATGGCACTTTAGCTATTGCGAAAAAATAAAAGTTCTATTATCTGAATTGGTGTAAACATATTCTTTGATATTAATTACATCAAAAAATGACTATCCAATCTTCACTTTAAATTTATTTAATTAAAATCAAACCAAAGGGAATTTTTAGTCGCATTTTTTCAGGTACCTTGAATTATGGCTTAGGTTCAATGGTTCCGAAAGTCATTAGTTTTTTTCTAATACCGATATATACAATTTATTTAAAACCTTCCGACTATGGTATAGTTGAAATTTGTGCCTCTTTATTTCAAGTAATTTACACTTTTACAAGACTTGGAATGCCTGGCTCAGTTTCAAGGTTTTATTTTGATCATAAAGATGACCCCCAGGAACTGAGAAATTATGTTAAAACCGTATATGACTTTCTCGTTTTTGCAAGCATTGTAATTAGTTTAATCATTGGTTTAATTTTTTATTTTTTTGCAGATAATATTACTCCCGGTGTTTTATTCGCGCCTTTTATACTCATAGTTATTCTAAATAGTGCCTTATCGGCCAACTCCTCATTACAACTTAGGTTATTACAAAGTACCGAAAACTCAAAATATAGTGCCCTTCTAAATATATCGAATGCCTTTATTGGAATAATTGCAGCTATTGTTTTTGTTGCAGGATTTAAAATGGGAGCAAAAGGTATTTTATACTCGCAGCTACTCACTACTATCATATTTTTTATACAGGCTCAAATTTATTTACGTCCTTATTTAAAAGGACAATTTAAGTGGAGCATGCTTAAATCATCCTTTACATATGGAATTAATACATTACCTCACCTCATGTTTATTGTATTAACTCCATTTATTTCAAAGTTGCTTTTAGTACATACAGGAACAATAGCAGCCCTTGGAATATATTCACTTGCAATTCGCTTTGCACAACCCTTGCAAATGTTATATACTGCCTTTAATCAAGCATACACTCCTATATACTTTTCACTAAGAAAAGAAGGTGCTGACAGCTTAAAAATAAACTATTATTCCACTCTCATTTGGGTAGGATGCAGTATATTATTTATGGGAATGTTTTTTGTGCTACCCCCCTTAATTCCATTAATTACTCCCGAAAGATTTCATGCATCCGCAAGTATAGTACCTGTTTTATGTTGTACCTTTATCTGGCAAATCATTTACTACCTTTCCATTGTTGAACTTTTTTATACCAAGAATAACAGATTTGTATCATTAATGAGTGTTAGTGTATTGATAGCAAACACTTTAATAACTCTGATTTTTGTTAAAAAATACGGTCCTGAAGCCTTGGCATGGGGCCAATTTATAGGGTTCTTTTGTATGGCTTTGGTTGCCAACTTTATAAGTAAAAAGTATGGAGAGGTAAAACTTACAAAGGGGTTAATTTGGCAAACATTTTTTGTAAGTTTAATTTGCTTAACACTCGATAAATTTATTATTCCGTCTGATATGTTTGCTATCAGATCTCTAATTTTTGTAATTTTTACCTCTATTTTACTCTACTTTTTTATTTGGAGAAATAAGGGAATACTCAATCTAATTTTGAGTCTAAAACTTAATAAGAAGAGCGCTACTTCAAAATCAACAGCATAAATTTTGAAGAGTGAATTATTAATCAAAAAACAAATTAAAAAATAATCATTACAATAAATGTTAAACGTAGGACTAATAGGATATGGCTATTGGGGTAACAACTTACTCCGAAACTTCACGGCGCATCAAGGTGCCAAAATGATTATGGTTTCAGATTCAAGAGAACCTCGACTTGATATTATTCGGAAAAATCATCCTTCTATTCAAACTTCTATTAATAGTGAAGATGTGGTAAATCACCCGGATATAGATGCTGTGGTAATTGCAACTCCTGTTTTTACGCATTACGCTCTTGCCAAAAGTGCATTGCTTAATGGGAAACATGTGCTATTAGAAAAGCCAATGACATCCAGTATTAAAGAAAGTGAAGAACTTATTGCACTGGCTAAAGATAAAGGATTAACCCTAATGGTAGATCATACCTTTTTATACACAGGAGCGGTTCAAAAACTTAAACAACTCATTTCTGATGGTTCTATTGGCAATATCAAATATTTTGATTCTACAAGGATAAATCTTGGTTTGTTTCAACCGGATATAAATGTGCTATGGGATTTAGCACCCCATGATATCTCTATTTTAAATTACCTCGTTCATGAAACTCCATACAGTGTAAATGCTACCGGCGTATCGCATACTCATAACGATATTGAAAACATTGCATATATGACTGTAAATTACAAATCCGGATTTATTGCTCATTTTCATTGCTCGTGGAGTTCTCCTGTAAAAATTAGAACCATGTTGCTGGGTGGGGATAAAAAAATGATGGTGTACAATGATTTGGAACCTACCGAAAAGGTAAAGGTGTATGACACACGCTACGACTATAAATCGGATGAGGAACAAATGAAGATTTTGGTTGAATATAGAACAGGCGATGTTTATATACCAATGCTCGAATCAAGGGAAGCATTATATGGAATGGTAAGTGATTTTTTAAACGCCATTGAAACAAAAACCGAACCTGTTTCTAATGCAGCTTCAGGTTTAGAGGTTGTTAGAATACTAGAAGCAGCGCAACAATCCATTAAACAAAACGGAAAAGAAATAATACTCGATTAATGAATATATTAAACATAGACGAACCCAAAAAAGCTTTGGCCAATGTAATGGTTGGTGAAGGCGTGCGAATTTTTAATTTCGTAAACGCATATGGTTGCAGTATCGACGACAATTCTAAAATAGGTGCCTTTGTAGAAATACAAAAAGGAGCTTCAATTGGTAAAAATTGTAAGATTTCAAGCCACTCATTTATTTGTGAAGGTGTACACATTGAGGACAACTGTTTTATAGGTCATGGTGTAATGTTTACCAACGATTTATTTCCAAAGGCTACCAATGCTGATGGATCACCGCAAACAGAGGAAGATTGGACTTTATTGGAAACTTATGTTAAAAAAGGTGCTTCCATTGGTAGCAATGCCACCATATTGTGCGGCATAAGCATTGGTGAAAATGCACTTGTAGGTGCAGGTTCGGTGGTAACTAAAGATGTTCCCCCAAACACGGTTGTTGCAGGAAATCCGGCTAGAATTATTAAGAAAATATCATAAATATGGAAAAGAAAATTCCTTGCCTTGATCTTCAAGGCCAACATCAACAAGTAAAAAAAGAAATCTTCGAAGCTTTTGAAGCTGTTTATGCAAAAACTGCATTTTCAGGTGGACCATTTGTAGAAGAATTTGAAAAAGATTTTGCAGCGTATATAAATGTGAACCATGCCATAGGTGTTTCCAACGGAACAGTTGCTCTTCACATGGCTATGTTGGCATTAAATATTGGCCCGGGCGATGAGGTAATTATTCCGGCAAATACATTTATTGCCACGGCTTGGGGTGTTTCTCATGCGGGTGCCACTCCGGTATTTATTGATTGTGATGCCGATACTTGGGAAATAGACGCTTCCAAAATTGAAGCAGCAATTACACCAAAAACAAAAGCAGTAATTGGAGTTCATTTATACGGTCAGCCTTTTGATGTAAATGCAGTTGAAAGCGTATGTAAAAAACACAATTTATTTTTAATTGAGGATGCGGCACAGGCACAAGGTGCACGTTATAAAGGCATAACCGTTGGATCGTTTGGTGAAATGGCTTGCTATAGTTTTTATCCCGGTAAAAATTTAGGAGCATGCGGTGAAGCCGGAGGTATAACTACTATGAATGACACTTATTCCGAACATTTACGTTCACTTAGAAACCACGGTAGTAAAGTACGATACTACCACGATGAAATTGGTTACAACTATAGAATGGGAGGACTGGAAGGTGCTTCACTTAAAGTAAAACTAAAATATTTAGAAGGTTGGAATAATAGAAGAAGAGATATTAGTGCAGCTTACCGATCAGGAATTAATAATCCTAAAATAAAATTACAATCCAAACCGGAATGGTCTGATGGAGTTTATCACTTGTTTGTGGTAACTACATCTGATAAAGATGGTTTTGTAAAGTACCTGGCAGATAATAACGTTGTGGCTGCTTTTCATTATCCGGTTCCTTGTCATCTACAAAAAGCCTATGCACATTTAAATTACAAACAAGGTGATTTTCCTAATTCGGAATATCTTGCCGAGCATTGTATATCATTACCTATGTACGCCGAACTTACTGATGAGGAAGTACAGCACGTAATTAAAGTAGTTCAAAATTACTAAGGCTTGCCGTTACTCAACTTTAAAAGTAAAAAACTCCCATAAAAAATGAAATTCGGATTTGTTGGAGGGACTCCAAGAGGATTTTCGTTAATGAAGGTGCTAATTAAAAATAGCTATAAACCTGAATTTTGTGTTATTTTAAAAGAAGATGAACACGAAAATATCAAGGTTTCGGAGGAGTTTATGGAATTTGCTAAACTAGAAAACATACCTGCCTCAGTTAAAAAAAAACTATCCGACGGGGATTATGAAACAATAAAAAATAGCGAACTGGATTTTATTATAGTTTGTGGATGGAGAACACTTATAAAACCGGAAATAAACAACTATCTAAAAATTGGAATGATTGCAGCGCATGATTCGATTTTGCCCGCCTACCGTGGCTTTGCGCCTCTCAATTGGTCTATTATTAATGGAGAAAAAGAAACAGGGGTATCTCTTTTTATAATTAATGAAGGAGAAACAGATTCAGGTGATATCGTACTTCAAATAAAAGTGGATATTGGTGAAACAGAATATGCCGATCAGGTTTATCAAAAAGTAATCGAAGCTACTAATTCAGCCTATCTCCAAATGATTGAACTATATAATGAAACCGGTAAATTAGAAACATTCAAACAAAACGAGGATCTTGCCACATATACATGTAAACGCACTCCGGATGACGGTAAAATAAATTGGAATGATAGCTCAGAATCAGTCTTTAATTTAATAAGGGCATTGGCATTTCCCTATTCAGGTGCCTTCTTTTTTCATAATAACATAAAATATATTGTTAATACCGCTAGCCTTGGGCCTCAAAACTCAAAGGTATTTTCCGGAAGAATTGCAGGAAGAGTTATTGCAATTTATGAGGATGGAATTGAGGTATTGTGTGGTAGTGGATCAATTAAGATTAATAAAATTTCTAGTGATAATACAAATTCGGAGGTAAATGCTTGTGAAATTTTTAAAAGTATTACCCTTAAACTCAATTAATTTACAAACAAATAAAAATCATTTATAATGAATAAAATTAAAAATCAGACCATTTTTATAACCGGAGGCGCCGGATTTATTGGTTCCTACGTTGTTGAAGAACTACTACAATTGGAACCATCCAAAGTAATTATCCTCGACAATCTAATACGCGGAACTCATCATAATATGAAAAACTTTTCTGCAAATCCTTTAGTAGAATTTATTGAAGGCGATATACGTGATTATGCCCTATTGGAATCATGTATACCAAGAGCTGACTACGTTTTTCACATGGCCGCCTTAAGAATAAATGCATGTGCTGCTGACCCAAGAGAGGGTTTTGAAGTAATGCTACGTTCTACTTTTGATGTTGCTGAATTATGCGCCAAACATAAAATTAAAAAAATCATTTACAGTTCCAGCGCATCTGTTTATGGATTAGCTCAACATTTCCCAACACCCGAAACCGATAATCCATACGACAATCAAACTCTTTATGGTGCTGCCAAAATGTTTGGAGAACAACTATTTAGAAGTTTTAAATTTATGTACGGCCTAGATTACGTGGCCTTGCGATATTTTAATGCATACGGCCCAAGAATGGATACCGACGGAAAATACACCGAAGTTATGATTCGTTGGCTTGATTGTGTTAGAGACAGCAAAAACCCATTAATTTATGGAGATGGATCTACAACTATGGATTTTGTATATGTAAAAGATATTGCCAAAGCCAATATTGCCGCTCTACAAGCCGATGTTACAGACGAGGCATTTAATATCGGAAATTGTGAAGAAACTAGTCTATCTCAATTATTAGACACCTTGCTTTTGGTAAATAATTCAACTCTTAAACCGGAGCATAGAGAAGAAAACTCAATAAACCCTGTAAGCCGCAGACTTGCTGATATTAGCAAAGCCAAAAAATTATTAAACTTTACACCAACTACCAATTTATCGGCCGGATTAAAAGAGCTAAGTGATTGGTATTTTGAAAAACAACAATTAAATGCAAACGTATGATACCAATAGCCAAGCCATACCTAACAAAAGAAGAGGCCCAAGCAGCCTATGACACCATATTAACCGGATGGATTACACAGGGTCCAAGAGTAGCAGAATTTGAGGAAAAATTTGCGAAATATGTTGGTTCAAAATATGCCGTTGCCGTATCAAACTGCACAACAGGCCTGCATTTGGCTATGATTGTAGCCGGTGTAGGTGCCGGTGATGAAGTAATTTGTCCATCCATGAGTTATATAGCAACCGCCAATTCTATAAAGTATGTTGGTGCTATTCCTGTTTTTGCCGATGTTGATCCTGTTTCCTATAACATGGATGTGTTGGAAGCCGAAAAGAAAATTACATCTAAAACAAAGGCTATTCTTATCGTACATCAAATTGGTATGCCTTCGGATATTGATGCATTTAAAGCTTTGTGTGAAAAACACAATCTCAAACTTATTGAAGATGCTGCATGTGCCGCAGGATCTGCATACAAAGGAGCTAAAATAGGCAGCCACTCTGAATTGGTTTGTTTTTCATTTCACCCTCGAAAAGTTATTTCAACAGGAGATGGCGGTATGATAACCACAAATAGAGAAGATTATTATCAAAGATTAAAGCTTTTGCGTCAGCACGGAATGTCGGTAAACGATAGAGTGCGTCACGAATCGAGTAAAATAATGTTTGAAGACCATTTAGAGGTTGCCTATAATTATCGACTCACCGATATTCAAGCTTCTGTTGGTATTAAACAACTTGAAAAACTAGATTGGATTATTGAGGAAAGACGTAAAATTGCTTTTCAATATCTTGAAGGATTAAAGGGCATAAATTGTATTCAACTACCCACCGAGGCTGAGGGTTATTTTAGTAACTATCAATCATTTAGTATTTACTTGAAACCCAATTGCCCAATTGAAAGAAACGAGTTAATGCAAAAGTTGCTGGATGATGGAATTTCAACCCGCCGAGGCATAATGACCACTCACCGCGAAACCGCATATAAAACAGATTACAATGGAGTACATCTTCCAAAATCCGAGGATGTTTGCGACCGCAGTATAATAATTCCACTATATATCCCAATGGAACAAGCTGATATTAACACTGTTATCAATAAACTTGTATCTTATTTAACCCCAACTGCTTAATTACCAATTATGAGAATTTTTGTTGCCTGTTTGGTAAAAAATGAAGAAGATGTAATAGAACAAAGTCTATTGGCAGCAACACAGTGGGCAGACAAGATTTTTGTTTACGACAATGCAAGCACCGACCGCACTGTTGAAAGAATTAAAGCAGTAGCGGCAGTTAATGACAAGGTTGTTTTATGGAAATCGGATGATAAACATTACAAGAACAATCTTTTTGGCGATATTTTTAATAATTATAGACACGAATCAAAAGAAGGCGATTGGTGGGCTTGGTATCCTGCAGATGAGTTTTACTTGGACGACCCAAGGGAATTTTTATCTAAGGTTCCAAAAATGTATCATGTTGTAAAATGCCAATCTTTTAACTATCAACTCACACATGAAGATTTGGAAGAGTTTGAATTTGTTGATGGCGAGGTATTTGATAGAGAACGACTTAAATACTACCGTGGAGATACCACTACAGAAAAACGCTTTTTTAGATACCGCAAACGTTTGGAATGGCCCGCCGGAGCAATGCATCCTAAACATATTGGGGTAACTTACCCTAAAAAAATACGTATAAAACATTACCAACACCGTTCTCCATATCAATTGCAAATGCGTTTGGATACCAGAAGAGTATTGGTTGAAACCGGATATAAATTTTTTAAACATGCGGCACAAACGGATTGGAAAGAAAAGCTAAAGTATAGAAAAGATTTATTTAAAGACGAAGGAAATAATGAACTCAAATATGTAGATATTAAACATGATCATAAAACTAACCCATTAATGGATATGGTTCGAATGATTTTGCACACCCTGCGTATTTTTCCTTAGAATAGTTATTTTTAAACCTGTAAGTTTTATACCATTCCTATAAATGTCTGATTTAAGAGTCCTTTACAGATTGTGGTATGAGAAGGAATATGATTTATTTCTGCTTAAACTTAAAGATTCAGGCATTGAACATAAAATTCTTCTATCTCTTTTTCCTGTACTTGAAATTGCTGCACTTAAACATTTTGAAAACAAACAACCCTCACTTATTGCAAGGTTAAAATGGAACTATTATTTGCTGTTTAAAAGGGATGAGAAGTACATTTTAAATAAAGATCAAGCTAAACAATATGATGTTATTTTTTGGCCAACTCAACCCAAGCATTACTTGGTTCAACTGCCGGTTTATCAACAACTTAAAAAGCGTAATATAACCTCAGCTTTTGTAACAAATACATCTGCAATTCAGGATTTATTTAAAAAAGAAAACGTTGATTATTTGCATATTGATACAATTGCTCAAAAAAGGAACCGAATACATAAACTGAAAAATAATATCAAAATTCATAATTGTTCAAAAAATACAAGCAGTTTTGATATTGGTGGTAGAAAAATTAAATTTAGCAATATCATTCGAGATACACTCACATACAGATTAACTGCAGATCAAGCAAAAGAGATATACTCGGAAGTTAAAGAACATGCAAAGCCAAAAATTATTTTTTTTGGATACAGTTTTTCAATACTTGCTTTAGCTAATGATAGAGATTGTAAAAAGGATGGAATTATATCCGCTTCTCTGCAAATGGGCCGAATGATGTATTACCTTTTTAAATATTCATGTTTGCAGGTATTTTATGCTTATGGAAAAGAGGTTAAAGAAAAAATTGAAAAGGTAGCCCAAAACGTGGATGTAAAGGATGTAGGGTCATTAAAAATAGAAGTAACAGGTTATTCTCCCGGGAAAGAAGAGGTGAACACTCTTGTTTCACCATTTAAAACGAATTATAAAAAAATTGGTTTGGTCGCATTTTCAGGTCCCGGTTTAACGGTTTCGTTCAACGGACATGTTGAATCACTTAAGGCGTTAAAATCCGCTACTGAAAAATTTAAGGATATATATTTCATTATTAAACTGCACCCAAAAGACAAAAGACATTACTATAGTGATTTTGAGAATGTTGAAAATGTTCTTGTTATCGATAATCAACATCCCATCTTTAAATTTGATATAATTCATTTGGTTAAACAATGTGATTTTGTAATGTCGGGAGCTTCTACTTCTCTAATTGAATCAGCCTATTGGATGAAACCGGTAATCTCGGTTGATTTGACAGGTGAACTTCAAGATATTGATCTTTTAAAAGAAGATTTTATATTGAATTGTAGAACAAGCGAAGAACTACAACTTACAATTCAATCAATTATGGTGAATGATCCAATTTTTTTGAAAAAAATGGCTTCAATGAAGACTTACATTGATTATGCATTTAGAAAAGAAGATGCACAACCTTCAGAATTAGTGGCCGATGATGTTATAAATAGGCTTCAAAATTTCAGAACAACAATTAATTAAATTTCATTTTTTTTGAATACTTCTCCACTAGTTAGTGTTTTAATAACTGTTTACAATGGTTTGCCTTTGTTGAAGGATGTGATTGACCATTTACTTCAGCAATCCTATACTAATATTGAAATTATAGTGGTGGACGATGCTTCCAAAGATGAATCCTTAAGCTATCTACAATCAATAAAAGATGAGCGCTTAAAAATATATAGCGATGGAAAACTTGGTAGAGGAAAGGCTCTAAATTATGGACTTTCAAAATGTTTGGGCAAATATGTTGCAATAAATGATGCTGACGATATTTCATTACCTAAAAGACTAGAGCTTCAGGTAAATTTTATGGAACAAAATCCGGATTATGGTTTGGTTGGTTCCAATTTTATAAAGGTTTTTGGAGAAGATAAAGAAGAATACAGCAAAAAATCATTAGACAATAACTCGTTGCGATTAGAACTTAGCAAACAGAGTTGCATTCAGCATTCTTGTGTGCTTTTTAGAAAATCGATTATGGAGGCAGTTGGAGGATACAATTTGAACATTCGATACCTTTACGACAGAGACATTTATATTAGAGTTGCAAAAATCGCGAAGATTGCAAATCTGCCACAACACTTAGTTTTAATCAACCGACATGAAAATCAGTACTTTAATAATCAATTTAAAGGTTATGAAAGAAAACTGTTTTCATTAAAATATGGCTTTATTGCCATTAGAGAGCTTGGGTTACCTAAATATCTCTATTTTACAAGAACACTTTCATTTATTTACAATTTACTCCTCAATCTAATAAAATCATTTAAATTACTATGGAAAAAATAGAAAACCTCATCCTAGGTGCCGGACCGGCCGGTATTGCAGCGGCAATTAGACTTGGAAAGTCTGCCAAAATTATTGATAAAAATAATTTTATTGGAGGGCAATCTGCAAGTCTCGAGATTGGTGAGGCCGTATTTGATATAGGAGGTCACTCCTTTCATACCCCGCATCCTTTTGTAAAGGATTTGGTTTACGATTCACTTGAAATGTTTGAACAAGTTCGAAAAGCATATTGCTACTCGTATGATACGTTAATACCATACCCTTTTCAAAAGAGTTTTAGGCAAATCAATAATCCTGCAATTGTTGAAGAATGTGCTAAGGGGCTTGAAAATGTTGACGCTTCAAGAAATTCAGATAATTTTAAAGAATTTATAAGCAATCGGTTTGGCGAGGGTATCGCAAAGCATTTTATGAACCCATATAACGAAAAATTATGGGCACGTGATCTTACCAAACTGGATGCAAAATGGGTAGGTGAAAGGGTTGCAGCTCCCGAAGGAATAAAAGAAAAATTCGACCTCGAAGGTGGTCAGAGAAAGCCATTGCAAGCGGATACAGTTGTTGCCTATCCCGCCAAAGGTGGATTTGGTGAGATATATAAAGCATTGGCCAAAAGGGTACATGCTATTGAATTGGGGGTAAATGTTTCAAAAATTGATGCCAAAAACAAAATAGTGTACGCCCAAGACGGTAAAACTTATCAATACGATAACTTGATTTCAACGATTCCTGTAAACGAATTAGTTAAAATAACAGATCATATAAGTACTGAAGTTATTAGTTCAGTAAATCAGTTAGAATATATGTCGTTAAAGTGCATACTGGTTGCAATTAATCACCCGGTTGATACTGAAATTCAAAGGATATACTCAGGCGACGATGATAATCCGGCCCATAAAACAGCTATAAATCATAACTCGTCCGATTGGTTAAGAAGTCGCAATCATCACGGTATAATGGGAGAAGTTTCCTACTCCGAATTTAAATTTATGAAACGTAAAGATCTTGAACAATGGTTTTTGGATTGTTTGCTGAAAATGAACATTATCAAAAGTTTTGATGAAGTGATGGAAACCAAGGTAATAGATGTAAAATATGCCTATCCTGTTCCAACCCATAATAGAGTAGAAATTATGGACAAAACACGCGCCCATTTAAATGAATCGTCAATATACTCATTAGGCCGCTTTGGAGAATGGGCTTATATCAATTCAGATGAAGCCTTAGCAAGAGGAATGATTATTGGTGAACAGTTGGCAGGTAAATGAAGAAAATTTGGCTAATCACATATAATTTAGATGGAGTTACTGCTGGCCCCTCAGTAAGATTTCAAAGATATGCCTCGTTTTTTACAAAAAAGGGGTATCGTTTGGTATTTGTAACCTTTAAATCTAATCCTGATTTACCTAATACCGAATCGAGAGAATTTTATGATGTAATACGTGTAAGTTCCAAATCACGTGTTTTTCATCATACACTTTTTATAGCCAAATGTTTGTTAAAGGCTTTATTTTCAAAAGAAAAACCATTTTCAATACTAACATTTAGCCTTACAACATTTCATTTGTGGTTTCTTCCATTACTTAAAATTGCAAACCTTAAGTTAATTTTTGTCAATACAATGAGTTTGCACACAACCTATTTAAAGGGCAACTCTGCACCAATTAATTTTTATAATGCCATCCATCTAAATCTATATAGCTTACTATTTAAAAATTTGCATGCTATTGTTAACAGTTCAAATGCACTTACAGATGGATTTAGAAGGTTAAATATACCGGATTCTAAATTAAAGGTGATTTATAATGGCGTAAATAACCAACGATTTAAACCTGTAAGTGATTTAGAAAAACAAGCATTTAGGGAAAAACTAGACCTACCCAAAATTGGAAAGTTGGTTTTGTTTGTGGGCTTAAAGGTTGACAGAAAAGGCATTTTGGATCTTATGGAAAGTTGGAGGCTTATTTACAAAGACCATCCTGATTATTATTTGGTATTGGTTGGCGATGAAAAAACCTCTGCCGGTGATCCTGATTATAATTCACAATGGGATTTGATAAAAAAAGAGATTGAAAATCCGGATTTAAGAATTATCAATCGGCCTAATCATCCACAAATTGAAGAATACTTTTTTAGCAGTGATATTTTTATCTTTTTATCAAAAAAAGAGGGAATGCCAAATGTTGTATTAGAAGCCATGGCTGCCGGTTTACCAATGATAATTACAGAGTTTGAAGGTTTTTCGAATGATTATGGTGAAAATGGCGAAAATTATATTTTAGTTGAACGCAATCCCAAGGTTATTTCAGAAGCTGTTGTTAAACTTAATACCGATAAGGATTTTTATAACTCTATACGAAACAAATCATTGCAGCATGTACAAGACAATTTTTTAGTAGAAGCCAGCATTGATAAATACATACAACTTTTTGAATCAAAAATCTAAATGCATTTAGGATTTCATTATCATCTTCCTGCATTTAAGGAAAATGGAAAAATATATACCCTGGCTTTTCAGGGACTTTTTATCGATGGCTTGGCAGAGCATTGTGAAAAAATCACTCTTTTTCTTTTCACACCCACAAAGTCTGAAAAAAAAGAACTTGATTATGCTATCCGTTCTGAAAAAGTTGAACTCGTCAGTTTGATGAAGCATTATAAAATTCCGGTGCGAATTTTATTGTATCCAACAATTCGAAAACAGATTGACACAATGATCAATACTCTCGATTTGATCTTAATGCGAGCCCCAACTCCTTTATTGCCTTTAATTACCAAAGATATTAAAGGAAAGATACCTTATGCATATTTGGTGGTTGGCGAAATGTCGATGCATGTAGACAGTATAAAACAAAAAGAATGGAGAAAGTCTTTAATTCGCCGTTATGTAAATTGGAATGAGTCGAAGCAAGAAATGTATGCTAAAGATGCCTTGATTTTTGCCAATAGCAAGGTGACTTTTGATAAATACAAAACGCTCTCAGCCAATTGTGTAGAAGTTAAAACAACCACCTTAAAACAAGCAGATTTTTACTTTAGAGAAGATACTTGTTTAGGTACTACTCATGAGATTTTATTTACAGGAAGAATTGAGCAGGAAAAGGGAATTCTTGAAATTACTGAGGCCATAGGAAAGTTGCATAAAGAAAATATTGTTTGTCGCTTAAACATTGTTGGTTGGATCCCGCAAAAAGATCCAATCGAAAGTTTGATACGAAAAATGGCTGCCGAATATGGAATTGAAGACAAGATTATTTTTCATGGATTTAAAACTGCAGGTGAAGAACTCTTTAGTTTGTATAAACAAGCAGATATTTTTATAGTTGCCTCCCAACATAATGAAGGTTTTCCAAGAACCATCTGGGAAGCATTGGCACATTCAGTACCTGTAATTTGCACACCGGTTGGGTCTATTCCACAAGTGCTTACTAACGAGCATAATGCATTATTTGCAGAGCCTAAAAATGCTGACAGTATTAAAGAAAAAATAAAGAATTTGATATTGAATTCTGATCTTAGAAAGCAACTTATTAAAAATGGTTTTGATACGGTGCAAGAGGTTACTCAAGAAATTCAATCAAAAAAAATGATGGATGCAATAAAAACGTATATCAGACCTTAAATTTGCGGCAAATTGAAATTTGAGATTCCATATAAAATAAATGGCCATACAGATAAGCCAAATTTGTGGTTTATTAATTGGTATGCTTTTTTTATGGCATTTCCTTCTCTGGATTTATTAGGTTTTTCAGTAACTTTTTATCTGTTTCTCTTATTAATTTATCACAAAGGAACTATTATTTGGAATCGCTTTCAATCCCCATTTCCTTTAAGAACTTTTTTATTTCTTTTTTTAATTGGAGCCTTTATTTCTACTTTTTTAGGTCCGGTGGCCGACAGACCACCTCCATTGATAGAAGATGCCCGTTTCATGATTCAACATGTTTATTGGATAACAATTGCTGCTTTTTTTATATGTTTTGGAAAAAGTATTAACATGTTGGAGATTAGCAAATACCTTTTTTGGGGAATTGTTACAGCATTTGTTTGTTTTTACTTTCTACCTGAAATTAAATTAAGGACCGGATTAATTGGAATTGTTACAAGACCCAATAGAAATGGGGTAATTTATTCATGTTTGGCTGTAATACCATTTTCATTTTATTATATACAAGCTAAACTGGGGCATAAAGCTACCATATTCTTTTTAATAGCTTTTAATCTAGGTATCATTTTTACAGAAGGTCGCTCGGGTACTATTGTATTCTTGTTTGAAACCCTATTGATCGTACAGATTATTTTTCCGCTTGCAAAAAGTGGTTTTAAGGTAATTATGCTCTGTGGATTGTTGCTGTATGGTGTAACATCAATTCCAATTGTTCAACCGCTTTTAATGAGTTTTGCAAATGTGATTGAACCTGCCAATCCGAGGGTGGCCGACTTAATAAGAGGCGAAAATAGCGGTAATTTAGAAGAAGACCGCTCATGGCTAATTCGGTTAGTTATGATTGAAAAAGCTATGGAACTCTATGATAAATATCCAATCTTTGGAGTTGGAGTAAATCACTTTAAAGCTATGGATGGATCACTGAGGATGGCGCGATTCAATATTCGTTTGCAGAAATATGATAATGAAGGACTCAATGAAACATCGGCGCATAATTCGTACATTATGATCCTTGCCGAAAATGGTCTTTGGGGCTTAATATGTGTAATATTTCTTGCCGGCATTCCAATTATCACACTTATTTCCAAATTAGCAATAAACGCCGATATGTATTATTCTGACTTGGCCTTGGCCGGGCTTTTCGGGATTGCTGTCCACTGGTATACAATTGCATCATTTATGGGTGGTATTACTTGGCTTATGATTGCACTTGCGATTTTTGCCCAGCGAAATAAATTTTAATAATCAAACTTCTAATTTCATATGAATATTTTAGGTATAAATTACAGTCACGATGCTTCTGCGTGCCTTATTGTTAACTCAAAGGTTGTTATGGCCATTGAAGAAGAAAAGATGAGCAGGGTAAAACAAGACAAAGGATGGCCTGTACATGCTATTAGCAAAATTTTACAATCTGCAGGCTTATCACCTTCCGATATTGATGTTGTTGCTTTTGGAGGGCACGCCTATGCTTACAATGGTGTAAATGAGACTAAATTTCGATTTAGTAAAAATCCTGCAGATAAAAGAGCAGAGATTAGAGATAGGATAATGACCTATTATCATTTAAAGAAAACAACTATTTCCAACAGCAATCAGCAACTATTTGAAGATGAAGTTCGAAAACAAGGTTTTACCAAGGCTATTGTCAAATTTTACAATCACCATTTATGTCATGCATACAGTGCATTTTACGCTGCCCCTTTTACATCCGATATTATAATAACGGCCGACGGTTATGGCGATAACGAAGCATTTAATTACTATTCATTTGATACAGTTAATGGAATCAAACCTTTACAAATAAATGATCATTCAAAATCTATAGGTCAGTTTTATAGTGCCATCACCAAATTACTAGGTTTCAGACCAATGCGTCATGAGGGTAAAATTACCGGACTGGCAGCATTTGGCAAACCAACCGAATTAGTAGATTTGTTCAGGAGTTTGTTTAAATACGATGAAAATGGCAAGTTTATAAGATTTCCATTTACTCCGGAGGGAAAATTTAAGATTGATCCGGCACAATTAGCCCATCTTTCACTCAGAGAAAGAATTAATTTTTACACCTCCGAAAATGAAACAGCCAGAGAATACAGCTATAATGCCGCGGTAATGCTTAACTGGATAAAAAAAGTTACTGAAGGGCATTCCAAAGAAGATATTGCATTTGCATGTCAACTAATAACTGAAGAGGTAGTGGTGGCTCATACAAAAAAGATAATTGATCAATACTTTCCCGGAAAAAAAGTAAAGCTTTCTTTAGCTGGTGGATTATTTGCAAATGTTAGAGTAAATCAGGAATTATACGAAATGTTTGAGGTTGAAAACGTGTTTGTTCAACCTGCAATGGGCGATGCCGGCCTTTCGCTGGGAGCAGCTATTATGCACGATATAAGCTTACACAAAGATCTATCAACAGAACTTTACCGCTTTAAAACTACTTTTATTGGACCGGATTATGCCGATGAGGTTGAAAGTTTTGTTAAGTCGCAAGGACCTGAATATGAGGTGCGTTTAATGGAAAATCCAGCAAAAGAAATTGCACAACTTATTAATGATAACGTAATTATTGGATTTTGGCATGGAGCCATGGAATGGGGACCAAGAGCTCTTGGACACCGTTCAATGATTCTAAATACCTTTGACCGAAAAGTAAACGACACACTCAACCAAAGGCTCAACCGGACTGAGTTTATGCCCTTTGCTCCATCTGTAATTGACTATATGGTAAAAACATATATGCCTGCTTATGATGAAACTTGCCCCGCTGCGGATTATATGACTATAACCTATGATGTGGATCCAAAATATCACGAACAATTGCAAGCAGTTGTGCATGTGGATGGAACTGCCAGACCACAAGTAGTTACAAAAGCTACCAACCCCTATTATTATGATATTATAGATGAATTTTATAAAATCAGTGGTTGCGGAGCCATAGTAAATACCAGTTTTAATGTGCATGAAGAACCTATAGTTTCAGCTCCTGAAACTGCATTTAAAGCGCTTAAAGACGACCGTATTGATGTATTAGTTCTCGATAATTATCTGTTGAGAAAAAAATAGACCCGTTTTTTTTAGTAACTAATACAACTCCTAAATCCATTTTCTGACCTTTTTGCAATAAAAACTACTTGAAAAGGATTCTCGTATGCGGGCCAATATTTAATACACCCTCCGGACCGGCAGGAATGGGTGGAATTCTATATACTAAACTAAAGGAAGAAGGTTATGTAGTTTATAGAAGATCAGCACACAGAAATAAACTAATTCGATTAATTGATATTTTATATTTTGTTCTGTTTAAAAAAAACAAATATGATATTATCCTTTTGCAAACCTTTTCTAATTTGGCATTTCTGAACGATTTTTTTGTAACACTTTTTACCGGAATCCTCAAAAAGCCAACTGTTTCAACAATTCATGGAGGTGCATTTATTGAATTTTATACCAAATTTCCAAAATTCACAGCCTATGTCCTTAATAAATCTGCAATCCTTACAAGCCCATCGCATTTTCTATGCAACCACTTAAACGCACATGGACATAAGGTTAGATATATTCCAAATTTTATTGAAATCCATAAATTTCCGTATAATTGGAAACCAATCAATTCACCGGACCTATTATGGGTTAGAGCCTTTACAGATATTTATAAGCCTGAAATGGCCATTAAGTTAGTAGCAAGGCTTAAAACAATTTATCCGCAAGTTAAACTCACAATGGTTGGACCTGATATGGGTAAAATGAACACATGTAAAGACCTGATTAAATCTTTGGATTTATCTGATAATATTGTTTTAACAGGCAAAATACCCAACAACGACCTAAACAAATATTATGCTACTCATAGCGTATATATCAATACAACAAGTTACGAAAGTTTTGGTGTGGCTCTTGTAGAAGCTGCCTGTTCAGGAATACCTGTTGTAACTACCGAAGTTGGAGAAATACCTTTTATGTGGCAAAATAATGAAGACATGCTTTTGGTAAAAGACAATGATGAAGACGATTTTTTTGAAAAAGTTAAAATGCTGCTAATTAACAAGGAATTGCAAATGAAGTTATCTCAAAATGCAAGATTAAAAGCTGAAAACTATAGTTGGGACAATGTGAAGTATCAATGGAAAGAGTTAATATGATTTATTTTCATAAACAAATGAATAAATTCCTAACTTATCAATCGTTCAAAATGTTTAAAACAGTGCAATGAAAACATTTATTGAACTTACAAAAAATTTAAAAGGAGATCATGGCAATCTTCCCAACTATTCCGTAGCTTTTTTGGGCGATAGTGCATCTCAATTTATTGTTCAAGCCATCCGAGGATTGGGCATTGACGAGGGTTTAAATTTAAATATCTGGCAAGCTGATTTTAATCAAATTGAACAGCAAGTTTTTGATCCGAACTCTGAATTTTACAACTTTCAGCCTCAAATTGTAATTCTTTGTAAATCAACACATAACCTTTTAAATCAATACAATAAAATTTCTCCTGAAAATCAAATCGATTTCGGGAATGATCAACTTACTAAAATGGTAAGTTTACTTAATACGATAAATTCAAATTTAAACACCAAAATTATTTGTTTTAACTATGCTGAAATAGACGATGCCGTTTTTGGAAGTTTCTCCAATACAGTGGAATCTTCTTTTTTGTTTCAACTGCGTAAAATCAATTTTGAATTGATGGTATTTGCATCAAAAAATCAAGGCGCATTTATCTGTGACATTTCCTCACTACAAAACCAAATCGGTAAACAAAAACTCTTCAACCCGGTGCTATATGTTAATTCTGAAATGGTTTTTAGTATTGAATCATTACCACTTATTAGCTCTAAAGTATTAGATATTATTAAGTGTATTCATGGTAAATTTAAAAAATGCATTATTCTGGACCTCGACAATACCATGTGGGGAGGTATAATTGGGGATGATGGCATCGAAAACATTCAGTTGGGAAGTTTAGGTATTGGAAAAGCATTTACCGAATTTCAATATTGGATAAAAAAACTTAAAAACAGAGGAATTATAGTAGCAGTTTGTAGCAAAAACACTGAGTCTGTGGCCAAGGAACCTTTTGAAAAGCATCCTGAAATGGTTCTGAGATTAAATGACATTTCTGTATTTGTTGCCAACTGGGAAAACAAAGCCGATAACATACGATACATTCAAGGTATATTAAACATTGGATTTGATTCCATGGTTTTTATTGATGATAACCCGTTTGAAAGAAATCTTGTTAGGGAAAACATTCCTGAAATTTGTGTTCCGGAACTCCCGGAAGATCCTTCGGAGTACTTAGAATTTTTATATTCACTTAACTTATTTGAAACTACCTCCTTTTCGAATTTAGATATTGAAAGAACTAAACAATATCAAGTTGAAGCCGAGAGGATTAACTTACAAAAGAAGTTTGCAAATGAAGATGAATTTTTAAATAGCCTTGATATGTATTCAATCGTAGAGCCATTTAACAAATTTAATACCCCAAGAGTGGCTCAACTTACCCAACGCTCCAATCAATTTAATTTAAGAACCATAAGATACACCGATCTTGAAATTAGTCGCCTATCCAATTCAGATGACTATTTCACTTTTACATTTACATTAGGAGATAAATTTGGTGACCATGGATTGATTGGCATCATTATTTTAAAAAAGGAAGATCAAACTTCTCTTTTTATAGATACTTGGATTATGAGCTGCAGGGTGTTAAAAAGAACAATGGAAAATTTTGTTTTGAACACATTGGTAAAATTTGCATTGGAAAATAATTACAAACTTCTTAAAGGTGAATTTATAAGCACACCAAAAAACGACATTGTCAGAAATCATTACCAAGACCTTGGTTTTATTGAAGAAAATGAGTTTTGGATTTTAAATTTAGAGAATTATCAATCAAAAAAGACATTTATAAGAACAAATTAAATAAAATGAACCGATCAGAATTATTATTAAAGCTGGAATCAATCTTTAAAGAAGTTCTTTCCAATAATACAATTAAACTTTCAGAATCATACACTGCCGACGATGTTGATGGCTGGGACTCTTTAACACATTTATTGATTGTTTCGGTGATTGAAACTGAATTTAAAATAAAATTTGGATCCATGGAGAGCAGAAATTGGAAAAACATTGAGCAAATGCTTGATTCTATGGAAGCTAAACTCAATAAAATTTAAGATAACTTGGACTTCCTTAAATTCTATTTAAAATCACTACGCATTCTTAGAAACCATTCAAAAATTAATAAATATCTAACGAATGATTAATATTATTTTAGCTTGTCTTCCGTCGTTTCTACACATTAGAGTAAGACGACTTCTAGGACAAAAAATCGGAAAGGGTACAAAAATTCATTTCGGGTCATTAATTTTATCCAAAAAAATTAATATTGGACAAAATTCAAGTATAGGTCCTTTTTGCTTTATTAAAGCTCAAGAGCTAGAAATCGGAAACAAATCCAAGGTAAAAGCGCTTTCAATAATTTCTACCAGAATTGTGCAATTGGCAGACTATACTCATATTGCTCCATTAGCAATTATTCAAAGCCCTTTCAATCTAAATTCAAAATTAAGTTTAGG
>Ga0154020_10000739_pt1 | contig 40386 bp, 36 predicted proteins | sample Klosneuvirus_201_FD_109709 | JGI IMG/M metagenome (GOLD analysis project Ga0154020, IMG submission 109709) | Active sludge microbial communities from wastewater, Klosterneuburg, Austria - Klosneuvirus_20160825_MG | ecosystem: Engineered > WWTP > Aerobic digester > Activated sludge | place... | reverse complement strand
TTGTTCAACTTGCCTGGTGACCTCATCCGTTCTTTGTATTGAAGATGCCGGGGGCAGGGTCACATTAATTAAAAAGTAACCCTGATCTTCTTCAGGAATAAACCCTGTAGGCACCTTGAGTCCAAACAGGCCTGTAGCCAAAACGATAACCAATAAAAGAATAATTACTCTTCTTACTTTTTTTGCAAAAAAACCGGCACCAACCAAATACCCGCCGGTTACTTTATCAAACACTTTATTAAAGCCAAGAAAAAATTTAGCCAACAACCCTTTTTGTTCGTTCAGGGGTTTGGTAGGTTTTAAAATCATAGCGCAGAGCGCTGGACTAAGGGAGAGGGCGGAAAAGGCTGAAAAGGCCACAGATACCGCAATGGTGATGGCAAACTGCTGGTAGAAACGCCCGGTAATCCCCGGGGTCATGGCCACAGGAACAAAAACAGCAATTAATATAAGAGCAATGGCAATTACAGGTCCCGATACTTCACGCATGGCTTGCAGCGTGGCCTCACGTGGACTTTTACCATGTTCGATGTGATGCATTACGGCCTCCACCACCACAATAGCGTCGTCGACGACAATACCAATAGCAAGCACCAGACCAAGCAGTGACAACACATTGATTGAAAAACCAAGCATGGGGAAAACGGCGAGTGTACCAATGAGTGAGATGGGAACAGTGATCAAAGGAATTAAGGTAGCACGCCAGTTTTGAAGAAATATAAACACCACAAGAATTACCAGCACAATGGCTTCAAATAAGGTGTGAATGATGTCTTCTACACCGGCTGTAATCGCTAGCGTGGTATCCAAAGACTCCTGATAAACAATTTGCTGAGGGAATTTTTCCGACATCTCATGCATGACCTTTTTGGCTTCGTTGGCGACATCCAAGGCGTTGCTGCCGGGCATTTGATAAAGCGCAATAACAGCGCTAGCATTGCTGTTTCGTCGTGAAAACGAACTGAAGTTTTCTGTGCCCAGTTCAATGCGGGCTATGTCTCCGAGTAAAACTTCTGATCCGTCTTCCTTACTTCTCACCACGATGTCGGCAAATTCTTTTTCGGTCACCAAACGCTCTTGCAAATTGATGCCATAAGTAAATTCAGTACCCAAGGGTGCAGGCTCAGCGCCAAATTTTCCGCCGGGACTGATGGTGTTTTGATCGTTGAGTGCCTTTTTCACTTCATCCACAGAAATGCCCAATTTGCTCATCACATCCGGCCTTAACCAAACACGCATGGCGTAATCGCTTCCACCGAACAAAGCCACCTCTCCTACTCCTTTAATCCTAGCCAAAGCATCTACCAAATTAATGTTGGCGTAATTGTTCAGAAACTTGGCATCGTACTTGGGGTTGTCAGAAGTTACGGTGAAGAGCATCATTGGAAAAGAGAGTGATTTTTTTACCACCACGCCTTGTTGTTTTACACTTTGAGGCATAAAGGGCTCTGACTGTTTTTGCCTGTTTTGCGTGAGCATATTGGCATTGTCGAGGTTGGTGCCTACTTCAAAGGTGACTTCAACGGTTAACGCGCCATCAGAAGTGTTGATGGATTTAATGTAAAGCATTTGCTCCACACCGTTTACTTTTTGTTCAATGGGAGTGGCAACGGCCTGTTCAACATTGAGGGCGTTTGCACCAGTAAACGATGTGGTTATTTTTACCACCGGAGGATTAATGTCGGGATACTGTGAGATGGGTGTTTTTTGCAGGGCCAGTAATCCCAATATCACAATAATGATACTGATTACCATGGCTACAATCGGTCGTCTGACAAAAAACTCTCCCATAGCTGTTGGTTCTTATTTAGTTGAAGGTTTGGCTGTACTGGCTCCAGCTTCCCAGGGCGTTAATTTTGGCACAATGACACTGCCGTTCTTAAGCAAGGCTGTGCCTCCCATGGCCACTTTTTCATTGGCCTTAAGTCCATCATTTACCAGATAAGCATCTTTATACGCCGGGCCGGTTTGAATGATTTTCATATGAACCTTATTGCTATCGCCAAGCACATACACCTGGTAAATGCCCTGCATTTCAATCACAGCCCTTTGTGGTATAAGTAGAGCGTTTTTTATAGACGAGGTCACGATTCTGACTTTTACATACTGACCGGGGCGAAGTTGTCGTTCCGGATTAGGGTAACTGGCTTCAATGGTGATGGCACCGGTTGTGGGATCGATCTCGCGGTCGGCAAAACTCAGACGGCCGGGATAAGCATATGTATTGCCATTGGAAAGGATCAACTGGATTTTTGTTCCCAACCCCCCCGGTGCAAGGTATTCCGCACGCATCTCCTTTTGTATGCGCATGAACTCTTGTTCACTTATGGTAAAACGCACGCGAATGCTGTCCAGTTGAGAGATCGTATTTAATGTAGCAAAAGGGCCCTGACTGACGTAGTCGCCTTCTCTGACCTTGGAAATACCAATCAATCCGCTTATTGGTGCGGTAACTGAGCAGTAGCCCAATTCAATTTCGGCATTGCTTAAGGCAGCTGTGGCCGATTGCACTTTGGCTTTGCTGGCCTCGTATTGGGCTTTGGTGCTCACCAATTCACGCTGACTCACCGCATTAATTTTCGCTAAAGGTTCTATCATGTCCAAATCCGCTTTTGCTTTCACCATCATGGTATTGGCTTCTGCTAAGTTAGCAGCCGCTGCATCCACTTTGTTTTTGTATGGAATGGGATCGATGGTGTACAACAAATCGCCTTCTTTTACTGTGGTTCCCTCTTTAAAATTTACAGTTTGAACAATGCCATATACTCTTGGGGCAATCTTAATGTCAGCAGCACCATAAGTTTGTCCGGTGTATTCTGCCTCCAGCAACACATCGCTTTGTTGAACGCTGATCACAGGAATTTCGAGGGGAGGTGCTTTTTTAACTTCCTTTTCATCACAGGAACTAAGGAAAATAGTGAACCCAAGAAAAATGAAAACGTGTAGCGGCAAGAAAGCCTTTAAACGTTTTGGTAATGGAAAGTAGATGGAAGTGGCTTGGGGTAACATGTTACAGATTTTAGTACTATCTATTCTCATATTAATAAATGGCGATTCGTTTGAATTTTTTATACCCTTATAATTTACATGTACGGTTAAATCGCAGCCTGCTTAACTTTTACACCTCACGAAAGTAAGTGATTTTTTGTGTTACACCATATAACCTCATCATTAAATCCAAAGTATTCGAAAAACTAACAAATGGTGTTCTACCATTTGTTAGAAAAATGCTAAAGATTACTACTAATCGCGTGTAAAATGGTTGATGTATTTTCCAACCAACACGCCCACCAGAAAAGCCACGTAGATTTGCCCGCTTACGGCGATGATCATGGCCAGATTTTTGGACCCGGGAGTTATAGGCAGAATATCACCGTAACCGGTAGTTGTAAGTGTAACCATCACATAATACAACAAGTCATTCCTGATGATTTCACCATGAACAGACTGATAAGAGCCTGGAACCTGAGCATTCAGTAATACGGCTATGCTAGAAAATAGTATCCCCAACAACAAGTATCCGTTTATAGCTTCAAGTAAACTGTACAAACCAACTTGCTTTTGTTTTAGGAACTTTACCATAAGCGCAGCGACCACTAATAACACAAAAACAAAAGTGGCGATCTTGAGAAAGGGGCCTAAAACTGAATTTTGTCCCAGATAGGAAAACCAATCTAAAAGTGTAGCCATAAACCCCCCCAGAACAAAATAGAGTTTTACTTTTTCAAAAGAAAGTATGGAAAACAGAAGAACAAAACTCATGCACACACGAAACACCCAGATTGGTACATCCTGAATTACCGGCAATACAAATAGGAAAGTACAGGAGGATAAAAAAAGCAGGATGGCCGCCCAGAGTTTATCTACGTTAAAGGATATTGATTTTAACCACATGCTTTAGCCAGTTACTGCAGTTGTTCAAAACACACTAATTCTCAGGTATAAGAAGACTATTCCGGAAAATAAAAAAACCGACTTGCGTCGGTCTTTTATGCTTGGTTTATTTTTTTTCAGCTGCTTCCAATTCCCTAATCAACGGAATTTCATCTGAAATTTCCATTCTTACCATGGTTTCTAGATAATTTTCCAATTGAATAAATTGTGCGGCGCGAATCGGGCTCATCACTTTGCCTAATTTCGCATAGGTTTTCTTTAACAATTTGCTAAGGCTAATTTGAAGATCGATAGAAGAATTGATCAACTCTGTGGCCTTGGCATCGGTGAGTTTGCCATAATTGTTTGCATACTCTATGATGTTGTTTGCGCGTTTTTTACCCAGCTCTTTACGCTCGGCCTCGTACTCATCATATATTTTCCAGAATCCGGCATTTTCGGCTTCGGTCAATTTCATAAACTGAACAATGATCTGCTTTTTTTCCATGCCGTAGGCGCTTTGGATCAAAGCAATCTCGTCGGTGTTGGTTTGGGCACTAAGGTTTACCGCAAACAGCGTGCAGCAGGCAAATAAAAAGATTTTTTTCATGGTTTCTAATTTTGGTTTCTAAATGCGAATGTAATCAAATAAAATCAGCGCCAAAACTGATAGTTATCAATCTAACGCGACCCAGACGTTAAAAAATTTCGATTTGCCAATCCTTATGATTTAATTTGTTCCAGAGTTCATTCCTTCTATTCCCTAAAATGTATTTTTAAATCATACTTAATCATGAGTTATTCGCTAAAAAGCATAGGTTTAAGTTTGATGATGGCACTCGGCTTGTTAGCTCAAATAAAAGCTCAGGACAGCTCAGCGGTTAAAGTCAAAAAAAACGTCATTCGCTTTAACCTAACTAACCCTATGTTTTTTGGGGAAAAAAACTTATTACTTGGCTATGAGCGGGTAATCGGAAACCACATGAGCGCCTCCATCAATGCGGGCAGTGCTTCTTTTCCTAAACCTAGCCTTTCTGTTTTCAATTTTACAGATTCTTCAAGGATACAACTCGACAAAGATTACCAGGACTTTGGATTTACAATTAGTCTGGATTATCGCTTTTATCTTCAAAAAGAAAACAAATACCATGCTCCCCATGGCATTTACCTTGGCCCCTACTACTCCATTACCCATTTTGAACGCGAAAACAATTGGAACCTGAACACCCCAAATTTTACCGGCGCCTTGAAAACCAACCTTAGTATGAATATTCAAATGATGGGTATAGAAATGGGCTACCAGTTTATTTTATGGAAGCGCATTGCTCTTGATTTTATTTTGATTGGACCTGGGGTTACGTTCTATAATATTAAAACCGAACTGAGTACAGCGTTGGATGGCAGCACCTCTGACGAAGTTTTACAGGCGTTGCGTGAGGCTTTGGTTGAACGTGTGCCAGGTTTCAGCAACTTGGTGGACCGGTTGGAAATCGATCGCTCAGGCTCCACACGTACCAGCAGCATGGGATTCCGGTATGTGATACATTTAGGTTATAACTTTTAATTCCTGATATGAAAACTATTTTAAAACCGGGCATTCATTGGCTATTTCTATTCATTCCTGTTGCTTTCTTACTCAACGTTTATGAGTTTGAGGCTCCACTTGTTTTTTTCGCTGCTGCCCTTGCTATTATTCCGGTCTCCATACTCATTGGCGATTCTACTGAACAGGTGGCTAAATACACCAGTGATGCCGTAGGTGGGCTTTTAACCGCTACCTTTGGTAATCTTCCAGAATTAATAATAGGAGTGGTTGCCTTAAATGCAGGCTTACACCAAATGCTATTAGCCTCTATCGCTGGTGCCATCATTGCGAATATACTTCTAGTAATGGGCGTTTCTTTTTTTGTGTGTGGGTTGAAAAACCATACTGTAGAGTACAATTCAGGTAGTGTGCGCGTATACAGTTCCATGATGTTAGTGGCCATCATCAGTTTAATGGTACCAAGCGCCTTTAATCGCTTAACGAATACTGAAGAAATTTTCACACAAAGCGAAAGCTTCTTAAACATTGGCATTTCCATAGCACTTCTATCCGCCTACCTGCTCTACTTAATTTTTATGCTGGTTACTCATGCCAACTTTTTTAAAAACAAAGAAGATGGGAAAGAAGCTGAAAAACCACATTGGTCGTTAAAAAAATCGATAACCTTTCTCCTCATTGCATCAACTCTTGTCGCCTTTTTAAGTGAAGTTCTGGTGGGTGCTGCCGAGGAAACAGGTAAATCTCTTGGAATGTCGACTGTGTTTGTGGGTGTAATTTTCGTTGCCATAGTGGGCGCAGCCGGCAATATCCCTGCAATAACCATGGCATCAAAAGGCAAAATGGACCTGAGTATAAGTATTGTTATGGGCAGTGCCATCCAACTGTCGCTATTTGTGGCACCACTTTTGGCTCTTATAAGTATGGTTTTAGGACCCGGCCAAATGGCACTTGAGTTTTCAAGATTACTGCTCATGATTATTTTTTTAAGTGTCATACTCGGTGTGGTAATTGCTGGAGACGGTATTGCCAATTGGTATAAAGGTGTGCAACTGATTATCATGTATTTAATGATTGCTTTGATGTTTTACTTTGCACCCAATTGATTTTTATGAGTCAGACTTCATTTTGGAATAAATTGATAAAAAAAAATGCTGTTCTGAATCCTGTAGATCGAATCTCAGAGGTGTTGTTTGGTTTAATCATGGTGCTCACATTTACGGGAGCCATCAGTGTCTCAAACGGTGACCGTCAGGAAATTCGCGAACTGCTTTGGGCCGCATTGGGCTGTAATCTGGCCTGGGGTTTGGTGGATGGCATCATGTACCTGATGAATGTTTTAGTAGAACGCGGGCATGCCATCAAAGTATTGAAAAAGTTAAAACAAAACAAAGATCCTGATTCCATGACAAACATCCTGAAGGAAGAACTTCAGCCTTTGGTTTCAGAACTGCTCACTCAGGAAGAAATGAAAAATCTGGCACTACGCATTAAAACTTTGCCAACTCCCACATCTAAAAACCTAATTACCGGAAAGGATCTTCTCGCTTTTCTTCAAATTTTTGCCTTGGTGTTTTTTTGTACTCTTCCCGTGGCTATTCCCTTTGCATTATTCAGTGAAGTTGGTTTAGCGCTTCGATTTTCTAACGGAGTGGCACTTGTTTTACTATTTATTGGAGGCCTTGTTCTGGCGCGTTACGCCGGATTCAGGCCCTTTGTCACCGGACTCGTGTATACTCTGATAGGAGTTGGTTTAGTATTCATTACAATGGCCCTTGGAGGATGAAAAAACCGGCGATTATTCTATTTTTAGTCCTCTGCAATATTTTAAAAGCTCAGGAAACCGATAGCCTCGCCTCTAAACCCTGGGCATATAGTGCAGACCTGAACATGTATTTTATTCCTGACAATACATTTTTGCTTCCGGTTGTGAGGGCCGACAAAGGTGCCTTGCATCTTGAAGCGCGCTATAACTACGAGGATTTCCACACCTTCTCAGCCTGGGTGGGTTGCAATTTCAGCGGTGGTAAAAAACTTGAATATACCATCACTCCCATGATTGGAGGCGTTATTGGAAACTCCAATGGTGTGGCACCCGGACTTGAACTCACTTTGGGACTCAATAAGTTTGAACTTTATAGCGAACAGGAATACCTTTTTGAATTTTCCGACAAAACCTACAATTTTTATTACAACTGGACCGACCTCACTTACGCGCCTAAAGATTGGATCTGGTTTGGCCTTAGCGGACAACGCACGAGATTGTACCAAACCGATCTGGAGATTCAAAGAGGACTGTTAATTGGAGGGGGGATCAAAAACTGGGAATTTACCGGTTATTTGTTCAATCTTGGGTTTGATGAACCATTTGTGATTTTGACGGTTAGTTTTAATTATTAGTAGCGACTTTGTGTTCTTATGATTTTTGTCATACTTTCAACCTGAATAATAACACGTTCTTCCAATGGCCTTAACTCTACCTTCGAATCGTTACCGTAGATTTAAAAACAAATAACTTTGGCATATGTGAACCAATCTATAGTGTAAAATTGAGTTTAGTAAAGTGCTAATTACACTTATACATTAAGAAAAATAATCATGATTCTATTACAACTCATCGTTCTTCTGGTCTGCATTTTTGTTGGAGCCCGCATGTCCGGCATTGGACTTGGTGTTATGGGAATGATTGGGCTTCTCGTTTTCCTTTTTGGTTTCGGCATGCAACCTGCCGATCCTCCACTGGAAGTAATGCTAATCATCATGAGTGTTGTGACCGCTGCGGCAGCATTACAAGCTGCAGGAGGAATGGATTACCTTGTACAGATAGCCGGTAAAATTTTACGCAAACACCCTTCACAAATTACATTTCTGGGTCCACTAATTACTTACGCCTTTGTTTTGTTTGCAGGTACCGCTCACATCTCCTACTCCATAATGCCCATTATTGCTGAAGTTGCCATTAAAAACCGCATACGTCCTGAACGGGCCATGAGTATGAGCGTTACCGCGGCGCACATGGCCATTGCAGCCAGTCCGGTTTCAGCTGCCTCGGCCGCTTTGCTTACCGTATTAGCCGCTTCAGGTGTTAAACTTGCTGATATTTTAATTGTGACCATTCCGGCCACACTCATAGGGGTTTGTGTTGGAATTTTATTTGTGTGGAAGAAAGGAAAAGAATTGAGTGAAGACCCTGAATTTTTGGAACGCATGAAAGATCCCAGCTTCGCTGCCAATTTAGAAGGCACCGAAAAGAAGGAGGCTGTTGTTCTGGCACCCGGTGCAAAAAAATCGGTGCTGATTTTTGCCTTGGCAGTGATTGCCGTGGTTGCATTAGGTTCCTTTCCTGAATTGCTGCCAGATTTTGGAAGCAAACCGGGTTTCTCCCCAGGTTTCGCTGTAAACGAGGCCGGACACGTGTTAATGCCTTCCATGATCATGATGATCATGCTGGCTGCAGCCGGATTGATTATTTTATTAGCGAATACAACTGCAGCTAAGGTCACCAAAGCCAGTTTATTTGCTTCCGCAGGACAGGCTACTATTGCCGTTTTTGGTGTGGTGTGGATGAGCAGCACCTTCATGAATCATAATTTTGAAACAATCAAAACCACATTGGGCGCAGTGGTCTCTTCTTACCCCCTACTCTTTGCTCTGGCTTTGTTTCTGTTGAGCATGTTACTTTACAGTCAGGCTTCCACCGCCAAAGCCCTTATGCCCCTTGGTCTGTCGCTTGGCCTTTCACCCGCTTATTTGATTGGGATTTTTCCGGCTTGCAACGGTCACTTTTTCATTCCGGGTTACCCCACCCTATTAACCGCCATTCAGTTCGACCGCACCGGAACCACAAAAATCGGCAAATACGTTTTGAACCACAGTTTTATGTTACCTGGTTTGGTAACAACAAGCGCATCCGTTATAGCCGGGGTGTTACTAAAATCTCTTTTATTATAAACTTAAAGTTAAGAACCATGAAAAAAATCCTACTTACTACCTTCTCGGCAACATTGCTCGGTGTAACCGCATTCGCACAAACCAGGACAGAAAAAGACTTACTGGGCGAAAAACAAATTCCTAACGAGGCTTATTATGGTGTGCAAACTGCCAGAGCGCTAGAAAATTTTCAAGTAAGCGGTGTGCCCACCAAATTTTACCCCGACTACGTGCGCGCCTTTGTTATGGTAAAACTGGCAGCCGCACGCGCTAATACTGAAACGGGTCGTATGAAACCTGAACGTTTAGCCGCCATTGAAAAAGCCTGCCAGGCTGTATTAGATGGAAAATACCACGATCAATTTCTTGTGGATCTTTATCAGGGGGGTGCCGGAACTTCGGCTAACATGAACGTCAATGAAGTGCTGGCCAACATAGGACTTGAAATGATGGGCAAGAAAAAAGGCGAGTACCAGTTTCTGGAGCCGCACGATGACCTTAATATGGGACAATCAACCAACGACACCTACCCAACTTCCATACACGTGGCTTTGTTGTTGCATAACGATAAAGTGATTGCAGAAGCGACTGCCTTATCACAAGCCTTTCACAAAAAAGGAGAAGAATTTAAAAGCATTTTAAAGATGGGGCGCACCGAAGGACAAGATGCGGTACCTATGACCGTTGGTCAGGAGTTTCATGCTTTTGGCAACCAACTGGATGCAGCAATTGATGCCTTAAGAAAATCGGAAGCCTATTTGTATGAAATCAATATGGGCGCTACAGCAATCGGCACCGGCATAACCGCAACACCGGGTTACGATGTTAAATGCGCAGCTCAGCTAGCAAAAATAACCGGCAAACCCATCGTATTGGCAAAAGACCTGATTGCCGCCACCAGCAGCATGCAAGGATTTGTGATGTTTTCATCCGCTATGAAAAATCTGGCAGTAACCCTTTCAAAAATCAGCAGCGACCTTATTTTTCTTGCCTCTGGTCCGCGCACCGGTATTTTTGAAATTAATTTGCCTCCTCTTCAACCTGGTTCTTCTATTATGCCCGGAAAAGTGAATCCGGTTATGCCTGAACTGATGAACGAAGTGTGTTACAAAGCCATGGGCAACGACCTAACCGTCACTATTGCTTCAAGAGACGGACTGCTTCAATTGAATGCCTATGAACCAGTTGTTGCCATATCCATTATGGAATCTCAAGCTTTGTTTTACAAAACAATGCCTTTGTTCAGGAAAAACTGCATCGAGGGCATTACTGTTAACGAGGCCGTTCAAAAACACAACATCGAAAGAAGTGTGGGCATTGTAACCGCTTTGAATCCAGTGTTGGGGTACGATAAAACAACAGAACTAGCCAAAGAGGCCTTACAAACTAATAAAGGAATACTGGAGTTGATTCGTGAGAAAAAATTATTGACTGAAGATCAGATCAAAAAATTACTGGACCCTGCGGCCATGACCGGACAAAAATAAATTAAACCCAAACGATTAACCCATAAAACCAAACACCATGAAAACAACGCTTCATTCTTTTAGAAACAAGTTGAGCATTGCCCTATTGTTTCTTGCCATCTTTTCTTTTGCGCAACCCAAGTTGCCTAATGTTGTCATACTTGCTACAGGCGGCACCATTGCCGGTGCCGGTGAAAGTTCAACCGGTTCAGCTTATACTTCCGGAAAGGTTGGTATTGACGCCATGATCGATGCGGTACCTAATATTCGCAAACTGGCCAATTTAAGAGGAGAACAAGTTGCCAGTGTTGGTTCACAGGACATGAGTGTAAAGGTTTGGCTTGACCTTGCCAAACGCATCAATGAATTGCTCGCCACAAAAGAAGTGGATGGTATTGTGATCACTCATGGTACAGATACACAAGAAGAGACCGCCTTCTTTTTGAATCTGGTTGTAAAAAGCGATAAACCCGTTGTACTCACAGGGTCTATGCGCCCTTCTACTGCTCTAAGCGCTGAAGGCCCTTTGAACCTTTACAATGCTGTAGCCTTAGCCTCAAGTCCAAAAGCCAAAGGCTATGGTGTGATGGTGGCCATGAACGATGAAATACATTCAGCACACGGTGTTAAAAAAATGATGACCACGCCGGTTCAAACTTTTCAGTCGCCAGAAGAAGGTGCAATCGGGTCTGTAATATTTGGTGAGGTTACTTTTTTCCACAAATCCTATGGTTTAAATACCACTGCCAGTGCTTTTTCCATTGATGGCCTTAGCGGACTTCCACGCGTGGATATATTTTATGCCTGTGCGGATGCCTCTGCTGATTTGATCGACTATATGGTAAAAGCCGGTTCAAAAGGAATTGTGATAGCCGGTGTGGGTGATGGGAATGTGAATGCATCCTCACTTGAGGCCATCAAACGCGCCACAAAAGCTGGTGTTAAAGTGGTAAGGGCTTCACGCGTACCGGTTGGTGCGGTATTAATCAAAGGTGAAATTAATGATGAAGAATACGGAAGTGTATCTTCAGATGAACACAATCCTCAAAAGGCAAGGGTATTATTGATGTTGGCTTTAACCAAAAAAGACCTGAGTCGCGAAGACTTGCAAAAAATATTCATTGAGTATTAATTCATAATACCATTCCCATGAAAAACACTCATCTTTTGAGAATACTGCTGCTTTTTATGGCACCGACCTTCATTTTCGCACAAAAAAAAGAAATGCAAACGGGTGACACCACGTATTACAAATCACTTATTCCGGAAGAAAAACAGGGTCTGCTTAAAAACATGAGCATGATCGCGAACATGCGTTTTGCGGAGCGCAATGAATTCACGGATGGGGATTTTACCGGTTCACGATTCGTGAACGAACAATTTCGTTTCGAGATCAAGGGTCAGGTTACCGATAAGGTGTATTTTCGTTTACGCGACCGTTATACCCGGGCACAAACTTCCGAATCCATTGACAACATCTCCCGATCAACCGACATGGCCTACATTCGGGTGGATGTAACGGATTGGTTCAACATCTCAGGCGGAAAAATGTGTGCCTCCTGGGGTGGTATAGAATTTGACATGAACCCCATAGATATCTACGAGTACTCTGATATAGTTGAGTACGCGGATAATTTTCTAACCGGTGTGCGTGCGAATTTCAAGCTAAACCCGAAGCACAGTTTAACTTTTGAAGCTTTGGATTCCAGGACTAAAACATTCAATGAGTTATATGGCAGCCAACCCAATGTGGTACCCTCAAAAGTACCCATGGCTTTTGTAGCCAATTGGATGGGCAGCATGTTCAATGGAAAATTCAACACCATTTGGGCTTACGCCTTTCACAACGAAGCTGAAAACACAAACATGCATTACATCGCCCTGGGTAATCAAGTGAAACTTGGGAAATTCACTGTAGAATATGACTTTCAATACAGCGATGAAGACCTGGACCGGACCACCATTGTAAGTAACCTGATCCCGGATAGTTTATACGCTTATTCTGTAAAAAACACATTGTACATGGGACACTGGTTGCACCTGCATTACCGCATAAGTAAAAAAGTGAATGTGGCTCTGGTAGGTATTTGGAACATTGCCGATTGGAAATCAACAGTTGATCCACTGAAGACAACCAATCACATCAGCGACTCCTACCAGTACATTCCAACCATTGAATACTATCCATTTGAGAATGTGAACCTGCGTTTTTATGCCAACTGGGTGGGACGCACCACGATGTATTCCGATTATGCCAAAACACGATTTGGCGCAAAGGATTTTACCACCGGGCGTTTTGCCATAGGATTTGTTTCGCCTTTAGGTATATTCTAAACACTGGTAATTCGTTGGTTATCGGAGTTACAAGCATTCAGAACTGCGTTTAATAAATTGCTAAAATCAATATAAAACCAACATGGGTTTTCACTTAAAAGGGTATATAGGGATTTTAGCGTTTTTGTTTTTTTATTCAAGCACCCTCAAAGGCCAGGCAGTGCCCGATGGCACAGAGGGTGAAGTTTTTGACACAGCCTATCATAACAAAAAACTCCCTAAACGCAGTTTTAAAAGCTGGAATTATTTTGATGGTCGGTTTACTACTCTAAAGATAGGCGGGGGATTTTTGTATGATTACGTCACTTACATTCAAGATGAAGCAAGTAAAGAACAAATTATATGTGAGCCTGCCTTTAAAACCCGCGATTCACGTTTAGCTCTGAGCGGTCAGTTAAAAACGAAACGCGAAGTCACCTGGAAGTTTGGTTACATGTATGACGGGGCAAACAACCAATGGCTGGTTCGCGAAAGCGGTGTGATGATCAATTTACCTGAGATTTCAGGCAATGTGTTTATTGGACGTTCAAAAGAAGGATTTTCCATGAACAAAATCATGAATGGCTATGCCGGTTGGTCCATGGAACGCCAAACAGGAATAGACGTCATACCGATTTTGGCCGACGGAATAAAATATTTGGGCTTTTATCCTCAATCACGCATATTACTCAACCTTGGTGCTTTTGCCGATTGGTTCTCCTATAAACAATCCTTTTCTACTTATGAATGGCAATTCATCGGCCGTATTGGTTATCTTCCAATCTACTCCGAGCCTCAAAAAACCGTTTTGCACATTGCTTTAAGTACACGCTATGGAAGTACAGAAGAAGGGAAAATACGGGTTCGTTCTCGTCCGGAATCAAACCCAAGTCCTTATTTTGTAGATACCGATGTTTTTTCTGCCAGCCATTCTTCGCATCTAGGCTTTGAAGCTTATTACCGCTCAGGCCCCTGGATGTTTGGGGGGGAATACTCTGCACACCAATTTGTTTCGGCGGCAACCAATAATCCCATTTTTCATGGTGGAGAATTGATGGCTAGTTGGCTCATCACAGGAGAATCGCGTACATACATGACCAACATTGGAGCATTTGGTTTTGTACCCGTAAAAAAATCAGTATTCAAGGGTGGTCCAGGCGCCTGGGAAGTTGTTTTGAGGGGAACGAATATTGACTTGGATTCGGGCACGCTGAATGGTGGAACCTTTTGGCGCATCACGCCCATGGTCAATTGGTATCTATCCAATAACATAAGATTGGAACTGGTATACGGGTACGGCTCGCTGAACCGTTTTTCAAAAACCGGAACGACTCAGTTTTTTCAAAGCCGCATACAATTTATGCTCTAGGCTTAATACGATTACACATCATGAAAAACGCCAGAGCAGCCAAAACATCAAGCATTAAAAAATCCATTCTCACCTTTGTTCTGTGTTTAACTACAGCGATTGGTTTGAGTTTTTTGGTGAGTGAGCCGGCTTATACGCAATCCCAGAAGTACGTCTTGTTTTTGTTGTTTTTTGCCATTGGTCTTTGGTTTACCGAAGTGATCCCACCCTTTGCCGTTGGTTTATTCATCATTTCTTTTCTGGTGTTTGCCCTTGGTAATCCCTATTTTAATTCAGCACCTGAGAAGATTGATATTTATGTGAATACCTTTTCAAGCAGTGTGATCTGGCTAATGCTGGGTGGCTTTTTTTTAGCTGTAGCCATGACCAAAACAAAACTGGATGAGGAGCTGTTCAAATTTACCATTCGTGTTTCCGGCACAAAACCCCGTAATTTGGTCATGGGTTTAATGGGCACCACCATGATTGCTTCCATGCTGATGTCGAATACCGCCACTACAGCTATGGTCATTGCCGCCGTGATGCCTTTGTTAAATAAACTGGGCAAATCGGCAGGTTTAACCAAAGCCCTTTTGCTTGGCGTTCCCATAGCAGCCACCACGGGAGGCATGGGAACCATTATTGGATCACCTCCCAATGCCATTGCGGCAGGAGCCATTGAGCATGCCGGATTCAAAATGGATTTTTTAACCTGGATGCTCTACGGAACTCCGCTTGCCATTTTTCTAACTGGCATCTCCTGTTTTGTTCTGATAGTGGTTTACGTAAAAGACAATGCAGCTATTTCTCTCCATTTTCTTAGAGAAAATAAATTTCACCTCAGCAAAGAATTAAAATTCCAGAGAAAGATCGTGCTCAGCGTTATTGCTACCACTATTGTCCTCTGGCTCACCGGCATCTTGCATGGCATCACGGTAGCCGCCGTTTCTGCCGTCCCTATTGTAGCACTCACACTAACAAAAGTTTTAAAAGGAGAAGACATACGCAGCATGCCCTGGGACACACTTTTACTTGTGGCGGGAGGTTTATCCCTTGGTCTGGCCCTTCAGCAAACCGGTTTAATGGATCACTACGCCAACAAACTCTCTCATCTAAACATCAGTGAAATGGCCTTCCTGTTTTTATTTGCATTTTTAACCATGGTTTTCTCGAACATCATGAGTAATACGGCTAGTAGTACCGTATTAATCCCGTTGGGCATGGCCATACTTGTTGGAATGAAAACCGAAGTGGCACTCATTGTCGGCCTTTCAGCCTCAACCGCACTTTTTCTACCTGTGTCAACTCCGCCTAATGCAATTGCATATAGTACTGGTATGATAGAGCAAAAAGATTTTCGATTGGGAGGCCTTTTGATCGGACTACTTGGCCCGGCTCTTGTTATACTTTGGGTAATTTTGGTATCTTAATTAAACTAACTATGCGCAGACTCAAATTTCTTCTCACCATCCTTCTGCTACAGAGTACTTATAGCATCCTTAAATCACAGGTTATCATTTCACTTATTTTTGGTGAAGCACTAAATTCCCCACGGGTTGAGTTTGGTTTGGACGGAGGACTAACACTTTCCCAAATGCCCGGAATCAGTCCTTCTAACCGACTCAACACCTTTAATCTGGGATTTTATTTTGACTTTAAATTCAAAAATATGTCCTGGATGATTAATACAGGCGTCTTGGTCAAATCCACAGCGGGTGCCGAAGGCTTGGCTGTATACACGGTTGAAGACGAAAACATCAACCTCTTATTCAAAGAGGGACACGTGACCAGAAAATTGAATTATTTTTATGTACCGGTTTTGTTAAAACATCAGTTCAAATCCAATTTTTTTGTGAAAGGTGGCATTCAATTGGGGTTAAGACACAAAGCTTCAGATGAATTTATAACCAAAGTTAAAGAGGATGAGGATTTAATTTACACGATCGACATTCGTGATCAATACAAATACTTGGACGCAGGCGTTTTGGCAGGCATTGGCTACCGTTTGATGGGAGGTAACGGAATGAATTTGGGCGTACACTACTACGAGGGTCTGATGAATGTGATGAAAGAAGGTTTGGGAACCTATGTCCGCAACAGGGCCATCTATTTTAACGTTGGCGTACCTATAGGCGCCGCAAAAAAGAAGGAAAAAACCGGAAATCCAAGCGAATAGCCTCGTATGTAAAGGGAATGCTCATGGCAAGGGCATTTAAACATACAGTGTTAGCTATGAATTGAAATGCTGAGTAACAAGTTTTAAATCATTTATTACATTTAACTCATAAAGCAAGCCACCCTATGAAAACTAAGCCTTTAGCTAACAAAACATCTGCATTTCGTTTCTTCTTTATTTCACTCTCTTTAATTACCGCATTCCCAGTGTGGGCTCAGGTGTACACCAATAAAGAGGTGGGTAAAAAAAATGCGGAACGGATTGATAGCATAAAAAACTCTGAATACCCCTACGCTTTGCCCATTTGGGGTGAAAAAGCGACCAAAAAAGGATTCAGCTTGCCGTATTCAGCCGGATTTAGCATGCAATACCTTTGGCAGGAATCTGATCTTGTGATAGAAAATTTAATGGTGGGCTTCAACAATCAGGAACCATACGATCTTTCTGAAGTGGTTCGCTTCAACAGCGCGACATCAAGGGCATCCGGAATAAATGTACGTCCGGATTTCTGGCTTTTTCCATTCCTCAACGTGTATGGCCTTCTTGCCATATCTCAGCCAAACACCTTGGTAGACTATTCCATCTATATCCCCGACACCAATGGCAACTGGCAAGAGGCGGTTCGTCTAAATGCAGATGCGAACTTTAAAGCCACTACCTTTGGCTTTGGACTCACACCAACATTCGGTGTAGCTGGAGCCTGGGTCGCCCTCGACATGAATTTTACCTGGAGTGATATTGCCGAATTGAATAAACCCGCTTTTGCTTTTGTGTTCGGTCCAAGAATTGGAAAATCCTTCAAATTCAAAAAGCCCGAAAGTAATATCGCTTTCTGGGTTGGTGGTTTCAGATTACGCCTAAATACAGGCACCGAAGGTTCAATGCCTTTGAATGAGGTGTTTGATGTTTCGGGTTTGCAGGAAAAAGTAGATGCAGGACTAATAAAAGTAGAAGATGCCTATACGCAAACCGAAACCTGGTGGAATAATTTAACTGCTCTCGAACAAAAAAACCCTGTAAACATTGCCAAATACGAAACCGCCAATAAGGCTTATGAAAGCGCCGGAGGTATGCTTAACAGTTTTGATGAGTCCTTAAATGACGAAAATGTAGCCTCCATTCAATACTCTCTTGATAAACGTCCGAAAGACATGTGGAACTTTGTTGTTGGCACACAATACCAATACAATAAACACTGGATGCTTCGGTTCGAATACGGCTTTTTAGGATCAAGAACCCAGATTATTGCCGGTTTACAATACCGCTTTGGAATTTAAACCTTAGGCTTAGAGAGGGCCATACTTTGAGAACGATCTTTTTGATACTTGTTCTTTTTCGTATAGCACAAAGCCAACTTAGTGCACAGGATAACCCTACATCCAAAGACAGTGCCCAATACGACCTTATTGATCTTGGGCGTAAGTGGTTTGGGAAAAAACAGGCCAGGGAAGAAATAAAAGAAAGTGGTAAGGTGCGATTTTCTATTATCCCCGCCAGCAACGCCTCTGGGCGTATCAGCATTTCTGCCATCAACCTGGCCTACTATCTCGGAGACCCTGAAGTCACCAACCTTTCCACCACCTACTTTTATCCTTATACTAATTTTTCTGGGCGTTACTATTTTGCCATCAACTCCTATCTCTGGGCTTACAAAAATCTTTACAACGCTGTAGTTGATCTGCGAATAGCATCCAATGAGATCAAAGATTATGGCCTGGGCTCACTAAGTTCTGCCGATGGGTTTACGTATCTCGACTACAATATGCTCCGCATTCATGTCTTAATGAACCGACTGATTATTCGCTACCTCTATTTTGGATTAGGGTATTACCTTGACGAATACGATGAGGTAAAAGGCATCAACGAAGGAGCTGGCAGCAGCGATTTTGAAAATTACCCTTATGGTACAGAGACTCGGTACACCACTTCTGGCCTTGTGCTTAACCTGCTTCGTGACAGCCGCAAAAACAGTTTAAATCCCTCCAACGGATTTTACACCAACCTGTCCTATCAATTTTATCATCCGGCTCTTGGCAGCACCTACCGTTGGGACGTTTTTCTGGCAGATGCCAGAAAGTATTTCGTTTTGCCTTCTGAACGGCGGCAGATCATAGGCCTTCGTTTCCTTTACTGGGGCACCTTTGGTAACGCACCGTATTTGGACCTTCCGGCAACCTTTACCGACCGTGAAGCAAGAATGGGAAGGGGTTACTACTATGCCAGGTTCAGGGGAGGTCAACTTTTATACGGAGAAAGTGAATACCGTTTTAATATTACACGTAATGGTTTTTTTGGTGGGGTTTTGTTTGCAGGCATTCAATCTTTTACTACCCTGGGCACTTCCGGTTTTTTTGGTGCCGACCCCTCGGTTGGTTTTGGCTTCAGGCTAAAATTCAACAAACAATCTGATGCCAACCTAACTTTTGACGTTGGTTTTGGCCGCAACTCCATTAACTGGCACCTCAATCTTGGTGAATTTTTTTAATTCCATGCACAGCTACACTTAAACTTCAATACATTTGAAAAAATTATGCAACACTACAGGCCCTTATCACTAAACGATACTAAACTCATACATTTCATATTTATCCTTTTTCTTGTGCTTCAGCTCAGTCCTTTAAAGTACTTTGCTCAAAAAGACCAAAGAATAAATAATATCACTTTGAAGAAGGGAAATAAACGCATCAACTTAAACAAATACAACGAATTTGGCATCATCTACCACAAAACGAGCAGGGGCCTCGATAGTGTTAGTACTGAGGTCTACGGGAAAGACATTCGGGCAATCCGGGATACACTTTACATCAAGCCGACCGACATCACCACCTTTCGTTTAATGGATACCCTCCGCCCCTATAGCGAATCGCGCTATTACCCAAACACCACAAGCACCTGGCTGGTTATACCCTTTAAGGAAGTAGAATACATCAAAGCCAAAAAACAACCCCTGAATAGGATCAGCAGCACCATCTTATCGGTGTCATATGTCACCCTACTTTGCAGTCCTTTTATCGCCATGAGTCAAAATACCGATGTGTCGAATTTTGGGGTAGGCTTGTTTTTGGTCTCCGTTCCTGTTCTGGCAGTAAGTTTTACCACCAATGCCATTTGGGGGAAAAAGAAATTACGAATGGACCCAAAACGAACGCGCAAGAGGGTTTGGGAACTTTCAAGGTAAAACAGAAACCAGTTGGAAAGCTTCTGAAATTAAAAGTACTTTTGAATAGTTCATGCTGCAACGCAAAAATAGACCCCTTTTTTTACCCCTTCATTTTGTGCTATGCATTGTCTTTGCTTTAGGTGGCGGGGTCTATAAAGCCCAAAACACAAGCTACAAACAATTTTGGAACGAGTTTCAATTCACCCATCCTTTGGCACAACGCTCCGCAATCGAAATCGATCTTGGAAGTTCTTTCAGCAATACACCTGAAGAAAGAAGTCGCCTCTCCGTTTTTACACAATTTGCCGGATCCCTGCAACTTCACCAATTTTTATCTGCTAAATGGAAAATCAGCTATGTTGGCTCGTATTTTTCCAACAGCTACGTACCCGAAATCGGGCAACGAGAATACCCCGAAATCCGATTATCGGCACAGGCCATGTATTATTTCAATAAAATAAAAAACATTACGGCTACCAGAGGGCGCTTGGAATACAGATGGATTGAAAACACAGCTGGAAAATTTGAAGATGTACTCCGTTACCGACAAATGTTCAAATTCACCAAATCGCTTAATGCCAATTACATCAGGGCCGGTACTTTTTTCGCTTTCGTTTCGGAAGAGGTTTTTTTTAAAGTGCCAACTGAAATCACAGGCCCTGATGTGTTTGACAGAAACATGTTTACCCTGGGTATTGGCTATGCCTTTACCGACGACATTCAAATCGATGTGGATTACACCAATGAATTTGCACCAAGAACAGGCGGCAATTTTATGTACAATGCATTACAGTTCAATATGAACATAAACAACCCTTTTGGATACATTGAAAGAATTTTTCACCCGCAGGTAAAGCCCTGATGTTTTGAGAGAAATGGCTAATTGGCTTCCAGACAATTCATTTGTTCTCTCACAACCGCTTTGTGCATCACAAAAATGTAGTGACGGGCCCCTTTCTCATCTTCTAAATCCAAGTCCACCCATACCATGTCATGGTCTTTGAATTCATTGAGTTGTTTTTTTGGTAAAAGGTACATGAGTGCCAGGGTAGAATCGCTGCGACGATACCGATAATCATAATAGTCTAGCGTATAAGTCGTACCGCTTGATAGGTGAATAATGGCCGGAGACTTGAATTTTTTATTTTCTGACTTTGGTGGGAAAGGGCTGGGTATGAATTGAATGAAGTAATTCTCTTTGTCGGTTAATAGGTTGCCTTTTAGAAGGTTTTTCTCGGTTTGGAAAAAAACAACCGGGTCCATATAATAATACATGGTTTGGTCAGGAAAAACCTTGTTCTTCACTTCACACTGGGCAATTGATATCACCGGAGCAAAAACAAAAGCACAAATACAAAAAGTAAATTTCATCTCCCTAAATTAGTAAAATTACGCCTAACCTTCATAAGCACGCCTGTAAATTCTATATTTGTTATGGCCATCCCAAACCCACTACATTATGAACACCATCAAAATCATCCTCCTTTACCTTCTTCCTCTTTGTTTTGTATTGATCCCACTTTACTTTGGTGAGCAATACGGCAAATACACATTGAAAAAAAACGTGAAAGTAAAAGAGGGTGCCATAGGCGCTGTGGTTGGTGCCACTTTCGGATTGCTGGCCTTTTTATTGGCCTTTACTTTTCAAATCGCTGAATCCAGATATGGAGCCCGAAAAGAATTGCTCCTAAAAGAATCCGGGGAGATCCGTTCCGTTTATCATCTTGCCGGCCTTATCCCCGACTCCCTTAAAACAAAGGCAAGGGCTTTGACCAGAGAATATGTAGACATCAGACTGGAAGCCTTTTCCGACGGCAGCAAAAAAGACCATTTAATTAATCGTTCGCAGGAAATTGTTAACCAACTGTGGCAATATGCCGAACACCTGAACACCATCGATCGGAGTTCAGAAGCCTATTCTCTTTTTGCAAGCGCTGTGCTCAACGCCTCCGAAACCTTTCATGAGCGTAAGATCATCGCTTTGCATTACAGAATACCCCCGGCCATACTTTTTATCCTTGGATGCATGACCTTTATTGCCATGCTTTTGCTGGGCTATCAACTTGGGGTCAGCGGCAAAGTCAGTTTTATTCTCAATTTATTTTTAGGCCTCACCTTTGCTTTGGTAATTTGGCTCATCCTGGTACTGGATCGTCCTGAACTCGGAATTGCCAAAATCAGCCATCAACCCTTAATTGACCTCCAAACAGAAATTAACTCTGTAAAACAGTATTGATTGGGTAAGAAAAACTGTACTGACAGCCTAATTCTAAATTTGTTACAACATTGAGATTATTTAAATTCATTGCCCTCAACAACTACTTGAAGTGACCCAACGCCTGATTCTGCTTTTTACGCTTGTGCTACTCAGTTTATGTGTGATTCATTCTTGCAAGGATTTGAATAAAAATACCGAAGAAAAAAAAACAGAGCCAACGTTGATTAACGAGTACCTGGGCTCTTCTTCCTGTGCCTCCTGCCATTCGCAAGAACACAAAGACTGGTTGTTTTCAGACCACAACAAAGCCATGCAAACCGTTTCGGACTCCTCAGTATTAGGTGACTTCAGCGGTATAAAATTTTCAAGTGATGGGGTGCAGTCTCATTTTTCAAAACAAGAACAGTACTACATCATTAACACAGAAGGCGCAGATGGTACAAACAGAGACTTTCAAGTAAAATACGTTTTTGGGTATTTTCCGCTTCAACAATACCTGATCGAATCGGAGGGTGGTCGTTTACAATCGGCGCGTCAAAGTTGGAACAGCCGTGATAAAAAATGGTTCCACCAGTACCCGGGGCAAAGGATCAATTCCAAAGATTGGCTTCACTGGACCGGCAATAGCCAGAATTGGAACACCATGTGCGCCTCCTGCCATTCCACCAATTTTAAAAAGAACTACGATTTTGAAAGTGACACTTATGCCAGCACGTTCAGCGAAATAAACGTGGCTTGTGAAAGTTGTCATGGCGCTGGGGGGCAACATTTAGCTTACATTGAATCAGAAGATTATAAACAGGGTAAGAGAATTACTAACTCAGGCCTGCAGTATGCAAAAGATAAAAACAACAGGCTTCAACTGAACACCTGCGCACCCTGTCATGCGCGTAAAACCGACATCGGCGCTGAAGCGGCCGGCAGTTCGGAATTGCTCGACCATTTGATTCCGGAATTGATAAGCAATGAACACTATTTTGCCGACGGGCAAATCAATGATGAGGATTACGAATACGGCTCCTTCGCGCAAAGTAAAATGTTTCACAACAAGGTGAAGTGCAGTGATTGCCATAATCCCCATTCGGGAAAACTTAAAAAAGAAGGAAATAACCTGTGTTTGAGTTGCCATGAAACCAAATACGATACAGAAACCCATCATTTTCATAAAGGAAGCGGAGAAAGCACCCAATGTATAAACTGTCACATGCCTCAAAAAACGTACATGGGCAATGACCACCGCCGGGATCACAGTTTTAGAATTCCACGACCGGATCAATCTCTTGTTTATAAAACCCCAAACACCTGCAACACCTGCCACTCCAAACAATCTGCGAAATGGGCGTCTGAGGCAATCACTAAATGGTACGGGCCTAAACGGGCTTATCACTTTTCAGATGATCTCTTGCCCGGCAGTTTGCTAAATGAAAAAAGCAAAATCCATTTAATAAAATTAGCCGGAGACACGTCTCAACCTGAAATTGCCAGAGCCACCGCCATCCAGTATTTAAGTAAGGTTCAGGATCAGGAATCTGGGGATGCGCTATTAAAATACAGCAGAGACGAAAAAGCACTCATACGCTATCATGCCTTTCGCGGATTGGAAAATTTCCCGGTTGAAGTATGGGCGCATGCTGCCTCGCATGGTTTAAAAGATAAGGTACTTGCTGTGAGAATTGCAACCGCTGACCTGTATCACCTGGCTGGAGAATTGCATGTTCCATCCTCTGCAAAAAACGCTTACACAGCCGCCAATGCCGAGAACAAAGCGTACTTGCGTTATCAGAGAGACTTTTCACTTGGCAATGTCATGATGGCTGATTACCATTTGCAGGAAGCGGATAACAAAAATGCCATTGTCCATTATCTACGAGGATTAAAAAAAGACAGTTTGATGAATTACGCCCGTTTGAATCTTGCGAGCGCATACAATGGCTTAAAGCTCAACAATGAAGCCCTCAGCACATTGAAACAGGCAGAGGTGATTGATCCAATCAACATGAACATCCAACACAATCTCGCTTTACTCTATTATGAAGCAGGAGACTTTGCCTCTTCCCTTACCCATTTTAAAAAAGCAGTAAGTTCACCAAGCGCCGACCCTGATGTGTATTACAACTACGGCCTGCTTTTGCAACAAACCGGAAATAAAACGCAAGCGGAGACGGTTTTTCTTCAGGGGCATTCGCTTTATCCCGGTTCTATAAAATTGAATTACGTTCTCTGTTCCTTTTATCTGAAAGAGGGCAATGCAAATAAAGCAAAAACATATGGTAGTTTCCTTTACCAATTGGACCCAGAAAACAAAGCGTATATACAACTCTACCACCGCCTCGGATTGATAAAGGCCTAAGGCTTGTTTTGTTATCCTCTCGAATGACAAAAGTCATGGGTATTTCCTGGTCCATTTATCTATCTTAGGGGATATTTTAACCAACCATGAAAAGCCAATTGCTGAGCCATTTTCAATCCAAACCATTGAGTATAGAAGAACGCATCGCAAAAGGAAAAGCCCTGCGTGAAAAATTTCCAAGGATCAAACTCGGTGACTACACGCCTCCAAATAAGCGCGCTGACCCGGTTGATGTTTTGCAAAAGCAGGCGAAAAGCCGATTGCCTCAATTGGTTCCCATTCGTTACGCCCGAATGCTGGCTTCGCCCTTTGCTTTTTTGAGAGGCGCTGCGGCCATCATGGCAGCCGATTTGGCTAAAAGTCAAACTTCAGACATCCCTGTACAAGCCAGCGGCGATGCACACATGGCCAATTTTGGAGTATTTGCTTCCGCTGAAAGAAACCTGATCTTCGGCATGAACGATTTTGATGAAACCCTGGAAGGGCCTTGGGAATGGGATTTGAAACGTTTAACAACCAGCGTGGTCGTTGGCGGACGTTTTTTGGGTGCTGACGAAGAACTTTGTCGTGAAGCCGTGATGCGCTGCTCCAAGCGCTACAGAAAACGCATGAGTGAATTCGCAGCGATGGGTTATCTTGAATTACGCTACAACAGTCTGAATGAAAAGAATATTCTCGACATGCTGGAGGGCGATGCCCGCAGAGGCGCTGAGAAAATGATGAAGAAAGCCAGGGAACGCACGCACATGCAGGTTTTGGGAAAACTTACTGACCTGGTGGATGAGAAGTACCGGCTACGTGAAAACGCCCCCTTTCTTGTCAGGGAGAAAAAAAGTCAGGCAGGTCGTCCAATTGAGGAAGCCATTGGGCTTTTTCTGGATTCCTACCTCACTTCCTTAAGTGAGGATAGAAAACACTTATTAAAACGTTATCGCATTGTTGACGTAGCCCGTAAAGTCGTTGGCGTAGGCAGTGTAGGCACACGTTGTTGGGTTATACTCTTGTTAGGAAATCATCAAGATGACCCTATTTTCCTGCAAATCAAGGAAGCTGGTTCATCCGTACTTGAACCCTATCTTCAAAAAACAAAATATAAAAATCAGGGTCAAAGAGTGGTTGAAGGACAAAGACTGATACAAGCTGCACCCGACATTTTTTTGGGCTGGGGAGAAATTGATGGCATACAATTTTATGTGAGGCAATTGCGCGATATGAAAGGCGGGGTTGAATTTAACCCCGGTCAGGTAAACGTGAGGAATTTACCCCAATACGCTGAGCTATGTGCCTGGACATTGGCACAGGCTCATGCAAAATCGGGTGATGCGGCCATGATAGCCGGATATGCTGGCAATAGCGAAGAACTGGATGAAGCTATGTATAAATTTTCTCTTGCCTATGCCGAACAGAATCAGAAAGATTTTTTGAAGTTGAAGGCTGCCGCTAAAAGCGGTAAGATCAAGGTAGCTGGAGAGGAAAAACAAAGCTGAGTTTTGCTCCCTGCTGCCATGGCTCTGTTAGCGATTGCCTGTTGCTTACCACACATCTTGTGTCCGATGAAAATAAGACGATTGTTGATGATTTGTATTTCCCTACCCGGCCTTGCCTTTGGGCAAACCCACGCTGATTCTTTGACTGAACAGGAGGTACAAAAAGTAGCTGAAGACCCAACGCAATTCGTTTCAAGAATAGAAGTATTCAACGAATATCAACACTACGCCAATGGCACTAATTTAAACATCACAACGCTACGTTCGGTGATAAAAATTGGCCGGAGATTTACGACACGCATTGAGATTCCATTTGTTTACAATTCCAATACCAGTACAGATTACAAACAACAGGGTTTAAGCGATATTAGTTTTCGTTTGCTTGGGTTCCGAATTTACCAGTCGAAAAAAGACGCCGTTTCCCTTTCCTTAGAAGGCAGTTTAAACACAGCCCAATCACCATTGCTTGGGAGTGGGAAAAACGTCCTTGTATTTATGGGCACCTACACCCGTGTACTAAAACCAAAACGAACCTTAATTGCAGGTGCCTTTCAACAAGCCAATTCAGTGAGTGGCGATGCGGGGCGCACCAACATTTCATTTTCCAAGGTGCAGGCAGTTCTTTTAAATTTCTGGTCAAAAAAAATATGGACGGTATTGGCCCCAGAATGTTTTATCGACTATGTAAAGGGAGGGGTTTCCATGAATCTTGAAGGCCGTATAACTTATGCCCCTGTGCCTAAGATCAATGTTTGGTTAAAAGGAGGCTTGGGTTTGTTTGGTGATTTTATAGCCAGGTACCAATGGACAAGCGAACTGGGAGGAAGAGTTTTCTTTTAATATTCAAATAACATTTAAGTCATCTGAGTAAATCCAATCTTATCCAATATATTCTCTACTTTCGTATATATAAATCTCTCCCTTTATGAAAATCAGGTATCTTCTCATTCACAGCACTCTTTTGGGCCTCATCGCGTGTACGGCTCCAAACAAGGACACCGAGGCTGCTAAATCCTCAACGCAACTTCCTGACAGGACCATACTGCCAATAAAAGAGCCCCAGGAACAGAGCTTCACAGAACTTGATGCCCGCAACGCAAAAGCACCTGCCCGCTTTGAAGTGAAAGCACCTGAGAAAGCCCCCAACGTGGTGGTGGTTTTAATTGACGACATTGGCTTCGGTCATTCCAGTGCATTTGGTGGCCCTATTCAGATGCCCAATCTGGAGCGTTTAGCGGCAAGCGGTTTAAAATACAACCGTTTTCACACCACGGCCTTGTGTTCCCCAACTCGTATGGCACTGCTTTCTGGATACAATCACCACAGCAACAACGCCGGTGCCATCATGGAAGTTGCAACTGCTTTCCCCGGCAACAGCGCCATCCGTCCTCAAAACATCAGCACAATTGCGCAAGTATTGAACCTAAATGGTTACAGCACGGCGGCTTTTGGCAAATACCACGAAACACCACCCTGGGAGGGATCAGTTTCGGGGCCTTTCTACCGTTGGCCTACAGGTTCAGGTTTTGATAAGTTTTACGGATTTATCGGTGGGGAAACCAATCAATGGCATCCTATGGTGTATGATGGTACCACTCGCGTTTATCCAAATGTTGAGGATCCGAATTACCATTTCACCAACGACATGACCGATCAGGCCCTGGCCTGGATGAACACGCAGCAATCGCTCACCCCTGATAAACCGTTTTACATGTATTTCGCCACTGGCGCTACACACGCCCCGCACCATGCACCAAAAGCCTATAGCGACAAATACAAAGGAAAGTTTTCGCAGGGCTGGGATAAATTAAGAGAACAAACACTGGCCCGTCAAATTGAATTGGGCGTTGTGCCTAAGGGAACAAAATTGGCCCCTAAACCAGAAGCCATAAAAGACTGGGATAAACTAAGTGCCGATGAAAAAAGGCTGTTTGAACGCCAGATGGAAATTTTTGCCGGATTTGCAGAGCACACCGATGCTCAAGTTGGCCGCCTGATGGATGCACTCGAAGAAAGAGGAGAACTTGAAAACACCCTTTTCTACTATATTGTTGGTGACAATGGATCCAGTGCCGAAGGCGGCATGATAGGCATGTTTAATGAAAACACCTATTTCAATGGCGTTCAAGAAACACTGGACATGCAATTAAGTAAACTAGACAAGCTTGGAACTGAAGCTACCTATAATCATTTTGCCGCTGGATGGGCTGTAGCCGGTAACACCCCCTTTACCTGGACAAAACAAATTGCTTCCAATTTTGGGGGCACCAGAAACGGAATGGTAATGAGTTGGCCTGCTGGGATTAAATCGAAAGGCGAAGTGCGTTCACAGTTTCACCATGTGATTGACGTTGCTCCAACTATATATGAAGCAGCAGGGGTTCCGGTCCCTAAGATGGTTTATGGCATACAACAACGCCCAATGGAAGGCGTGAGTATGGTGTACAGCTTTGATAACGCCACAGCATCTGAGGCAAGAAAAACACAATACTTTGAAATGATAGGCAATAGAGGCATTTATCACGAGGGCTGGTTTGCTGGCACCATCCACAAAGCGCCCTGGGAAGCTAAACCAAGAAAGCCACTAACCGAGGATGTTTGGGAACTTTACAATGTGAACGAAGACTTCAGTCAATCCAATAACCTGGCATCAAAACATCCTGAAAAACTGGAAGAACTGAAGAAAAAATTCATGGAAGAAGCTGTAAAATACAAGGTCCTTCCGATTGATGATCGCAGCATTGAACGATTTGACCCGGTAATTGCAGGACGTCCTGACCTGATGAACGGACGCACAAAACTTGTTTTGTACGAGGGCGCAAAAGGAATGCCTGAAAACGCTTTTATTAATGTAAAAAACAAATCAGTGAGCATCAGCGCAGATGTGGAAGTTCCAGCCAATGCAAGCGGAGTTATCCTTTGTCAGGGAGGAGATTTCGGTGGATGGTCCTTTTACTTACTAAACGGCAAAGCCTATTACACCTACAATTGGGTTGGTCTTGAAATGTATACCATTAGCAGCAATCAAAGCCTTACTCCCGGAAAACACAGTTTAAAATTTGATTTTGAATATGCCGGCGGTCGTGGTGCCGGTGGAAAAGGAAGTATTTACCTCGATAACAAAAAAATTGGAGAAGGTGAGATTTTAAAAACCAACAGCAATACCTTTGGAATTGATGAATCCGCCGATGTTGGGACTGATGAAAACACGCCTGTAGTAATGGTTTACGCAAAAAAAGAACGATTTACCGGAAAAATCAGAAAAGTGACCATAGAAACACGATAGTACGTTTAATTTCAACCCGCTTAAATTGGCATCGGAAACACCCCGATGCCTTTTTTTGTTTAAGCAGGAGTTTGTTTCAACATATAAATTAAATTTGCAATTCAAGCCTGAATTCTATGAATAAAGCCATTACCAAACTATTGACCTGCATTTTTGTTTTCATAAGCTCTTTTCTAAGCGCTCAAGATTATTCAAAAGACGTAAAAATGGGCGACAGGGCTGCCAAACAAGTGGAAGCCGAAATGGACTTCTACAAACACGATTCCCTTGAACGACTGATACAAGGGATTGGTAAAAAACTGGTGAACGCGCTTGAAAAAAAACCCACACAATTTGAATTTACCTTTCACTTGGTAGACATGGAGGAACCCAATGCCTTCGCTCTACCTGGAGGTCATATTTATGTCACGCGTGGCATTCTGCCTTTGATACAAAATGAAGATGAATTGGCCGGCATTATCGGTCATGAGATCATGCATGTGATCCAACGCCATTCGGTAAAACAATTCAACCGCGAAATCGTGCCTGCGGTTTTAAAGGTGCCAGGTAACATTATAAACGCCATTACATTTAGCCGTTTAGGCAACCTTATTAACGTACCCATTGACATTATCGCCAGTCCCTTCATTGCAAAATACAGCCGTAAACACGAAAAAGAGGCCGATGACCTGGGCATTGCACTTGCAGCTCGGGCCGGTTATAACCCAATAAAACTTGCCGATGTACTTGAACGGCTCTCAAAAGAAATTGAAGTGTTTACCGGAAAAGCTGAAAAAAGGAATTTTCTCAGCGATCACCCCTACACCCCTTTTCGTTCGGAAGACATTCGAAAACTTTCTAAAACCCTGGTGCCTGCTAAATCCACTCCCGTTGCATCGAGTCAGGATAACTTTATACAGAAATTCAACGGACTGTGTTTTGGACACAATCCAAAAAACGGTGTATTTGTGGATACTCTTTTTGTGCAACCAGAGCTGGGCGTATCAATGATTATGCCAAGCGGTTGGGCCAAAGAAAATGGAAGAAGCCAGGTGACGGCCAACCACAAAGACAAAGATGCTGCATTGGCATTAAGCGTTGCCTCCGACAGTCTAAACCTGAAACAATGCGTCGAGCAGATTCAGAAAAAACTAAAACAATCCAAAAGCGCAAACCTGGCCTTTTCTGGAGACACTACTCTGCATGGACTTCCCGCTTACATCATGAGAGTTACCAACACCAAAAAAGGCCAGGAAATCATCCTGGAACTGATTTGGGTGGAGTATAAAAACATTGTTTACCAGTTGGAAGGGGTTTGCATCAACGGCAAACGCAAAGCGACCGCTGAGGCCTTGAGAAGTTTTAAACCCATGACAGCCAATGAAAGAAATCTGGTGATGATCTATGAACTTCAGGTGGTGCGAAGTCAAAATAACGAAAGCATTGAAGACCTATCCAAAAGAACCAACAACAAATTGAATTCTGACCTCACTTTGCTCTTTAACGACCTCGATAAAAAAACACCATTACCAGGCGATAAACCTGTAAAGATCATCAAAAAGGCGCCTTACAACCCTTAAGTAAATTAGCATAAGCCATGCAAGCAACAATGCGGTTTGGTATACTTCTACTCATTTGTTCCCTGTTAACAATACAGACTGGGCATGCTCAGGAAAAAAAAGACACTTCCATATCTTGTCCACAAAAAGATCTGGCTGATGTTCTACGCGAAAAGCTAGGTAAACCTCCAAAAGTAAAAACCTCCGGTTCAAGTTCCCTTTTGCTTGTCCCTATTATTGGTTCCAACCCAGCCACTGGCTTTATGTTCGGGGTAGGGGGACAATTTGCTTTTCGTATGTATGAAAGCAAAAAGTATTCTCTGCTGAGTGGCAGTGTACAAATGACCACAAAAAACCAATACCTGTTTTTACTTAAAAACACGGTGTATTCAAAACGGGAACGCTTTTTTCATACCGGTGACTGGCGCTTTTTGATCTTTTCGCAGCCCACCTACGGCCTTGGCACCAATTCACCCGAATCGGGAATATTGCAATACCAATACAATCTTGGCGGACTTGAAACCACCATGGATTCACTTGCCCAACCCATGAATTTCAATTTTGCACGCATTCATCAAACCATGGGTATTAAAATAAAAGACGGCATCTATCTTGGCCTCGGGTATCAGTTCGATGGGTATTTTAAAATTGTGGACGAGAAAATCAAACTTAATCCAGGTGACACCCTGATTACTTCTCACTACGCATACAATACCTACTACGGATTTAACACCGAAAAATACCTATCCTCTGCACTGAATTTAAGTTTTATTATGGATACCCGCGACAACATGATTCAGGCCTACAAAGGGTATTTTCTTTCGGTGAACTGGAGAGGGGATTTTGAGTTTTTAGGTAGCAGTCAAACCACCACCATGCTGAATGCGGAGTGGCGAAGTTTTCATGGGCTTTCTAAAAAAAACCCAAGTCACCTCCTGGCTTTCTGGGTACTTGGGAACTTTACACCTGAAGGCGACTACCCTTACATGATCCTCCCTGCAACAGCGTACGACCAGCGCAGCAGAAGCGCCAGAGGATACACCCAGGGCCGTTTCCGCGGAAACAACTATGTGTATACGGAAGCCGAATACCGCTTTCCCATCTCTGGCTGCGGAGGCGTTCTGGGCGGGGTCTTGTTTCTGAATGGCACTACCGCAGATAGCCCTTTCCAAGACCTTAGTTTATTTGAATCCATAAAACCCGGTTATGGATTTGGTTTAAGGGTGATGCTCGACAAACAATCGCGCAGCAATCTGGCCGTTGATTTTGGATTTGGCGAAAAATCAAGTGGGTTTTATTTGGCGGTTTCAGAAACATTCTGAACCAGGTAAAACATTCAATCCATTAATAATTGGAATGATCTCGACCTGCAGATTCACTCTTCTTCCAACTTAACCTATGCGTCGAGACCAAAGTGCCCATTAAACCCTTTTCTTTCCAGTTTGAGATGCTCTTCCGTTCAAGTGCGTTGAACCCAAACTTAATGGCAAAAAACTTGAAAAATATCATGTTTTTTCTCACATGAGTCAATTATATTTGTTGCAACTCCAATCTACCCCAAATGAAAATAACTATACTACTATTATCGCTTCTATTGGTTGGAATGCTCGGTAAAGCGCAACAAAACATGTTTACGATTGAAGGGGGCTGGGTATTGGCCGACCTTGAAGAAGTTAATACCGGAATGAATGGTTGGAGAATTGCAGGGCTTTATGAATTTAATCCGTATGAAGGTAAGGTCACTCATGGCATTTCCTTCGGTTATGTGAACATGAAGACGGAAGTGACAAGCGGACAGTCTACCACTGAGTATGTATTGGGTAATTTTCCGATCTATTATGCCCCGGGACTGTTATTGGGCGAGGACAATTTTAAGTTTCAGCTAAAAGGGGCATTGGGCTGGCAATTTTCTAATTTACACAGGTACGGTTCAGTATTTGAGTCAAAAAGTAACAGTGGGGGTTTAACACTTGGTGCCGGTGCTGGTGGTTTATACCTTATTCAGCCAACGGTTTTTTTTAATTTTGGGTATGAATTTCTATGGATGAACAACAGTTACTATCTGGATCAATACATGCACAGTATAAAACTGGGTTTAGGCTTTAAATTCTAAAATCCAATCCTCAAACTTTAAAATACTGAAAGGAAAAAGACATATCAATCACTCAATACTACACCTACCAATGAAAATAAAAACCTTCTTGTGGAAAACACTCACCGTTACACTGCTGTTGAATTCATCTTGTCAAAACAGTGGAAAAACAGAACTAGTAACACCTGAAAAATTGGATAGTTTAACACCCATCACAGCAAATAAACCATCTGCCAGGCCTGTACATTGGTCATACAACAATGAGGAGGGCCCAGAACGTTGGGGCGAACTTTCTCCCGTTTATGCCTTGTGCAAAGACGGAAAAAACCAATCACCAATTAATTTAAGCAGTGAACTCAATGGTACGGGTGCTGTATGGGAATTTGACTACGCCAGCACCAGTTTACGCATCGCCCATAATGAGAACATGGACGATATTGTGGACAATGGACACACCATACAGGTGACCGTGGACGAAGGAAGTAAATTCACATTTGCCGGCAAGGTGTACCATCTGAAACAATTCCACTTTCATTGCCCCAGTGAACATCAATTGGACGGAAAATCCTATCCAATGGAAGTGCATTTTGTTCATCAAAACGACAGTGGTAAGTTTGCGGTGGTAAGTGCCTTGGTAAAAGAAGGAAAGGAAAATGATAATTTTAAAAAGATCATAGAAAATTTTCCTGCAAATAAAGGAGAGAGCAAACATCTGCACGATATTCACTTGGCACTAAAATTTCATCTTCCTGAGAAGAACGAAGCCTATCACTACACCGGTTCTTTAACAACACCTCCCTGTTCTGAACACGTGGAGTGGCTCATCTTCCGCCATCCTATTGAAGCTTCTAAAGCACAATTGGACGCGTTTTATGCAAAGATTGCGAACAACAACCGGCCTATACAAGCCTTGAACGACAGAAGTGTTAAGACAGGAGGGATAAGCGGAAAACGCACAAGCAATTTACAATGAATCGTTCCCTGCTGTTCTATTCGCTGCTGCTATTGCCACTAATAGGTCTCTTTGCTCAATCTGAACCTGAAAGTATACCTCCGGGGTGGTGGAAGTTGCCAGGTAAATCGGGATTAATCCACTTTGGAGGTTATGTCAAAGCCGATATGATTCATGATTTTAATCCCATTAATTCACCAAGCTTTTTCGATGTCTCAAAAATTCCCACCTATGGTGCGAAAGGAAATAACACCCACTTTCAGGCCAATGAAACGCGCTTGTACACCGATTACAAACTCAAACACGAAAAAGGCGATCTCCGGGCCTATGTAGAAGGGGATTTTTATGGCACCTCATCTGCCTTTCGTTTAAGGCACGCCTTTGTTGAGATCAATGGCAAATGGTTGGCCGGGCAAACCTGGTCCAACTTTATGGATCCATCCATCATCCCCAACACACTCGATTTTGAAAAACCTACAGCTTACGCCTTTGTTCGACACGGCATCCTACGCTATAAAATTAAAACCGGTGAGAAAAGTAACCTTGCCTTTGCTTTGGAAGAACCATTGGTAAGCGCCGAACCTCCTGCACGACCTGGAAAACTTGAGAACGCGTTTCCTGACTTTACCGCCAATTACCGTTTGGAGCACAAAACCGGTCATGTCCAGCTTTCAGGCTTTGCGGGTGTTATCCGATTCAGGCCTCAAGGAAATTCACCAGAGCACACGTATAACTATGGCTTCAACTTCTCTACTTTGCAGAAATTCGGACCTTCCGATGCCATCACGTTTCAGGTAATCGCAGGCCAAGGCATATCAAAATACAGAGGGGGAATTTATGCGGCACCGGATTCCAGCGATCATTTGCAAGCCATTCCCGGCCTTGGCGTAACCTTAACTTACAGTCATCACTGGACAAACCAACTCAGTTCCTTATTGGTTGGCAATTACGGATATGAAGACAATCTGCCCACACAGGCTTTAACTGATATTCACCAGGTATTTTACGGAGCATTAAACCTGATCTGGAATTTCCACGCTTCGGCATTCGCAGGAATTGAATATCTTCATGGAGGCAGAATGGACAAGAACCTGAGCGAAGGGCGAGCGAACAGGATACAATTAAGTATTCGAGTAAACATCAATTAATTGTTAAGATGAGTCACCACACCATTACATGCAAAAACTGCGAAAATCAATTTAGCGGTCACTTCTGCAACAACTGCGGACAAAGGGCCAACATCCACCGCATCAACCTAAAATACCTATTGCACGAGTTTTTTCATGCATTCACCCATCTGGATAAGGGCATTTTGTACACAGCAAAAACGATGCTGGTGGCTCCAGGAGAGACCATTCGTGATTATTTAAACGGCAAACGCGTAAGGCATTCTAACCCTTTCCTGATGTTACTTATCATTGGTGGACTTTGTTCCCTCACTTATTACAATTTTGAGTTAAAACTGGTGTCCTCCTTTAAAATCACTGACCTGGATGCTGGACTTCACGTTGTAGACTCCAAATTTTTTGCCATACTCTACATCCTTTATAGTTTGTTGTTTGCCTTTTGTGATTACATTATTTTCCATTACAAGGGATACAATTTCACAGAGTATTTTACCATGAATGTGTTTATTGCCACTGAAGTTTTGCTTGTCCTTCTGGCTTTGGTGCCCTTGTGGTTGATTGGCGGCCACTATGATTTGAACAAATACTTTCGACTCATCGTTGGTTTGAGTTTTATGAGTTATATGATTTTTGTACGCTACCAGTTTTTTGAAGTAAAAAATAACGTTAAAGCAGGCATCCGTATGATCATCGAATCCCTTGTTTTAGTGTTGCTTTTTTTTGTAATCAGCTGGAGAACCCTTTCTGATTTCTTCCATTAGCAGGTGGTTTTTTTACAACTAATCCTTACCTTAGTTGTACCATGCAAAAACTACTTGAAGAGGACATTACAGGAACAATCGGTAAAGAAAAGTACCATTGCGAGATCATCTGGAAAAAAGGTGTTCTGCACATGGATGAACCCGAAAGTTCCGGAGGCAAGGACAAAGGCCCTGACCCCTACTCCACCTTTCTCGCTTCTTTGGCCGGTTGTACCTTGGCAACACTCAGGATGTACATCGATCGCAAAGAATGGGATGTTCCTGAAATTCATGTAAGATTAAACATGAGCCAGAAAAACGAGGGAGAGGTGGTGACCTTCATTCAAAGAGAATTACCTTTTCAAAAGATGTTCCTACCGAGCAAAAGGACCGTCTTTTATTAATCGCTGAAAAATGCCCGGTCTCGAAAATCCTAAGCAACACCATTGACATTCACACTAAACTCATCTAATGGATCTCAAAAACATCAAAAAAGAATACAGCAACGGGGAGATTACCATTGTTTGGCAGTCCGGCCTTTGCATCCACTCCACCAAATGTTGGAAAGGCAATACAGGATTGCCTGAAGTGTTTAATCCGGCTGAAAAACCCTGGATAAAACCTGAAGGTGCCGGCACGGAGCGTATCATCGCTCAGGTAAACCAATGCCCAAGCGGAGCCCTGAGTTTTTATGTCATCTCAAACAAAGGTGAGAAAGAGGAAGTGGTTTCATCCGAACACATTGTAGAAGTCACAAAAAATGGTCCACTTTTGATATATGGAAACATTCAGGTGAAAAATAAAGAAGGAAAAATCGAACAAAAAAACAAGGTCACGGCGTTTTGCCGCTGCGGTGGCTCCGGTAACAAACCCTATTGCGATGGTACACATAAAAAAATTAATTTCAAGGACGAATAATTTGCTACATTCAACCTGAAGCTTAAACATGGATTTCAAAAAGATTTTTTTAAATAATAAAATGTGGGTGTCGGATAAACTATCCATAGACCCTGAGTATTTTTCTAAACTCTCGGAGGGGCAGCACCCTGAGCTGCTTTACATTGGTTGCAGTGATAGCCGGGTGACGGCCGAAGACCTGATGGGCATGAAACCCGGCGAGGTGTTCATACACCGCAATGTGGCCAACATTGTTATTCCTACCGACAGTAACATTAACGCTGTGGTGCAATTTGCCGTTGAGAAATTGAAAGTCAAATACATCATTGTTTGTGGCCATTACGAATGCGGTGGGGTAAAAGCAGCTTTAAACCCTAGTGATATGGGTCAACTGAACAGTTGGTTACAAACACTACGGGATGTTTACAGACTTCATCACGTTGAACTGGATCACCTAAAGGAGGATCAAAAACGATTCGACCGTTTAGTTGAACTCAACGTTTTAGAACAATGCCTCAACATCATTAAAATTGACCATGTGCAAAGGGCCTGGTACAAAACAGGGTTTCCTCAGGTGTATGGCTGGGTGTTTAATGTGAGAAATGGGGAATTGATTGATCTGAAACTGAACATGGAAAAGGAATTCGAAAAAATTAGAAAAATTTACGATTTAAAACCAAACAACTAATATGAAAAGACACGCAACTGCCTTATGGCTCGGAAGTGGTAAAGAAGGAAAAGGTCACCTTACAACCCAAAGCCAAGTATTAAACAAAACCCAATATTCGTATTCCAGCCGCTTTGAGGAAGGTATCGGCACAAATCCGGAAGAACTGATCGCCGCTGCTCATGCCGGGTGTTTTAGTATGAAACTCAGTTTTTTATTGGGAGCCGCCGGATTTGTTCCTGATTCGCTTGAAACCAATTGTGTGGTCACACTTGAGGATGGCAGCATCACCTCCTCTCATTTAAAATTGAACGCCAAAGTAAAAGGCATTGACAACACTAAGTTTGCTGAACTGGTAAAAGAAGCCGAAGGCACCTGCCCCATTTCAAAATCCCTAAAAACGACAATCACCAGCGAATTCAGTTTAAATGCCTGAGGGTAAAATTTGAAGTTTGCAAGAAATAACCCTTAACCGGATGACCACTTCAAACAAGCCTCAATTAGAAACTAGTAATTAGAAATCAGTCCATGCACACCGGTAACAACTACAAATTTTTTGAAGTGATGTATTGGACCCGAAGGGACCTGTATTCACTTTTTTTTATTTCGGCTGTCCCCACCAGCCTTTACATTTTAATGGATTGGAAATGGTTGTCCATCCCCTGGCTGCCGATCGCCTTATTGGGTACAGCGGTGGCTTTTGTTGTAGGATTTAAAAACAACGCCTCTTATGAACGGGTTTGGGAAGCCCGGAAGATCTGGGGAGGTATTGTAAACTCCAGTCGCTCCTGGGGATTGATGGTTAAAGATTACGTTGGCAATCATTTTGCTCAGGAAAAATTAAGCGAAGAGGATTTGAAAAAAATCCACAAGGAACTGGTGTTTCACCATCTGGCTTGGCTTACGGCCTTGCGTTTTCAATTAAGGGAACCCAGAAGTTGGGAGGCCATTTACAAAGTGCACAACCTCGAATACAAAAACAAGTGGTTCAAGGTTGAGGAACACGAACACAAGGTGGAGGAGCTCTTGCACCGATACCTTTCCGAAACTGAACTAAAAAAACTGACTGGCAAAACAAACAAAGCCACTCAGCTTCTCGCCCTGCAATCCGAAATGTTGAAAAATCTCCACAGTAAAGGATACCTGGATGACTTCAGGCATATGGAAATGGAAAAACTCCTCGTGGAATTTTTCAATCATCAGGGCGCCTCCGAACGCATTAAAAACTTTCCTTATCCACGACAATACGCCACACTGAACCTTTGGTTCATCAAAATCTTTGTCGTCCTGCTCCCTCTTGGCATGCTTCAGGAGTTCGACAAATACAATGGCCAGTTTGTTTGGCTCACCATACCCTTTAGCATGCTATCAGGCTGGGTGTTCACTACGCTTGAAAAAATCGGAGAGGCTTCAGAAAACCCCTTTGAAGGCAGCGCAAACGATGTGCCCATTACCTCCATCAGTCGAAACATAGAAATTGATTTGATGGAAATGCTGGGTTTAAGGGATGTTCCTTCGCCAATTCAGCCAAAAAACAACATCATTTCCTAATTAACTATTTTTGGATGGATAGTATCCACTCCGCAATATCCCTAATCACTTGCTCTTCTAAATTGCCTTGCTTTTGGTATTCGGCTGGCGTACTTTTTCCCTCCCCGCTAGTAAACAAATGATTCAGCTTCTCATAAGCAATGAATTTGTTTTTATCTGAAGACTGCAACTCATTCTTCCAAATCTCAAAATCTTTCATCAGCACCTGGTAATCCCTTTTGCCCTGAAGCACCAAAATGGCTTGTTTGAGTTTTTTGGCAGTGGTCAGCTGATTGTATTTATTCAGGGATTGCCAATAGGATGAAGGCAATCCAAGGGGCAAACTATCGGTTGGAGAAGTTTTTAATTGAGCAGGATTTTTTACCCTTTTGATCTGTCTGTTCAAGTCCAGCAAACTTTGTTTTTCTTCTGCATCCAAACTGTCCAAAGAAAAAAGGTACTCAAATTGCTCTGGCAAAAGATCCTCTAAAGGGCGTGCATTGGCCCCCATCAGCACCAGGCCTTTTACTTTGGATGATTTCGCTGCCACCAAAGGCGCGCACATGCCTCCCAAACTGTGGCCAATCACAATGAGTTTTGAGGCTTTGGTTTCAGGCAAGGTGCTCAACAATTTTACAGCACTCAAAGCATCTTCTATCACCTCTTCCTGAATGCCAATGTTTGTGCTCTTTTTTAATTCTTCTCCATACACCAAGGTCCTTTTGTCGTAACGCAAACTTCCAACGCCCAAAGAGGCAAGGCCCACTGCCAGGTCTTTTAAAATTTTGTTTGGCCCAATGGTTTCATCTTTGTCATTTGGTCCTGAGCCGGCCAATAAAATAGCCACAGGCGGGTTCAGCACATGGTTTGGGAGACAAAGTACCCCGGGCAAATTGTACTTTCCGCTTTTTACAATTACTTTTTGTTCGGAAAAGGCACTGAGCTTAGCATAAGCAGGCAACTTATAGGTTCCGGTGCTTCCTGCCGGAACAAAGGTAATGCCAACAATTTTATCTTGCGGAGAATACACCAGATTCAAATGTATTTTCATGCGTTCAAAAACACAAAGCAATTTCACCCTTTCAAGTGTGTCTTTCATTTCAGAACTCACCTCAAGAACCCCTTTGTAATCACCAAAATACTGAGGGAAAGAGATCCAGATTTTATTCAGCATCTCCGCACTTACCTTATTGGAAAGTAGGGTGTCGAAGTTAGCTACACAAGAATCGAATTGTTCGCGTTCAAGCTGTTGCAAAAAGTACTTTGCTTTTTCCTGGCGGTTTTGAGCGCTTGAAAGAAAAGGAACCGCAAACAAAAAAAGAAAAACGTAAGTTGCTTTTTTGATCATGGTTTAGCAGGTAAGACCGTGGCCACACATTCTCCAAAACCAACCCGAACCCCCTCCTTTTCACAATGCCCACGAAGGATGATGGTGTCGTTGTCGTTCACAAACTTCCGCTCCGACCCATCTTTTAATGTAATGGGTTTTGTCCCTCTCCAGGTCAATTCCATAAAACTGCCATACTCACTTGGGTCAGGCCCAGAGATGGTTCCGCTTCCCATCATGTCACCCACATTCATGTTACAGCCATTCACCGTATGATGTGCCAATTGCTGTTCCATGGTATAATACATGTATTTGTAATTGCTGGTGCACACCAGATTTTCTTCTCCGTTTTGTGGTTTTAAAACA
>Ga0154020_10000738_pt1 | contig 40393 bp, 33 predicted proteins | sample Klosneuvirus_201_FD_109709 | JGI IMG/M metagenome (GOLD analysis project Ga0154020, IMG submission 109709) | Active sludge microbial communities from wastewater, Klosterneuburg, Austria - Klosneuvirus_20160825_MG | ecosystem: Engineered > WWTP > Aerobic digester > Activated sludge | place... | reverse complement strand
CATCATAAGCCGTTAGCATGGTAATTTTTTCTTTGTTTTTTTTCATTTCTTTTAAGGTGTGCGCGGTAATTTTGGAAGTCTTATGATAACTACTCATGTGTGTAATCCTTAACGTATAAAATGTTAATCTTTATTACATAACAAAGACAATGCTTGGCAAGCCGCTGCTTGTTCTGCAATTTTTTTAGAACTACCAAATCCGCGGCCTATCACTTGGTCTTTTAAACAGACTTCAACATGATAAATACGCTGATGATCGGGGCCACTTTGATGGGTCATTTTATAAACAGGTAACCCTTGTTTTTTGGCTTGGCAATATTCTTGTAGTTCTGTTTTATGATCTATCACGCGTGTTTGCACATCTTTTAATGCATGCATGATAGGGGTGAATACAAATTGATAAGCTTGTTCGTATCCTCCATCCAGATAAATCGCGGCTACAAGTGCTTCGTAGGTGTTTGCTAGAATCGAATTTTTATATCTGCCACCAGATTTGTCTTCGCCTTGGCCTAAAAATAAAAAATCACCTAAATTTAATACCTGGGCATATTGAGATAATGCTTCTTCGCTGACTAATTGCGCACGTGTACGTGATAATACGCCTTCTTGGGCCTTTTGGAATTTGTTCATTAAAATATTAGATACAATCAAAGATAAGACTGCGTCGCCTAAAAATTCAAGCCGCTCATGGTGTTCAAAAAGTTGGTTTTCATTAGTCTTTGAAGGATGTGTGAGCGCTATTTTTAGAATGTTTGAGTCTTTAAATGTGTAACAAATCTGAAACATAAGGCGTGTTATATCAATCTCTTTTGTGTGTGATAATTTTTGATTTTTTGTTTTTTTAAGAACAGATGCCATGAGAAATTGCCGCTCCTAATTGAGGTAATAATTGTTGATAAAAATGATTAGCACCTTGTATGAGTGTTAAAGATTTTGGATCTTTAAAATTTGGATATTGTGCTTTTAAATACTGGCTTTCACAAATATCGTCTGATTCACCCTGAATGCATATTTTATTTACATTAAGTTGCGACAATGCCGAAAAATCCATTTTATTAACGGCAGGAGACACCAGTAATAACTCCCAAACATCTATGTTATTTGATTTTATTTCTGTTCTTAATCCTGTATGAATTTGATGCATTAATTGGGTTGCGACAAAACATCCAAATGAAAATCCAGCAAGCACTACGCGTGTGGCGTGTGGATGTCTGTTTTTTAAATAATCTAGCAAATAGGCAGCATCATCTGTTTCGCCTTGGCCGTGGTCGTGAACCCCTTGAGATTGTCCAACACCTCTAAAATTAAATCTGAGTGTAGCAAATTCAAGTTGATGCAAAGTAGCCGCTATTTGATGCACCACTTTATTGTGCATGGTTCCGCCAAAGAGTGGATGAGGGTGACAGATTAATGCAATACGGGTATGTGCTTGCATGTCATATTCTTCTAACATGGCCTCTATTTGTCCTATTGGGCCTTTTAATAACAATGCGCGGAGTCTGGATTCATTTTTGTTCATGATAATAACGCTCTTCAATAAAGTTATGTTTTTTAGGGTGTTTGCGTAAACACAAAAGGAAATAGTACATCTACGTTGCTTTGCTTGAGTGGTTTTTCAAAAACCATTTGATTGAATAACTGAATTAAACATTGATGTACACGATCGTCTTGAACAGACGATTCTTGAATTAAGCTTTGCTCTGCATGGCCTTGTGGATTAATGATAAAATGAATCACTATTTTACCCTGTAATTGTGGTTTTTTTTGTAGCTCTTTTTCGTAACAGTAACGAATTTTAGAAAAATAAGATTGCACCACAGGTTCTACGTCAGAGCGTTTTAATCCCGCACTCATCTGTGGTGCAAAAGATTTGATTGGTGCCGTGAATTGAGCGCTAGTTTTGGGCAGCAGAGCAGGTTTTGATAACCATGTGTTTAAATCTGTTTGTGTTTTTAAATTCTTTGGCTGCGTTTGTGTTTTTAATAATTGATTAAGCACCTGTGTTTGTGCCTGTGTGGTTTGTGGCATATGCGATGTGGATTTTTTAGCCCAATGCGTATCTCTTTTTTGAGGCTGAGTTGTTTCTTTAACTGTGCGCACAGAAAAAGAAGGGGGCTCTTTGCTTTTTATTGTTTCTAAAAAAACAGAATCTACAAGCATTGTTTTTGGGGTGTTTTCTTGAATAAATAAAATAGGCATAGAAGGCCTATTTCTAGTAGTTAAAGAAAGTGCTAAGAATCCTATTAAAAATAATCCCAATAAAATTAAAAACGCCCACATAAACACTCGAGAGTCGTTTGGTAAAACAAAAATATTAAACGATGGGGGTTCTTTTTCAACGGGTGCACAAGCTTTGATGCAGATTTTTAAATCTTGAATCGTGAGTATGAGTTGGTCGCCCAATTGGAGTGTGACCACAGAGGATGAGTTGTTAGGCGATAAACACGCAGTATGCACACCTATTTGATGCGTTTGGTCGATGCTTAAAAAAACATCTTCTTTATTTGGTAATAAATGTTTTAAACAAGTGTCTTTTACCCGAAGCTGAGACTGGTTCGTTAAATTGAACTGTTGAATATCAATACATTGCGCTTGCCAATACAGCCAAAGTTCGGCCGAAAAGGGCATTGTTTTTGTGGCCAAAACATGTTTCATAAATGTTGTGTGAGTGTAAATAAGTAATCAGGTAACGGAATGCTTGTTAATTCATGCGATAAAAAAGAAACATGTTGTCTGCTAATGGTGTAAAACAGGGTGGGTTTTTTTATTTTTCCTTCGATTTGTATCTCTGTTAAATCAATCACGGTCTTTGGTGTTTGCATGGATGGCGCTTGTGTTGTATTTGAGTTGGCGTATAAAAAATACCATAGGACCAAAGTCGCATGCATTGTGCTAAACCTCTTTAAAATAGAGCCGTGTATAATATGATAGATCCTAAATTAATTTAAACCAGATTGAATGTAAATAAGACATAAAATTAAGTTTTTAAATAATCGATTTTGTATGAAAAAATATTTTAAATGGGCAGGTGGAAAACAGTGGTTAGCGCCTGCATTTGCGCGTTGTTGGGCTAAGTTAAATACACAAAGCCCCACACGTTTGGTAGAGCTTTTTTGTGGCGGATTATCAATTGGTATTTCGGTATCGCCCAAACAAGCCTTATTAAACGATATTAATCCGCATTTAATTAATTTTTATATGCATTACCAAAAAGGATTTTTAGTTGCAGAAAATTTGCTTAACACACGTGAATATTACACCTATTCACGTGACCGATTTAATACACTGATTGCAACACAAAAAGACAATACAGTAGAAGCTGCTGTTTTGTTTTATTATTTAAATCGCACAGGCTATAACGGACTTTGTCGTTTTAATAAGCGTGGTTTTTTTAATGTACCTTTTGGACGTCATGCTTCTATACAATATGTCACAGAATTTAAAATGGAGCCCCATGATCCTGCTTTAAACTGGACATTTACGTGCCTTGATTTTGAATCTGTTAAATGTTTGGCAGATGATTTTATTTATGCAGATCCTCCCTACGATGTACCTTTTACATCTTATTCAAAAAATGGATTTGATTTTACGACACAAAAGCGACTGGCTAATTTTTTAGCGCAACATAAAGGCCCTGTGATTACAAGTAATCAAGCGACAGAACGCATGGTAGATTTATACCAAAAGTTGGGATTTAAAATTATACTGACACAAGTCAAACGTTCTATTTCTTGCAAATTGCGTATGCCTGCCAAAGAAATGATTGCGTTCAAAAATATCGATTTTTCTCTGTAACCATTTTATGCTCTTTTAAAATCTTTTAACAGGAGCATTCATGTGATTTATTATTTACATATTGGACGTGCGCCAATTTTATTGTTGTTAATTTTATTGTCTCATTGTCAATCTAAAATAAATAATCCACCAGCTAATAATCCCAATAACGGAAGTGAACATTCGAATGGTAATTCAGCATCTGGGTCCATTACACTTACTTCTGTGGACCCAGCGAGTGCTCATCCTGGCATGCTTATTAAAATTAATGGAACTGGTTTTGGCACAGATAAAAACCTTGTGTTTGTTAATTTTAAAGGCGTTTTGCAAGTGCCTGTGTGGCGTGTTTCTGATACGCAAATAGAAGTTGTAGTGCCCACACAAGCACAATCTGGAGATTTAACTGTATCTATTCAAGATAAAACAAGCGCCGCAATAAATTTTTCTGTTTTAACAGGCCAAACGCCCGTGCTTACCCGATTTTTTTTGGGCGATAAAAAATCAGCGTATGCAGGACTTACTTTATTGGGACGTTCTTTTATAAAAGATACAAGTAAAATTAAGGTTTATTTTAACGATAAACCAATCCCGTCTGAGTGGATTTCTAATGTAAATACAGATAATAAAGACGAAAATCGCATGGATATTGTGGCGCCTTGGGGATTTTCTAAGTCTCAAGTCAAAGTAGAAATGAACGGTTTGATGTCTAACGCGCTTGATTTTACCTATACCGCGTCTAAAGCTTGGTATTTGGACCAAAGAATTGCACGCTTGGCTTTAGACCAACAAGGTGGTGTATTATTGCTCAGCGATGCACCTGGGCCGTGTTGTTCAATATTTTATTTAAATGAACAACAAGAGCCTACAACCGCACAAGCGGCGGCCGGCAAAATTAAAATTGTAAATGCCAAGGCAGAAGAAGATTTTTTACCTTTGGGACGATTTGTTGCAGATGGCAGTAGTATTTACTTAGTCAAAGAAGCCATTCGTTCGGATGGATTTGTGTATCAACTTAAATACAACAAACAGAATTTGGCACAACCACAGACCATGACACAAAAAACAGTGATTAATGACAATGGCAATTTGGTTGCTATTGCAGCGAATAGTCATGCTTTATTCGTGGCTGATTCAGGTGTGGGTGGTGCACCTGTAGCCATTTATCAAATTAATAAATCAGGCGATACACTGGGTAGCGTAACTCCATTAAATGTAAATTTAATGTTAGGTGATGAATTATTAAGGCCCCGCGCTTTATTTGCCGATGAACAGTCGCTTTATATTGGTTGTGAAAGTGCAAAAGATAAAAAACCGGTACTTCAATTTGATTTTACTCAACAAACAACACAGGTATTTAATCGTGGCGTGAGTACAATTCCTATGGAAATTTACAAGTATCAAAATTGGCTTTATGTTGGAACTACCACTTCTTTTTATAGATTTTCAAAAGATCCTGATGGTTCTTTGGCTTCTACAAGTATCGAAAACTACAGCATTGAACCTTATCGTAGTTTTATGTTTTCAAATAATAACATTGGATTTGGTGTAGTGGGTGGCGGTGCAAGTGCAAGTAGTGGATTGTATGGATTTTCTTTGGATATTTACACGCAAGGCCCCCAATGAAATGTTGATCTAGCAACTAAAAAAACGGAAGGTGCGCCCTCTCTGTAACAGGTTGATATTTTGACTCATCATCGACACGACAAGGGTGCCTTTTAAGAGTCGTACATTGCCTTGAGCTCAGGATAGCGTTCAATATTTTTTTGCTTGGTTTCTGATATAATTTGATCGATGTAGCGAGATTTTAATGTATTAAATAACATTAAAGCCTCGTCCATTTTATGCTGATCAAAACAAGTCTGGACTTCTTTTGCCATGGCAAAAAATATCCCGAAATCGTGATTATTTTTCTGAAGCATGCGTTCAAAAGACGTATCTTTGTCCAAATTACCAAGAAGCTCTTTGGCTTGAGGTGATTTTTTTATGAAAGAATCAAAGTCTGGATATTGGGAATAGCTCTTCATTAATATCGACTGCCACTTATCCCAGAGGTCATAAGCATCTTTTCGATCATACGTCATGATGTCCCTTGTTGATTTGAGCGCTGCGGAATTCCAATTATTTCCATGATGATACATACCCCAAGCGTTTTCAACATATGTCAGGAAGCTCGTCGAGCCAACGGAATTCTTATAATAATCTCTTACCCCTGTCAGGCCTTTCTTTTCGTAAATTTGATGATTTTCAAAGTATTCGGATGTTTTCGGATAATCGATTTTCAATTCAGTGCAAACGATAAAAGCAAATTGATCCGCCTTAGCCTCTTGCATACAGAACGCATTAGCGAACTCCTTGGCGGTACCTTTGATTTTTAAAGACCTTTCACAACTATGAGAAATTTCATGACAAATCATGTGTATAAAATCAACACCAGGGTTGGCCATGTTGCTTAAACGACTTAAATAAATAGTGTTATTTTGATTATAGGCCCCTGAATCGTCATGCGGTAAGAATTTACCACCCATGCGTTGAAAGCGGTCAAAATTTTTACGAAAAGCCTGCGAAGCCATAAGTGTCGCAAAATAGGGTTTTGCCTCTTTGTAGTCGGACAATTCCAAAAGCTCTTTTAATCCCATTTTAGGATAACATCGATAAAGTTTATTCCAATCCAATTCGCCATTAGTCAATCGCAAAGACGCGGGTAAAACGCGAGAGGTCGCATGGGCTCTAATCGCCTGCTCGAAGCTACTCTGTTTACTTGAAAAAGGAATTTTAAGCACGGTTTTGGGTCGATATGCGTTGGACTGATTGGCGTTGTTTTCTTCTCTTGAGCTGTAGATATCAAACTCGTATTGCGCCTTTCCATAGCGAACGTGCACAGAATCATCACGTCCATCACCGTCGATATCAGCATGAAAATCAGCCTCTTTTTTTTGAGGGTCATCGACAGAGTCTGCAAGTCTGACAAGTTTTCGTTGGTCGATACGCCCACAGGTTTTCATATTGTGTATATTTTAATTGAGGTATTCTATCTGTGCAACATTAAATAAAAAATAACAACAATCATTTTGCCATGCGGGCCAAACTTTACATCAATAGTTTACGTCATTCTTATAATCTTTTGATGAATATGCACGCTGCAGCTGCGTAACATTAGTAAGAATTTATGTTTATAGTGAATAATTGTGTTTAAAGATGCAACACATGTGCTATTTCTATACAACCATGCGTACAAAAACCTATTAAAAACTTGAACTATTAATTGGCATACATTTTGCAAATTTAAATCCCAACGTTTTTTAAACGTAAGGGGGATAAAAATATGCAAAGTCTTGTGTATCAAAATAGTAAAATTAAAACATGGCCTATTCAAAATCAAACGCCATCATCGTTATTATTTGAACCGTTCAAAAAAATAACACAAGATAAGCTTACAGCGCCAACACCTGTGGTTTATTTTAAACAAAAAAGTGACTTAAATTTAAACCGTGTAGCACCTGTGAGCACTTTAGGGGCCATAGACCCTGCGCCGATGGACAAAGATAAACGCAAAGTCTACCAAGGCGAAATAAATTATCAAGATACAACAGGTCGTTTGTTTGTACGTGGTGCGGATGAAACAGACATTATTCAAGGTGAAATAGGTGATTGTTATTTTGTGGCCTCTTTGTCTGCCATTGCCAGTGTGCATAAAGAATGGATAGAACAAATGGTGCGTCCTTTGGATAAACCTAATTCTTATGAAGTTACATTTCATCCTCTTGGTGGAAAGTCTGTAACGATTAACATTGATGACGACTTGCTAGAAACAAGCACAGGACAATTGCTTTATTCGCGTAGCCGCAATGCTAAAGAATTATGGGTGTCTTTGATAGAAAAAGCCTATGCTGTTTATAAAGGTGGTTACGAAGCCATTGGTGAAGGTGGCAATCCTGCATTAGCATTGCAAGATTTGTTGGGTGTGCCTGCTGTTGTGTTAACGCTTGATAAAGCAACTTTATCTGAAACCGCAAAAAATAATTTTGTACAATTTATCAAGCAATCAAGCCTTGATAAAATTCCAATCGTTGCTGGAACTATCAGTGCGGAGTCTTTTAAGTCATTAAAAGCGACTACACAAACGCAAATGTTAAAAATAGGCCTGGCGCCAGCACATGCGTATACTGTTTTAGGCGCAGACATTAAAGATGGTATCCCCTGTGTTCAATTAAGAAATCCATGGGGAAAGTTTGAATACCACGACAGCATGCAAGATTCTAAAAATGATGGTGTATTTTGGATTCCTGTAGAAGATTTTAAAACCTATTTTATGGCGGTATTTATGCCTAACCCAAAGGATTTTAAAAAACAATTTGGATAATAGACCTCTTTTTGAAATTTACTGCGCGGCGGGCTTTTAAAAGAAGTCTATTTTTGAATTGTTTCTTTTCTTAGTTTAATGCGTGTTTTGTTTTTTAAAAAACATACACTGCGATCGCTCAATTTTAATCCGCCATAACCTTCTATGTCTACGCTTAAAATTCCAGCTGCAATTAATTGTCTAAATACAGACTGCCATTCTTTGGTTGATAAATCTTGGCCAATTCCAAATGTGGTTAATTTGTGATGTTTGAATTTTTTTACGCGTTCTGTTTTTTGCCCGCGTAGCACTTGGATTAAATGCTGAACACCAAAGACTTGTTGGGTGCGATAGACACAAGATAATGCTTTTTGCGCTACAATCGTGCCGTCGTAAAAACTTATTTCTGATTGACAGTTATCGCAATGGCCACAAGGGCCCTGATAATTTTCACCAAAATATTGTAAAATGACATGTCTACGACATAAGGTTGTTTCGCAATAGCCAAGCATGGCGTTTAATTTATGTTGTTCTCGTCTTTGAATATGTTCGCTGGCGTCTGATTCACTCATCATGCTGCTTAATGTGACAACATCTTGCATGCCATAGGCCATCCACGCATTGGCGGGTAATCCATCACGACCTGCACGGCCTGTTTCTTGGTAATAGGCTTCTAAATTTTTGGGTAAATCCAGATGTGCAATAAAACGTACATTGGGTTTATCAATGCCCATTCCAAATGCAATGGTTGCAACAATAATGATAGGATCTTCATTTAAAAAACGATACAAGTGATGTTCTCGTTCTTCGTTATTCATGCCTGCATGATAAGGGAACGCCTTGAACTGATGTTGTTTTAAAAAAGCAGCGGTATCTTCTGTTTTTTTGCGTGTCATGCAGTACACAATACCACTTTGTGTGGCATGCTTTTTTTTGATAAATTCAAGCAGTTGTTTGTGTGGATTTTGTTTGACTACCACTTGGTAATGAATATTAGGGCGATTAAAGCTACTTACAAAAACTTGAGCTTGTGTTAATCCCAGCTTGTTGATGATGTCTTGTTTGGTTTGTTCGTCTGCAGTGGCTGTTAATGCCATTCTTGGCACTTGTGGAAATCGTTCTTTTAGAATGTCTAATGCCATATATTCTTTTCTAAAATCGTGTCCCCATTGTGACACGCAGTGTGCTTCGTCGATAGCAAATAATCCAATATTGACTTGGCTTATTAATTCTAAAAAATAAGGTGTTAATAAACGTTCAGGTGCAACATAAAGCAATTTAAGTTGTCCCTTTAAAAATTGCCTTCTGACCTGTTGGACGGTTTGATAATCAAGAGCAGAATTTAAACAAGCCGCAGGAATATGCTTATCTTTTAGCGCTTTGACTTGGTTTTGCATGAGTGCAATTAAAGGAGAAATGACAATGGTAACCCCTGGTCTTGCGAGTGCAGGAATTTGGTAACACAGAGATTTGCCTTGTCCTGTAGGCATTAAAACCAAGGTGTCGCCACCTGCGATGGTGTGTTCTATGATCGCTTGTTGATGACCGCGATAGGTGGTGTGTCCAAATATTTGGCGAAGAATATCTAAATGGTGGAGGGTTGTCATGGTATCGGTTGTCATTGATGTGGATATTAGACCTCTTTCGAAAGAGGTCTATTCTTAGTTGGGGTTGGTGGCGCCTACGTCTACCACAAATTCGATTTTAATGTTTTGTTGTTTCTTTTTTAAAGTCCACACAAATGTTAATTTTTGTACTGTCGATAATGCACGAGGAAAAAATAAAAAACCGTTTAATCGTTCATGTTTATTGATTATTCGATCATAAAGCGCATTCAGCGCCACTATTTTAGGGGCACCTACAAAACGCACTTTTTCTGACCAAGTGGTAGAAGGTGGTGTTGGAAGCCCTGTTTCGTCGTACCATTGATTATTGCTAGATGCGAGTGCGCGTTTAGGATTGCCCAAAAATACAGAGGTTGGATGACCGTCTACGCTTCCGTGAATATCGCTCACGATTGGTGGATTTGCTTTCATATCTTTTTTTAGTCTGTCGACATTAATGGGATTATAAATCACAGAAGGCACAAAAAATGCGGCTGTTTGTTGGTTTTGATCGTCTATCAGGCGAATATCATCCAGGCTAAACTCTATGTTGTCATCGCTTGTATTGTCTATATCTAGCCCAATAGGAATCAACCAACTTTCTAAATCCATGGGTGCATTAATAAAAGGAGCCGTATTGGCCCACACCTTAATACCAGAAACATCTGCCTGGGGTGCATTTAATTGAGGTGCCAAGACGGGTCTAAAACGTTGGTTACCCGCAACTGGCCCACAGGCTGCCATCAACAAACCAAGGATAGATAATCCAATAAAATGATAGATGTGTTGTTTGATGATTATCCTTGGTGACATAATTATGACTCCTTTAATGGTTTCTGTTTTTTGTTGATTTTTTTGACTGATATCACAATTTGATGTTTTTTCATAAACATATTTAGAACCCATGTATTTGTTTATCTTTGTTTGTGTTACTTACATTCCCCACTTTTGATAAGAAAGAAACGATAAATTTATGGGCGCAACACAAGTACTTTTAACCGGATATCATAAATTTGCAGATGGAATAGATATTGCCGATGATTCAAATTCCAATAATAACAACGACCCCAAAAATACCACACCCAGCAAAGTGAATGTTTTAGGCTCCACAGTGAATATCTCTTTGGCCTCTTTATTTCCTATTGGTTATGAACATACCGTTGTGTCTTTAAGCATGGATGTAAAAAGGGCTTATGCCTTATCTGTGCCACATTCACAAATTAAGCATTGTGGTTTTAATTATGGTGGTTTGCTTAATTTAACTTGGCAAAAATCAAGCCTGATAGAACAAGGCAGTAGTGTTGGATTATACGCCTATGGCAGCACTGCTTTTGGATGCGAAGTATCTTCTGTGAATTTTAGTCTTTTTCAAGCTGTGGCTTTGACTTTGTTAAATGAACCCGCAGCTAACTCATCTAAAATCAATGCAGAACCTGTTGCAGAATGGACTACGTCTGTGGGGTTTACTTTGTCTAAATCAACTTTTATGGATCGACTTAAAATATTTACAGGTGGCGAATTTTATTTTGGCAAAGAAGGGTTTAATTCTTACATGGTGTGGTCTGGTTTGTCTTTAGATCTTAAAAAAACTGAATTATCACTTTCTTTAACCCTATTTGGTGATTCTTTGTTGTTTTTATCTCAGGATTTTTTAAATTCTGAATCGTTGCCTGCATTGCAAGGACTTAATCATTATTTCTTTTTTAATATGGCAGCTAAAGTACCAATCAAAAATGTTGATATGGCTGTTTCTTTGGGGGTATTGAGTCAGCGTGTAGTACCGGAACAGCCATTAACCTTATCCGGTGTTTTAGGCTCTTTATCTTATGCGTTTAATTAATTTGGTGTGTGTTGTTATTGGTGTGAAAATTAAAATGCATAAAATTTGCAAATAAATTTATTTTTATGCATTTGAACAGCCTATGTTTTTATGCTTGCGATATCTTTGTTTTGGGTTGGTGCTTGTTGTTTATTCTGTTTCTGTTATGGCGCAAACTAAAGAGGCGAGTTCTTTGCCTGTATCTGAAATTTCTAAAAATCCATACGTACTGGAATCATTACATCCGTTGAGTCGTGATTTAAAATGGGGGATGGGTGCTTTTTTTCAGGGTTTTTTTGATAATCGTGAATATGCAGGATCAATGCTTCAAAAGTCTCAGACTTATGGTGGTGTGCAAGTTGGAATATTGGGTGAACTTAAATTTAAAAACCGTTATGGTCTTTATTTAGGCGGAATTTTAATGTGGGAATTTGGTGCGCCCAAGCCCACTTATTTTGATTTGATCGCTTATTTTCAGACACAGTATCCTTCTTTTATTGATTTTAAAATTGGTTTTATTCCGGCAGATTTTTTAAAAAACGAATTACCTGATTATTTTTTTCAGCACCAAGCATGGTATTTTCATCCAACCATTGCAGGTATGCAATTAATTTTGGGCACGCCTTTATATAAGCAAACGGTGTACTTAGATTGGTTTGGTAGACAAAGTGAAAAAAACAGAGAGATGTTTAGTTTGGGGACATTGGGTCGGTATTATCTTATTAAAGATAAGCTTTTTCTAAGAAATATTTTTACCTTGAATCATATTGCAGGCGATTTAGATCCGAACAGCCTAAAAAATGTGCGTGACAACATTCATTTAGCGCTTGGAATTTGGTCTAAGCCTTTTGAATCTTCTCTTACGCGTTATCAAATTCCTTTAAAAATAGAGTTAAGTGCTGACTATTTATTATCCCACGATAAGTTACGTGATATTTATGATACTGGCGTTCTTAATAATATGGCAGTTAATGCCAGGATGAGTTTTTGGTATGCTTTTTTAGGGGTTAAGTTTTTTTTAGGTCATGGATTTTCAAGTTATTTTGGCGATCCGTTTTATTATCCTATTTTTGAACACCCAAGAGTGCCTGTTCTTCGCACAAGGACTGTAGTGGAAACAGGGCTTAAAATTATAGGACACCCCACATGGCCTTTTTGCGCTTATTTGAATGTCAATATCCAATTTGCCGAAAACCATATTTATACGCAACAAATGGTGGTTTTGACCGTTTATTTGCATGCACTTTATGAACGACTCACAAAACCTGAAAAACAGCTGCAAATATCTCAACAATCTCCCGATTGGACTTGGTATTAAGGACAAGTCTAGGGGTAGTTACTGTTTTTGACTTTTAATACATGGCTTAGCGGTGTGCTTTCTAAGCAGGGCCAAGAAGTCAAATCATTGATGTGATCAAAGGCATGCCTGTTGGGCCATCTGATATAGTCGACATTTAATTTCACGAGTAATTCACAAGGTGATTCTGTGTGTTTTAGGTAGCGTTCAACAAGAGTGCTTGTGTCTATGCTGGCTCCGTGGTGAAAAGTAAAACCACGATAATCATAAGGTTGAGCGGGGCCATTTGATAATTGAATGGGGTGCTCCCACCATTCTATCAGTTCTTGAGTGGATAATTGATAAATTCGAGCCATAGATAAAAATCTATCTACAAGTTCATCATTAGATGCGGTGGAGTTTACACCGTGTGCAACTGGGCTAAAATGGTTGGATAGGCTAAGTAGCGCAATCATTTCGTCTTGATAGGGTGTTAAAATTACAGATGGTGTATGTGCAATCATTTTGATTTGATGTGCAAAATGAATAGGTTCTTGAGTCTGCTTATAAAGCGGTGCGTGCAAAGAAGCCGCCGCTATTTGAGACGCAGATAACACGATCGTAAGAATGGTGTTGATTGTATGGGCATAGGGACGAATGATTTTTTTTACTGAAAATACAAAAAGAAGTGGTAATAAATATAAATAAATTCGCATGGGAATAAGCCATGGCTGTGGAATTTGTCTTGTTATAAAGGCCAGCGAATAAACGCCAAAAAATACAAGTATTAAAGTAATTAGGTAAGAAAAATAAAAAAGCTCGCTACGATGCCAGTTCGCTAAAGATGAATAGGGATGTTTTTTAAAAAACAGATATAAAGACAACAACAGGCCAACACTCATAGGTAACAAATACCACCTTTTTTTTACTGCTAAGGTAAATCCAATTCTGTGCATGACATCATGAGATGTGGGATTATTTAAAAATAACAAATGAAGTACAATAAACGGGAGAATAGAAATAAGAAAACTTGTTATCCAGTAAAGGTTTTCTTTTAGGCTTAATTTAAATAAAACGCTACATACCAAAGTAAGGCACAAAGAAACAATGATTTGATGTGGGTAAAAATAGACATTGAGTCCAATACTTATACCTAAATAAATAAGCGACAATTTAGGCACTTTTATTGTCTTTTCTCTTAGACAATAAATACGCACAAGGATCAACAAAGAAATAAATAAAACAATTAAAGTGAGTGCGGGTGAGTAAAAACGCTGAAACTGGTTAATGTGGTAATAAAACGAATGATTTTTGTCTCTTACAAAAACATGCAGAAATTCTAAAATGGTGAGTTCAGGATTCATCCAATCGTTAATGTAATATCTTATTTTTTGTTCATGAAACAAATCTAAAAAACGTCCCATATAAAAATTAAGCCACAAAGGAGCTTCGTAAAAGCATAATAATAAAGTTAAAAAAGCAAGCCTTTGTGAGTTAAGAACAATACTAAAAAACTTAAACATAAGTAATGCACATAACCACGGGAAAAACATATGCATGATGAAAATACTAAGATGAATATTTTGACGTGTTAAAAAATATATACATTTGGCAATCAGTGGAGGGAGTATAGGTCTTGATGTGTAATCAAATTGGTGTTCTTTTAAATAAGTATCGCCTATTACGCTTCCTGATAAACTTTTTTTGGATATACCCACCATATACATGGAAGATTCTTCTGTTCTTGCGCTTCTTTGTGATTCATAAATATTAAATAAAGATACTTGGGGTTCTGTTTTTTTTTGATATAACAGCAAAGAAATATCATATGTAGACAAAGAAAAAAATAAAATAATAGCCACTTTCCAAGCATATTTAATGCGTTTTTTTTGGTAATGGTCTTTGTGGCTTTTTTCTGTATCCATTTTTATATTCACTCAGATTGTTTTTGACATATGTCAAATTTTTACCTTTAAAAAAAACTACATGATTTTTTTTTGATATTAATGATTATCTTTGTTAACGGTTAGACCTGTCGTCCATTGTATGTGTTTTTAAATGAAGTGGGTTGTATTTGATTCTTTAATCAAGCGGTTGCAGTTCATTTTAACATTAAGGATACTTTTGGATGAAAAATAAAAAAAACAGGTGGATTCGTTATTTCGGCGCAGGTGTTGTATCTGCAACACTTTGGTCTGGTTGCGCACAAAAAAATAAATTACCGCAATATCAAGATCAAGCCAAAACAGCAGAATATGTAAATTTACTTGATATGCATAAAGATGCACTCATAGAAGAAGTGCAGCATGCCATTGTAAAATCGTATCAACCTTATCTTAAAGAAGCTTTGGCAGAGCAATTAAAAATGTCTTTGCAAGATGCTCAATTGATGAGCCAAGTCATTGCGCAGTCCGTGTCTCAATCTATAGCAAACAATGCCGCACAAAAAAATGCGGGTAAAAAATCAAGTTGTGTCTTTAATGTGTTGGATTTAAATCCGTGGGTTAAATGTGTATTAAAAGAATCATTTAACGACGATATGGGAGATGCGCAAGCACTCAAAGATATTTTAGCCAAAACAGCAAAACAAGAAAATGCAATATTGGTAGATAATATTGGAGCACTCAAAGCGCTGGTTGCACAGATGCAAGATAGTACTTTAGAAAAAATGCACCAACTTGTATCGTCTGCGGAACATTTAGAAAAAGTAAGCGAAAGAATTACCCAGGGTTTAAGTGATATTAAAAGCAGTTTAGAAATACTGGCAAGCCGCGTTGCCAGTAGAGATATGCCGTTTTTATCTAAGCGTTTTATAGAGGGTAAAAAGTTTGTTTTTACGACTTCATTGCAACAAGGATCTACTGGGCGATTTCGTGCATTTAACTTAGAGAATTACATTGTTAAATTCGAAGTCAACCATAATAGGTTAGTGATTAAGCGTGATGCACAAGGTTTATATGAAAGCGGAACAGGCGAAGATCTGATTGTGGGCGCTTACCCAATTGTTTCAACACGTACAGTAAACGAAGAAGATGTATTTTATCAAATCGATTTTAGCCAACCAGAAAATAAAAGATTTTTATTGCCTCAGGTGGGTGGGGTGGGCGACCCATCATTGGATATTGTAGCTGATGTGGTAGTGCCAAGAGTTGCACATTTAGAAAAAGAAAAAAATGCAGCGCTTAATTCTGGTCTTTATTTTACAGATGCCGATAAAAATTTAGTACTTGATCAATTGGTCTTAATTCATGGATCACAAGATGTGTTAGACGCCAGTGAAGATCGTGGATTGTCCATGTTAAGCAAAGACGAAATAAGACCCACACTGCGATTGAGCCAGGGCTTTTTTGTGATTGATGAAGACAGCGAACGTTTTGCTCAAAAACAACAGGTTGATTTAGTTAAGGCCTGGGACCGTTTTTCATCAGTAGGCATATCTGATCGTGGACAAGATTATCCCTATATGATTCCAGGTGCTTATTGGGCCGAAAATTATGGACATTCACGTGTGTTTTCGGCTTCTGTTCGTAAATTTAACACAGACAAAGAAATTGCTTTTGTATTATCTGAAAATACTCCAAAATCGGCAATTTCAGCTGTAGAGTCTGCGGTGCTTAGTTTTCAACGGTTATTTGACAGAGCGGCTAATAGTGATGAACAGCGTGTTCATATCCGCGCTTATACACAAGACGCATTTGAGTCTCAAAATAAGACCGAAGGCTTAAAATTGGGTGGTCATGTAAATGCGGCCGATCCGCGTGTGAATATGATTGATTGGGACGATAACATGGATTTAGGCGCAGCGTGGGCAACCTCTGTGGCTAATCCAATGACAGGCGAAGTGATTTCGGCAGACGTTATGATGTCTGGACACATGTGGGCACGTATTGGTTGTTTGGCTTATATGTCTAGAACTTGGTCGCGTGCAAATGATCCAATAGAGGGCGCTTTAGTGCCTTCTACTATTATGCGTTACGTATGGAGTGAAACTTGCGATCAAGCGTTAGAAAATCTTGATTTTGTTAAACCCATTCCAAACCAAAGACACATAAAAGAACAATCTCTACATGGTAAAATTGATACACAGGCTGTTTTGCAAGCTTCTTTGTCTGCAAATATGGAAAAATTAGCACATATTGCAAGCGATTTATTAGGACAGCGTATCTTGCCAGAACAGATGGCTCATCGTTTAAATAAAAATGGTCAATCTGTAGCATTGGCACAACATCAAAATTTAAATCAATATCAAAAAGCGATGCATCTTAAACAAGAAGATCTGCGCAAAAAATTAAATTTAGATAAAATCAAAGTTTCGGATCTTAAAAAATCGATGACAGATGCAATTGCTTTGGCAGAAAGCAAGTTAAAAAAACAAGACATTAAAAAAATATTACGTCAATTTAAATCTAATAATAATGTAGAAAACAATAAAACATTACATCAAGATCAAGTGCTTGCAAGCAACCAACAAGTAACGCTTAAAAAAGGAAAAAATCAGGTTCATGCCCATGTGGATTGTATGAAACATGCATTAGATAGTGATATGGGTATTTTTGAAAGTGAATCAGGTGTGCCTGGTGTTCATTCTGAATGGATTCATTCCCCAGAAGAAGCTGCGTTGGCGATGGTTCGTGCTGTCGTTATTCATGAATTAGGACATACCTTTGGATTAAGACATAATTTCTATGGTTCCTCCACAACCGGTGTTTTAAAAGACCCAGACAATGCGTCTATGCCGTTAAATCAACGTACAGATTCAATGATGGACTATAACGATTATGGCATTGAATTAGATGCAGGCGCGATGCAAAATTACCAAGATCCAGAAGGTGCGTCTGTAAGTGCCGATTTGGGTTTATACGATGTATTGGCGCTAAGCAATATTTACCCAATTTCAAAAGATTCATTTGCAGTTAAAAGACGTACCGCTTATTGCACTGATGGCGATATTTCAACGTTAGGGCAATGCCAGGCTTACGATTACGGTCAAAACTATCATCAATATTTATTACATCAAGCCAATTTAATGTTGTTACGATTAAAGGGCACGGATATTTTTGATGTGTTGTTTTTATCTGATATTGCCAATATTAACGGTGTTTTATCTTATTACCAATCAGTCATGCAGGATTTGAGTGTTTTATTTGCAATAGCACAACACGAAGCTTATTTAGAAGATCGTTCATTTGGTGATTGGTTAAGTTACAAAGATTATGTAGATTTGGCTTATTTGGGTCGTGGTGGAGAGTTTCAAGATTTCTTAAACAATTTTAAAGATAAATTTGGTGTGGATTTACAAGGCATTCAACAAGGTGCCGATATGAAAGCCAGTTATTTTAACGACCCATTCATAGGCCCTATGTTTGCGCAAATGATTCGTGAAATAAATGCGGTTAATGTGGTCGCTGTGGCAGATGCAGTCAAGCAAATGGATTTTGACGACGGCATGGATAATGGGCGTACCAATGGATTATTTAACTTAAGCGGTGGCGATGAATATATGTTTTTAAATGATTGGCTTAATCGTTTATCTGCCAAAGTAATAGTTCCCGCACAAACCGCATTGCCGTTTTTGTATTTAGATTTTGACGATGGTAATGTGTATGATGGTGCATTTGCAACGATCGATGGTCAACCCGCACAGTTTAAGCTACAAATCCCATTCTTTAATCACTATGATCAGATTTCAATGATTAATGATTTTGAAATTGACGATGCTATCAATGGTGGCAAGAAAAAAGTGCTCGCTGCCACATTTGGTGATTTTAAGTTAAATGATTTTGATTTGTATTTAACAGCACTTTCTTATTTGGATACAGGTCGCCTGCAGGGTGGATCGGTACTTAAATTGGGCTTTGACAAAATGCTACTGCAAGGCTTGAACCAATTGTATTGTGATTCTGCTGATCTTAATACCGATCGTTGTTACGAACTGACAGCAGATGCGCGACTGGCCAGTGATGTGTTGTTAAGCAATACATACGATGAAAAAATTTCTTTTGCACAAAAAGTGCACTAATCAGATAAAAACACAAGCAACGTAAAGATTCTCACTTTATTCACGATAGTTGCTTTTACAGCGTTATTTCCTTTTGCTAATCAAGCATTGTGAACACAAAAACATTATTTAATTTAATTACCTTATTCCCTTCTATTTTTACTTCTGTTTTTCAGAAAGAAGCAGGTCTTTTAGGCAAGGCTCATCATGATGGTTTGTTCTGTGTTAATTATGTTGATTTGCGGGGTTATGGATTAGGCCCACACCTTAAGGTAGATGAGCATCCGTATGGTGGTGGTGCTGGAATGCTTATGCGCATTGATCCCATGGTGCAAGCAATTAGGGATGTTAAAAAAAAAGATCCTGATACACGTATTATTTTATTGTCGCCAGATGGTGTGCCACTTGAACAAATGCATGTGGAACGTTTATCCCAACAAGATTCGATAACACTTATTTGTCCAAGATACGAAGGCGTGGATGCGCGCATTCATTATTATGTGGATGAATCAATCTCAATTGGGGATTATATTTTATCTGGTGGGGAATACGCAGCGATTGTATTGATAGATGCGCTAATGCGTTTAAAACAAGGGATGTTGGGCAACCAGCATTCGTCACAAGAAGAAAGTTTTTCGCATAAAGGCCGGTTAGAATATGCCCAATACACAAAACCATTAACTTATGAGGAACATGGTGTTCCAGATGTTTTATTAAGTGGCCATCATCAAGCCATTTGGTCTTATCGATTGCGTTCTAGTATCGAAAAAACTTTATCTGTAAGGCCAGAATTAATTAATCGTTATCCATTAACAAGAGAAGAGCTGGCGTTGCTTAAGATTAACAAAAAATAAGGGCAGACAGATTTCTTTTAAATTTTATTTTTTATCAGTAAACTGTTTGCGCTTTTTTTCACTTACACTACCTGGTTTTTCTAGTTCTTCTAATTTTTCATTGAGTTCTGTTTCTGTTTTTTCTTTACCTAAAGGTTCTGGATAAGGTTCTGAAAACTGTATTTGCAATAAAAAACTAATGTATTTTTTAAAAAATACCTCTTCGCCTTTATAAACAGGGCGCAAAGCACCATATTTATTAAAAGCCAAATTGTCTTGATCTCCGCGTTGAACAAAAGTGAGTGCAATTAAAAAAGCACGTTTTTTTTGGTTATCGGTAAGTTTTTCTGTTTGAATTAAATTCAATATTTTTTGCATGGATTCAATCATTTTTTCTTTGCCGCTACTAGGATTATTTTTAACTTGAATCACTTCTACCAAAAGGTTTTTTACTTTATCTTGTGGTGCTGTTGGCGCTACTGCTTTAGTTTGGTCTTGATTTTGTGCGTGTATGTTAAAATTGTACATAGCGGCGATTATAGCCATTAAGTACAAGCAGCGATTAAAAAATATATTCATGGTTCTGTCCTTGCGCGTTGATAGTTTGTATTAAAAACTTTACTCTAAAAAATTAAGATCTTTATGGTACGTATCTTCCATGTAAAAAGTAGCCACTAAAGCCCAAGAAAAAACAACCACCAGTACCATGCTTGCTGCTTGTATCATGCCGTGTGATTGTGCCAAGTATTTAAAACACAAAGTGATAGGGACCACTGCACCTCTTACAAAATTAGGTACAGTGGTTGTGACTGTAGCACGTAAGTTGGTTCCAAATTGTTCTGTTGCGATGGTCATAAATACGGCCCAATAGCCAGATGTTACACCCAACAAAAAACAAACACCATAAAATTGGAATACGGATAAATGCGGCCAGTGCAGATAAATAATGGCACACATAAGTAACATAGAAATAAAAATGAACACTGTTTTTTTTCTGCTTTTTAATTGTTGGCTTAATAAGCCACTTAAGAGATCTCCAAGCGTAAGCCCAATGTATCCGTATAAAATAGAGTGCCCTGCATCAATAGGTCCTAAAACACCTGTGTGTTTGGCAAGTTCTGGAGAAAAAGTAAGTAGCAGTCCAACTACAAACCAAATAGGAACGCCAATAAAAATACAACGTAAATAACGTATTGCAAACGATGTATGGGTGAATAAACGCAACCATTGTCCTCGCGCTGCCAATAGACCACTTTCGAAATTTAATGCGCGGCCAAACTGCGGTGTCACCGTATCCAAAAAATCCTCACATACTGGCGTGTATGCTCCGGTTTTTTGGAGCCTCGGTTCCTTGCATTTTGGCCGCTCGTGACAGTTTCGAAAGAGGTCTAATGTTTTTTTAGTTTGTATAAACATCCCAGATTCAACAACGCCCATACGTAATGTGAGCAACAACAATCCAAGTGCACCACCAAAATAATAGGCCGTGCGCCAATCAAAATTTTTACCCACAAACACAGCAAGAATAGCACCTAAAATGCCTACCGTTGCCACCACGGTGGTGCCTATTCCGCGTTTGGATTGAGGCAGACTTTCTGCCACCAGTGTAATTCCTGCGCCTAATTCTCCAGATAATCCAATGCCTGCAATTAATCTCAATAGGGCATAACTATGAACGGTGTGCACAAATCCATTGGCAATGTTTGCTAAAGAATACATGATAATGGAACCAAATAAAACAGATAAGCGCCCCTTTTTGTCTCCTAAAATACCCCACAATAAGCCACCGAGTAACATTCCAAACATTTGCATGTTTAATAAAAAAACACCTTGTTCAAACACGTCTTTTTGCGATAATCCAAGGGATTGTAAACTGGGTGTGCGAATAATACTAAATAAAATTAAATCGTAGATATCTACAAAATAACCAAGCGCCGATACAAGAACCGCAGGATGCAATAAGATACGTTTTAGAGAATAATGAGAAGAGTCCATGAATGTAAAATCTCGACCAAATCTAATGTAGTTTTTTTAATGCATCTTGAATTAATAACGTAGTTTTATCGTTGGCTTGCCAAAGAGGCAAGCGCACCGTGTCTTCTATGAGTCCAAGAAGTGACATTGCCTTTTTTACGGGAATTGGATTGGACTCTACAAATAAGGCAAAAAACAGTGCACGCAATTGTAAATGTTGTGTTTTTGCTTCTTCTAAATGTCCTTTGAGTGCGTTATTTACTAATTGAACAACTTTAGTTGGAACCACATTAGAAGCAACAGAGATAAGACCTTGTGCACCCACCGTAATCATAGGTAATGCCAGTCCGTCATCGCCAGAAAAAATTAAAAAAGAATCAGGGCAGCGTGTTTTTAATTCTGCCACACGATCGACCAATCCAGCTGCTTCTTTAATGCCAACAATATTGGCGCAGTCTCGTGCCAAACGCACCACGGTATCTGCTTGTAAATCACAACCTGTTCTTCCTGGTACGTTATATAAAATAATGGGAAGTTTGGTGTGTTCGCTTATTTTTTTATAATGTTGGTATAATCCCTCTTGTGTAGGTTTATTATAATAGGGGGTTACAATAAGCGCGCCATTGGCACCCAGTTGTTCGGCTTCTTTAGTGTACGCAATTGTTTGCGCTGTCGAATTAGAACCTGTACCTGCCAATACAAGTGCTTTGCCTTGTGCGTGTTCGACTGTTGCTTGAATTATCCATTGTCGTTCTTGATGGGTTAGCGTGACACTCTCACCCGTGGTGCCGCAAGGTACAAGCCCTGTGATTTTGGAATTAATTTGGTGTTGAATAAGTTTAATAAATGCCGCTTTATCTAAATCGCCTTGTGTTGTGAATGGCGTGACAAGGGCTGTGTAAGTGCCAGGTTGAATGTGTCTCATGTTGATGTTTCCTTTGTTTTTATGTAACCACTTAAAATTTTTGTGAATTACATGCAAGTCATAAATCTAAGTAGGTAGGGCGTTGCATCAACAAAAGAGAGCATTCAAACATGAATTATCAAGCACAATTGGATTTTGTGGCAATTGTTTTGGCTGCAGGCAAGGGTACGCGCATGCGTTCGTCTCGTTCCAAGTTGCTACATCCTATTCTTGGTGAACCACTTGTCTCTTATCCTTTACATGCATTGTATCAAGCAGGCATTAGGCATTTTGTTGTGGTTGTTGGTTATTTGAGTGAAGATGTATCGCGTAGCTTAAGTTCTTTATCTTTTTTAAAGGATCCTTGTGTCCAATTACATTTTGTAGTTCAACACACTCAACAAGGAACAGGCGATGCAGTTAAACAAGCACTTCTTTCAACTGCATTGCCGTTGCATTTAAAAAATATACTGATTGTGTGTGGAGATAGTCCTCATTTGGATGTTGATACTCTTTTGCAAATGATAAATACCTATCAGACGCACGAACAGCGATTATGTGTGCTTGGCGCACATGTTGAAAATCCATATGGTTATGGTCGTTTACACACAAGCGCAGATGGCCGCTGTTTGTATTCGATAGTAGAAGAAAAAGAAGCAACCTTGGAAATTCAACAAATAAATTTGGTTAATGCGGGTGTTTATGCAGTGTCTCGTTGCTTTCTTGCGGACGCAGTACAACAGTTAAAACCACATGTGACAAATGGTGAATACTACTTAACCGATATCGCGAATCTATTAAAAGATTCACAACCCGCATTAGTGGTGACAGCCACAAACCCATCTGTAGTTTTAGGGGTTAATTCACAAACTGAATTATTACGCTCACAAAACCTTATTCAAGCGCGTATTATCAAAGGTTGGCAAGATAAGGGCGTATGTATCTTGGGATCTGATGTGATGATTGGACCCTATGTGCTTATAGATTCTGGCGTGGTGATTGAACACGGTGTGACTTTACTTGGGCACACCTATTTAGCAGCAGAGGTTTGGATAGAGCATCACGTGCATTTAAAAAATATGCACATTGGACATCATACACGTGTTAAATCATTTACATATGCAGAGGATTCTTTGATTCATGAACATGTCACGCTGGGGCCAATGGCCAGATTAAGAACACAAACCGAAATCGGTGCACATGCAGAGATTGGCAATTTTTGCGAAATTAAAAAATCAACGATTCATGAAAAAGCCAAAGCGCACCATGTGTCTTATTTAGGAGACAGTGATGTTGGTGCGCGCACTAACATTGGTGCGGGCACTATTATTTGTAATTACAATGGAGTCTCCAAGCCTCATTCTTATATTGGTGCAGATGTTTTTGTGGGATCTCATTCTACCTTGGTTGCGCCGGTAGATATTCAAGATAGTGCTTATATTGCTGCGGGGTCAACCATTACAGAACCTGTGCCTGCTCATGCGTTGGCGATTGGACGCAGCAAACAAATCAACAAGATAGATTATGTAAATAAATTAAAAGACAAATTAAAAAAACAAAAAAATAACTTATAAAGGAAGATCCGCACATGGGACGAATTATTACAGTGTGCAACCAAAAAGGCGGTGTTGGAAAAACCACCTCAACGCTTAATTTAGCGGCTTCTTTGGCGCACAAAAAAGCCAAAGTTTTGTGTGTTGATTTGGACCCGCAAGCTAATTTAAGCAGCGGACTTGGATTTTTAAGAAACACCATCACACAAAGCGTTTATCATGTATTGCTCGCGCAGGCTTCTTTTTCTCAAGTATTAAAAAAAACAGAAGTTTTGGGACTGGATTTAATTCCATCACAGCCAGATCTCTCTGCCGTAGATGTAGAATTATTTGAAGAACCCAATAAAGAACATCGTTTAAAACAGTTGTTAACTGATTTTTTATCACAGCACACGTACGATTATGTTTTTATTGATTGCCCTCCTTCGCTTGGTTTTTTAACCATTAATGCGTTGGTTTGTGCACATGCGGTTTTAATTCCTTTGCAGTGTGAATACTATGCCTTAGAAGGGTTAAGTCAGTTGGTTAATACCGTTGAATTAATTCGTGGTGCTTTAAATCAAACCTTGGAACTAGAAGGTATTTTACTCACCATGTTTGATGCACGTAATAATTTATCTCGCCAGGTGGTAGCCGATGTGCGACAACATTTTAAACAGCGTGTATTTAAGACTATCATTCCACGCAATGTACGCCTTTCAGAAAGCCCATCCTTTGGAAAACCTGCTATTTTGTATGATCCATCCTCTAAAGGCAGTCAAAGTTACATAGATTTAGCGCAAGAAATCATCGCCAAACATCGCATCTTAAAAAAACAGGCAACAAAGATATGATTAAGACAGCTAAAGTGATTGTTTATAGTCTTTATTTGATATTGGCGATGATGGGATGTTTTGTGCTGGCACGCGCTGTATTTATGCAAGCACGCATGCTTGAATCTGTGTCTTTGCTTTCGTCTTCTTTGGAATCAGCAGAAAAAAGTCCAGATTTTTATGGAGTTTATTATGCTTTTTTTGAAAACGAATCACCATCTACAGAAAACTGTCATCAACGTGTAGAAATTTTACAATCTTTATTGGGTTCGTTGCATATGGATGATGTGCGTTCTCTTAGTTATAAAAATGAACCTGTAAGCCGGGCACCAATGCCTGGTGCACTGCGTTTTTGGCAATTATTCAGGCTAAAAACTTTGCAACATTGTGCTTTAGAGGCCTCTGTTGTAAAAAGATTAAATCAATTGTTTGAACTTGAACAAGCATTAGAAACATCTACTTATGCGTTGTCGCAACAAGCGTCTTCTCTTTTATTTTTACTTAACGATTCAAGCAAACTTAACTAACAGCGCGTTTTAGGACTTTGCTAAATTGATTCTGTATACTTTTTTAAGTTCACAAGGGAAATAAGATTGCTTGGCTTGTCTAAGCCCCGCAATGCCTAAATCCTCTTCTCGGTTGATCAATGCATACCCAAGCGCGGATATTTTTTTTGCAGTTTCGTAATTGATTAATTGATAAATACCTTTGTAGCTACGTTCTGCTTTTTCAAAATGAATGACCATAGTCTGTTGATTGATGGGTTCGAAAATAGAAAAGGCAACTGGTTTGTTATCTACTTTTAACATCAATCCATGTTGTTTAAGTACAGCCAAGTGTTCCATGGTTGTTTCTAAAGCTTGTAGTTCGTTCTTAAGGCTTGTGGGAATATCTGTGTCGGTGTTGGGCGCTGCTATTTGACTTAAAATACGAATACATTCTGGCTTGCAACAAGGTGTAAGATCGTGCACTGTATACTGATACAGGCTTTCTGCCTGGTGAATCAAGTTCCTTTTTTTTGTGTATTTATGGCCCGCTAAAGTGGCAAGGTCTTGTGTGTGATAAATATAGTTAAACGAAGCAGGTTCTTCTGTTTGTGTATGATCTTTTATAAAATCAAAATAAGTGTCACAAAATTCAGATGTTACACCCACCATATGTGCAGAATAAGGTAAATTTTTAATAAGATTAGAAAAAATAACCTCAACATCTTTATCAAAAAATCCAATGGGCTGCAAAAAGTGTCTTTGATTAAGATCTTGAGAAAAATAACTCACAAGAAGTGTACGCGGTGTTAAAAAATGCCATTCGTATTGGTAGACATGATTCCATGCCATTAGCATGGCAAACGTGTAGCCGCTGATGCTTTGTGGATGTGCTTGTAAAAAAGGTTCTAAATCAGGTTGCGTTTTTAATGTAAGAGGTAAAAATCCTAAGTGTTTGAATGAATGTACAGGTTGATTCACGACGATATTCCCGAATTAAAAAGCATGGGTTGATAGTTTTTGAGTGTTTTAAACCCAAGTGATTCATAAAAATGATGGGTGCCTGGTTCTGCAATAAGTCCTATCCAAAATAGGCCTTGCATTTGACAATATTTTACAAGTTCATGAATTATCTTGGCACCAATGCCTTGTTTGCGATAAGACTGCAAAACAACTACATCTTGAATGTAGGCATCGCTGCAGCCGTCAGAAATAGCACGGCCCATACCCACTATTTGACCCTGTAAATCTTGTGCAATGACAAAGGCAAAACTTCCTTTAATCATAGGAAGGATACTCGCACGCCAACGTGGATCTTCTTTCCACCAGCCGCCTGCTTGATACAGCATGATGATAGCCTCTATGGGCGCTTCTTTGACAAAATGATACGTTACCAAATTTAAATCTTGATGAGTGGTCACAAAAATCACCTATGGCTGCTAGTCATTAATCCTATTTGATTGGAAAGATGAATAAAATCAACAGGAGAAAGCGTTTCTGGGCGTCTTTTCTGATCAATATTTAGCGTGTTTAGACAATCTTTGGCATAAGCCATATCAGATAAAATATGTCCCAATGTTTTTCTGCGCATCTGAAAACAGCGTTTAACCAAACTGATAAAATGCGTGAGCGAGTTAACCTGATTTTGTGAATCTCTTATAAATGAAAACGAAATAATCGCAGAATCCACACGCGGTGCAGGATAAAAACAATGTCGATTGACGGTTGCCACATAGTTTACCTTTGCCAGTGCATTAAGTAGTACCGTAAGAAGTCCGTATTCTTTAGTCCCCACAGGCGCATTAATACGTTCGGCCACTTCTTTTTGAATAAGTAATGCGACTTGGTGAATAGGGAGTGTGTAATGTTCTAATAATGTAAAAAAAATAGTGCTTGTGAGTTGGTAAGGAATATTTCCAATGATTTTTAATCCCAAAGGGTATAGGGCAATAAGTTCTTTGTAATCAATCGTTTTGATGTTGGCTTCTAGGATGCTCAATTGAGGATAGTCTTTAAAGCGTTCTTTTAAAATAGGAATCAGATCACGATCGCGTTCGTACGCCAAAATACGCGCTGCTTGTGATGTGACTAACCATTGTGTGAGGTGGCCAAGACCCGCACCTAATTCGATCACTGTGTCTTGTTCATTGATTCCAAGTGCGCGCATAATGCTTTGATGCGCCCAAGGTTCTTTTAGGAAATTTTGTCCAAAACTATATTTGGCTTGCAGTCCATGTTGTTCTAATAAAGATTTAATAGAAGGGTTCATCGTGTTGTCTCAATAATTCTGTGTATGAAAGACCAATGGCTTGAATAATTTCGCTTGCCATGACTGCAGATGCGTCTTTATGCCTTGCCACTATTTCGCCAGATAAACCATGCATAAAACAAGCAACTGCACAAGCTATGAACGGATCGTAGCCTTGTGCACAAAAAGAAGCAATCATGCCTGTTAATATATCGCCACTTCCACCTTTGGATAAAGCGCGTGATCCACTTGTGTTGATTGCATATTGGCCGTCTGGATTTGCAATGACCGTATAGGCGCCTTTGAGCACCAAAATAACACGATGCTGACGTGCAAATTCGCAGGCAGTTTCGATTCTATTATGTTGTATAGTATCTACACTTAATCCACACAAACGCGAAAATTCTAAAGGGTGAGGTGTAAGAATTAAAGGCTGTGAATAGGTTTTTTTAAGTAATGATGGCACTTGAGATAACACCTGTAGTGCACCGGCATCTATCACCCATACAGATGGATTGAGTGTGGTTAGCATGTGTTGAATAAATGTCTGTTGAGCTGAGTCATTAGCGTCAAGCCCAGGGCCAAGAGCAATGATTTTTTTATGTTGCCATTTATTGACTTGCGCATGCCAGTTGGGCAAAAAAACGGGACATTGCATAATTTCTGGAGGTACTGCATGTATAGTGGTGCCTGGTTGAGTGTTTGTGTGGATAGGTGCTATGGTTACAAGACCTGCGCCACTTTGATAACAGGCTTGTGCGGCAAGTAATAAAGCCCCTACGTAACCAGGTGCACCACCCACACACAATACATGCCCAAAACTGCCTTTATGTGTGCCTTGTGGATAGGCTTTTTCTATATTTATTTGTTGCTGTTTAAGGTGTTGATGAACCCATGTAGAATCAATAACAATGCCTGTTTGTGATGGAAAAAAAGAATCTGGAATGCCTAAATTAACCCAGTGAATATCCCCACAATAACGACGTGCAGGTAATTGCAGCATCTCTTTTTTGTAGGCCAAAAAAGTAACTGTTTGATGAGCCTTAACACACATGATTGGTTCGCTTTGTGGAGCACCCATTCCGCTTGGCATATCAATTGCGATACAATATTTTGCCAGTTGATTAATGTGTTGAATAACGTCTTGTATATCAAGTGTAATGGGGCGGTTTAGGCCAGTGCCAAACAGTGCGTCCACCACAATATCTGCACTTAATATAAGTTCCTTAATTTGTGATTTGTTTGTACTCACATGGACGCCCAATGCCTCTATCCATTGTTTTTGAGTATCCCATAATGAATTTGTATGTGGGGTGGGGGTTTGTGCAATGTAAATGTTTACAATGATGCCAGATAGGTGCAAATACCTGGCACAAGCAAAACCATCTGCGCCATTATTGCCAGGCCCGCAAATAATCAATACGTGTTTAGGCTTACGAAATTGAATTTGCCTTGCTACGGCTTGTGCCGCTATCTCCATTAAAACATGCATGGGTATTTGATGAGTTTTAAAAAATTCTAACTCAATCGATTTAATTTCATGCGCCGCTAAAATTTTTTTGCTTGATGTTTGGTGCATAAAAAAACGACCTAACCTCCACCGACAAAATGTAATATTTCAATTATGTCATTGGGTCTAATGATATAAGTTTCATAGTCAGATTTAGGGAGTAGTGTTTGGTTACATTCCACTGCTATTTTGTGTGTAGAGGGCGATAACTCTAAATTTTTAAGCAAAGCAATCATAGTTGTTTCGGTATTGCAATAATAGGGCTCACCATTGAGCTGAATAAGAATCTGAGTCATGCCTAATGATATCAATTTTAGTCAAACGTGCATACAGGTGCTTGTAAGAAAACAGCGCCGTCCTTTATTTTAATACGCGTGTCTTGTATGAACGTGCCATGACGCGCCTTTTGGACCATATCCCGGATCATGCCTATTTAAATGCACAAGCCTTGCGTGCGGCCTTTGATGTACAAAAAAATAACCATACCCAGTATCCGTTGCAAGTGAATTATGAATTTCATACTTTTAGGCTACTTGATGGTGGGCCCGTTTATTACGATCGTGGCATTAAACCCTTTTTTATTGCTATGGCCGCACAAGCGCAAACGTCACCCAAAATAGAAAATCACATTTTAGTATCCGTGGCAGATAAGTACGCAGAAGTTGCTTATGGGGCGGGGCACCAATTAGTGGTTCAATATCCTGTTATTTCTTCGCTTTCCGCTTTGCAGGATAATATGTTGCAACAACAGCAACAATTAAAAGACATATGTGCACAGCAAGGAATTGGTTTTGTTGCTATTGGCTATCATCCAGATAGAGACGCTAAAAAATTTCATATTGTGTCTAAACAACTCTACCATTTGATGCAACAACGTTATCAATATTTACAGGGACAGGGGGTTTCGGTCATGACTAATGCGGCCGAAGTCTCTGTTCGTTTGTTTCCTCAGTCTATGCAAGAATTCATCGAAATATGGCAAGCAGCACTGTTAATTGCCCCTTATCTGCAAGCTGCTTTTGGAAATAGCCCTATGGAGTTAGGCCAACTTGGACATGCCCAATCGATACGCACTTTGCGATGGTTGCAAGTCGATCAAGCAAGAACCAATTGTATTAAAAGCATACTTAAGAAAGATTTTAAAATAGATGATTATATTGAATGGGCTTTGGGTGTTCCCATGTTTGGTGTTTTAAGAGAAGGTCGTGGCATAGATGTTCAATTTGCAAGCTTTGCGCAATGTCTTAAAAACCCAAGACAGTATCTAGAATTGCAGGACTGGACAACCCACCTATCTACGCTTTATCCGCCAGTTCGTTTTCATCAAGGCATTGAAATACGTTGTTGTGATACAGGATCGCGTGCTCATGTGCTTGCATTGTGTGCTTTATTAAAAGGGTTACTCTATGACCCAGCTCAGCGAAAAACCATACTTAAACAATTTTGGCCGCGCGATTTATCTTCGTTTATGCGATTATTTCAAAAAGTAGGTAAAGACGGCTTGTGGGCAATGTGCCCGCTTTTTGAACAACCCGTATGGCGCACTTTGCAATTATTATACAAACAAGCTCAACAAGGTTTAAAAAATATTCACTGTCATCGTGAGCTTGTTTATCTTGCGCCATTTAATCAAGCTATCGAAACACGTATGTCGCCTGCAGACGAAATCACAGAACGTTACGGACGTGATTTTAAGAGTATTCACCAATTATTTTTAGGACTTCGCCCAGATTAATAGACCTCTTTTTTTTAAACTTACTGTGCGGTAGTTTTAAAAAGAGGTCTATTATTTTAGTTTAAAATTTACGAAGAAGCGGTTGGATCAGATTCAGAAGGTTCTTTAGTTGTTTCTGGGTCGTCTTTTTCTTGAATTCTTGCAATAGATGCCACTCGCTCATTGGCATCGAGCGAAATAAGTGTAACACCCTGTGTGTTGCGACTCACAATGCTTACATTTTGTGCACGAATCCGGATCATGGTCCCTTGATTGGTCGACATCATTAATTCGTCTTGCTGATCGACTACAATCGCATCTACCACGCATCCATTCCTATCCGAAGTTTTAATGGCAATAACACCTTTACCGCCTCTTGATTGGCCGCGGTATTCACCCAACTCCGTTCTTTTTCCAAAGCCATTTTCACAAACTGTTAACAAGGTTTTGTTGGTTAATTGCGGATCAAAAGTTTCTAATGCCACAACACGGTCGTTAGATTCTAAATTAATCCCCCAAACGCCAATAGTCCCACGTCCAGTTGGTCGTACGTCGGATTCGTTAAAGCGAATGGCCATTCCATGTTTAGAAACCATAATTAAATCTTGGCATCCATCGGTCATGCGTGCTGTAACCAAAGAATCACCATCTTCAATTTTACATGCAATAATCCCAGAAGCACGCGGATTAGAAAACAACATGAGATCTGTTTTCTTTACAATGCCCATGGCCGTTGCGGTGACAATAAAATTATTTTCTGTAAATCGTCTTACCGGAAGTATCGCCTGCACTTTTTCGCTAGGTTCTAATTGAATTAAATTAACCAAAGCTTTGCCACGTGCAACACGCCCTGCATCTGGAATTTCGTGAACCTTAAGCCAGTGCAGTTTACCTAAATTAGTAAAAATAAGTAAGTAACTGTGATTAGTTGTTACAAAAATGCTAGATAAAAAATCTTCTTCTTTGGTGGTAATGCCTAATTTACCTTTGCCACCGCGATTTTGTGCACGGTAAATTTCTACAGGATTGCGTTTGATGTATCCATCTTGCGTTAAACTTACAACAACTTCTGTGTCTGCAAGTAAGTCTTCTATGCTAATATCGCCTGCTTCGCTGATAATATCAGTCTTGCGCTCATCTCCGTAGGTATCACGAATGCCTTTAAGTTCGTCTACAATCACACGCATTAATAAGTCATCAGAAGATAAAATGGATTGCAAATGGGCAATAAGGTCACGAACAGAAAGGACTTCGTCTATTAATTTTTCACGTTCAAGACCTGTTAATCTTTGTAAGCGCATATCTAAAATGGCTTGTACTTGAGTTGCATTAAGTTGCATTTGTTGCGCTTGTACGGCTTGTTCAATATGCGCTTCTTTTAAATTAAGTAATTCTGTAAAAGATCCTGGTGTTTTAAAGACTTCGTTAAGCAAAGATTGACGCGCTTCTTCTGTGTCTTTTGACCCACGAATTAATGCAATCATGCGGTCTATGTTGTCTAATGCACAAAGTAGTCCAAGTAAGATATTAAAACGTGCGCGGGCATGTTTGAGTTCATACTGAGAACGACGTGTCACGACTTCTCGTCTAAAACGAATAAAGTAGTTAAGCATGTCTTTAATAGGCAACACCTTAGGTTGGCCATTAACAATCGCCAGATTAATCACGCCAAAAGATGTTTGCAGAGAGGTCTGCTTGAACAATTGATTAAGCACAATTTCGCCTAGTGCGTCGCGTTTTAAATCTACAACAACACGCATGCCTTGACGATCAGATTCGTCACGCACATCACTAATGCCTTCGATTCGCTTATCTTTAACCAAATCTGCAATGGCTTCGATGAGTTTAGCTTTATTCACTTGATAAGGAATCTCATCAATCACAATCATATTTTTACCGGTTTTGGCATGCACTTCAAAATGCGTTTTGGCACGCATTTTAACAATGCCGCGACCGGTTTCATAGTAGGATAAAATATCCGCCCGTCCGCAAATAGTGGCACCTGTCGGAAAATCAGGGCCAGGCATCGTGCGCAAGATATCAGCCACTGTGATATCTGATTTTTCTATCAGTAAAATCACAGTGTCTATGACTTCTTTAAGGTTATGAGGTGGAATATTAGTGGCCATGCCAACTGCAATTCCAGAAGAACCATTGACAAGTAAATTAGGATAACGCGCTGGCAATACAGTTGGTTCAACCAAAGAGTCGTCGTAGTTAGGGCCAAAATCTACCGTTTCTTTATCAATGTCAGACATCAGTTCAGAGGCCAATTTGGCCATACGAATTTCTGTGTAACGCATGGCCGCGGCAGAATCACCATCAACAGAGCCAAAGTTGCCTTGACCGTCAACCAAGACGTAGCGCATCGAAAAATCTTGGGCCATTCTTACAATTGTGTCGTATACGGCCTGATCGCCATGTGGATGATACTTACCGATGACATCACCCACAATACGAGCTGATTTTTTATAAGGACGGTTGTAACTGTTGCCAAGTTCGCTCATGGCGTAGAGTACGCGTCGATGCACAGGCTTAAGACCATCGCGAATATCAGGAAGTGCGCGTCCAACAATAACAGACATGGAATAATCCAGGTAAGATTTACGCATCTCCTCTTCCATGCTGCGCATGGTCGTTTGAGGTTTAAGTTCTGTGCTCTCTGATGATGACATAATAACGGTCCTCTCTTATGCAGTAATAAAGGGATAAAGCCTTGCAAAGAGGCTAAAGATAGCGCTTTTTATGGTTTAAAGAAAGAGGATTTTACTTAAATACACGCTGTGGTTGAAACAAATAAGTGTCTGATGCTGCGTGTGGTTGCCAAAATCCTAAAGCAACAGGATTTTGATTGCCATCAAAGGCCAATACAACAGGATCATGAGCTTGAACAGACGCGTTTTTGGGCGCAATCACGGCCCGTCCTAGCCTAATTTGTTTTTGTGAATCTTCGTCTAGTACAATACTTGGATTATTGCCCCATATAGAATAGACGGGTTCAATTGCGTTAAATCGCTGTTCTTTGGTTTTATTCTGCAATGATTCTAGTGTGTGCGTACGTTCGATGCCTAAATTACCAGAAGCGATGCGTCTTAAAGAAATTACATGTGCACCTACTAAAAGACGTTCACCGATAGCCTCTATTAACGTTCTTACATAAGTACCCTTGCTTACATGGCACTCAAATCCATATTGTTGATGTCCTAAAGCTTGTAAGATGCCTAACTTAAATACTTCTATGGTTCTTGCTCGCGTTTCAAAGTCACGCCCTTGTCTAGCAAGTACATAGGCGCGTTGACCATTAATTTTTTGTGCAGAATAACGTGGTGGTTGTTGATCCATTTTTCCGATTAAAGAATGTGCTACTTCTTGTACTTGTAAAAGCGTGCAGTGATCAGCCAAAATTTGTTTTGTGGTTTGGCCTTCTCGGTCACCTGTGTCTGTTGTGATGCCTAACTTAAAAATACCTTGATAGCGTTTATCCTCTTCTGTAAGATAGGCCGCAATTTTAGTGGCTTCTCCGAATAATAAAACCATAACACCACTGGCAAATGGATCAAGTGTACCGCAATGACCTACTTTTTTGGTGTTATAAAGACGCCGTATTTGCCTAATCACATCAAAGCTTGAAATGCCTTCTGGTTTGTCTACCAACAAGGCACCACATAAAGAATGTGGAAGGTCAATTTTTTGTTCATACATAAGATGCGTAAAACGCTTTTTAATTTATTTTGTCAATGCGATGGCCTTGGACTTGATGCCAAGTTAATGCTGATTTTTAAACATAATTAACTAGGGCGTTCGGCCAATTTTTTTTCTAACATCACAATCCGTTGCTCTAATTGTTCAATTCTTTGTGTGGTGTGTTCGTTAAACATTTTAATGGACTCAAATTGTCTAGAATGTTGGCCCATCCATTCCAAAAATTTTTCTCTAAAATGAGCTAGTTCTTGAACTTTTTTTTCAATAAAGGGGACTTTTTTAGAAGTCTCTGATGATTGATTAGAATGATCTAAATTAAGTGGTCCAGTGTGGTTCATGGATACACATTATACTACATCTTGGGTTTGTAAAGTTTTTGATTCAAAAAAAACTTAAAAAATCTTCTTCCGTTAAAATTTTAATACCTAATTGTTCTGCTTTTTGGTATTTAGATCCAGGTTCTTCGCCAGCGATAAGATAGTGTGTTTTAATGCTTACGTCAGTGTTTACAATACCTCCCGCTTGTTCTATCTTTTCTTTTGCGGCCTGTCTTGATAAATGTTTCAACGTGCCTGTTAAAACAAATCGTTGCCCACTTAATAAAAGCCCATTTTTGTTTGTGGCAATTTCTGTTGTTGATTCTATTATTAGGCCGCAGGCAATTAAACGATGAATCTCTTCTATATTATCTTGCTGTTTAAAAAAATTTACAAAAGCATCTGCAATTTGGGGTCCGATTCCTTCTATTTTTAATAACATGTCTTGGTTGAGTGCCAAACATGCATCTAGTGTGCGGTAATTTTGAGTGATTAATTTGGCAATACCTTCGCCAATATGCCTAATGCCTAACGCATAAATAAATCGATGCAATGGGCGTGTTTTACTGGCTTGAATGGCATATAATAGCTGTTGTGCAGATTTTTCTCCCATGCGGTTAAGCTGCAACAATGCATTTTGTTCGAGTCCATACAAATCACTTAAACGTGTCACTAAACGTTCATCCACCAATTGATCGACCAATTTATCGCCAAGCCCATCAATATCCATGGCTGGGCGTGCTGCAAAATGTTTAATTCTTTCTTTTAATTGAGCCAAACAATAAGGAGAAGGGCAGCGTGGAACCACTTCGTTTTCTGTCAATAAAACGGGCGTTTGACATATTGGGCACTGTGTTGGAAATACAAATGATACAGCAGATTGTGGACGCTTACTTAATACAACAGAAACAACTTCTGGAATGACTTCGCCTGCGCGTCTTACAAATACGGTGTCGCCGATACGCACATCTTTTTTTTTTAGTTCAACAGGATTATGCAAAGTTGCCCGAGAAACAGTGACGCCGCCCACAAATACTGGTTTTAAATAGGCGACAGGGGTGAGCGCACCGGTTCTTCCTACTTGAACTTGAATATCCAATACTTGTGTGGTGACTTCTTCTGCTTTGTACTTATAGGCTACAGCAAAACGGACTGATTTGGCAATTTCCCCTAATTGTTGTTGTTGTTCAATGGAATTTACTTTTACTACCGCGCCATCAATGGCATAAGGTGCTTGGTAACGATTGGTTTCTATTCTTTGAATAGCTTCAAAAACGGCTTGTACGCCCGCACAGACCTGTGTCTGTTCGGGCGTTTTAAATCCTTGTTGTTTGCTGTAACTCATAAAATCCGAAAATTGGTCAAAAACCAAAGAAGATTCACCTAATGAGTGTACGTAAAAATCAAGTGGTCTTTGCGCTGTCATTTGTGGATCTAATTGTCTTAATGCACCTGCCGCTGCGTTTCTTGGGTTGACAAAAGGTTTTTCACCTTGGGCTAATTGACTATTATTTAGTTTTTTAAAATCTGCGTGTGTCATAATGACTTCACCACGTACTTCTAATAAAGCGGGGGCTTGTGATTGATTGTCTTTTAAAAATCTAAGTGGCAGTGATTTGATTGTTTTTAAATTTTCGGTCACATCCTCTCCAACCAAACCATCACCGCGGGTTGTTCCTACAGTAAAAACGCCATGTTCATATATGCAAGAAACGGCTAACCCATCTAATTTGGGCTCTACATGATAATTAAGTGCAACATGATCTTGTATGTGTAAGAATTTTTTACATCTTAAATCAAAGTCAACTAGTTCTTCATATGAATAAATGTTAGATAAAGACAACATAGGTTTTTTTCTATGTATGGTTTTAAATTCATTCTGAGCTTGTCCACCTACTCGTTTGGTGGGTGAATCTTCGGTTTTATATTGTGGATATTCGGATTCAAGCGCAATTAATTCACGCAACAAGGCATCGTATTCTTGATCAGAAATATCTGGTGTTTGTGCTACATAATACAAATATTCGTGATGCCTTAGTTGTGTTTTTAAAGATTCTATACGTGTTTGCACTAAAAAGCTCATCGCCTGATTTTAACACAAGACCTAAAAAGCGTCAGCAGTGTGGTGTTACAAAAAATCCAGATAAATTCTTTAAGGCATTAAAATACAGCGTCCAAGATGTATTTTTTTGAATTTATTTTTGTTAGCAGTGCCGCCCAAATGAAGTCTTTGTGTTTAACAGAAATGCAGATTGTTCAGTTTTTAAAAGGTACGTTGTCTAATCAAGATTTTGAACAAGTAGAATCTCATTTAGATGCGTGTGCCACATGCAGAAAATTATGGTTTCGTATGTATGGCCAATCTTTGGGCCTGGAACATACGCTACAACTTTTACCACAGTCAGCACATACACGCACGTTATCTCCAGGCGAACAGGTGGGGCGCTTTAAAATTCTTGAAAAAATTGGTCAAGGTGGAGTTGGTATTGTTTATGCGGCCTATGATCCTAATTTAGACAGACGTGTTGCTATTAAGATACTAAAGCGCCCAAGGCAAGATAGTGCGGTGTCTGAAAAGCTACTCAAAGAAGCGCAAATCATGGCGCGTTTGCACCATCACAGTATTAATACGGTTTATGATGTTGGAGAACATCAGGGTCAATCTTATTTGGTGATGTGTTTTATTGCCGGAGACACATTAGATGAATGGTTAAAAACTACTAAAAGAACACACCAAAGCATTATATCACTATTCTTAAGCATGGCAGAAGGCCTGGCAGAAGCACATCGCGCAGGTATTGTGCATGGTGATTTTAAACCTAAAAACATTTTGATTGATGTTTATAATAAAGCCTATGTGATTGATTTTGGTGTGGCTCAAGTATTAACCGAATCTATAACACCGCAACATATACAAGGTACGCCTGCTTATATGGCGCCTGAATTATTACAGGGCGTAACACAGACCGATAAAAGTGATCAATTTAGTTTTTGTGTGACTTTGTTTCAGGCTTTAATGGGAGAACTTCCGTTCCAATCGCCTGTGTTGTCTAAACGTAGAGAAGCAATTTATCACTTTCATCAACAACACAAATCTCTCAAATCTGCTTTTATAAAAAAACAAATTCCCGCTTATGTGTTAAATGTTATTATTCGCGGGTTAAGTGAAAACCCATTGGATCGTTATCCCGATATGCAATCGTTGGCGCAAGCACTGCGTAATCATCCATTAAAAAAATGGTACAGATTGATGAGTGCCGCAGGTTTATTCTTGATTGCCCTATTTTTGGGCATGTCTGGATATAAAGCTTATTGGGATTATCGATATCTATGCAAGCATGGCGATGACGAAATAAGTTTGGTATGGAATGATAAAGTTAAAAAAAATCTACGTAGTATATTAAATACACAATCACAGGATGATACGTTTTTATTGCTATCTTTAATCGATGATTATGTTAAAAATTGGGCACATCTACATGATGAGATTTGTGCTGCTACACATATTAAAAAAACACAATCTATTCAACTCATGGATGTAAAGTTGGATTGTTTAGATTTGGGTAAACAAGAATTAATACAAACATTAGATTTATTAGAACAACATCAAAATACGCCAGATAAAGCGCTTCCTGCTGTACGGGCATTATCTTCTTTGGAGTATTGTTTAAAACCTATTTTAACCATGACTTCTTTTGATCCAGAATTTAAACCAATTTTGGTAAATAAAGAACCCAAACAAGAAGAAAGAAGGCGCAGTTTTGTGCGTGCATTGGCGCTTGCCAATACCGGATTTTCTGCCCGCGCCGTAAGTCTTTTGCAACCCATTAAAGAAGATATTCTAAGCCATGCTTATACAAGATTAGATGCGCAAATTTTAAGTTTTTTAGGCGGAGAATATATAAGAACAAATCAAAATTTAGAAGACGCTAAGCGGATGCTTGATGCCGCTGTGTTTTTATCTGAAAAACTGGGTGATGATTTGGGCACCATTAAAGCATTACTTAATCAAACCTCAACATTAATTAGATCTCATGAAATAAAAGAAGCCAAGGCAGCCTTTAAGCATGCAGAATCTTTAATTGCGCGTAATTGGTCTTCTGATGGTGTTGTTTTGTCTTATTGGATGGTAAAAACAGACTTAGAAGAAATGACAGGTCAAAAAGTAGCAGCGCTCGAATCTATTATGCAAGCAGTTCATAAATGCGAACAACCTTTATTAGATAAAGTTAATAATAAGTTATGCGCACAAATTTTTATCTCTGCGTCGATGAATTTATTGAGTAATGAACAATACGAATTAGGACTTAAATATGCGCAGTTGGGTTATCAATACTATGTGTCTTTGTGGGGTCTTCATAATTTAGAAACATTATATGTGAGTTCTAATTTGGCAAATGCCTATTTAAATAATCAAGCAGAAGATCAAGCATTGACTATTATGAAGCAAAGTTATCAAGAACTCGTACGTGTTTTAGGCCCCAATTTGCCAGGGCAAGAAGATTTTTTTGTAAATTATGCGGTTATACTAGAAGCCAATGGAGAATATCAAACCGCCACTTTGTTATTAGAACAAACGCTTATACAATTGCGTAAAAAACAACACTTGCCAGCTTATATTCAAGCCGTAATCAAACAAACCCTGGCAAGCATTTACGAAAATCAAGATTTATTTAAGCAAGCTTTAGACACGCTTGCTCAATCTGACATTGCCAATATGCAAGAAGAAATACCAAGAAATCAATTAGAAAGTTATTGGTTATTGCGCGCCTTGTTGTTAGTTGAATCACATCGATTTAAAGAAGCACAATATGTGATTGATAGGATAGAAAGAGACATTTTACCACAAGCATTGAGCAATCATTCCAGTGATGTGTTATCTAGTTATTATTACATTAAAGCACAATGGGGCATACAAACAGGTCGTATAAAAAATGTAGAATACAATTTACGACAGGCGCTAGAAAATCGTATTGCAGCCAAAGGAAATCAGGCATCTGTTGCTCGTATTAAGCTTGAATTGGGCCAGTTTCTTTTAACAAAAAAACAACACACACAAGCCATGCCTTTAATTAAAGACGCACACGCATTATTTTGTGCGCGAAAAGAAGCACAAAAACGCTGCACTTTAGCAAAAGCTTTGATGAAATAAGAGATCTCCTGCGAAGAAAAAATTCACCGCATGAAATCTTTTATTTTTTTACAACAAATAAAAACAATCTGTCCGTATTATCAACAAGGAGTATTTTTATGAAGTTTTTAATTTCTTTGTTGTCGTTATTTTTATTTGCTAATCAGGCTTATGCAGATAGCGGTTTAGTGTGCATGGATCCTCAATACGAATCTTTAAAAAGTTTTTATTTAGCCAATAAAGGATGGACTCCTACTTATGCACGTACTTGGCTAAATAGGCAGTGTTAACAAACCTCCAATTTAAGCAGAGCGAGAGCGATAAAGCCCATAAAAGAAGTATCGAGCTTGTCGACACGCATGGCAATTCGTCTGTTATCTTTGATTTTTTGGAACATGTT
>Ga0154020_10000737_pt1 | contig 40395 bp, 42 predicted proteins | sample Klosneuvirus_201_FD_109709 | JGI IMG/M metagenome (GOLD analysis project Ga0154020, IMG submission 109709) | Active sludge microbial communities from wastewater, Klosterneuburg, Austria - Klosneuvirus_20160825_MG | ecosystem: Engineered > WWTP > Aerobic digester > Activated sludge | place... | reverse complement strand
AGTGTCAGTGCCACTGATGATGGGACATTTTCTTCAACAGGAAGTGCGACAGGAGGAGGGTTTGGTAGTGGCGCAACATCTTCCGCAGTAGTTGTGGGCACAGGTCTTTCAGCAACAGTTAAATTGTCCGGTGGTGTCACCACTGTTAACCGAGTTACGGGTACTTCTACTGCATCAGGGGCGGTGTTTCATGGTGCGGCGCAAATTGTCGGTGCGTCAGGGTCGGATTATTTGTATGTTATTGAAGGTGCGAACGATACAGCTCCGTTACGACGGTATTCAATCTCAGGTAATTCATGGACAAATCTTACAAACTATACTCTTGCTTATTTCGGCGCTCAGATGTTGTGGAATGGTTCTGATAATTATATATATTTAGCCAGAGGGCAAACTAATGCTTTCGATCGGTATTCAATCTCAGGTAATTCATGGTCTTCAATGACTAATATTCCTGCTGCGTTGCCAAGTAGTATTTCTCAGACAGCGGCATTGCGTTATAGCACAGAAGATTATATTTATCTTTTTAGAGGCAATGGATATACCGATTTTTATCGGTATTCAATCAGCGGTAATAGTTGGACCTCTTTGACCTCATTGCCTGCTGCAGCTGATGTTGGTATTCAAGCAGTGCGAGATGCAGATAGTGATTATATCTATATTGTTAGTGGTAATGGCACTAATTTTTATCGTTATTCCATTTCAGGTAATTCATATACTTCTATGGCTGGTGTTCCCGCATCAGTTTCTGGGGCAAATGCCGGAGTGGTGCATGACGAGGGAAGTGATTATATTTATTTGCTTACAAATAATAGTTTATATCGGTATTCTATTAGTGGTGATTCATGGACAACATTAGCAAGCGCCGCATCTGTAAATCCAGATTATGGATCCACGCTGATTCATAGTCCTGGAGAAGATATTATTTATGTAACGGGAGAATGGCAATGTTGTGCGGCTGTGGTTGTGTGGGGGTATTCAATCAGTGGTAATAGTTGGACATCGTACTCAACAGTAACAGGTCATAACGGTGGTTATGGATCACCAAATAAAACAGCTTATCGTAGACCTGGTGATGAATCATTTTATTTTTTAACTGCCAATCATGATAGTGAATTGTTTAAATTTACTATTACTCAAACTGTGTATAATGCATCTGGCAATTTTACTTCTGCAAGCATGGATTTGGGTGTAGCGAATATGAATTCTCTTTCTTGGACAAGTACAACGCCATCGGGTGTTGGTGCGGGGGCAATCAAATTTCAGCTCGCGGCAAATAATGATAATAGTACCTGGAGTTATGTCGGACCTGACGGAACAAGTGGTACGTATTTTACAAATAACGGTACAACGGTTTTTCCGTCTTCTTTACAAAATAAACGCTATTGGCGGTATAAAGCATTTTTGTCTACGGCGGACACAAGTGTTTCTCCATCGCTTGATAGTGTGATTTTTTCGTATTCTTCTTTTGCTTCATCAGGCTCTCTTATTTCTTCGGTATACGACGCTGCCGACCCGACTAATGTAGTGGCTAGTTTGGCCTGGAATCCTTCATATTTACCAACTAGTACTACTATTAAATTTCAATTACGCACAAGTGCAAATTCTTCTACGATTAGTTCTGCCAATTGGTTGGGTCCGGACGGTACGACTTCTACATATTTTACTACATATGCTGGTGAGACGGCGCCGTCGTCAATGCGGGACGGTTCTGCCGATCAGTATTTTCAGTATAAAGTCTTTTTAGCCACAACTAATCCTGCATTTTCTCCAACGCTGGCTAGTGTTACCGTTACGTATGTGGTAAATGCCGCTCCTGAAATTCAAAATGTATCAGCAGTTCAAAATGACGCGGGGATAGTAGTGATTAGTTATCAGGCGCTTGATTCGGATACTGATACGGGAACAATTAATCCTGGGTATGTTAGTTCTGCTTTTGAATATTTAGATGCAAATGGTGCATATCATACCATACCTTCAAATCAGCTTTCTGTCGGAGCTAATGCAAATATTGCCGTAGATGATGTCAATTGGACTACATCTACTGTTATGTGGACACCGCCGGTTGGTCTAAATATTGCTAATAGCAGAATACGGGTAACGGTAAATGATAATGAAGCTGCTAATAATACAGCGGTTGCTTCATCCGCCACTTTTCAAATAGATAGTGTCGCTCCTTCTTCTGGGACAATAGTTGTGGACGGATCTCAAGTGCCAGCACTAGTTACATTGACGGCTATTGATAGCTCAACATTATATATGAAAGTTTCAGAAAATAGCTCTTTATCTGACGTTGTGACTTGGTCTGCGTTTACCGCAACAACAACTATTACTCTTTCCGCTAATCCTTCCACTGTATATGTTCAGTTTAAAGATGCGTTTGGTAATACGTCTACTATTGCTTCTGCTACTACTCCACAAACACCATCAAGTGCAATTGTGCAAGATATTTCAAATGTGTTAAATGGCGCCACAGATTACCGTCTTTTTGTTGCTTGGAGAGTCATTACTGTGCCTACGCCAGGATTTACTAGTTATAAAGTGTATAGATCAACTGATCAATCCAGCTGGACGTTGGTTGGTACCAATATCGATATCAATGATAATTATATTGCAGACAGTTCAATCTCGCCTGATGTTGCTTATTACTATAAAATAAAAACAACTGATGCCGCCGGCAATATTTCAGTTTTTTCTTCAGTTGTTAATGGTTTGGCAAATGGAGCGCAAGATGCAGGTGAAGGTGGGGGTGGAACAGCACAAGCTTCTAATCCGGTAATTTCGGCAGTGGCGACTTCTTCTCCGACACCAGCCTCTATTACGGTAACGTGGAACACTGATGTTTTGGCAAATTCTATCGTTGGTTACTCAACTACGCCAGGTAATTTTACAGATAATGTTGTAACTGTCGATACGATGGTAGATAATCCGGCAGGGTTTATTGGTCAGCATGCCGTAGTGTTAGGTGGTTTAACTCCAAATACAACGTATTATTTCAGTGTTAAATCTGTTAATGCCAGCAATGCGTCTTCCACAGATAGTAATGGCGGTAATGGTTATTCATTTACCACTCCTTCAGGTCCAACTATCACCGGTGTATCAGCAGTAGAAGTGTATAATACATTTGCGCGAGTGATTTGGAATACTTCAGAAAGTGCGGATAGCTGGGTTGTATATTCTACAACTACTGATTTTACAAGCGCGCAGACTACAAGTTCTGCTGATTTTGGAACCTTCCATGATCTGACATTAACTGGTTTAACTTCAGGATCACGGTATTATTTTTATGTGCAATCTGTCAGTGTTGGTGGTGTTACTTCGACTGAGAAAAATTTAGTCAATGGTGTGCCTCAGTATTTTAATCTTGCTACCACGCTTGATAGTACAGCGCCAACTATTTCATCTGTTGCAACAAGTACCAGTGACACTTCGGCTAACATAACATGGGTTACAAATGAAAACGCTGATTCACAAATACTGTATGGGCCAACTACTGATTATGGTAGTACCTCAACGTTAGATAATACGTTTACTACACAGCACTTAGAGACGTTATCTGGTTTGAGTTCTTCTACGTTATATCATTTTAAAATTTTATCTCGCGATAAAAATAATAATCTAGCTGCGTCATCTGATTATATATTTAGTACGCTTGCGGCTGCTGATACAGTGTCGCCAGCAATTTCCAATGTTGCAACTTCAAGTGTATCACTCACTGCTGCTACTATTACATGGGATACAAATGAAATTGCCTCTTCTTTGATTGAGTATGGCACTAACACTTCTTCATATAATAGTTTGGCAGGTTCTGCTTCTATATCGGTAACTTCACATTCTGTTTCTTTGACTGGTTTAAGTGGTAACACTACGTATTATTTTAGAGTACGTTCAGTAGATCCTGCTGGAAATTCAGCTACAAATGATAATGGAGGTAATGGTTTTACATTTACTACGGTAGCTGATACGACAGCGCCAACCATTTCCAATATTAGCAGTTTAGTAAATAATTCCTCGGCAATTATTACTTGGAATACCGATGAAGCGGCAACATCACGGATTGATTACGATCTAACGTCAAGTACGTATGCAATTTCAAGCTCGAGTATTTCGTTGGAAACAACACATACTATTACGCTTTCTGGTTTAACAAATAATACGATATATTATTTCCGTGTTATTTCTGTCGATGCATCTGGTAATACGGTTACTGATACCAATGCTGGTGTTGGTCATAGTTTTACCACATTAGATACTCCAGGTACTCCAATTATTGTAATAAGTGGCGGTGGAAGTGCTCGTAATCTTATTGATAGCTTGCCGCCAACAATTTCAGAATTGACGGTCAAAGATATTACTCCAAGTTCTGCTGTGGTAACGTGGAATACGAGTGAGGCTGGCAATTCGCTTGTTCGGTTTGGTTCTACTCTTGAGTATGGTTTGCTTATGGGCAATGATTTGGAATTGCTCGCGTCAAACCATACGGTCAAACTTATTAATTTAGCGCCAAGCAGAACGTATCATATTAAAGCAGTTACCTATGATGCTGCTGGCAATAGGGCAGAATCAGAAGATAAGATATTTAATACGTTAAATATTGATGGTACGGAAGCTAAGCCGGAAGAAATTATTGAAGAAGCAAAACAGCCTGAGCTGCCTTCAGAGTCCCAACTTATTTCGAGCGCTTTGCAAAAAGCATCCAGCAAGTCACTTGAAAAATTTTTGAATGATATCGCAACTAATCCGTTGTTAAAAGATATACCTGAAGATAAATTTATCCAAGCCTTGTTAGAAATGACTAATAAAGTTATTACTGCCCCAACCATTGTTGGTATCAAACCAACTGTAGAGGTTAAAGGAACAACGGCTATTATCAGATGGTCGACGGACAAGAAATCTTCGTCAGAAGTTAATTATGCACGTGAGGGAGAGTATAAGCCAAACGATCGATCTCCTTATACAAATGCGGCTATCAATCCGGATGAATTTGGAGTTAATCACAGTGTTGAATTGAATAATTTGGCTCCGGCTGTGACGTATCATTTTAAGGTAATTTCCAAAGGGTTGATTGGTCCAGAAGCAACCAGTAATGATTTTACATTCCAGACAACTGGTGAATTGCCTGTAATTTCTGATGTGAGAGTAACGAGACCCGAAGATCAACAGTCTTCAGTAATAATTACATGGAAAACAAATGTGTCTACTGACGGTACCGTTGAGTATAAAAATATAAAATCAGGTCAATCACTTACGCAAGGTGACGCAGCATTGCTCATCAACCACCAGGTCACCTTAAAAGGTTTGGAGGGTGGTGTAAATTATACTATGGTAATCAGAGGTAAAGATGAATTTAAAAACGAGGCAGCAAGTTTGCCTATAACTTTCTCTACCAAGTTAGATCAAGCAAGTCCAAATATTTCCAAGCTCTCTTCGGAATCAACATTATATCCGGGTAAGGATTCAAAAGTGCAAACGATTATTTCTTGGGAGACAGATGAGCCGGCTACTTCTCAGGTCTTCTTTCAAGAAGGTTTGTCAGGAGACAATATAGTTTCGTTGCCAATTGATGAAGTGTTAAATAATCGTCATATTGTAGTGGTGACTAAATTTAAACCAGGTACAGTGTATAAATATTGGGTAGAATCAAAAGATTTAGCAGGGAATATCGGTAAATCAGAAATATTTTCAATTTTGACACCGCAAGAAAAAGAAACAATTGTCGATATAATTATCAATAATTTCCAATCAGTATTTGGTTGGACCAAGAATATTGGCATATAGTACTATGGCAATATCTGTCTGTATAAATTTTTTAGCATGGAACCAATCATTAAAACTGAAAATATTAAGGTTATCTATAATAAAGGACAGGATAACGAATACATAGCCTTAAACAACATTAGTATCGAAGTATATCCGGAAGAATACCTAATTTTTTTTGGTCCTTCTGGCTGTGGCAAATCAACGTTGTTGTATACTATTCTTGGATTACAAAAATTAAGCGAAGGTAAATTATATATTAAAGGTAAGGACAGTTCTGCTTTTTCTGAGGCAGATAAAAGCAAGATGGACTCGCAATTTTTTGGCATTGTATTTCAAAATTTCAACTTGATTTATTCTTTAAACGTTATTGATAATATTACGCTGCCTCAGGTTTTTTTAAACGAAGAAGCAGAGCAGAGAAATGCCAAAGCCAAAGTATTATTATCTCGTTTTGGTATTGAAACCAGAGCGCATAATTTACCTGCTAATTTATCCGGTGGTCAGCAGCAGCGCGTGGCTATTTGTCGGTCGTTGATCAACGATCCGGTGGTGTTGCTTGCCGATGAGCCGGTAGGAAATTTGGATAGTGAATCATCGCGCGTCGTAATGGAAACGTTATATGATATTAACAAGAAAGATAAAAAAACAATTATTTTAGTTACGCACGATCCGAGCTTTTTGCCGTATGCAGATAGAGTGTGTTATTTTAAAGATGCAAAACTGGAAAAAGTGGTAAAAAATGAACATCCGCAAAAACCGAGTGAAATCAATAAGCCAAAAATTGAAGAAAAAAAAGAAGAGCAGACCGATTCCACACCGTTTGGCGAGCTTGAGAAAATGGCTCGGGCGCATCATATGATGACCGTGCCGCAGTTAAAGGCGTGGAGTATTACCAACTATTTAACTGATGAGTTTACAATCAATCAATTGGAGCGACTAGAAAAATTTATGGAAAGTATGTTGGCAGGGCAGATAAGTGAGCATGATTTTTTTGAAAAACTTAATACATCATATAGTGATGGTGGGGTTGGTTTGTATCGCGGTACTGCTGCTCGGTTTACCAAAAAAATCAGTCAGATTTTAAAAGAAGTAGGTATATTTTTAAAGGATGGGCAGCATACGGACAAAACACAAAAAAATGCGCAAGTAATTGATATGTTGCGTAGATTTTTGCTGGATGAGTATCACGGCAGTTTAGGTAAAGATCAAATGTCACGTTTGGAACAGGCAATCTCAAGTCGTTTAGCGGGTGAAATTAATACACCGCAGTTTAGCGCTATGCTTGATAAGCCATTTGCCGAAGGTGGTGTAGGATTAAATGCTATTACCGCGGAACGTTTATCTGAAAGATTAGAAATAATTCTGGCTCAAGCGTATGAAGTATCGTGATCTATTTTTATTATCTACCAGAATGTTTCGTACGAATCCGTCTCGTACTTGGTTAACGATTTTAGGTATTAGTGTAGGTATTTCGGCAGTGTTATTTTTGGTATCATTAGGATACGGTTTGCAAAATGTTATTTTGCAAAAAATTGTGTTCAATCAAGCATTATTAAGCTTGGCGGTCACTCCCAGTACAGATGTCATTGTGCTCGATGATAAATCTCTGTCAGAAATCAGTCAGATACCGAAAGTTACTGATGTAAAACCGCTCGCAAAGTTTATGGGGCGAGTTTCGTTTGAAGATATAAATGGTACAGTTGAAATGAGAGCTGTTGATGCCGGATTTTTTGGGTATGCCGGTACGGCGGTTAAATACGGTAAATTATACGAGGCAACCGACAAGAATCAGCTTATAATTTCTGATGCAGTTCTAAAATTATTTGGCATTACCGATCCAAATACTGTGTTGGGAAAACAGATCAATTTAAAAATTTTTACAAATAAAAATCCGCTTGATAGCTCGGAGCTGGAAATTTTTGATGTGCCAGTGAGCTATACTATTAAAGGTATCGTGGAAGATAGCCAAGAGAGTTATATTTATGTTCCGCTTACGGAGGTTGCTTCATATATAAAAATAAATAAATACGAACAAGCGCGGGTAAAAGTGGAGGCAAGCCAAGATTTGGCTTTGGTTAAAGAAGAGGTAATCTCGCGAGGTTATCAAACACAATCACTGTCCGAAACAATTGACCAGGCGAATAAAATTTTTAGAGTCATTCAGATTGTTTTGGGTTTGTTTGGTGCGGTGGCGCTTATTGTGTCTTCTATCGGCATGTTTAATACGATGACGGTAACACTTCTCGAGCGTACCAATGAAATTGGTATTATGCGCGCCTTGGGAGCTAGTAAAAGCAATTTGCGTAATTTATTTTTGAGTGAATCTGTGGTGATTGGTTTTTTGGGTGGAGTCGTGGGGACTGTAATTGGGATTATGCTAGGTCAGATATTTAATTTTATTATCAATAGTTTAGCGTCTAAATTTGGTGGAGCCAAAACAAGCCTATTTGTCTATCCGAGCGCGTTTTTAATCTTGATTATCGCATTATCGGTATTTATCGGTTTTCTCTCCGGTATCTTTCCAGCTCGTCGTGCCGCAGCCATGGATCCACTAGAAGCGTTGAGGTATAAATAAGCTCTTGACAAAAAATACAGTTGTGTTATACTGTATATAACTTCGAAAGTGGTGAGCAATCATTCGCTTTCAGCAATACAAAGCCCTACGGGGCTTTTTTGCTTTTTATATGCTTGCGATATGTCGTATTTGACTTAAAAATTTTTAATGATAGAATAAACACATCTTGAAATTTAATGTATACGTTGTATATGCAAAGCGCTCAAATCAACCGGGTTATAAAACTAGTTAGAAAGACAGGGGATAAGGTGGTTCTTATGGATAATGAATCAGATGCCGTAATGATGCTTATGGATCTTGATGCCTATGAGCAGCTGTTGGCTGTGAGTCAACCAATTGAAGTCGCTTCTCGTATTGAACATCTAACAGAAGAAGAGTTGATGGAGAAGATTAATAAAGATGTGGCAGTATGGCGTGCCTATAATGATAAAGAACGACTTGAAACAATTGATAAAGTATTGGATAAAAGTGCAGTTTCCGATTACGTTGCTCGTAAAGTTGATGTAGTTGCACCGGTGCATATGGAAAATAGCAATGCTCCGGTAAAACCTGTGGAAAACATGTTAGAAGAATCCGCGAGTGATATTGCCGATGATGAAGAAGAGGAAAAGTTTTATTTAGAGCCTGTAGAATAATTGGGCTAATATTAGCTAAATAAAATACTTTTTTGTTATGTTGAATACAAAATGTGTTTTATTTTTCTCGATAATGTGCATAAAGTAAAAAAAGGATTGGAGGGGCTTGCATTTTTTTTAGTTACCTGTTATAATCGGTACGCTTATCCCTAAAGTTAGGGAAGTATTACATTATATTTATATAAAATAAAAATAACGGCTGGACAAAAATCTATTCCGACCACTCGGTAATAGTGCCGTGTAAGGACTAAACTTATGGCTGAGTTTATTAGAAGCAAGCCACACGTAAACATTGGTACTATTGGTCACGTTGACCATGGTAAGACCACCTTAACTGCTGCAATTCTTTCAGTTTTGCGCACTCGTGGTGGAGCCGCTTCCAACAAAGGCGTTGATGATTTGGATAAATCACCTGAGTCTAAAGCTCGTGGTATTACCATTTCTACCGCTCACGTAGAATACGAAACAGACAATAGACATTATGCTCACGTTGACTGTCCAGGTCACGCTGACTATGTTAAAAACATGATTACTGGTGCCGCTCAAATGGATGGCGCTATCTTGGTTGTTTCTGCTGCTGACGGTCCTATGCCTCAGACCAGAGAACATATCTTGTTAGCTCGTCAGGTTGGCGTACCTTATATCGTTGTTTTCTTAAATAAGGTTGATCAAGTTTCTGATCCAGAATTGATTGATTTGGTTGAAGCTGAAGTTCGTGATTTGCTTAAGAAATACGAATTCCCTGGCGATACAACCCCTATTATCAGAGGTTCCGCTTTGCAAGCTTTGCAAAATCCAGGAGATGAAGCTGCTTCAAAACCAATTATGGAATTGATGAAAGCTGTTGACGAATACATTCCACAGCCACAGCGCGATACAGATAAGCCTTTCTTAATGCCTATCGAAGACGTTTTCTCCATTGAAGGTCGTGGTACTGTAGTAACTGGTCGTATGGAACGTGGTATTGTTCACTTAAATGATGATGCTGAAATCGTTGGTATCCGTGACACCAGCAAGACTGTTGTTACTGGTATTGAAATGTTCAATAAGCAATTAAAAGAAGGTCAAGCTGGTGATAACGTTGGTTTGTTGCTTCGTGGTACCAAAAAAGAAGATGTAGAACGCGGTATGGTTATCGCCAAACCGGGAACTATTACTCCTCACACTGATTTTGAAGCTAAAGTATATATCTTGACCAAAGAAGAAGGCGGCAGACACAAGCCATTCTTCAAAGGATATAAACCTCAGTTCTATATCAGAACTACCGATGTAACTGGTGAAGTAGAATTGCCAGCAGGAACTGAAATGGTTATGCCGGGCGACACTATTAGCTTTGTAGTAAGACTTATTACTCCAGTAGCTATGGAAGATAAAATGAACTTCGCTATTCGTGAAGGTGGTAAAACTGTAGGTGCCGGTGTAGTAACTAAGATCTTAAAATAATTTTTTCATCTTTCCTCTTGCCCCGGTATTTAGCCGGGGCAAGAGTGTAAAGAATTATATTGCTCTTTATGAAAGACACTCAGACACATAAAAAAACAGCTGAAGAAACCGTAAGTCGAATTAGAATCAAGATTCGTGCTTATGATAATAAAATCATAGATCAAGCTACAAAAAATATCATTGAAACTGCTGAAAGACATGGTGCTCAAATTGTTGGTCCTATTCCACTACCTACTGAAAAGACCAAGTTTACCGTCAACCGATCAACTTTTGTGCACAAAGATGCCCGTGAGCAGTATGAAATGCGTGTTCATAAACGTTTGATTGATATTCTTAACCCAACTGCTAAAACTGTTGATGCGTTAATGAGTTTGCAGGTGCCAGCTGGTGTTGATATCGAGATAAAAATGTAATAGAGTAAGATCTCTTGGGTAGTCCGTGCAAAAACCCTTGACAAATAAAAAAAAATATAGTAAAATCAAGATACTTAAAAAAAAGTTGTTTCAGACTAAATAAATAAGATCCTCAGTTGGAAAACATTTATAAGGTCGGAAAAAACAGGAGTAAATGCTATTTAAATTAATATACAAAAAGCCAATCTAAAAACAGCCTGATATTATTTGGGCGATGTAGATAAGGCTAGAAACGAAAACGTGATTAGTGATGGTAAAAGTACTTTTTTAAGTATAATTAGCCAAAAAATAATTTCGCTGTCGTTTCTAGTTTTTATTTACCAGAAAAGCAGTTCCTATTTAAATAGTACATACAAAAAATTACGAAAATACAAAAATAGCAATTTCGTATTGTCGCAAGAATTTTGTAAAGTCTGTAATCATTATATGAAATTTATTTTAGGCAAAAAAATCGGCATGACACAGGTATTTTTACAGAATGGACTCGTAGTGCCAGTCACTAAAGTTCAAGCTGGTCCTTGTCAGATAGTAGCAGTAAACGAAGATGTAAAAAACGGCGTAAAAGCCGTGCAAATTGGTTTTGATGAAACTAAAGAATCTAGACTTGCCAAGCCTCAAGTAGGTCATTTAAAAGATTTAGATAAAGTAAGAAATTTAAGAAATTTTAAAATTGAAAATAGTGCTTCTGTAAAAAGAGGCGACACAATCACTGTTGATACTTTTATTGTTGGTGATAAAGTTCAAGTAGTAGGCGAATCAAAAGGTAAAGGATTTGCCGGTGTAGTTAAACGTCACCATTTTAGAGGTGGTCCTGCTTCTCACGGTCATAAAGACAACTTGCGTATGCCTGGCTCCATTGGTGCCGGTGGTGTGCAAAGAGTGTTTAAAGGTATGAGAATGGGTGGACGAATGGGTGGAGACAGAATAACTATTAAAAATTTAGAAATTGTTGAAGTGCATCCAGAAAACGGAGAGATTTATATTAAAGGAGCTGTACCGGGAGGAAGAAATGCATTGCTTTTAATCAGCGCTGAAGGTGAATTAAAATTAGCAGAAAACGCAATGGTCGCTGCAGTTGCTGCGCCAGAAGAACAAGTTGCGGCTGTTGAGCAAATCAATCAATAAAATCAATTTCTGTAATTCACATACCAATATATGAAGGTAAAAGTTTACAATTTAGAAGGAAAAGAGACTGGAGATATGAACCTTTCTGAAACTGTTTTTGGTGTTAAATCAAAACCAGAAATCGTGCACGAAGTTTTCGTTGCGTTACAAAATAATCAAAGAGAACCTTGGGCTGATACAAAAAATAGAGGTGAAGTACGTGGTGGTGGTAAAAAACCTTGGCAACAAAAAGGCACTGGTCGCGCTCGTCACGGTTCTATTCGTTCTCCAATTTGGAAAGGCGGCGGTGTTACTTTTGGTCCTTTGTCTATTAGAAATTATAAAACAAAAATTAATAAAAAAATCAAGAATTTGGCTCTTCGTATGTGTTTAAGCGATCGTGCGGCAAACCATGCGTTAGTAGTAGTTGAAGATTTTAATTTTGCTGAGCCAAAAACAAAATTATTTACAAAGTTCATTTCTGTTTTGCCTGCTAAAGCAAAATCTGTATTAGTACTTACACCTGGCAAGAATGAAAATGTGTTGCGCATGACTAGAAATTTAAAATCAGTACAAACCACTCGTGTTGAAGATGTGAACGTAATGGATGTATTATCCAAATCAGTGGTGGTAATCAACAAAACAGCTGTAGAAAAATTAGAAACAGCATTAAATAAAAATAAATAGAATTTATTCTGTATGGGTTTATTAAATAATTGGCTTAACAAGACAGATAAAGAACAGTTAAAAAAGACTGCTGAGAGAAAATCTCCTGCGGCTGTTTCTGCCAAAGAAAAAAAACCTGTTCGTGTTAAAACCGCCAGTGCTCATAAACATGATCACAAAGAAGAAGTTGTAGACGTAGCTGAAGAAAAGAAAGAAAAAAAAGCTAAAGTAAAAGCTGTGAAAGTTTCTTTGAACAGTCAATCATTTAAAGTTTTGGTAAAACCCCTCGTAACTGAAAAGAGTGCTTTTGCAGAAGGTGCGGGTAAATATAGCTTTATCGTGAGCGACGGGGCAAACAAAAATCAAGTTAAGGCGGCTGTTGCTGAAATTTATGGAGTTAAACCAGTTAAAGTAAATATTTCAAATATTGATGGACGCCGTGTTCGTTTTGGTAGAGCTATGGGTCGTCGCGCTGACTATAAAAAAGCCATTGTGACATTACCTGTCGGTAAAACCATAGACGTTCATACTGGTGTTTAGTTAATTTAACAAGCTGAAAAGTTTTAAAGTCAATTATGCCTATCAAGATTTACAAACCAACAAGTGACGGACGAAGACATTCAAGTGTTCAGAGTTTTTCTGATGTGACCAAAAAATCCCCAGAGAAATCTTTGATTGTTTTTTTGACCCCAAATTCCGGTCGTAATAATCAAGGTGTATTAACCGTCAGACATCAGGGTGCCGGTGTAAAAAAGTTTTATCGTTTAGTTGATTTTAAAATGCAAAAGTTTGATGCCGAAGCTACGGTATTGGCTATTGAATACGATCCAAACCGTGGTCCTCGTATCGCTTTGGTTCAATATGTAGATGGAGTTAAATCCTATGTATTGGCACCAGAAGGATTAAAAGTAGGTGACAAGATAATGTCTTCTCAAAAATTAATTGAAGCAAAGACTGGAAATCGTATGCCGCTTCAATTTATTCCGGTTGGTATGTTTGTAAATAATGTTGAGCTTACTCCTGGAAAAGGCGGACAATTAGTTCGTGGTGCGGGTCTTTCCGCTCAATTGGTTGGTAAAGAAGATGGATATGCATTGGTAAAATTACCTTCCGGAGAAGTAAGAAAAATTTTAGGTGAATGTGCTGCTACTATCGGCTCAATGGGTAATGCAGATTATGGTTTGATTCGCTGGGGTAAAGCTGGTAGAAATCGTATGCGCGGTATTAGACCAAGAGTAAATGGTAAGAATATGAACCCTGTTGATCATCCACATGGTGGTGGTGAGGGTCATAATCCAATTGGTCAAAAGAGAGGTCCGCAAACAGTATATGGTAAGCCAGCTATGGGTGTTAAAACTCGTAAGCCAAGCAAGTGGAGTGATAAATTTATTGTTAAATCACGCAAAGTAAAATCAGAATAAGAACCCCATATTAATTAGCAATCAGAAATAAGATTATTAAATCATATGTCCAGAAGTTTAAAAAAAGGCCCTTACGTTGATCCGAGAGTATTGAGCAAGGTAGAAAAAATGAAGGCCACCGGTAAAAGACAGCCAATCAAAACATGGTCACGAGCATGTGTCATTTCTCCGGAAATGGTAGCTCAGACTTTTTTGGTTCATAATGGTAAAGATTTTCTTACTGTGCTTGTTGATGAAAATATGGTAGGTCATCGTTTGGGAGAATTTGCTCCTACTAAAAAGTTTATTCGCCACGGTGGTAAAATGGCTAAAGATCAAGAAGGTGCCGCAGCCGCAGCTTCCGCAGCTCCTGCTGCCAAAGCAGCTCCTGCTTCTAAGTCAGCAAAAAAATAAAATATGACAGAAGTAACAGCAAAATTAAGATTTTTGAGAATGGGGCCACGTAAGGTTCGTTTAGTTGTGGATATGATTCGTGGTAAAAAAGTAGTAAAAGCTTTGGATATATTATCTGTATTGCCAAAGAGAGCTGCGCGCCCGGTATTAAAACTTCTTAACTCAGCAGTGGCAAATGCAAAACATAACCACTCGTTAGCGATAGAAGATTTAGTCGTATCTCAAATTTATGTAGATGGAGGACCTGTATTGAAAAGATCCATGCCAAAAGCTCATGGACGAGCTACCCCGATTAGAGAACGTACCAGTCATATCAACTTGTTTTTATCTCCGTTAGAAAAAACTAAAGTTGCTAAAAAAGTTAAATCTAAGTCATAATTGAAGTTTTTATAAGACTACTATGGGACATAAAGTACACCCAAAAATTCACAGAATTCCTACTATTTATTCTTGGGATTCAAAATGGTTTGCCAAGAATGGTCAGTTTCCTTTATTCTTAAAACAAGAAGTAGGTATTAGAGATTTTTTAAATAAAAAATTAAAAGATTCTTTATTGGACAGTATTAGTATTGAAAGAACTCCAAAAGATTTAACTGTCTATATATTATCTGCAAAGCCAGGTACTATTATTGGAAGAGGCGGACAAGGGTTGGAAGGTTTGTGCAAAGAAATAGAAAGAAAAATTTTACAACAAAAATTAAAAGTAAAAATTAATGTTTTAGAAGTTCGTCAGCCAGCATTGTCTGCACAGATTGTTGCTCAAAATGCTGCTAATGATATTGAAAAACGCTTACCATTCCGCAGAGTAATGAAACAAGTGATTGAGCGCGTTATGAGCGCAGGTGGACAAGGGATCAAAATTTGTATGAGCGGTCGTTTAAATGGTGTAGAAATTGCAAGAACTGAAAAGTTGAGTGCTGGAAAAATGTCTCTTATCACATTACGCAGTGATGTGGACTATGCGCTAGCTGAAGCGCACACATTGTATGGAAAAATCGGTATCAAAGTCTGGATATATAAAGGTGAAGCATTTAGCCGTAGAGATAAATTTGCTAAAAAAGAAGAAGAAGCAGTAAAAGAAGTTGCTAAGAAAAAATTAACTAAATAAAAATGAATAAAGCCGGGCTTCAACGGATGCTGCCCGACATGATTTCGCTCAATCAAATATGTTGTTACCAAAAAAAGTATTACATAGAAAGTGGCAAAAAGGACGCCGTAGACAAAAAGGTGTGGCAACACGCAGTAATTTTGTCGCTTTTGGCGAATACGGAATTAAAAGCCTTGAACACGGTTGGATTAGCAGTCGTCAAATAGAAGCAATTCGTCGTGTGTTGACACGTTATGTGAAAAAAGGTGGTAAAATTTGGATCCGCATATTTCCTGATAAGCCAATTACAAAAAAAGGCAATGAAACCCCGATGGGTGGAGGAAAAGGTTCTCCAGATCATTATGTAGCTATCGTGAAGCCAGGAACTGTTATGTTTGAAATGGGTGGTATTACAGAAGCAGTAGCCAGAGATGCGATCAATATGGCATCATTTAAAATCGGTGTTCGTACCAAATTTGTTACAAAACACTAATTATTTATATAGATTATAAAGCCTTAATGTATTATTATGAATTGGGAAGACTTAAAAAATAAAAGCCAAAAAGAACTTGAAGAACTGTTATCTGAAACTAGAAATGAAGTAAGAAGTTTACTGTTTCAAACACATAACAGAAATTTAAAGGAAATTCATAAAATAAAATTGGCTAAAAAAACCATTGCTCGAATTACCATGCTTTTAAAAGAAAAGTCAGAAAAGAATTTAAAATAATATGTCACAAGCAACAACACAATCTGCAAATACAAGAAAATTTGAAGGTGAGGTAGTTTCAACAGCAATGAATAAAACTATTATTGTTAGAGTTGATGCCATGGTGCTTCATTCTAAATATAATAAAAGTTATAAAGTAAGCAAGAGATATCCCGTTCATGATGAAAAAGGTGTGGCAAAAGTTGGTGATTCAGTTGCGTTTGAAGAGTGCCGCCCGATATCAAAAACAAAAAAATGGAGATTAGTAACTGTTAAAAAATCTAAATAACGTTCAGGAACCCATGCGGGTTTAAAGCAAAAGTTTATGATCCAACATCGTTCAATGCTGAAAGTAGCTGATAACACTGGAGCAAAAAAATTACAATGCATCCGTGTTTTAGGTGGGTATAAAAAAAGATACGCGATTATTGGCGATATAGTTACCTGTGCCGTAAAAGAAGCATCCCCTCATGGTTTGGTAAAAAAAGGTGATGTGGTGCACGTGGTAATTGCTCGTTTGCGTAATGATACACGCAGACCTGACGGTACCTATATTCGTTTTGATGATAATGCCGCTATTATAGTTGATCGAAAATCAAAAGAACCAAAAGGAACACGTATTCTTGGTCCGGTAGCAAGAGAGCTTCGTTCTAAAGGTTTTCAAAAAATTATTTCTTTGGCTCCGGAAGTACTATAATAATTTGTGTAATCAATTTCAAAACTGTTTAAATCTGTGTTATGAAAATTAAAACCAACGACAATGTAAAAGTAATCAGTGGTAAAGACTCCGGAAAGAAAGGAAAGGTTATTCAAGTTTTTCCTAGAGAAGAAAAGATTGTTATTGAAGGAGTTAACATGATGAAAAAGTCCATGAAAGCCAATAAAAAAGGCGAGAAAGGACAAGTGATTGAATTGGCGGGTCCATTACATATGAGTAAAGTAGCGCTTGTATGTCCAAAGTGCAGCCAAGAAACACGCGTTGGCTACAAAACAGATGGGTCTGATAAAAAAAGAATTTGCCGTAAGTGTAAAGAATTAATTGATTAGTATGCAAGTAAATTTATACGAAAAATATAAAAAAGAAATTGTCCCTGCTTTACAAAAAGAGCTTGGTCTCAAAAATGTAATGCAAGTACCAAAAATTAAAAAAGTAGTTCTTAATGCTGGTATCGGACGTTTTGTGAAAGAACCTCGCTTTATAGAAAATGTAGAAAATACATTGACTAAAATCAGCGGACAAAAACCGATGCGCACCAAAGCAAAAAAATCAATTTCCAATTTTAAAACTAGAGAAGGTATGGAAATCGGTGTCGCGGTTACATTGCGAGGCGCAAAAATGTATCAATTCTTAGATAAGTTACTTGCCATTACATTGCCTCGTGTTCGAGACTTTAGAGGTTTATCCGATAAGAGTTTTGACAAGAATGGTAACTATGCGATCGGTTTTAAAGAAAATCTTGCTTTTCCAGAAATTAAAGCTGAAGAATTAGAAAAGATTCACGGTTTACAGATCATTATCAACACTAACGCAAAAAATAAGGTCGCTGGCAAAGCATTGTTAACACATATAGGCTTGCCGTTTGTAAAATAATATATCGATTATAGAACATAAATTATGGCCACCCAATCACAAATTGCAAAATCAAATAGAAAACCCAAATTTTCCACCAGAATTGTAAGACGTTGCTGGAAATGCGGTCGCGTTCATGGTTATATGGGAGAGTTTGGTTTGTGCAGAATTTGTTTTCGTGAATTAGCAAACCAAGGAAAGATTTCGGGTGTTCGTAAATCAAGCTGGTAATTTAATTTTTTAAATATTATGATGACGGATCCTATCGCTGACATGTTAACCCGCATACGCAATGCCTCTTTGATCAATAAAAAAGAGGTTACCTTGCCGTATTCCAAAATAAAGCTTAATATTGCTAATATTTTGGTAAAAGAAGGGTATTTAAAGAAAGCTGAAGAAGTTAAACCTGCTTCTGCTGGCAAAGGTGCCCATCCTTATATCTTGTTAACCTTGCAATATAATGGATCAGCGCCGGCAATCACTCATATTAAAAGAATTAGCAAACCAGGCCATAGACGTTATATAAAGAAAGATGATATTGAAAGAGTGTTAAGTGGTTTTGGTGTTGCGATTTTATCTACTCCAAAAGGATTGCTTACCAATTTGGAAGCAAGAGCAAGTGATGTGGGTGGAGAATTGATTTGCGAAGTTTATTAAACTACAAGCTAAAATAATATGTCTAGAATAGGCAAAAAGAAAATTACCCTACCATCCGGAGTGACCGCAGCGGTAGAAAAAAATCAAATTTCAATTAAAGGACCAAAAGGTGAGTTGAAATTAAATATACACCCGCGTGTGGTTGTGGTTTGTGATAAAAATGAAATCACTACTCAAGTAGTGAATGAAAATAACAAACAAGACCAAGCTTTGTGGGGAACTTTTGCCAGTTTGATTATCAATATGGTAAAGGGTGTAACTGAAGGTTTTAAAAAAGAGCTTGAAATTAACGGCGTTGGTTATAAGGCTGCCATGAAAGGACAAAACTTAATGTTAGAAGTAGGTTTTTCTCATCCGGTAGAAATAAAACCAATGGCTGGTATTAAATTTGCAGTTGAAAAAAATATTATTACTGTAGAAGGTGTAGATAAACAGGTTGTTGGTGAAATGGCTGCTCAAATCAGAAAAGTACGTAAGCCAGAACCGTATAAAGGAAAAGGTATTAAGCATGTTACTGAATTTATTCAACGTAAAGCTGGTAAAACTGCTGCTAAAAGCGCTTAAACCTAAATTTATTTTATAAGTATGAAACGAGTATTTGATAAAAACAAAAGTAAATTACGCGAAATAAGACATGCGCGTATTCGTAAATCCTTGATTGGCACAACCGCAGAGCCTCGTTTGTCTGTTTTTCGTAGTTTAAAAGGAATGACCGTTCAGATTATAGATGATGTTACTCGCAAAACACTATGTGCTGCGAACGCAAAAGAAGTAAAAGAAAAAAAGACTGAAGATAAATCCGGCAAGATAGCGGTTAGTTATTTGCTTGGAAAGTTATTGGCTGAAAAAGCAAAAGCAAAAGGTGTTAGTAAAGTAAAATTTGATAGAGGCGGCTATAAATATCATGGCCGTGTGCAAGCTTTGGCAGAAGGTGCCAGAGAAGGCGGATTGATTTTTTAAGCTAGTTAATAAGTACATAACGTATGAGTAAACCAATGGGAAGAAAAGGTGATAAACCAAGAGAAAAACCTGAGTTTGATCAGTATATTTTAGATTTGAGCCGTGTTACCCGTGTTACCAAAGGCGGAAAACATATGAGTTTTCGTGCGGGTGTTATCTTGGGTGATCGTAAAGGCAAGGTAGGTTTTGGTTTGGCAAAAGGAAAAGATGTGCAATTGGGCGTAGATAAGGCGGTGCATCAAGCAAAGAAAAATATGATTGTTGTGCCAGTTATCCACGAAACCATTCCACATGCGGTTATTTGTAAGTTTAAAGCTGCAACCGTATTTTTAAAGCCAGCTCCTAAAGGTTCAGGTATTATTGCCGGTGGTGCAACTCGTGCGATGTTGGAATTAGCCGGTATTCCAAATGTATCTTCCAAAATTTTAGGTAAAACAAAAAATAAGGTTACGATTGTAAAAGCAACCTTTAAAGCTTTGCAAATGTTTAAAAAGAGCCAAAAGAAAGAAGTAGTTGCAAAAACAACTGATGCTCAATAAATAACATTGTGAAACTCGCTTAATAATAAATCCGAAATTATGTCGTTACATGTACATACAATCAGTCCAGCCAGAGGAGCAAAATCACCGCGTAAATTGGTGGGTAGAGGAAATGCTTCTGGTCATGGTACTACTGCCGGCAGAGGTGGCAAGGGTCAAACTGCCAGATCTGGTGGCAGCAGCGGCACAGTACGTCGCGGTTTTAAATTTCAATTGCAATCAACTCCAAAATTGCGCGGCTTTTCAAGCTTAAACACAAAGCCAAGTGAAATTTATTTATCAGATTTAGAAAATAAATTTAAAGATGGAGAAGTTGTTAGTTTGTCTTCTTTAAAAGAAAAAAATTTGGTAAATGCGTATACCAAAACTGCTAAAGTTTTGTCTACTGGATCTTTAACCAAAAAATTAGTCCTCGAAGGAATTACTTGCACCAAAGGTGCTGCTGAAAAAATTAAAGCAGTTGGTGGAGAAGTGAAATAGTTTTCATCCTTTCAAAGTTACAAGGTTTAGAGTTATAATACTATAAACATTGTGCTTTATATTCATAACTTCATTCCTATGTGGGAAAAAATACAGCAAATTTGGAAAATTAAAGAAATTAGAAATAAGATTTTGTATGTTTTGGGCATGCTCGTAGTATTTCGGTTGGTTGCCCACATTCCAATTCCAGGAGTTAACTTGTTAAATTTGCGTCAGTTTTTAGAAAGTAATAAAATTTTTGGATTTTTAGATGTCTTTTCCGGTGGTACGATGAAGAATTTTTCTATCGTGATGTTGGGTGTTGGTCCATATATTACCTCCTCAATTATTTTCCAACTTCTTGCAATGATTGTTCCAAGTTTGGAAGAGCTTTCAAAAGAAGGGGAGTCTGGACAGCAAAAAATAAATACATATACAAGATTTTTGACTGTTCCTCTTGCGTTTTTTCAATCATACGCCATGATTAAGTTATTAAATAATTCGGCGCTGCCAATTATCACTGATCTTTCCGCGTTTCACATGGCAGTGATTATGACCACAATAACTGCTGGTACGGTATTTTTGATGTGGATCGGAGAATTGGTTTCAGAAAAAAAAGTTGGAAATGGTCTCTCGTTGCTCATTTTTGCCGGCATTGTTTCCAGTTTTCCAGGAGCTATTCGTAACTTCTTTATCAACTATAGCTCGGCTGATTTTTATACTTTTGTATTGTTTGCCGGTTTAGCAGTATTGACCGTAGTTGGCGTTGTATTTATCAACGAAGGTCAGCGAAATATTCCGGTAAATTATGCAAAACAGGTGCGAGGTAACAGTATGTACGGAGGTAGCTCCACTCACTTGCCGTTACGAGTAAACATGTCCGGTGTTATACCTATCATTTTTGCTATTTCCTTAGTCATGTTCCCTTCGCTGATAGCCCAATTTTTTGTTCACGCAAAAACCGTTTGGCTCGCTACACTTGCCACCAAGACAATTGTTTTATTCCAGAATCAGTTATTCTATGGAATAGTATACTTTTTATTGGTGTTTGGCTTCACTTATTTTTACACCGCTGTTATTTTTCATCCACAAAAAATGGCAGAAAATTTACAGAAACAAGGTGGATTTATTCCAGGTATTCGTCCGGGTGTTGAAACAGAAAAATATCTAGGTCAAACCATGAATCGTATCAATTTAACAGGTGCTCTCTTTTTAGGAATAATTGCCATTTTACCTCTTTTAGCACAGTATTTTATGGGCACAACCAATTTGGCAATTGGTGGTACTAGTTTGCTGATCGTTGTGTCAGTGGCTATTGAGACTGCCAAACAAATTAGCGCTCAGCTTACCATGCATGCGTACGATCAGGTGTAATAAAGCTAATTTCTAGGGTTGAAAAAATATCTAAAAAATGATAATCTAAGAAGGCTGAAAAGCCTTTTTTGATTTAATCACCCACTCATTTCATTTATATAAGCCTAGCTATATAAATTCATTTGTTCGTAAATAAATAAGCTTTCTTAGTTTATTTATCTCATTCATTTCTTTTATGAAAAAAATTATTATTATGGTTGGTCCGCCAGGGTCGGGTAAAGGCACGCAGGCTAAAAAAATAGCTTTAAAATATCATTACCAACATCTTTCAACGGGCGATATGCTTCGTTCATTGGCTACGGCGAGTAACCTTACCGATGTTGAAAGGCAGGCGATAGAGCAGATGAAGTTAGGAAATCTGGTTTCTGATATGTTGATTTATAACCTGGTGTTTGAACGTATTGAAAAAGCACTGTTGAAAGGAGAAGGAGTAGTATTGGATGGTGTGCCTCGCACAGTAGATCAGGCGCGCACATTACAAGGTTTTTTTGAAGAAAAAAAAATTGCTTCAGAAATTGTTGTTTTAGAGGTGGCAATTACCGATGAAGAATCTTTTGCCAGGCTTTCAACCCGTAAAGTTTGTAATCAATGTGGTGAAATTGTGCCGGGCGTAAATGTTGCTGAAGTTTGTGTAAAATGCGGAGGAAAGTTGGTGGTGCGCGCAGATGACAATGAGGATATAGTGCGCAAGCGTATTGAAAAACAGGGTAATAGCGCTTTGATGCCGATACGTGAATTTTATAATCAATTAGGGCTGATGGTGTCTGTTAATGGATTGCAGCAAATAGCAGAAGTTGAAGCTGATATTGATTTGATTTTGAAAAAATAATTTTTATGATATGTTAATTAAAACAGATGAAGAGATTCGGTTGATCAAAGAAGGTGGGCAGATCATGGGAAAAATTTTGGAAGACCTGTCAAAGATGTGCAAACCAGGGGTGATGGTGATGGCGATTGATAAAGCCGCAGAAGAAATGATAGTAGCGGCAGGTGGAAGACCTGCGTTCAAAGGGCATAAAACAAGATTTGCTGATTCAGCATTCCCTGCCACTATTTGCGCCTCTCTTAATGAAGAGCTTGTTCATGGTATCCCTAAGAAGGGTGTCATATTGCAAGATGGAGATATATTTACTATTGATATTGGTATGGAGTATCCGGCGCCTGTGCCGGGTAAAAGTCGTGGGTATTATACGGATACAGCTCTTACCGTTTCTATAGGAACAATTCCGGCAAAGACTAGAGAGTTGCTGCGTGTTACACAAGAATCTTTGGAAGAAGGAATTAAGGCCGTTAAGCCAGGAAATACGGTTGCTGATATTGGCAAGGCAATTGAAGGATATATTAAATCACAGGGAAAATACGGTATTGTTAAAGATTTGGTCGGTCATGGTGTTGGTCATGCGGTACATGAAGAGCCTAGTATCCCCAATTACTACGATCGTAATTTAGAATATATTGTATTAAAACCGGGGATGGTAGTTGCAATAGAGCCAATGGTTTCTTTGGGTACATGGAAAGTAAAAACTGCTGATGACGGTTGGACAATTGTGACCGGGGATGGTAGTTTGTCGGCTCATTTTGAGCATACAATTATTATTACAAAAAGCGGAAATATTGTTGCTACCAGAAGACCATCAGAAAAATAACTATAGTAATGTATGAAATTACTTGGTGTTGATTATGGTACTAAAAATATAGGGCTTGCTCGGGCAAGTACAAGCGTGCCAGTTGCGCTTCCTTTTGGTATAATAGATAACACTGATAAAAAAGAAGCTGTGGGAAAGTTGGTTAAAATAATACAAGATGAGCAGATAGAAACTGTTGTTGCTGGTTTGCCAATAGGTTTAGATGGTGCTGAAAATAAAAATACCGAGAGAGTTAGAAATTTTTTTGCAGAGGTGCAGTCTGTTAGTGCCGTGCCGATTCAGTTTTTTTCCGAGGTATTTTCTTCTCAGGCAAGTGATCGGTTTGGGGGAGGGGCAAGCAGAGATGAAAAAGCGGCAATGATTATTTTGCAAAATTATCTTGATCAAGATAAATAGGCGCTAAAAAATTAAAATTAACCATATGTTGTTTTTTAGCAATGTTTTGGGTGCAGAGGTAAAAGATCAGGCGGACGCGGTAATTGGCACTGTGCATGATATTATTATTAAAACTATTGCCGAAGGGTTTCCTCCGGTTTTTGCGGTAGTTGTAGTTGGTAAGAAAAAAAAGAAAAAAATTATCAATGCTACGGATATTGAAACATTTGGCAAAGATTATGTAACGCTTAAAAGCTATTTTTCAGAAATTGAATTACCGGAAACAATAGATAAAAATTTAGTTTCGTTGCGAGAAACAGTGCTTGATCGGCAAATTGTGGATATGGCGGGAGTGCGCGTGGTACGAGTCAATGATCTGCAGTTTGGTATGATTCAAGGCATGGTCTGCTTGGTAGCTCTTGATATTGGCAAGCTAGGTTTGCTTCGACGGCTCGGTTTGGATTTACATTTTTTTAATTTCTTGCGTCCGGAGTTGGTGGAATGGAATAATGTGCGGTTATTGGGTGATAAATTGCAGCTGTCTATGAGCGGTAAAGAACTGGTAAAGTTGCACCCGGCTGATATTGCTAATATAATTGAAAAATTAAACTTGAATCAAGGCAGTGAATTGCTGGAAGCGTTGGATAAAAAAACCGCTGCGCGTGTGTTAGAAGAATTGGAGCCTGAGTTACAAAAGATCTTGGTGCAAAATTTGGGTCCGGAAAGAGCCGCGAGCGTGATGCAAAAAATGTCTATTGATGAATTAGCAGACCTTATTCAGATGCTGCCGGAGTATAAATCAAAAGAAATTATGCAAAATTTACCTTCTGATAGTACTCAGAAGGTGCGAAAGATTTTGGAATATGATGAAGATACTGCGGGTGGTTTGATGACAACGGAGTATGTCTCTGCATTTTCAAATACAACCGTTTCGCAAGTTGTTGATATGATTAAAAAGACCTATCATATGCATCGCGGAGTATACTTTGTCTACATTACCGATGAAAGCGGAGTGTTTAAAGGTGTAGTGTCTGTACGCAAATTGTTGGTTTCGGAAAAAAATCAAACTATGCGTGAATTGTTAGACATTGATGATAAAGAGAAAGCAACAGCTACTCCGGAGCAAACTGTATTGGAAATTGCGGCACTCATGACCAAGTACAACCTGACTTCTTTGGCAGTATTAGATGGAGGAAAAAAATTATTGGGAGTTATTACGGTTGATGATGTGATGAGGCATTTTGTGCCTCATGCGTAGGGTATAATTTCAGGAAAGTATTAATTTTATTAATGGCCAGACTCCTTGCAGTCGCCTCTGTGGAGGTGCGATGGTCAGTAATAAAATTAATACTTTCCTGAAAGTGATATAAGTTTTTTGTATGTTTACTAAGTCAAAACATTTTTGGCCAAAGCTGGTCTTCTTTTTTAGCGTTATTGGTCCCGGTATTATTGCGGCAAATGCGGATAATGATGCCGGTGGTATCAGTACGTATTCCGTAGTGGGTGCCATGTTTGGCACTCAGATGCTGTGGGTTTTGTTTTTGATAACTTTTTCTTTGGCTATTACCCAAGAAATGGGCGTGCGGATTGGTTTGGTGACGCGGCAAGGCTTGGGTGGTGTGATCAGAGAGAATTTTGGTTTGAAATGGACGGCATTTGCCATGTTGGCAATGTTGGTTGCAAACCTTGGAACTATTACAGCGGAATTTGCCGGTATCGCATCGTCGTTTGAAATTTTTAATCTCAGTAAATATATTGCTGTTCCAATTTCGGCGTTGGTAGTATGGCTCGTGCTTTATAAAGGATCTTTTAAAACAGCGCAAAAAGTATTTCTTATTTTTTCTGCTTTTTATATTGTGTATATTGTTAATGGTTTTATTGTACATCCTGATTTTGGGGCGGCCTTTAAAAGTTTAATGCATCCGACAATGGAGTTTAGTAGTCCATTTTTGTTAGCGATGATCGCTCTGATTGGTACTACCATAACACCATGGGGGCAATTTTTTATTCAGTCATTTGTAGTGGATAAAGGTTTGGATCTAAAACATTATAAAGTGGAAAAAGCCGAAGTATTTGCCGGGGCGTTTATTACCAATATTGTTAGTTTCTTTATTATTATTAGCACTGCCACCGTTTTTTTTAAACACGGTCTTACGATTGCAGACGCGAAAGATGCGGCAATGGGGCTAGTGCCTCTGGCGGGTCATTTTGCTGAAGGACTGTTTGCTTTTGGGTTGTTTAGCGCTTCAATGTTAGGCGCGTTTATTTTGCCGGTAGCTACGGCGTATGCGGTATGTGAAGCATTTGGTTGGGAGTATGGTTTTAATACAAACTGGCAGACTGGAAAAATTTTTTATAGTATAATTTTATTTTCTATTTTGTTGCCAGTTATTTTGGTATTGATACCCGGTGTCAATTTGTTAAAAATCATGATTTTTTCTCAAGATATCAACGGCATTTTACTTCCTTTCATTCTAATTTTTGTCATGCGTATTATAAATAATAAAAAAATAATGGGCGAGCATACCAATCGACCGATAGGCAATATTATTTCTTGGCTTACGATTATTGGTATTATTGCGGCAACTGTTATTTTGGTAGTTTCTTCTTTTATATAAAGTATGTTAGCTATTATTTTGGCGAGAAATGATGTGCGAGAATTTGATCAGATTATTTCTTTGTATACTCGTGAAAAAGGTAAGTTGGAATTATTGGCAAAAGGCATTAAAAAAATTGTTAGCAAAAATTCTTCGAACGGAGAAGTATTATCATGTGTAGATGTGGAAGTTGCGCAAGGTAAAGAAGTGGATTATCTAACGAAGGTGCATCCAGCTGTTTTGTTCAAGGGCATCTATGCAGATTTTGATAAAATTTTTTTGGCATCATATATCGCCAAGATGGTTAATGAACATATTTTAGTGGAGGAAAAAGATATTCGTATTTTTGAATTATTGTTTAGTTTTTTAGAATTTTTAAATAAAGAAGAAAAAATTAATTCTTTGAATTTAGCTGCCGCGTTTATTTTTAAATTTTGGTATTTTTTAGGATTGAGTCCAGAGCAAGAACCGTATCAGCAATGGTTGCGATTGACCTGGGAAGAGGTTAATTTGTTGCCTGCTGCCGCAGGGGAAGATGTTAAAAATTACTTAAACGCGTATCAATTTGCGCAGATACAAAGTGGTAAAAAACTTGCTAATTTTATAGAAAATGGTAGGATTATTTAATAGTTTTAGTCTTGCGTGAATAATCTAAATATATGCAAACGTACATCAAAAAACTCTCTTCACTTGTTGGTGAAGAAGTAGAGGTTAAGGGCTGGTTATATAATAAGCGTTCATCTGGTCCGATCGCATTTTTAGAGTTGCGCGATGGTACTGGTTGGGTACAAGCGGTAGCTGCCAAATCCGATTTGTCGGCAGAGGTATGGGAAGCGATTGAAAAAGCAACGCAAGAAACATCAGTTGTAGTGCGCGGCAAAGTTGCCAAGCATCCAAAAAAAGAAAATGTATTTGAACTGCAGGTAACTAATTTTTCTATTTTACAATTAGCAGTCGATTATCCGATTGCTCATAAAGAGCATGGACCTGATTTTTTGATGGACAATCGGCATTTATGGTTGCGCTCCAAAAAACAGTGGGCAATTTTGCGTGTACGCGACGCAATCATTACTGCTATCAATGAGTACTTGCATCAAGAGAATTTTATTAAAACTGATTCTCCAATTTTTACGCCAAATGCATGTGAAGGCACGACCACGCTTTTTCCGGTGCCATATTTTGATTTGGGTACCGCGTATCTGTCTCAATCTGGTCAATTATATATTGAAGCAGCTATTGCGTCTGTGGGTAGATGTTATGATTTTGGTCCGGTATTTAGAGCAGAGAAAAGCAAGACCAAGCGACACCTTACTGAATTTTGGATGATGGATGCCGAAGCTGCTTTTGTTGAACATGAAGAAAATTTAAAAATTCAAGAAGGTTTGGTGCGGTATATTATTCGTTATTGCTTGGCGTATTGCCAAGAGGAATTGGCTATTTTGGAGCGTAATCTTGAACCGTTACAAAAAGCTGATCAACCATTTACTCGTTTGAGCTACGATCAAGCGATTGAAAAATTACACGAGCTTGGTTCGGATATTAAATATGGTGAAGATTTAGGTAATGATGATGAAGGGTTGTTGACCAAAGACAGCGAAGTACCGGTCTTTATTGCTAAATGGCCAAAAAGCATCAAGCCATTTTACATGAAACGAGATCCTGAAAATGAAGATCTTGTATTAAATGATGATCTTATTGCAACTGAAGGTGCCGGGGAGCTTATCGGCGGCAGTCAGCGTGAAGATAATTTTGATTTATTGTTGGAGCGCATAAAGCATGAAGGTTTGTCTGAGGCAGATTATGATTGGTATTTGGATTTGAGAAAATACGGCAGTGTGCCTCATTCGGGTTTTGGGATTGGCTTGGAACGCACTGTACGTTGGATAACCGGCGTAGAGCATATTCGGGAAGCAATCCCATTTCCAAGAACTATTGGGAGATTGCGACCGTAAAAGATTGAAAAAATAATAGAAAAACCCCCGTGATTTGAAATGAATGAGCGGGGTTTTTGTTTATAATTAGATAAAATTTTGATAAAGAAATATTGACATACTGATAAAATTATGCTACTAGTACCTCCGTGACTCTTTCTCGTTTTGCGTTGCAAGATGAGGGAAAAGAGTCTTAAATGGACAAAGGTTGGGAGGTAGCGCTAAAAGCGCTAAGGTATCTCCCAGAAAGGCAAGTCATGAGCAATCCTGATGACAATAGTGCCCCGGGAGAAAGGGGTCAAGCGTTTGACGAAGAGGGCGGCGAGACTGTCCGTACGAGTCATCCGCCATCTGGTTTCTTTACGCTCAAGATTGTCGCTGATGCACAGGCGGCAACTGACACTCGGGCTGTTCCCGACGAAGTGTTGTTGGGAGAGAAGACTGTTCAAGAGGGTGGTCCGGGTCGGCTTCCTCCTCCGCCTATGTTGGTAACACCGCGTCCGTTTGATGTGCCTTTGGAGGCGGGAGTACTGGGTGCGATCGAAGAAGATGCTCGGGTTGAACGTTTCCTTGATGATACGAGTACAACACCGCGACCCAGAGATCCACGAATGCCTCAAGTGCCGCAAGATGTCACTGTTCCTATGGTTTCGCCAATGGCACATGTGCCTACCCTGGTGATTCGTACGGAAACTGCCAAAAGCCAGGTGGTAGCCATCGTAGGTGGTGGCGGGTATTGGACCAAGCTGGCAATCAGCTTGCAGAACAATCTGGACAGGCATGTGCCTGGAGCGGTAACGGTCACTCCGGCTTCGGAGCAATGCCGTGACGAGAGAGATTCGATTACCGTTTTTGTGCACGATCTTGGTTTGTGTCAAGGCTTGAGGAATGACCGGTACGTTTTTCCGGTCGATATCCGAAGAGACGCGCTATTTGTGATCGGGGAGTTGTGTCGGAAGTTGGAAGAAATTTCGATGGGATCGTCTCGCTTCTTGCAGTTGCGTGTAACGCGGATGCATTCGGGAGATTTGCAATTTCGGTGGGGTACAACTGAGACAATGGGGGTAGTGGTGGCGGCAATGGTTACTGAAAATAATCCCGGTTTCTGGGGTTGGTTGAAGAGGTTCTTTCGTAATCGTCGTTAGTTCGTTTGAATTAGTAGCTTACTGATGGAGGTTAGTAGGTAGGGTGACCTGGTATATGTGACAGGTCGAACCGCGCAAAGTAGCGCGGTTGTTTTTTTATAGAAAAATGTACGTTTTAATATTGACAAGATGTGATTTTTTTGCTAACAATTACATTGGATAACTCCTCAATTTTGAGGAGCTCTTTGACAATCCGTGGGCGACTCTGTTCGCCCGGCGACGAAAAAGGAGTAGGCCCATGGGAATGTTTCCGGATCCGTTTGATATGGTTTCTTCCCCTGATGCTGCTGCTGACTCGGTTGCGGGTTACGCAGGGCCAGTCCCCGGCAAAGGTAGTGGTGCTCCTGGGAAAAGCACGCTGACTGGCAAGCTTCCGCCTCGTGGCGGAAAGAACAGTAAGGATCTTGGCAAGCTGAAGTCCGATAGTCAGGACTTTATCGTGAACGGACCGGCTTGTTCGCAGGACCCGGATCTGTCAGGTTGTTTGTGGGACGATAGCGCCGAGTCGGATGCGATGCGCGGTCGTGTGCGCGAGCTGATCACTTTGAACATGCCATATCTGTTGGATGATATGCATGCCGGTATTGAGCGACCTTTGCTTGATACCAAATTGGCCGCTCCGCCAAAGAGCGTAGTTATTGCCCTTATTGGCGGACTGATTGATCTTGTGGGTGCAACATTCATTGCCAAACTGAGTTCCACCCTCAAGACACTAGGCACTGCTGCTGAGGTTGCACGGGGTATCAGTGAAGTGACTGGTCAGACAACCCCGATGCTGGTGAACATGGTCGGGAAATTGCCTGTGAAACAGCTTGAGACCGTTGCAAAAACGGTGGTGACAACAGTGAAGAAGAAGATCGAAGAGAAGGTGAAGGGGTTGGCAGACACTGGTTTTCAGGCAGGCAAAGCTGCCGGCATTGATTTTCTGAAGGGGCTCCAGAACGGGTTTGGTCAGATCGTTCGAGAATTCATCACGATTTTCACCAAAGGCACTGATGCTGAACAGGTGGCGTTGTTGGCAATGTTGGAAAACCGTCCTTCCCTCGAAGAGTTCGAGGAGAAGTTTCGTGATTTGTTGGCGCGATATTCTGCCGAAGGCATTGCCCATATTGGAAAGCGGGATGGTCTCAGCGAGGCGATGTATAAGGTGGTGTGCGTGTCAGCATACGGCAAGAAGATCTACTTGAATGTGATTACTGCAAGTGGTCCTCGTGTGGGCGCTCGCCCACGTATGGTGGGTGCGGGAGGGCAGAATAGGGACATTGAGGATCCTGATAGACCGGCTTCGTTGGTTGCCATCATCAGCCCCGACTTGATTGACACTGCTATTGCCAATAGTGGTGGGCATGTTGAGGAGGTGCCGATGACATGGGAAGGGTACCGTGATGGAGAGTCTCCGGTGCATACACTCGACATGCTCGATGGTGCCAAGTGGCCACCCAGCATTCAGGGTAGGTTTAGGTCTTGGCTTCTTGGTGCATACCAGGAATCACATGGCGGAAACGCGCCACCCGATGATGCGTTCTCGTGGTCGGATCCAAACGGTATTGATGCGCATTCGGCTGTGCCCGCATCTGCACCAGTATCGCCAGGTCAGCCTGTGGGCGATGATGCGGGGAAAGCGATGGATTCCGTTAGTTCGGCATTTGACTTTGCTAGCCTCTGATTTGTTAGTTTTCTAAAGTGAAGTTCTCAACTCTAGCGAGGTTTGTTGATGACGAAAAATCGAGTAGTTCATTTCTTGATGGTTGGTGTCATTGCGGTGTTGGTGTGGTTCATCTGCAGTCCGCAGAAGAACCGGCAGCATTCTCCTACCGCTTCGGTTAGTCCTGAATTGCAGCGACTTGTGAGGTCGTCTTGCCAGTCCTTGGACATGAATTTGGAGCACTTGGCCCAATCCGTGGCTGTGGATGATGCGCAGAATAAGCTGGTGGCACAAGCACCGCTTATCATGCTGTGTACCAAGGGCACGGTGAAGTTTGGTCTGGAGGATGTGAGTGCATATTCCTCTGCGGAGGAATTGCAGCAGCGCATTCGAGATGTTCGAGCGCGCATTGTGCGGTGGTAGGTAAAAGACAGGAAAGGGGGAGGTCTACAGTCTGAAAAAGACAGTAGACCAGAGTCCGAGCGTGAAAAACGCTCGGTTTTGATTTTTATAGAGAATGATTGACAAAAATAAAACAGTAGATTATAATTTTACATACAAATAGATAAGCCGAAGTGGCGGAATTGGTAGACGCACACGACTCAAAATCGTGCGGAGAAATCCATGAGAGTTCGATTCTCTCCTTCGGCACAAATAAAATAAACCCCGTAATTGGGGTTTATTATTTTTATTTAAAAAAAATTGTGGTATACTAAAGTAGTATTTAGATGTTAAAAATACGTTTGCTATGGCTCAAGTAATTGCAGTTGTAAATCAAAAAGGTGGTGTGGGGAAAACAACCACCGCTGTTAATTTGGCCGCATCTTTGGCAGAAAACGGTAAATTTGTGTTATTGGTAGATTTAGATCCTCAAGGAAATGCTACATCTGGTTTGGGAATAAAATATCAAGAATTAGAGCAAGGGCTTTATCACAGTTTATCTGGTCAGTCACGGCTTCATGATGTGGTTCATAATACGGCACATGCTGGTTTGCGTGTTGCTCCCGCAACCCCCGATCTTGCCGGTGCAAATGTGGAGTTGGTCAATGTAGAGGGTCGTGAAAAGAAACTTAATGAAATTCTATCGGAAGTTTCACATGCGTATGACTATATTATTATTGATTGTCCACCATCGTTGGGTGTATTGACTCTCAACGGTTTGATTGCTGCTGATTATATTTTAATTCCAGTTCAAGCGGAGTACTATGCTCTTGAGGGACTGGGTCAATTATTAAGAACAATTGAGCTGATTCGTAGTAATTTAAAACCGGAGTTAAAAATTTTGGGTGCAGTACTTACGATGTATGACGCACGTAATAGTTTGTCCGAAGAAGTTATGAATGAGTTGTATAAATTTTTTCCTGATAATATTTTTCGTTCAGTTATTCCACGTACGGTTCGCTTGGCTGAAGCGCCAAGTTTTGGACAAAGTATTTTTCATTACGATCCAAGTGGAAAAGGATCTAAAGCGTACGAGCGCTTGGGTCGAGAATTTTTAGAACGATTTGAAAAAGATGAACAGCTTTAGCAATTAGTATTTTATAATAATATGGCTTTAGGTAAAGGATTAGGCGCGTTAATTTCTAATAATCCAAAACAAAAAGATTCTGGTTTTGATACAGGCAATCAAGATCGTGTTTGGTATATTCCTGTTACCTCTATCAAGCCAAGTCAGCATCAGCCCCGACAAAATTTTAATCCTGTTGATTTGGAGGAGCTTTCATCTTCAATAAAAGAGCACGGTGTATTGCAGCCGCTTTTGGTTATTGAGCGACCGGATGGTGGGTACGAATTGGTGGCAGGTGAGCGTCGTTGGCGTGCTTCGCAAATGGCAGGATTGGCAACAGTCCCGGCACTTATAAAAAAATTTGAGAATCAACAGCGCATGGAGGTAGCGTTAATAGAAAATATTCAACGTGAAAATTTAAGTCCTATAGAAGAAGCATTTGCATATCAGAGATTAATGGAAGAGTTTAATTTAACACAGCAAGAAGTCTCAGAAAAAGTAGGAAAGAGCCGTTCGGCAGTGGCGAATTTTATTCGTTTGCTTAGTTTACCGGAAGAAGTTAAGGCAGCGCTAGCGGAAAAAAGAATCAGTATGGGTCAGGCCCGTGCATTGCTAAGTTTGGATACGCCTGCTAAGCAAATTGATATGTTATCTTCCATGCTCGGTCAGCGTATTACTGTACGAGAGTTGGAGCGAGAAGTTGGAAAACAGACAGTTAATAAAAATCACAAAGATCCAAATCTTTCATATATTGAAGATCAGTTGCGCACGGCTCTTGGGACAAAAGTTTCTGTCCATAAAAAAGGAGGTAAGGGTACGATAGTGATCGATTTTTATTCAGAAGAAGAATTGGGACGGATGATAAAACATATTACACAAAAATAAAAAATAAAGACCTTGTAACAAGGTCTTTATTTTTTTGGCATAATCATTTTGAGCCAGCTACCTTTTTCTGTTTTTAGCTTATCTTTGATACGGGATTTTGCTTGGTGGGTTTTGACGTATTTAAGCCAGTCTTGACTTGGACCTTTGCGATTTTTATCGGTAAATATTTCTACCACATCGCCACTTTTGAGCGGGGTAGTGAGGCTGACTAGCTGGTCGTTTACTTTTGCGCCGTTACATTGATTGCCAATGTCAGTATGCACATGATAAGCAAAATCAATTGGAGTGGCGTCTTCCGGAAGGTCAAACACGTCGCCTTGTGGTGTGAAGACAAAAATTCTATTTTTAAAAAAATCTACTTTTAATTCGTCTAGACCCGATAATTTTTCTAGAATGGTTTTTTGAATATCAGCCAGTTCTTTTGCCCAAGCAATATCTTTTGCCGGTAATCGAGAGCCTTGTTCATCATAATGCCAGTGTGCGGCAATACCGTATTCAGCTTCATTGTGCATGGTAATGTCTCGTATTTGAAATTCAACAATTTGACCATCGGCACAGAATACAGTGGTGTGTAGGGATTTGTATCCGTTTGGTTTTGGTTGAGAAATATAATCTTTAATTCTACCTTTGAGTGGGCGCCATAATTTGTGAATAACACCAAGTGCCGCATAGCAATCTGATACGTTATTTACAATAATACGCAGGGCTACAATATCATAGATTTGATCCGTGTGATCCCAACCACCCTTATCTGCAATTTTGCGATATAAACTATAAAGTGTTTTTTCGCGTCCGTGAATATTGAGAACCGGAATGCCGGAGCGTTCTAGCTCTACTTTGGTTGTATCCATGACGTGCTGCAAGTAAGCGCCGCGCTCAGACATCAGTGTTTCTCGTAATGCTTTTGTTTTTTCGTATTCTTTTGGTAGTACATGTGGAAATGATAAATCTTCTAGTAAACTTTTGAATTCTCCAATACCGAGACGATTGGCAATAGGAGCATAAATTTCCAAACTCTCAAGTGCGATACGAAATTTTTTCTTGGCGGGTAAAGCATCAATAGTTGAAAGATTGTGTACTCGATCGGCAAATTTAATAATCATGACGCGAATGTCTTCTGCCATTGCTACGAACATTTTACGTAAATTTTCTATATAGCGTTCTACGCCACGATATTTAATTTTACCAAGTTTGGTAATACCTCTGATCATGTTGGCAATATCTGGTCCAAAATTTTTTTCAATATCTTCCAAAGTAACCGAAGTATCTTCAGGTACATCATGGAGCAGGGCAGCGACAATAATATTCGGGTCAATACGCATATGAGCCAAAATCATAGCGGTAGCTACGGGATGAATGATGTATGGTTCTCCCGACTTTCTAAACTGACCAGCATGTGCTTTGTCCGCAAAATCATATGCCAAACGCACCATATCAATATCTTCTTGATGGTAATAGTTTTTGATTTGCGCCAGTAGGCTATCAATATTTGGATTTTGTGGGATTATATCTCTATAAGGCATACTAATTTGATTTTATCTTATTTTGGTTTTTTTAACAACTAAGTTAGGAGATTGACGAAACATGTATTTTGTGTTATGATTTTTTGTTCAGTATTCGATCGTTATTTATCAATCACCAGCTTTCTTTTTGGTTTACTGTACAACATAATAGAAGTAATTCAAAAAGAAGGCTGGTAGAAAACCGGCGTTTCCTCTTTGCTTTTTTGGCGAGGAGTGAGCTTTCTCGAAAGAGGAGGCAAAGGACAGTAACAATGGCGATCGACACCCTGCTTTCGGCTGCGCATCTCCGTCGCGAACTCGGCGAGGAGCTTTTCGCAGCTTTGGTCAGCCGGGATAACATCGAGGTTGTCCGGAAGTTTGTTGAGACGCTCACTAAGGTTGACCTCTATACCGAGATGATCGTTGGAGGTCGTAGCTACGACATTCTTGGCTTTCTCGAAGGGGACGAGAAGTTCACTTATGGCTTCGCTTTGATCGAACGAGCCAAACAGAAGAATGCCAACAGTGGCAAGGAGGAGCGAGAACACCTCTTGAAACACCAGTACGAGATTCCGTTCGCACTCCGTGGTAAGATCACCTTTGTCTTCACGGAAGAGCGGCGCTCGGACGGAACAGCTCCGTATGTATGTGTGGTTTACTGGAATACGCGTCGCTGGTGCAAGAAGTGGCGCCCGCTAAATAGTGATTACTTTGACGGCAGCTTCCGGGTCCTTCATCGCAAGCAGTCTCTGAATGGATTGTAGAAAGCTTGGAACTTTCGAGTTCTGTGTTAGCTCAGTTCGTTTGGAAAAGAACACCCACCCTGGGAAACTAGGGTGGGTGAATTATTTTCAAGTAAAAATTAATGTTACATCAGTGTCACGCTTGCGACTCTATCACCATCTTCTTTAAAACGCATGAGGCGAACACCTTGGGTGGCTCTTCCAGAAGAAGATATAGATGAGAACGGTAAGCGGATTACTTGTCCTTTCGCAGACATGAGAAGCAGGTCTTTTTCTTTTGCTTCCACTGCATCTACAACTTTGGCAAAAGTAAGGTTGCCGGTCTTGGCAGTGATTTCGGCAGTTTTAATTCCGCTTCCGCCGCGTCCTTGTACTTTATATTCATCTAGTTCGGTACGTTTACCAACACCGTTTTCACCAACGGTCAAAAATGCTAGGCTTTTATTTTTTGGGTCTACTATATCCATACCAATCACTTCGTCACCGCTTTTGAGGCGCATGCCGCGAACACCACTGGCTGTGCGTCCCATTTCTCGCACGTCTTTTTCTTTAAAGCGTATAGCCTGTCCTTGTTTGGTAGCAATCATGATTTCGTCCGTGCCAGCGCTTGGTTTGACCCATTCTAAATTATCATCCGGTTTTAATTTTATGGCAATAAGTCCGCTGCGGCGTACGTTGGCAAAATCTTCTAGAGCAGTTTTTTTGATGTTACCTTTGGTGGTAGTCATGACCAAGTATTTGATATTGCTTAAGTCGTTCATACCAAGCAGGGCGGTAACTTTTTCATTTGGAGCAAGTTGTAAGAAATTGATAAGCGCTTGGCCTTTAGCTGTGCGGCTTGCCTGAGGAATATCGTAAGCCATAAGTTGGAACACGCGACCACGGTTGGTGAAGAACAATATATTGTCGTGAGTATTGGTGCTTACTAAATTTTCTACACTTTCTTCTTCTTTGGTAGTTACGCCAATCACGCCTTTACCGCCTCGGGATTGTTGGTGGAAAGTGTCTGGAGGAAGGCGTTTTATATAGCCATCGGAAGTCACCATAATAATAGTAGCTTCGTTTGGTATTAAATCTTCAGTAGTGAATTCTTTAATGCCGTGAGCGATGATTTGAGTGCGTCGTTCTTGTCCGTATTTTGTTTTTATTTCAAGAGTTTCATCAGAAATAATTTTCATTATTTTTGCTTTTGATGCCAAGATAGATTCTAATTCTTTGATTAGTGCCTTCTTTTCTTTTAATTCATCTTCAATTTTTTGACGTTCCAAGTTTGCTAGTTGTTGTAATTTCATTTCTAAAATTGCAACAGCTTGTCTGTCGGAAAATTTAAATTTAGATATTAAATTTGCCTTAGCTTCTTCTTTGTCTTTGGAGGAGCGAATAGTTTTGATAATTAAATCAATTTTATCAAGCGCCATGCTTAAACCTTCCAGAATATGAGCTCTATCTTTTGCTTTAGCAAGATCATATTCGGTGCGGCGACGGATCACTACTTGGCGATGTTTGATAAATTCTTCCAAAACATTTTTGACATTGAGAACGCGCGGCTGGATGCCGTCAACGAGCGCCAACATGTTAAAGTGGAAGGTTGTTTGTAGCTCAGTCATTTGGAATAATTTGTTGAGCACTTTTTTTGGATAGGCATCTTTTTTTAGATCAATGACGACGCGCACACCGTCTTTATTAGTTTCGTCGCGTAAATCTTTGATGCCTTCGATTTTTTTCTCTTGAACAAGCTCAGCGATTTTTTCTAGCAATGTTGCCTTATTAATATTGTACGGTACTTCAGTAATAATAATTTTAAATTGATCTGTTTTGCCTTCTTGAATTTCTGCTTTGGCGCGCATGACAATACCGCCTTTACCGGTGGAGTAGGCAGCTAGGATATCTTTTTTATTATAAATAATACCGCCGGTAGGGAAGTCTGGTCCTTTAATGATTTCTGCTAATTCTTCTATAGAAGTTTCAGGCTCATGTACTAATTTTACAACGCCATCACACAGTTCGCTGAGGTTATGGGGAGGAATGGATGTCGCCATACCGACCGCAATACCCATAGTACCGTTTAACAGTAAGTCAGGAAGGCGGGCAGGTAATACAGTTGGCTCTTCATGAGAGCCATCGTAGTTGGGAATAAAATTGACAGTATCTTTTTCGATATCAAACAACATTTCTTCGGCGACAGCAGTTAGTTTGGCTTCGGTATAACGCATTGCAGCGGCATTATCGCCATCCATAGAACCAAAGTTTCCTTGACCATGCACGAGTGGATAGCGCATAGAAAAATCTTGTGCCATGCGTACCATTGCATCGTAGATTGAAGCGTCACCGTGTGGATGGTATTTTGCCATCACTTCACCGACTACGTGTGCAGATTTACGAAATTTGGCGGTATGGCGTAAGCCGATGTTCCACATAGCGTATAGCACACGGCGGTGTACCGGTTTTAGCCCATCACGAACATCAGGCAGTGCGCGAGAAACGATAACGCTCATCGCATATTCCAGATATGAAGTTTGCATTTCACCCACCAGAGATGTAGGGGTAATAAGTCCGATTTCTTGACCAGGAATTTCTAGTTTTTCTTGCATATTATTTAAAATCAATAGCTAAGGTTTTTATGTTTAATTGTATGTGCTAGTTGTGCTTGTGGAAAATATGTTTGTTTGTGTGCTGCTAGTGCTGGTCGCTGTTTCGGTAATTTTTTGTAATATGTTTTTGAGCTGCGCTTTTATTTGTGTTTGTTGTGTAAGCGAAGTTTCGTTGTTAAATAAGCTGTCCCAATCTGTTTTGCCGGTGTCGAGTATTTTTTTTTCAGGTGCTCTGTTCCAGTTAATGTAAGAAAAAGAAATTTTGGTTGCCCACAACCACATAATGCCAATAATGATAGTAAATGTGCTGACTAGTATCCAAAGCCATCGTCGAGCAATCGGATTGTAACCAGTATACACGGGCACAGCCGGCTGACTTTTTTCTTCCGGAGGTAGTTGTTTTTTTCTCCTTGGCATAGATTATTCTTTTTCCAAGATAATCAATTTTGTTTCTTCCTGTGGTAAATCTTTTTTCTTAATAATTACTTTTTTCTCTGTTGCTTCTGCTTTTAGACCAAGTTCTTTTATAAAGGCTGTAACGGGAGCTGCTTCCGGATCAGTATCACAGTTATGAGCGATAGGGAAGATGAGTCGTGGCTCTAAACTGTTTGCGAGCTCAGCGGCAGATTTTGCGTCAAGGTATTGTTCACCGCCACCGACAGGGATAAATAGAATATCAGGGCTCATGATTTTTTCCATTTGCTCGTTAGTAAGTCCTTTTTTTAGTTTTCCCAAATGAACGATATTTAAACCCTCGGTATTTAGTTTATAAATCACACCATCTTCGTTTCCTGTTACGGCATAGATCATTAAATTTTTTACTTCCATTTCTCCCAAAGAATTAACAATAAATGCTTCAGAGGAGATGGTTGCTGTTTCGTCCATACCATGAGAGAAAAGCGCGATATCCGGACTAAAGCTGCGAGGGAAGTCACCTTTTTTTGGCTTATAAGCATCAAGTAATATAACAATATCTTTATCTTGATTTTTGGTTTGTAGTTTGACGCAGGTCTGTCCAAGCCAACTTATGTGCATAGAGTTCAAGTAAAAATTAACAGATATATTTTATCATAGGATATTTAGCTATACAAGGGTATTCCTAGGGGGAAGGTTTGGTGATTGGTTGTGTGTCCCTGTGGGATTACAGGTACATTCGTGTCGGCTGCCCGACAATGACGGGGTCGTTGTGGTGGAATTTTGTAAGCTAGACCTGGGAACCAGGTCCTGTTGCTGAATATATTGTTTTTTTTAACACGTATGATATACTATTTTAGCCCATGAATTAGTATTGACAAAATGTCAAATTTATGGTATATTTTCTAGTTATTATTTTATACTTTTTAAGTTGCATGCTATGCAAAAAATAAGAGAAAAAGGAAGAAAATTTTTAAGCGGTCTTTTGTTGTTCGCATTAATTTTTGGTTTGGTGGGTTCTGCCTTACCAAAACCTGTTAAGGCGGCTGGGGAGGATTTTAAGGTTTATTTTGAATCTGAGTGGAGCGAAGCTGTAGAGGGTCAAGATAATCAAGTCCAGATTTCTGTTAATATTCAAAATCCAGCGGCAACAAGATCAGAGATTAGAGTTGACTATCAAATTACTTTTACTTCTGCTTCTGTCGATGATTTTGAATTTAATGGCAGATCGGATGTATCTGGTTCTGTTATTATTCCAGCCGCTGATTCATTTGTCCTAGTGCCATTACATAATATTGATGATACTTAAGTGAAAGTAATGAGCGGTTCACCATTACCATTGTTGGCGCTTCGTCAATGAGCTCTACGGTTGGTTTTGGAGGAGTTTTTCCTGTAAATCATCTCCATATTATTGATGATAATGACAGTCCTTCTTTAGATATTGCAAGCTTACCACTAGGTAATGCCGGCGGTGCTGAAGGTAGTGGTCCGGGTTCATTTAAGGTATTGTTGTCCGCTCCTTCTCCGGTTGATGTGAGATTTGATTGGAGTGCTGTTGGCGGTACGGCTATTTTTCCATCTGATTATTCTATCCCAGGAGGACAAGCAACTATTTTAGCAGGGCAAACATCAACTACTCTTAGTATTGGGGT
>Ga0154020_10000735_pt1 | contig 40412 bp, 29 predicted proteins | sample Klosneuvirus_201_FD_109709 | JGI IMG/M metagenome (GOLD analysis project Ga0154020, IMG submission 109709) | Active sludge microbial communities from wastewater, Klosterneuburg, Austria - Klosneuvirus_20160825_MG | ecosystem: Engineered > WWTP > Aerobic digester > Activated sludge | place... | reverse complement strand
AGCTCAGTATTACTATATGTTTGTGCCTCTATATACGTAATCTATGCCTCCTTTATTAATATCCAGCCTCAAGTCTGGAATGTACTTTTCTGGATTGTATTTCTTTTCATTTCAGTCAATGCGCTGATCCGTACTTTCAATCAAGAACAAGGAAGCAGGACACTATATTATTATCAGTTAGCAGCCCCGGTGCATGTATTGATTGCAAAGTTGGTGTACAATACAATAATGCTTTTCGTACTGGGACTGCTGTCCTATTTCTTTTTCGCTATTGTAGCCGGAAATCCGGTGCGTAACTTTGGGTTATTTATCCTATGTATCGCGATGGGGAGCATTGGGTTCGCCTCCGTATTTACCTTTGTGGCTGCCATTGGAGCCAAGACCGGCAATGGTCAAGTTCTCACAGCCATACTGGGATTTCCTTGTGTACTACCGATTTTATTGGTTAATCTAAAATTATCCGCTAATGCTCTGGCTCTGATCCAGGATACAGCTTATACAACTGATATAGTCATTTTGGTTTCAATAGAGGTGATTTTAGTGGCTGTTTCAATTATATTATTTCCATATTTGTGGCGGGAATAAAATGTACTCATGATAAATCAAAGTTGGTTCAAAGTAATTACCATTGTCCTGATAGTGTATGTTTTCACTGCCGGCATGCTGAGGCCCTTAAATCCCGGAATTTTAGAAATAGATCAACAGAGTGCTGTAGCCGGAAGTGTATGGACAGCCAATGTGCAAACTTATAATACTCACCTATCTACTGCTGAGAGCAAGGCCTGGCTCAAACTGGAAGACAATAGTTTCATCCCCGCAAAAAGTTTTATCGCGAAAACAGATGAAAAGGCAACTTTGACATTTAATATCCCTTCTACCTTAACAGGTAGTAAAAAAGTAGAGGGCGCTACACTGATCATTTCAAATGACCAAGACGGAAGTTTTATCCGACCTTCTTCCGTAGTCATACGCAGTGATAGTGCACAAAGCACGAATACCCAAAATTGGAGTACCTCAGAAATATCAGGGTTAAAACAGGCTCATGTTAAAGGATTTCCCTTCAGATTAATATTAGAAGAGACCATTCGCAATATATTCTATCACGTCCCTTTGTGGTTTGGAATGGTGATGCTCTATCTTTTCGCAGTATTTTTCGCAATTAGGTTTCTTTTTAAACAAAAAGAAGAAGACATCTTAAAATCATACTCACTTAATAGTGTTGGTTTCCTCTTCGGTATATTAGGCTTGCTTACCGGTTCTGTTTGGGCAAAAAATACCTGGGGAACTTACTGGACAGGTGATATAAAGCTCAACATGACGGCTATAGCAATGCTGATCTATGCTGCTTACTTCATATTATGGCGCTCATTTAAGGATGATATTGTACGCAATCGTATCGGAGCAGTCTATTCTATATTTGCTATGTGTACTCTTATACCCCTTATATTTGTCATACCGAGGCTTTACGACAGCCTACATCCGGGAAACGGTGGAAATCCTGCATTGGGCGGTGAAGATCTGGACAATACGATGCGGACAGTATTCTATCCAGCTGTGATTGGCTTTACCCTTCTGGGACTCTGGCTAAGTAACCTATTATATCGCATAAAGAAAATTGACTCCCATCTCAATGGATGAAAAAATAAAATATCATTGTTTTAATTTTGACAAAATTATGTTTGCCCAATAAATTAATAGTTATCTTTGATTTGAAAATGAAGATAGTTCTCGTAAAGTTTAAAAATAGTCTTTTGACAGCCCTTTTTTTGTCACTAGGTCTAAGCCTTGAAGCACAGACCGGAACAACCTCTTTGTATCAGAGTGGCAAGATATATGTTGTAGTCATTGTAATAGCCATTGTATTGGCAGGGTTCTTTCTATACCTCTTCAGAATAGATAAAAAAATCAAAAAAATAGAAGATAAAATCAATTATCATGAGTAATCCAAGACCAAGTTTTTTCGAAAGTGTAAGTAGGAATTTTGATAAAGCAGCTCTTCATACCGGACTGCCAAAGGGCTTACTGGATCAGATAAAAGCTTGTAACGCAGTTTATCAGGTAAACTTCCCCGTAAAAGTTGGGAATGAATATCAGGTAATCGAGGCATATAGAGTTCAACATAGCCATCATAGACTCCCTACTAAAGGAGGAATCCGCTATAGCAGTCACGTCAACCAGGACGAGGTCATGGCGCTAGCTGCTCTGATGACATATAAATGCGCTATTGTGGACGTACCTTTTGGAGGTGCTAAAGGTGGTGTTAAAATCAATCCAAAGGACTATACAGTCAAGCAATTGGAAAAAATCACTCGTAGATATACGACAGAATTAATCCGAAAGAACTTTATAGGCCCTGGCATTGATGTACCGGCTCCGGATTACGGAACAGGGGCCAGAGAAATGGCTTGGATAGCCGATACTTATATGACTATGCGACATGGAGATATAGATGGCGCAGCTTGTGTCACGGGTAAGCCTGTAACGCAGAATGGAGTTAAAGGGCGTGAAGAAGCTACGGGCAGAGGTGTTTATTATGGTATCCGGGAATTCTTCAATAATAAAGAGGATTGTAAAAAACTTGGACTTACCACCGGTGTAGCCGGTAAGACAATGGTTTTGCAAGGCCTGGGCAACGTCGGTAGTTTTACAGGGAAAATTTCACAAGCAGAGGGTGATATCAATATCATTGCGGTTTCAGAATATGAAGGTGCAATATATAGCGAGAAAGGAATCAACATACAGGAGTTGATTAAATTTAGAAAAGAAACCGGAAGTATCCTCGGATTTAAGGATACTAAAACGCTTGAAAATAGATCTGTTGCACTAGAGTTGCCTTGTGATATTCTGGTACCTGCTGCACTAGAAAATCAAATTACTGCTGATAATGCTCCTCGTATTCAAGCAAAAATAATCGCAGAGGCAGCTAATGGCCCTGTAGCAGGAGATGCGGAAGAAATCTTATTGAACAAGGGAATTATCATCATTCCCGATATGTTTTTGAACGCCGGGGGAGTTACAGTTTCTTACTTTGAATGGTTGAAAAATCTTTCACATATGCGTTTCGGGCGTATGGAAAAACGCTTTGACGAGAATTTGTATGAGAATTTTGCATCTGTTGTTGAAAGTATGACTGGTAAGAAAATTAATCTTTTACAGAGAAATATATTGACCAAAGGTGCCGATGAAATTGACTTGGTAAGGTCGGGCCTCGAAGAAACAATGGTAAACTCATATCAGGATATCAGAGAATTATGGAAAAGAAAACGCGCTGTCAAAGACATGAGAACTGCAGCTTTTATTCTAGCCTTAAACAAAATTAGTAGTGATTATCTTGCATTGGGGATTTTTCCTTAATACATATTTTATTTTTATTATCTTTATACATTATTAATTTGGTTTTATGCATAATCATTCGGAAAACAAGCTTGACAAGATCGATCTGAAAATACTAAGAATATTACAAGCTAACAGTAAGATCACTAATCTAGATTTATCAAAGAAAATAGGTTTATCTCCTGCTCCTACTCTGGAAAGAGTAAAGAAACTGGAATCAACTGGAGTCATCTCAAATTATCATGCTGCAGTGGATTCTATGGCGTTGGGACTTAATGTGAAGACATTTGTGCTCGTCTCTCTAGCGTGGAAAATGAAGAATGCACTTGATAAATTTTTAGAAAAAATTAAAAATATCCCTGAGATCACTGAATGTTATATCATCACAGGTGAGGCAGATTTTCTGATGAAGATCGTGTGTAAAGATATTCCGGATTATGAGCACATACTCTTCAAAACTCTAAGTCAGATCGAAGAAATAGAAAGACTCAAGACCCTTATGACACTTTCAACAGTCAAGGATTCCAAAATTCTTCCTTTTGAATATGAATAAGTAAAGACTGAATTGTCTAGATCTTCTTCACTTTCACTACTTCAGGAAATTCACGATACTGAATCACCCTCTCAGCTCAGGGGATATCTCCTGGGATCTATTCATCTTTTTCATTCTTCATTTTTACCTCTAATAGATATTTGCAGCCAACTTATTCCAAGCTGTGTCAGCTATTGTGGCGAGATGGATCTTTCACTCATGGATCAGGAGATGCCATTATCTACCATATTTATGGAACCCCTGGCAGGCCGGATAAAATGTTCTGCTTCTCAAACTAGGTTTTTATTAAAGAAGTTCAATATTAGTCTAGAACAATTGAATCATTATCCTCCTCCTGTGGCACTTAGTAAGGTATTTTCCAGTATAATGGAGGGTACAATAGAACCGGGTTCAGTTGATGCTGCCCTTACAGATATAGCAATGTCACATGGGTTGAAAATGATGGGTCTGGAAGCCTATGAAGTTCAGCAAAACTTAATGGCAGAACTCTCTGATTCGACGTTTTTGGAGCAATTAGAAAATATACTTCATAAGCCATTGAACTTCAGACGAAAGACATCAAAGTTGATAAAGAATTACGCAGCTAATGACCTTACAAAAATATACGCTCACGTAAAAAGGTCAAGTGGTCTGGATAAGCACAAGTTGGTATACCGACGCAATAAAGAGATGGCACTAAAGATGCATGATATTATAATGCATTCCACCGGCAATGTGTTTTTTTCCGTAGGAGCCGGACACTTGCCTGGAAACTATGGTATGATGCGATACTTAAAACAACACGGTTATAAACTGAAGCCGATTAACTTCGTTACTGACGGGAGCGCATCCTAATACAAGGACAGATCATTTCCTCAAGTGAAATTCCCCCGTGTTGAAATGTATCCCGATAATATGTATTGTAATAATTGTAATTATTCGGGTACAGAAAATACTTATCTTCTTTGGCAAAGATGAATGCCGAGCTCACATTTGGACGAGGAAGCATATATTTCACCGGATCTTTCATCTCCAACACATCTGATGGATCGTATTGAAGATTCTTTCCTACCTTATATCTGAGATTTGTAGTAGTCTCTCTGTCACCCACTACCCTACTAGGCGTCTTGACTTTTATAGTACCATGATCAGTGAGAATAAAAAGTTGTACGGGCCGCTCTGCCAGTTTCTGTAATGCTGTCCATAAGGGTGAATGCAGGAACCAAGAACGCGTCAATGACCGATATGCTTTTTCGTCCGCCGCCAGTTCTTTCAATACTTCCATCTCTGTCCGAGCATGGGACAGCATATCGATAAAGTTATATACGATGACACTTATGTTGTTATTACACAAGTTCATCACATTGTCTGCAAGATTTTTCCCGTGCTGACTATTCGTAACTTTAATATATTCAGATTTGATGGGTTTTCTGAAAACCCGGTTGATTTGATCTTCCAGAAAATCTGCTTCGTGCTGATTTTTGCCGCCTTCATCAAAGTCATTTTTCCACATATCTGGATATTTCTGAGAGATCTCATAAGGAGTCATACCTGCGAAGATTGCATTGCGACTATATTGCGTCGAGGTAGGTAAGATACTGCAGAAGGCCTCTTCTGATTCCAACTTAAATTGCTCAGCTATAATTGGCTCAATTGTCTTCCACTGGTCAAAGCGCAGATTATCCAATAATAAAATGATATTTGGATTGTTGTCATCCAGAAAAGGGAAAACCTTTTCTCTGAGGACATTGTATGACATGACAGGCGTCTTACCTTTTACAAACTCAACCCAGTCGATATAGTTTCGATCAACAAATTTTGAAAATGCAGCATTCGCTTCGCTTTTCTGGGAAGCAATAATTTCACTCATCGCAGTTGCATTCGATTCATCCAGCTTCAGTTCCCATTTGATAATTTCCTTATAGGTATCCACCCATTCGTCAAAATTCAGGCCACTATTGATAGCCATAAATATATTTCGAAACTGTTGCTGATAGTCTGAACTACTCTTCTCGCGAATGAGTCTCTTTTCGTCTGTGATCTTTTTTAGAGAGAGCAGGATTTGATTTGGATTGACCGGCTTTATAAGGTAATCTGCAATCTGAGAGCCAATCGCTTGCTCCATAATATGCTCCTCCTCATTCTTAGTAATCATAACTACCGGAATAGTGGAATTGATTGCTTTCATCTTTTCAAGTGTCTCCATACCAGACATTCCCGGCATACTTTCATCCAGAAACACTGCGTCAATATCCTTCACATTTACAAATTCTTCGAGTGCATCATAACCATTGGTGACAGAAATAATCTCATATCCTCGTTGTTCTAAAAAAATAAGCTGGGGTTTGAGTAAATCAATTTCGTCATCAGCCCAAAGAATTTTTACTTTTTCCATTAAAATAGTATTGATATAAAATCTATGTTTAAACGCTACAAAGTATATATATTGTTCTGTATGCGTACAATTACTGTCTATTTTTGAATTGGAAAGTACTTTGGACCCCAAATTCATCATTATCAGCTCGATTGACCATAAAACTTATGCATTCTAATCCGGTAGAATAGAATATATGTGTCAGTGGTCGATTGAAAAAACCTCCGGAATTAGTATATACTGTTGGTACATAACCATTGCGTGAATTAGATAAGCCAGTGTTTGACCTAAAGTCCTGTAATTCCGCAGCCCATGCAACTGTATTGAATACACCTGTGACGACCTTATCGGTAGAATCCATGCTTACCAACTTTTCTAAAAAATTTAACTGCCCATCACGAGAATCTCTAGTTCCCTTGTCAATATTAGGTGAGATATAGGTACAATAAGTGTTAAGCAGCTTATCATAAATCTTACAATTCAGTCTGACTATAGGATACTGTTCATAATAGAAAGTGTCAATACTCAGCGTATTAAGCTTGCTAAAGATCAACAAGCCATACGCATCTATGCGCGGCAACTGAACTTTTAATGAGAAATGGGAAGCCATTTTCTCATTGATGACTGATTCCCAATCAGGTGTAAACTCCTCGAAAACAACAATATCCGGGTCATTTTTTAGAATATAACTAAATACTTTATCAGGATCAGAGTCTATATCTGAAATATTGCAAAGCGATACTCTGAACTTTGGTTGATTGTTCCGTAAGGGAGATTTTATCCTGGCATTGGTAGTTTCCTTCATTAGCAATGCGAGTGAAGCAGCACATAAGAAAGCTGTGACCACGAGGAAGCGATTTTCAAAAATTAAGAAGAACAATCCTATAATGATATAAGAAACCATTATTTGATTGACATAATCTACACTCCATTGAAAGGAGCTTACTTTCAATGCCACCAAATTCACTAATACACCCAGAACTAAAAGGCTGAAAGATACGATAGTAAATATTCTCTTAGTAACCGTATTTTTTATCCAGTTAGGCATGATTCCCTTTTAGGAAAATAAGAATAGGAAAAATTTAGTAGGTATCAATGCCTGCAAAGTGAAAATTACTCTCTATTTGCGCATTTTCATCAGAATCCGAACCATGAACTGCATTCTCTCCGACATTGCGCGCATATAGAGCTCGGATAGTGCCCGGAGCCGCATTGGCCGGATTAGTAGCTCCTATTAAAGCCCTGAAATCCTCAACGGCGTTTTCCTTTTCCAGGATGGCTGCTACGATAGCACCGCTGGACATAAACTCTACAAGTTCGCCATAGAAGGGACGTTGATGGTGCACTTCATAAAATTTACCAGCCCCTTGAGGAGTCATTCTGGTCATTTTTAAAGCAACAATTTTAAAGCCATTTTCGGTTATTAATTGAAGAATATTGCCTACGTGACCATCTTCAACCGCATCGGGTTTGATCATTGTGAATGTTCTGTTGTCAGCCATATTTTTAGTTAGTGTGGTTAATTGTATTTAAAAAAGAGCACAAAGATATATTTTCTTCCACAAGAATAAAAAAATAGCGACTTTTGCTGCCAATGGAGGGCATTCAGGAATTAAAAAACTTATTACACCAACCTCGTAATATTGTGATATTGTCTCATCGCAACCCCGATGGAGATGCAGTAGGCTCGTCTTTAGGATTAAAAAATCTGCTCAGTGGTGGGTTTCATACTTGTACAATAATCCTACCTTCTGAATTTCCAGATGAGGTAAGTTGGATGCGGGGCGCGAATGAGATAATAATCTATGATAAATCTACGGATATAGCAGCAGTTAAAGTGAAGGCTGCAGATGTCTTTTTCTGTTTAGATTTCAATGCTTTAGACAGAATCGACCGGCTTGGCGAGTTGGTAGAAGCTCAGCATAAACCCATTGTTACAATAGACCATCATCTATATCCACAAGATTTTTCTGAAATTCTGTTTTCGAAAACAGACGTAAGTAGCACCTGTGAGCTTGTATATTTGGTAGCCAAAGCCGCCGGCTGGGACCGCACTTTGGATAAAGACGGACTAGAAGCTCTACTTACAGGAATAATCACCGACACAGGGTCGTTTATGTATAATGTACACCCGTCAACATTTGATAATGTCAGTGAACTCACACATCGCGGTGCAGACATACATTATATTCAAGATAGACTGAATAATCACATAAAAGAAAAACAGCTGCGTCTATTGGGGCATTGCTTATCAAACAGGATGAAAATCTGGCCGGAGAAGAAGTCAGGCCTGATCTATCTGACCAAGACCGATTATCAAGATTTTAATATCATCAGGGGTGATACAGAGGGAATTGTGAATTACTTGCTAAAATTGCACGATGTGCATGTAGCTTGCTTCATTTCAGAACAGCCTAGTATAAATAAAATTTCACTTCGATCTAAAGGGAACTTTTCTGTAGAAAAAATGGCTAAGACTTATTTCAAAGGGGGTGGTCATAAAAATGCCGCCGGTGGATCAGCCTATGGAAGCCTGAGCAATATGATCACTCTATTAGAAAAAGCTATTGATGAAAATAAAAATGAAATAATAAATTCATATTAAAATTTTAATTAAACTATTCTTTATGAAGTACCAATTTATTGCGTTAATTCTTAGTGGGGCTCTGATTTTCTCCTATTGTAAAAAAGGAGGTACTGAAGCAGTCACCAAGCACGGATATAAATATCAGCTTTTCGAAACAGGATCAGGTAATAAAATCCAACCGGGAGATGTAACTTATCTTGCTGCTCAATTAATTCACGTTCAACGCGATGGCAAAGACTCAGTATTTTTAGATACAAGAAGTAATCCTATGCCATTCGAGTTTGTAATGCCGTTTGACTCACAGGTCACTACCCCATCACCTATAGTCGATATACTACCGTATATGAGAAAGGGCGACAGTGTTGTTGTAATGCAACCTATAGATTCACTTAAGAATCTGGAACCATTCATGAAGAGCTGGAAATTCATCAAGCATTCCTTCAAGGTTTTAGATATAATCAATGACAAGGACAGAAAAGTCGTACAAGATAAAGAAGCTGCAGTAGCAGCTCAGGTTGAGAAAGACATAAAGGCCTTCAATGATAACTCACTTAAAGATATGGAGACAACTCCAAGTGGAGTGAAAATACTTTTCCATGAAAAAGGAACAGGTCCCCTACCTAAGCAAGGCGAAGCTGTCAAAGTGCTGTATTATGGCGTGACTAGAAAGGACGGTAAATTGTTCGACAGTGCTTATAAGAAAGGTTCACCTTTTATCTTCCCTATCGGCGAAGGTCAGGTGATCAAAGGCTGGGAAGAAGGAATGGCCCTACTACCCAAAGGCTCAAAGGCAACCCTTTTCTTACCTGCTGAAGTAGCTTATGGCGAAAAAGGCGTTCCCACATTTATAGAACCCAATTCAGATCTGGTGTTCTATGTAGAAGTAATTAAATAATATTAACATATAGAGCAGAAGTACTTATTTACGTAGGTACTTCTGTTTTTACTTAAACTATCAAACGATGAATATCGATCAGCTTAAAAGTCTGGAGAACAGACTGGCTTCCCTAAGGAGGTATCTTTGACGTCGATAAGCGACTTTTCACAATAGAGGACCTCACTCAGGAGACCCTTTCAGAAACTTTCTGGAAAGAGCCTGTTCGTGCGGAAACTATACTTAAAGAATTAAAAGAAAATCAAAAATGGGTGGCTCGATTTACGGCAGCTCAAAATGCGATTGAAGAATTAGAAATTGGCTTGGAACTACTCAAGGAAGGTGCTTTCACTGAGACTGAGCTGGATGCCGCGTATGCTGATACTTCGGCTCTGGTAGAAGAGATGGAATTCAAGCGAACCATTACTAAAGAAGAAGACAGTCTAAATGCTATCCTCGAGATAAACGCAGGTGCAGGTGGTACTGAAGCCTGTGATTGGGCAGGTATGCTACTCCGTATGTACTCCATGTGGGGTGAGAAGAATGGTTATAAGGTGGTAGAACTATACAACCATGGCGGAGATGTTGCCGGCATCAAATCAGCTGGTCTGGAGTTCACCGGCGGCGAATATCCATATGGTATGTTAAAAGGAGAGAATGGGGTGCACCGACTAGTGCGTGTCAGTCCCTTCAATTCACAGGGAAAACGGATGACTTCATTTGCTTCTGTCTTTGTACAACCGATGGTGGATGACACCATCGAAGTGATTATCAATGTAGCTGACCTGGAATGGGATACTTTCAGGGCTAGCGGTGCAGGTGGTCAGCACGTCAACAAGACAGAATCTGCTGTTCGAGTCCGTCACTTACCCAGCGGTATCGTCGTAGAATGTCAAGCTGAGCGCAGTCAAATCCAAAACCGTGAAAAAGCAATGGTTATGCTGAAATCAAAGATTTACGAAATGGAATTGAAAAAGCAGCAGGCAGAAAGAGATATATTAGAATCCGGTAAAATGAAGAATGAATGGGGAAGTCAGATCCGCAGCTATGTGCTCGATGACCGTCGTGTGAAAGATCATAGAACAGGGTTTACCATGAATAATACGGATGCCGTCTTAGATGGTGATATCAGTGGTTATCTTAAAGAGTATTTAATGTGGGATGGTGACACTCCTGCCAGTAACGATCAATAACAATTATGGACATGGAAAATCAAAATATAGAAGAACCAGTCAATTTCCAACAAGCCTTTGATGAATTGACGGAAATATTAAAAACAATAGAAACCGGCAATCTATCAATTGATGGATTGCCGAATATCTTAGCTCGAGCAAAATTTTTAAACCAATATTGCGAAAAAAAACTCACCCAAATAGAATCAGAACTAAATGATCAAGCTTAGATTACTAAGGCTTTGTATTCGATAATTTAACTTTTGAAAGTTTTGCTGCTTCTTTTACAGCATCGTATGCATTGACATATCCCCCTGAAACACTGAGACTCTTAAAATCTACCATTAGTTTAGTTTTAGGATTAGCGACTTTGTTTTCTTCTTTAGAAGAAGACGCCATTAGCACTTGTTTTACTTGTACTGCAGTTAAGTTAGGGAAGTATGATCGAATCACTGCTGCCACTCCTGCAACCACGGGAGAGGCCATACTGGTTCCACTATTATTTTTGTATTTATTGTCCGGCATGGTGGCATAAATATCTACTCCGGGAGCAAAAATATCCACATTTTTAATTCCAAAATTTGAAAAGTCGGCTGGTTGTCCTCTAAAATCCATTGCTCCTACTTCAATCCAATTCGGAGCAAACTTAGATTTATTGAGGGGTGTCAAATAGGTGGCACTAGGAAAAGACTCTATTGAATCATTGTTCTCTGCGTTGTTACCGGCAGCATGCACTAAGAGTACATCATGATCGGCGGCATATTTTACAGCTTCATCAACATATTTTTTGCCTGGCGAAATACCTTTCCCAAAACTCATATTAATCACTTTTGCGCCATTATCCACTGCATATCTTATGGCGTTGGCTACATCCTTGTCTCTCTCATCACCATTGGGTACTGCTCGCACAGCCATGATGCGCACATTGTTTGCTATTCCTTTGATTCCGAGATTATTTGTTCTGTCTGCGCCAATGATGCCCGCTACGTGAGTACCATGACTGGCGTCCGGGCCCTTCACATCATTATTACCATAGAATCTCTCATTATAATCTTCAAAATTATCCTTAACTATGGTTTTTCGTGGATCGAAATCTATATTGTAACTGTAGTTTACTTCATTTGAATAGTGATCAATGGCTCCTTTCAGTTCTTCCATCATCAAGCTATTTAGTTGGTCCATGTTGTCGACTTTTATATCATCGGATGCAAGTACCTGCTGCAGAATCATCTTGCCCATGAGCAGATCCATATTGTCTCCAGCATCTAGAGTATCAATCAATTCAGGCGTCAATTTTTGATCTCCGATTTTAGTTGCAACTGCTTTCAACGGCCCTTCCAGCATTTGCTGAGTTTGTTTAAGTTGATCTAATTGAGCTTGTGCAAATTTGAGTGAAGTCTCTACTTTCTCTTTTGCCTTCAAAAATTGATCATATTCCTTTTTATCTTTAGATGAGATATCTTTCTCACTTTTACCCTCATATTTGCCCTTTAATGCAGCATAAGTTCGTGTCACTTCATAGGTATCACCTGAAACATTACCGATAAAATTCCAACCATGCATATCATCAACATATCCATTTTTGTCGTCATCGATACCATTGCCGGCTATCTCTTTTGGATTGACCCACATCACTGATTGCAGATCCTCATGCTGATAATCAACTCCGCCATCAATAACCGCTACTATGACCGGGACAGACTTCATGCCGGCCAAGAGGTCAGTGTAAGCTCTATCAATACCTGTACCAAAAATTTTGGTTTGACTAAAGTCTTCAGTAAACCAGTCTATGGGTGCTACCTGGGCTATAACCCGGCTCTGAATACAAAGTGACAATACAATAAGTAATACGAATTGGCGTATTAGAATAGAAATGGCTTTTTTCATTTAATTTGATTTGCTTTTAATTCAGATTATTGAACGTTAAACATGATTTAAAATTCAGCAATGATAGTAAAAACTAAAACATTACGTATTTGTTAACATTTCCGATTATTAAAATTTCTTCATTCTTAAATTACTATGGATTGAGGTGGATATGTATTGTTTTGATTTTTATAACTCTTCCACTGGGACTTAGTGCTCAATACCAAGAAGCGGGAGCTGGTGTGGGAGGCTCACTTTATTACGGAGACTTATCTCCTGATGCAGTCGGCAGCAACCTAAAACTAATCAGGCCTTCTATAGGATTTTTTTTCAATCAGCATTTCAATTCACGCTGGGGAGTTAAGTTGAGTCTAAATAATATGACTCTAACAGGTGACGATAAAAATTTAACTACTGCTACACGATCCAGAAATCTCTCTTTTAGAAGTAATATTTGGGAACTTGCCTTATGTCCTGAGATCAATTTGTTAAAGTTTGATCCATATGAAGGAAATTCATTTACTATATACATGAGTGCAGGAGTTGCCTTAATCCATCATAATCCTAAAGCTTATTACGCGGGGAACTGGTATAAACTTCAGCCATTAAGGACTGAAGGCCAAGGGCTAGCCTCTGATCCAAACACTAGGCCTTACGGCTTGTACCAATTCACCGTACCGATCACGGGAGGAATTAAGTATAGCATCAAAGAAGATCTAAATGTATTTCTGGAATTTGGGCCAAGGATTACTTTTACAGATTATCTGGATGATGTGAGCAATAAGTATGCAAACGAAGATGAACTTAGAGCAGCCGGTGGTGATATAGCAGTTGCACTATCATTCAGAGGCAACGAGATACGCACTGAACCAGTAGGCTATCCCAACCTTACTCAAAGAGGCGGAGCGGCGGTAAAAGATTATTACTTGAATGGCCTGATAGGCCTGAGTATGAATTTTGACAATCTCTTCGAAGGTATTTTTGGCCCCAAAGTGAAATGTCCAAAATTTTAATCTTTAAACAAATAGATTTAAATATTTTTTCATAAAATACTAAAATTCAGTACTTTTGTCACTTAAAACATAAATATGGCTACAGTTAAGTTTATCAATAAGCCCAATCTTTTCTTTGATTCTCTAAAAAATAAAGTAGAGAATTATTTTTCAACAAATAAAATTAGTTCTAAAGCAGGCAATCAGACATTGTTTACTAAGAGTTATATTTTGATAGCGCAACTAGTTATTCTCTATTTCCTGATATTATTTCTGCCTGTTCATTGGTTTTGGATCATGTTTTTATTTGGTCTACAGGGTATAACTTTAGCTGGTATTGGCTTCAATATGATGCACGATGGCGCACATGGATCTTTCTCTACCCGCAAATGGGTAAATGACGTAATGGCACATTCTTTAGATTTTATAGGTGGAAGTACCTTTATGTGGAAGACCAAACACAATGTAATCCACCATACCTATACTAATATAAGTGGAATGGATGAAGACATCAGCATTCCTTTTATGAGGACCACTGTAGAACAGGAAAAAAAGTGGTATCATCGATATCAGCACATTTATAGTGTAGCACTTTATTGTCTGCAATATATCTTCTGGGTATTTTTCTCTGACTTTAAAAAGTACTTTACGGGCAAAATCGGTGAGATCGCTTATCCTAAGATGAAGACTAAAGATCACATCATTTTTTGGGTTGCTAAGGCATTTTCAATAGGTGTATTTTTTGTATTGCCTGTAGTGGTTTTAGGCCCATTACTTGGCATTCTAGGACTATTTTTCATGTGTTTGGTAGTAGGCTTATCTATTTCAATAATTTTTCAAATGGCTCATATGGTAGAGGAAAGACAATTTCCAGTGCCAGATCCGGTTACTCGTAAGATTGAAAATGAGTGGGCTGTGCATCAAATCTACACAACGGCAAACTTTGCGACAAAGTCTAAATTTATATCCTATCTGGTAGGTGGTCTAAATTTTCAGGTTGAGCACCACTTATTTCCACGTATATCACACATACACTATCCTGCCATAAATGAACTAGTAAAAGAAACATGTAAGGAATTCAATCTGTCTTATGGTGAATTTCCCTCTTTGCTTGGCGCTATAAAGTCGCATTTTAGATTTTTAAAGCAAATGGGCACAGCTTAAGGAGTTTTCTCAATTTAGTTTATCTTTAGGTTTGTAACTACAAATTGCTAGATAAAATACTTCAAGATGGGAAAAAGACTTGGCTTGATTGCCATTCTGTTATTTATAATTATTCAATGTATCAGTGCACAATATTCCAGAGATTCACTCTGGTTTAGAACACATTATACTAAGTCGGAGGAAATGATTCCCATGCGGGATGGGATTCACCTGTTTACTTCTATATATCGACCTATAGATACACTCACCAAGCATCCAATACTGATGGTTCGCACGCCATACTCCTGCTATCCATATGGTTTGGAAAATTATAAAAACTATTTTGGTAACTATTGGAATAATTATCTGCGTGCAGGATACATTCTTGTGACACAAGATGTACGTGGCAGATATATGAGTGAAGGCACATATGAGGATATAAGACCACTATGCCAAAGAGGATGTAATGGGAAGGAGACTGATGAAGCCACCGATACATATGACGCGATTGAGTGGCTAACCAAGAATGCACCGGGCAATAATGGCAAAGTAGGAATAACCGGAATCTCATATCCGGGATTCTACGCTACTACAGCTTCCGTCTCAGACCACCCTGCGCTAAAGGCAGTCAGTCCGCAAGCACCGGTCACAGACTGGTACAGGGGAGATGATTTTCATCACAATGGTGCTTTTGCACTAATGGACGGATTTGGCTTTTACCTCAATTTTGGTCAACCCAGGCCAGAACCCACTAGGAAGTATAAAAGCGTAATTAGTAAATTCTCTGATGATGCTTATGATTTCTTCCTTCGTCAAGGAAGTTTGGCAGATATAAAAGAAAAATATTATGGAAATACCATTCAATTCTGGAATGATATATTTGCTCACCCAGATTTAGATACATTTTGGCAGTCTCGAAATCCTCTACCTCATCTAAAACAAATCAAACCGGCAATGATGGTGGTAGGAGGCTTGTTTGATGCTGAAGACTGTTATGGAGCATGGCATACATATAAGGCAATTACTGAACAAAGCCCTACAACAAATACGACTCTGGTGATGGGTCCCTGGTATCATGGTAATTGGGGAGGCAGAGGCACAGGTTCAGGATTTGGTAATGTGCAGTTTGGTCAGAAGACAAGTGAGTGGTATCAAAATGAATTCGAGTTTCCCTTTTTTAACTATTATCTGAATGGAGATCAAACTGCTCCCACAGGATCTAAAGCAAATATCTACTATACAGGTGAAAATCAATGGCACTACCTTAATCAATGGCCACCGGCGGGAACTAAAGAAAAAAAAATCTACCTGAGTGAAAACTTTACTCTCAGTATGAAGCCTGCAGAAAAAGCCAATGGTCAGGATACCTATATCAGCGATTCTAACAAACCAGTTCCTTATGTGCAAAATGTGGGTTGGGATCGCACCAGGGAGTATATGCTGGATGATCAGCGCTTTGCATCCACTCGGACAGATGTACTGACTTATGAAAGTGAAATATTACAACAAGATCTGACCTTTACAGGGCCGATAATTGCCGATTTATTTGTGAAAATATCCACCACTGATGCTGATTTTGTCGTAAAAGTTATAGACCGTTTTCCTGATGACTTTGCTGATTATTCTTCAGAAACGACACCTATGAGAGGATATGAAATGTTAGTCAGAGGGGAAATCATGCGGGGCAGATATAGGAATAGTTTTTCAAAACCAGAACCTTTCAAACCGGGAAAAGTAACCAGAGTGCAATACACCTTACCGGATATCGCTCATACCTTCAAGAAGGGCCATCGGCTGATTATCCAAATACAAAGTAGTTGGTTCCCTCTATTTGACAGAAACCCTCAACAGTTTGTCAATATCTATACTGCCAAGAAATCTGACTTTGTCAAATCGACTATCGATATCTTGCGCACTGCTCAGTATCCATCTGCAATCATCTTCCAGAGCAACTAAAATGACATAATTCATTGTCTACATGAACGAAATAATACCAACCACCCTGCTGGTCCTAATTCTTGTTTTATGGAGCATCATTTTCTGCCGATATTTTTACAGGCAAAACAAATCTTCTAAAATGGGAGGCAAGATATCAGCACCTAAGGCGTTTTGGCTCGCTTATGCTTCATTTTACTATTTTGTTTTTTCATTATGGGTGCTTTTCTTCTTTACAGGGTCAAGGGGAGAAAGAAATACCCTTCTAGTATTTATTATCACCATATTCATCCGTCTCATCCTACAGCTTATCATCATGTTTAGATACCATGCATGGAGACCTTCTATTGGGATAAGTTTCAATCTCATTATGGTTTTAATCCTCACTTGGATGCTGATAAATCAAGGCGCCAAAGTATCCGGGTTATACACTCTCTATCTGGCTGGAGCAATATTTATATTGATTACAGACTCTATCTATGCTTATCTCTTTCATCGAGCCACAGGTCACTTAACCACTGGAAAGATGGCAATCTGGTTTGCTTCAAAAGAATCAAAATACTCAGGGATTAATAGGTTGACCCGCTTGGGTAATTTGGCACATTTGGGGTTTTTCATCTATATAGGTACTTGTACATTTACTCAGTTTCACTAGTTTTGGTGTCAGTTGCTACCTTTGAATTAATTAGTGGTAGTATTCAATAAAATACTATTAAAGCGCTAGTTTATAATGAAATATAAATTTGAAAGTTTACATTGAAAGTCGTATATTCACTAAATATTTCAAAGAATGATATTAACACGTTATTGCTCTTTCAGACTCATTTTCTATTTCTTCTTAAAAGTAAAACCGAGAATAATAACTGCAGTAAAAATATAGTGACCTTTTCATCAGTTCTATATCTGAATACATCATCACCTCTGATTAATAGAAATAAACCTTCCAATTGACGATCTCCTACTTTTTTAAGAGTCTAAAAGGTAGTTATGCACTTCCACCTTTGAGTGACCTACGTTGGCGGGTATTCTTATTATTGGGATCTTACCTGATAGCCGGAATTTTATTCTTGGGATTTGATAGGAAGCCTGAACAAATCGTTATTCTCATATTGGCAGGGGGATTATTGGATATGCTACTGATGTCTATATTTAAAAAGATAAAAGCTTTTCCATTATCCGCGATGATTTCTTGTTGTTCTCTGGCACTGATCTTAAACTGGTCGTATGATGCTTCGAACTTATTGCTGCCGGTATTTGTCTGTATGATCTCAAAATATGTCTTCACACTTAATGGTAGACACTTCTTCAACCCGTCCCTATTCGCTATCGTATTTTGTATTTTATTCGCTGATGACTTTATCTCACTAGCACCTAGTTACCAGTGGTACGGAACTGCAAATACGGCATGGATGATGATGTGGTTTTTACTGACCGGAGCGTTGATGCTATTTGTATTTAAGATCAATCGTCATTGGTTGATTCTTAGCTTTCTGATCACATTTGCTTTGCAGACATTACTGCGAGGCATCATAATGGAACATATCATTCCCTGGCAAACATTAGTAATAGGCTCACTTACCTCTCCGGCGTTCTATTTATTTACCTTCTACATGATCACTGATCCAGCAACAAGTCCTAAGGATAAAAAGAGCCAAATCATTGTGGGAATATCTATCGGAATATTGGATTTACTATTTCACCTTAAGTTAAGTTACTACACATTTTTCTTTGCAGGTTTTACAGTAGCTGCAGTTCGATATTTAATAGCACTATATACTCAATGGCGCGGTATGAGTTCAGTAGACTTATGGAATAATTTTAGATTTAACATCCCGCGATATTCAACCGCCTTATTATTTTCAATGCCTATATTCCTGTTCTATAATTATAAATTTAGCGAATCAAAAGAGGGAAAGCAAGAATTTTACCTAAATCGAATTGAGGCTAATCACTCAGGTCTGGGTGGAGAAAAAAGCAAATTATTAGAAGAGGTGGACACGAGAGTAGCTCATGTAGCTAAGTGGATTATATCTGTAGGCGATGCAGCAGCAGTAGCAGACGTAGATCTGGATGGGTATCCAGACATTTTCCTAACTCAACCCTTGAAAGATGTAAGTTGGCGGGGGAAATTATATTTAAATCAAAAAGACTTTAAGTTCAAGAAAGTAGAAATCCCGGCATTAGAAAAATATTTGAGCGATCCAAAAAAATATGGTATTCCGGGATTTGCCTTTTTCTATGACATGGATAATGATGGAGATAAAGATCTATTTACCGGATTTGGATTCGGCCCGTCACACCTTTTTGAAAACAAAATAATCCCCGAAGGAAAATTATCTTTTGTGGAAAAGGAAGTGCCTTATTTGAGAGACAGCAATACCATTTGCCTATCTGCTAATGCACTAGACTTTAACAATGATGGATATTTGGATCTACTTATTAACAACACACTCGTGAATTACCTTCCACAGTATGAGACAGCTACGCCACTAAATATATTCAATCTGCCGCAACCTCAATATCCTGGAGATAGAAGAATGTTTCATTTCATGCATGAGAGTTGGCAGAATGCAAATAATGGAGGATTGAATCATTTGTTGCTTTACGACAGCAAGCAACAAAACTATACTGATATTCCGGCAGAGCAGTCAGGATTGATTGAAACCCGATGGAGTTTGGCGAGTACCACTACAGATATTAATAATGATGGTTTTACTGACCTATATATAGCCAATGATTTTGGACGAGATGATTGCTATCTCAATGATGGTGGCAAAAAGTTTGTCCGTCAGCAAGGCAAATTTTATGGAGATCTGGGCCTGGATACATACAAAGGAATGAATGCAACAGCAGCTGACTTTGACGGAGATGGAAAAGAAGATATATATGTGAGCAATGTGCACCATGCCATGCAAGCCGAGGGAAGCCTCTTGTGGTTAAACAAGACATCTACTCAAGATACACAAGCTCATTTTCTGGAAGCAGCTACGCGTATGAATGCATTGAATACACATCGCTTTGGATGGGGTGCTGCGGCATGCGATATAAACCTGGATGGTTGGCAAGATTTGATTCAGGCAAACGGTATGACCGACGACAGTTGGGATAAGAAGTATGCCAAACGCGAAGATTACTGGTATTATCAAGCGCAAATAGCTCGAACGGGCCCTGAGATACATAGTTATGCTGATAAATGGGCAGATATCAGGGGATGTAGTATCTACGAGAATGAACCAGACCGAATAATGCTCAATCATCAGGGACAGTCCTTCAATGATGTAGCGACTGCTGTAGGATTTGGACATTTAAAAAATACGCGTGGAGTTGTGGCAGCTGACTTCGACAATGACGGAGATGATGACCTACTTGTAACTGACCAATATGGTGCGCCTATACTATATAGAAATGATATCATCAAAAAATATTGGATTGGTTTAAGATTGGTAGGAAATGGCAACGAGACAGCACGGGATGCAGTAGGTACTAAAGTTTGGTTGAGCTATGAATCAAACAATAAAAAAGTAATTCAATACAGAGAGCAGAAGCTGGTCAATGGCTTTATGGCAATGGGCGATACCAGGATGTTATTCGGCTTGGGAAATAAAAAGAATATTGTTCAAAATATACGATTGAAAATTCAATGGCATAATGGCTATTTAGAAGAAATCAAAATTTCTGGTTTGAATCAGTATTATCAAATCAAAATGAAATAATTAGAACCAAAAATTAACTCTTTGACCAAAAATTATAGATTATCCTTATCCAGAAAAACCCGAACTTCCTATGGAGGTTTGTTAATCTTATGGCAACTATTTTTTAGTGCATTTTGTATTTACCTCTCTTTGCAGAATTCACTGCTGTTTTGGTTAGCGGGACAGATACTATTGGGAATTTCTCTGTTGCAATGGTTTTTTATTGAGCATGATTTAGGACATGGAACTTTTCTACCATCTCATAAGCTATCACAGGCCTTTGGCTTAATCGCAAGTGTTTTTACATTAATCCCATACACGCCTTGGGTAGATGTACATCACGCCCATCACAAATGGACTGGTTGGCGAGAAAAGGATCCTACTATACCTGCTCGAAAGTTGGAAGATCTGAGCCCCTTTACACGACACCTGATTGATTTCTTATGGAAATATTGGATCCCTGTAATTGCACTCACCTATGTAATCACTACTTTTTGGAATTTAAAAAAATTGAAAATCTATTTTCCAGAGCGGAAAAAAATCCGATCTCATCAATTGCAAATCGCATTTCTAATGATCATATATATTGGATTAATTCTATTCTTTGGCCTTACATTTATCAAAGTATGGTTGGGTGCTTTTATAGTCTATCTGTTTATCTCAGACCCCTATTTATTAAGCCAACACACTCATCTTGAGTACAAAAATGCGCAGGAGGAACCCATCAAACCGGTGAGATATATTGATCAGGATACATATAGTCGAACTGTGCGTTTTCCGAATTGGGTTGAAAAATATATTTTCTATAATTCAAACAATCATGGGTTGCATCACCAATTTCCCTGGATACCTATATATGTTCTACATCAGCATAAAACAAAGAATGAAAACACAATAGATTGGGTACAATGGTTGTCCATTTCGAAAAAGATTCCGGGCCATATTTTGATCTACTCTGATCGAACTCATTCTGGATACAATATTTAAGACAAAAGCGAATATAATGAAAATTGAAAATAGCAATATGCACAGTAAAGCGGGATCGCTGAAAGACTATTGGTATGCTGCAGGGATGAGTAAAGAGTTTAAGGTAGGTCGGCAAGTACAACGTACTATTTTAGAAATTCCAATCGTCATCTGGCGAACCTCAGAAAATAAAATTACCGCGATGTTGGATCGATGCAACCACCGAAATGCGCCCTTAAGTGAAGGAAAGATAGTTGATGATTGTATAGTATGCCCTTACCACGGCTGGATCTATGATAAAAGTGGACAATGTGTGAGTATTCCCTCTGAAGGTAATCATCCGGAACGTATTCCCAATAAGCGTGTTGAGTCATTTCCAACAATTGACAAATATGGATTGGTATGGATATGGATGGGTGAAGACAAGATTCCGAACAAAGAACCATTTCCAATGCCCATTATGAAAGACCATGGCTGGAAATGGTATTATATGCGGACAGAATTTGAAAATAACGTAACTAATCTGGTAGAAAATTTCATGGATGTACCGCACACTGTTTTTGTTCACAAAGGGTGGTTCAGAGATAGAAAACAAATTCGCATCGGCGCCAAAGTAGAAAGAACAATTGACAGTGTATTAGTAAGCTACGATCAGAGCAATGATTCAATTGGGTTTTCAGGCTGGCTAGTCAATCCAAAGAAGTTACAGATGAAGCACACTGATAATTTTTATATGCCAAATAATACCAGAGTAGATTATATCTTTGGTGAGAACGAGCGAGGATTTATAATTACCAGTACATGCACACCGGTTCGTCCCTTCGAAACTATTGTATATACGCTCATTTCTTACAAGTTCGGCTGGTTAACTTTTTTAGCAGGTCTATGGTTACCTTTCTATACTAGGAAAGTTATCAATCAAGACGTATGGATAATGAAGTTACAAGGTGATAATCTCAGAAAATTTGGAAATATCACCGATTACAAATCAACCCAATGTGATGCGATGCACTTATATATCGAATCACTAAGGGCATATGCTGAAGAGCCAGACAAACGTGCTGCTCCTAATCCGGTAAGTAAGGATATAGAATTTTGGGTATAAAGAAATCAAATATAATGCAGCAATTACTTAAATATACCTTGATGCCGATTAATGCACTCACACGTGTACAGCGAAGTGAAATGTATGCTCTGATGCAGGCAAACTATAATGAGATGAACGAATCCAACTTTCACAGTGATTTGGACAAGAAACAGTTTGTGGGAATAATTAGTGACACATCAAAGCACCTTCAGGGTTTCACCACCTTTGCCATTAATCCGGGAGACAGCGGCACTGAGCAATACAACATTTTATTTTCAGGTGATACTGTTCTCTCACCAGAACAGTGGGGCAGTCAAATAATGATGCAAGGTTGGTGCGAATCAGTTGGTAATATTATCGCCTCTGACAGCAGCAAAGAGTGGTACTGGTATCTGATGTCAAAGGGTCACCGAACCTATTTGTATCTGCCTCTATTTTTTAAAGTTTTTTATCCTGCACCGGACATCTCTGAGGATAACATGCTTAAACAAATTACGGACAGGGTGTCAAGGATACTTTTCAGTTCTGACTGGTATCCGGATCTTGGTATCGTTCGATTCCCACACAGCCTCGGAGAGCTAAAGCCCGAATTGGTGGATGCTGCATATCAAAAGGCTAAGAGTAAAAATATCGGTTTCTTTCTGGAAAGAAATCCAGGCTTTTTCAAAGGCGACGAACTCATATGCCTGGCTCCTCTATTTCCGGATAATATGTTGCGCTCAGCGCGGGACTTTATGATCTCCGGTATGGAGCATCCCCTCAAAATAAATGTTTCGTAAGGATAAGAACTCTGATGAAAGCAGGATTTTACAACAGGCTTTGGTTATATTATCAGTTTGCTGAATACAAGCGATTTCGAGATAATTTAGATAACCTAAAACAGATACAGGCATTAAAATTTCAGTCCTATATAATTCAAAATAAGGATACTCGTTTCGGACTAGACCATAAATTCAAAGAAATCAGAAAGTACTCTGACTATAAAAGAAACGTGCCGATCATAGAAGATTATGACCAGATATTACCATATATCGATAGTATAGATGCAGGTAAGGAAAATATACTTTTCACAAATCAAACTGAATTCCTGGAAAGCACCTCAGGATCGACTTCAGCTTCAAAATTAATTCCTTATAATAAAGCGCTCAAGGCAGAGATACAAAGTGCGGTAGCGCCTTGGATGTGGTCATTATTTAAATATAACCAGGCTATATTCAGTGGCAAATCATATTGGTCCATTTCGCCACCATTAAAAAATATTGACCAGAAAGGAGGAAAAAAAGTAATTCTGAGTGACACCGATTTCTTTGACCCTATAGCTGCGCAGTTACTAAGTAAAATTATGGCAGTACCCTCAAGTTTAGGAAATATAAATAGGGCAACTACCTTCTATCAGCAGACTTGGAAGTATTTGCTTCAAGAAGAGACACTTAGCTTTATTTCTTGTTGGAGTCCTAGCTTTATCTTAAAACTATTTGATTTTTTGCAGGAGCACTTTGAATATATTATCAAAATATCTCAAATCTCAATTGCAAGAAGGAAATATCTCGAAGCACATTACCACGGACAAACTTTGGATCTTCCCAAAATATTCCCCAATCTACAATTAATCAGTTGCTGGCAAGATGGGCAATCTGCTATCTGGCAACCACAACTGAGAGAAATATCAGGACAAATTTTTATCCAGGGAAAAGGAGTGATAATGACAGAAGGAGTGCTCACTGTGCCCTACACTGCTGAGGACCCGGTGCTTGCATATTGTTCTCATTTTTTCGAATTTAGAGATCCTTCGGGAGAGTTGTATTTAGCACATCAGCTACAGAAAGGAACTCAATATGAAGTTATCATCACTACCGGAGGCGGATTATACCGATACAATACACATGATTTAATGGAATGCTGTGGTTATACAAAGTCTGTTCCTACTTTTAGATTTCTGGGTAGAACCAATCAAACTTGTGATTTGGCAGGTGAAAAATTGAGTGAATGGCAGGTAAATAAAATTTGTACTGAAATAATTAAAACCAATACTAGTATTAATTTTCTTGCTCTATATCCAGTTATAGGAGTTCATTCCGCATATTATACATTGTTATATGAATCAAAGGAAGAAATTAGCGAAGTTCACTTAAAGGAATACTTTTCTTCTCGACTGAATGAAAACCCCTATTATGTTCAGTCCATAAATACGGGACAATTAACGTCATTGCAAATACGGCAATTGCAACCCGGTAGGCACAAGGAAATAATCCAACATTTCCTGAATGTAAGCCAGATTCGTGAGGGTGATTTTAAAATGCCATTATTATTTCAACCGGGATTTCTAAAATCAGTAGTGGGATTCTGATGATTCATATAATCCCATATTCGTCCGATTTCGAGGAAGGAATAAAAGCATTGTGCCGGATTCCGGTATCTGAGCAGATATATATTTCACTGGAACGTGAACCTTCTTACCTGACTGGAGCACATGTCCAATGCGAAGTTCCACTAATCTATGTCGCACTAAGTGATGAAAGCCAGGTAGTAGGTGTTTGCAATATTGGGACGCGCAGATTGTGGTACCGACAGCAAATAATCTCAGTGCCTTATCTCTGTGACCTTAGAATAGATAAAAGATATAAAGGATTACAAATCCTGGCCCGATTCAGTAAATTGTATCTGGAAATGCATAGAGATGGAGCATACCCTGGTCAAACAATTGTCTTTTCTGACAATAAGCTCATGCTAAGTCTTATAGACAAGAGAAAACAGAAACCACACTTATTGTATTTCCCATATTACCACTCAGCCAGTATTTATATTAGTACATTTCTACGGAAGATCACAAAAAGACATACCTTACCTGAAGACTTCTCGATCATCAATGCAAGCAAGTCCAATTTAAATGATTTGCAACAGTTTATCGATAATGAAAGCTCCAAGATTGACTATTTCCCCTATTACAATTTAAAGGAGCTGAACCAGCCATATTATACAGGATTAAAACTAGATGACTATTTAATCTTGTATAAATCGGGTAACATCGTAGGTGTATGTGGTGTCTGGGATCAGTCCAAAATCAAGCAAACGCGAGTAGTCGATTACACCCCAATCATCAAAAAATTCAGAAGGCTATATAATTTGTTTGCTTCAATTAGAGGAAAGATGAAATTACCTATTCTCGGTGAGAAGATTAATTACCTAAGCTTGCATACTATTCTAGTCCAAAATAGGAGTACGCAATTATTCTCTTATTTACTCCATTATATACAGGAGTACAAACTCGAAGAAGAAGACCAATATCTTTTGATAGGCCTTGATAAGCAAGATCCACTTTACAATAGTCTTAAAGAATTCAATATTGCCAGACAAATGACCGGACAATACTTTTATGTAACCCACAATGAAAAGACTGAGCTCAGCGTACAAAATAAATTTTATTATTTTGAAACTGCTCGCATTTAAACTCAGATCACCACTTAGGAAGCATTTGATGGGGTGCCTTCTAACTTCTTCACACTGGCAGGTCGGATTATTGACTACCTTAGCCTCTGTTATAATAGCATGAAAGAAACAGCTCTGGAAATATTACAGAAGTACTGGAATTATGAGCATTTCAGGCCTTTACAGCAAGAAATCATCCAATCTGTACTGGATAGGAAAGATACTATCGCACTTTTGCCTACCGGAGGTGGAAAATCGATCTGCTTTCAAGTACCTGCCCTCATGCAGGAAGGTGTAACTATAGTAGTCAGTCCCCTCATTTCACTCATCAAGGCACAGGTAAAGGATCTCCGAACCAGAGGAGTCAAGGCAGAAGCGATTTTCGCCGGAATACACTTCACCGATATTCAGCGAATACTAAATAATTGTCTTCAAGGTGGCGTAAAGCTGCTTTATGTTTCACCAGAGAGACTTCAAACAGATATCTTTATCAATCATTTTCTGACAATGAAGGTATCTTATATTGCAGTAGATGAAGCACACTGCATCTCACAATGGGGATATGATTTTAGACCAGCCTATCTTCAGATCAATGCATTGCGCGAAATGCGTCCTGAGGTGGTTTTCCTGGCTGTCACAGCTACTGCTACTAATCAGGTGATATCTGATATCAGTGAAAAATTATCTCTCGTCACAGCTCAGATATTCAGAAAGAGCTTTTATAGAGAAAACATTGCTCTAGTGATGCGGAATAGTAAAAATAAACGAGCAGACTTATTTAATGTCCTGAATAAAGTACCCGGTTCGGCGATTATTTATATGCGCAGTCGTGCCCAGACAGTTGAAATAGCCAAATTCTTACAAGAGAATAAATTTAGTGTAGCTCATTACCACGCAGGGATGGAAGCGAAAGATCGGGATAATGTGCAAGATAAATGGATGCGAGATAAGATCCGAATTATGGTAGCGACCACTGCATTCGGTATGGGCATTGACAAGCCGGATGTACGATGTGTCATTCATCTTGATTTGCCATCCAGTCCCGAAGAATATTATCAGGAAGCCGGTCGCGCAGGTAGAGATAATAGAAAATCATATTCTGCTGTATTCTACAATCAAAAGGATATATCTAAGCTCACCGACACACTGACTGAATCATTTCCGGACGAAAAACTGGTAATAGAAATTTACGAATTTCTCGCCATCCGCTACCGGGTTGCAATAGGAGATCAAAATTCCTCCTCTTATCCCTTTGATTTATATGGCGTAGCCAGGGAATTAGATATTAATTCAAGAAAACTGTTAAGTGCCTTAAAGATTTTGGAGTGGAATGGTTATTTATATTTATCGGAAGCCATAGAGTTTCCAGACAGAGTAATGATTTTGTGGAATAAACAAAAGTTATTTAGTCGCAAGACCGGAGACGAACGAACTACAGCAGTTATCGATATTTTACTCAGGTTATATGGGGGTATATTAAATCTACATACGAAGATTCAACTGACTGACATAGCCAGGAAGACAAACTTAACAGTAGATGAAGTACAGAAAATTCTGCGGACGCTTGATGCGGATGATGTTATTAGTTTTCAACCATCTAGAGACACAGCAATGATTTCCTTTGGAAACTACCGGCATAATCCAGAATATCTGAGGTTAGATATGACGCTGACTGAATTTATCAAAGAGCGCACTGAAGAAAAAGTCAATGCTATTCTAAGATTAGTGAATGCACCAATATGTCGTAATATTGTACTTCTCAATTATTTTGACGAAGAGAGAATTACGCCTTGCGGTAGTTGTGATATCTGCCTCGAGAATAAAAAAAGGGAACCTAACAAGGAAAAGATAATGGAATGCATTTCTTATCTAATAGCGAAATTAGATAAAGCATTTTTGGAACCCAAAGATTTACTCGAAGATGATTTTTATATTAAGAATAAACATGCAGTTGATTTAGCACTAGAATATTTACTGACAGAACAACGGATAAAATTTAGCCAATTTAAATTTATACTGAATGATTCTGAAAGATAGAAGAATTATTTTTTTCACTTTTGGTGATATTCCATATGACCAGAGGATGCTTCGGATATGGAAATCATTGTATTCTGAAGGAGCCATCATCGAAATATTTGGACGAGAATTATTTCCATGGGACACCTCTGAACTACCTTATCTGATAACCAGATATCGACCCATCTTTAAAAAGGGACCACTTGCCTACTTAGAATACAATTTGAGAGCAGCATTCAAATATCTATTTTCTAAAATTGAATTATTGTACTGTGCTGATCTGGATACTATGCCGGCGGGTTATGCATTACGGCTCGTCAAGAAATTTAAATGGTTGTATGATGCACATGAATATTTTTCTGAAACTCCAGAAGTAGTACGTCGGCCACAGATTAAAAAGATCTGGGAAATAGTAGCTGATCTTACAATTCCCAAAATAGATTCCGGTATCACGGTAAGTGAAGGATACAGCAGTCAATTTCTAAGCCAATATTCAGTTGACTTCACTATAATCCGAAATGTACCTTATAGAAAGGATTACAATTGCCCTCCCAAGTCAGATGCACCTTACTTGCTCTATCAGGGAGTACTCAACGAAGGCCGTGGCCTGAAAGAATTAATTGCGGCGCTTGAAAACACAGAATTTCAATTATTTATAGCTGGAGGTGGTGATTTGATCAACACACTTCAGGAGCAAGTCATAACTCAAGAATCGGGTAGCAAAATTCATTTTTGTGGAAAATTAATGCCTGCTGAATTAGACCAGTTTACTCAGTGTGCACAGATAGGCATCAACCTGCTGGAACATTTGGGTCAGAGCTATTATTACTCCCTCGCCAATAAGTTTTTTGATTATATAATGGCCTGCGTTCCACAACTCTGTATCAATTTTCCGGAGTATAAATTATTGAATGATAAATACGAAGTTGCCGTATTGATCCCTGATCTCAGTGTAAAGTCTATTACGGAGGGGTTAGCCCAACTATCCGATGCAGATACCTATCAACGGTTGACCGATAATTGTAAATTAGCTCGCGAAGAATTAAATTGGGAAAAAGAAGAAACCAAATTGATCGGCGTATTTAAAAGGCTCTAATCCCAAACTAGCTTTTGATTATTTTCATTGAAAGTTGGATGGTTCCATTTCCATAAGTGAGGAAATAAATACCAGGTGGTTCAGCTCCAATTGAGACGACCACAGATTCAGCTTCGGTGATTTTTTGTCGCCTGAACAATACAGGCTTACCAGAAGAATTAACGATTTGAATATTGACATATTGGTCAATTAAAGCTAAAGGTAAAGCTGGAAGTTCGATGAGATCATTTGTAATGACACCAAGAATGGAGGACACTTCTGTTACTTTTCGATAGCCCAATTGGGCACATTCCTCAGGCTTTAATTCACAAAAACGAGTAAAAAATTCAGCTTGATAGAGTTGTGCTATTTGATAATCATGAATTATCAAAGTGTTCTCGTCATTTATGGTTTCCGCGGAAAAAGTCCAGTTGTATGAACCGGTAATGACCGTAGGGTCTGAAGTAGGTTGATCCGCATCGATGATACAATACTTATGGTGAAATAAGACACTGGTAGAATGTTCTACCGCATCCATCCCGGCATTCCGCATCAATTGTAGACTGTATTTAGAAGAACCAATATTATCCACAATCCCCCGAAAACTCACCCCTAGTTGGTACGCGTTGATCATTTTATTGGTGAGAAAATTGCTTGTGAGCGTGTACATACCCGACCATATAGAATAGTTGGCGGTGCTAAGCGCTTCTCCGATAAAATCCTGTGTATGATCACTAGGTGCAAAATACATCTCTATCGGAATACCTGCTATTACATATTGATGTGCAGTATTGTCTGTTTTAGTGTTTCCGCTTGGCGGGGAGTTTCCATGTATCGCGCCATCTGAACCCCACATTTCTTCAAACTCACGCTGGTAATTGATAGCTAGATCAGAATTCAGAATAAATAATACATTATTGGCATCACTACCTATACCTGTCCCTGTCAGATTCATTGATCCTGTCATGACTTCAGCTCTATTGGACAGTGTAGCATCCTTGATGATAAACTTATTATGCATGATACCATCACCTGATGAAGTGTACAATAGACTGAAAGGCAATGTTCGCTTTAGCGCCTGATTGCTGGTAGAGTTATCTGTGATATATCTTACCCGTACTCCTCTATTGACAGCACGGACGAGTGCATTTGTGATGTCTGATTCATTGTTATTGTAAACACATACATCCAGTGTAAATCTGGCTGAATCAATCATCTGAAGTACTCTCTGTTTTATAAGCTCACCTCCAGTCTCTATAGGCTGAGCGTAATTATGCTTATATGCAGGATCTACACTCTGAGTAAAATAAATCTCGAGCTTATCCTGAGCAGAAAGAGATGCTGTGAGAGCTATAATCAAGATAAATAAAAACAAAATACTTCGATTCATATACTATCAACGCAGTTAAAGTGGTCTGCATTTAGTCGGTAAAATTAACTCGTTTATCACATAGTAAGCAAATATTATCCAAAAACAAGTATTATGTATTGCATAATACAATCCATTACCCTTATATTTGCATTACATATTAAACTATTTAACTAATGGCAAACAATGAAAATCTGGCACGAGAGGCACTCAAGACAGAGAACACCAAGGCTCAAATGCGCAAAGGTGTCCTGGAAATGTGCATCCTGGGTGTTATATCCGGAGAAGAGTTATATACTTCTGATATCATCAAGAGACTAAAGGAAGCAGACCTGCTAGTAGTAGAGGGTACTGTTTACCCACTTCTCACACGGCTAAAAAACGGTGGCTTGCTCGAGTACAAATGGATCGAGAGCTCTACTGGTCCGCCTCGTAAATATTATAAAATCACGCCAGAGGGCGAAAATTTATTGAACGAATTATTAGAAAGCTGGGCACAACTAGTCAAAGCTGTTTCACAAACCACAAATAACCAATAAGATCATGAATAAGACTTTCAACATTAATCTAGGCGGTCTTCCTTTTATAGTAGATGACGCTGCTTATAACAAACTAGAGAAATATTTACAGGCCATTCGAAAGCATTTTAGTACGAATGAAAGCTTCGAAGAGATCATGAACGATATTGAAGTCCGGGTGGGTGAGCTTCTGCAAGAAAGGAACACCGGCAGCCTCATCGTAAATAATGAAGACATCGACATGGTAATCCGGATCATGGGACGACCCGAAGACTTTGGTGCTGAGCCAATGGATGATGCAGAATACAAAAGCTCTTCAAAGGAAGAATCTGCATATACGACTACCGATGAGACCAATTACAAGACAGGTAGACGTCTGTTCAGAAATATGATGGATAAAAAGCTAGGAGGTGTTTGTTCAGGTTTGGGCGATTACCTGGGAATCAAACCAAACTGGATTCGATTGGGTTTTCTTGCCTTCACAGTTAGCGGTGGCTTAGGTATCCCACTATACTTTCTCATGTGGGCCTTTATCCCAAAGGCAAAGACTGCAGCAGACTATCTGGCCATGAAGGGTGAAAATGCTTCTGTCTCAGGGATTGCAAAATTCTTTGAAAAACAATTAGGGCATTTCGGGGAAGAAGTGAGCTCTCTCACCGGCGAAGTAAAAAACAAGCTAAAGTCAAATGATATAAAATTTCATTCAGGTGAGTTTGTCAGCGATCTAGAAGAGAATATACGCCTCGGTTGGCTCAATTTCAAGAGATTCTTAAAGCCACTGCTCACTGTGATTGCATTTGTGTTCTTGGCGATCTTTGGCTTTGCCTGGGTTAGTTTGATCATTGGCGCCATCACTGCACTACCCTTCCTGAATTTTGTCACATCATCATCACCGGTTATTAATCTCATCAGTGGACTCAATAGTATAGTAGTCTTTGTGATTCCACTGGTATTTCTGATCATGTGGGCACTTCGAATTCTCTTCAAGTCCAAAATTTCACCTAATCTAAGACAGAGTCTCCTAATCTTTTGGATCACTAATCTAATCAGCCTTTTAGTCATGGGTGGTCTTACAGCAAATGAATTTAAAGCAGAAAATACTGAGTCGAGCAGACAAAATCTAGGTATGGTTGGTTCAGAAGGTGTGCAGCTCAACTATGTTCCTGAGGATCGCAATAATGTTCAATTCGGCTTCTTGAGCGCAGGAACCAAGGATGGCATGAAATATCGAAATGATTTTGACCTAAACCTTTTACCTGCAGAGGGCAATCAATGGTATGTATTGAAGAAAATTAAATCTCAGGGAGTAAATTCTTCAGAGGCATTACAAAATGCCAATTGTGTACAATATGATGTATCTGCCTCAGCTGGTGAGATTGACTTTCCCAATACAATTAATATAAAAAAGGATTGCAAATTTAGATTCCAGAATGTCGATATGGATCTTTACATTCCCATAGGTGCCACCTTCAAGTTTGATGAAGATATGGTTTGGCGCTTGAGAGAAATAAAATCTGATCCTTCCAATATGAAAAATGGTTGGGTAGCTATTCCGGGACGCATATATAAAATGACCGAAGGGGGAGTTCAATGTGTAGACTGCACTGAGGAAGAATTAATATCTAATAGCATAGGAGATAACATGGATTCTAATACAGATCTGGAGGATCTTCCTGCTGATTATGTAATGAAAAAATACAATAACAATGAAGAAGTAGAATATACAATAAAATCTCTGCTCAGCGTTTCAATGGACAAAATACAGGCTGAAGATAAAGCATACTCTAACTCTGATAACATCAAAGTAAATATTGAACCGGCTCGTGATTCAAAGATCCACATTGCAAAAAGTTTAAAATATTACAGTAATCAAGATATAGAAGCTGAGTCTGAAAAGCGAATTTATAAAGCGGAACTTACCGGCAGTGAATTAACTCTGGCTAATAAATTTCAGTTGCCTAAAAAATTAATTTCTAAAAATCCCGAATTTGAAATCACATTACAATTTCCGATAGGCTCAAAAATACGTTTATCAGAATCTTTACTAGACCATAAGGGCAATTTCCAATATGCCTCAGAGGCCGATAATGATGAAGATAATATATATGAAATGACTGCCACCGGGCTCAAATGCACTAATTGTAATAATTAAATAATGCTAAATAAAAATGCTTCACCTATTAATAGGTTCTTGCTGTGGCTAGCTTCAGCAGATACTGAACTATTAAGGGAAAATAATGCCGACAAGCGAAAGTTTCAGTTGATCGGCCTGAGTATCATCGGTACCTGGATATTTGCCATGCTAGCATGGGCTTATTTCTTCAGCACAGTCTCTTCTTCTCCACTGATTATCCTCTGTGGCAGCGCCTTGATGGGATTTATAGTGCTGACGATTGACAGAGTTCTCATAGCGGGACTTCAGGGTGGGCACGCAGGAAATAGTGCAGGACCAATTATATTTCGGGTTGCACTGGCACTCTGTTTAGGTGCTTTCATGGCACAGCCTGCACTGCTATATCTATTTGAAAAAGATGTTGCTGTCCAATTACTTGAAGATAAAGAAATAAAGAAACAAATTACAGTGGCTGAAATTCAACGCTCACTTGCACCACAGCGTGAGCCACTACTTTTCCAGTTGGATAGTATCCAAAAACTGAAAAATAATCTAGATAGCAATGTTGTAGCATTGCGCAATTCCTTCTTGCAAGAGGCAGATGGTAGTGGAGGAACAGGCAAAGTGGGGATTGCCACTATTGCTAAAGCAAAAAAGCAACAATTGGATGATTTAAAAATGCAAGCTGATGACTTCAGTAGAGCATCAGCTCCTATGGTAGCGTCATTACAGTCCAGAATCGATGCACTCACCGCCTCAGCTGACAAGAAAATAGCTGGCTTTGATGCCCAGGCGGGTAATGGGTTTCTCGCCAGAATCGAAGCACTGCAGCACCTGATTGATAATAATCTCACTTTACGCTGGAGGTATTTGCTATTATTGGCCATCATTATGTTGATCGAGTTAGCTCCAGTATTAAGCAAGTTGCTATTGAAGACCAATATCTATAATCAGCGCCTTCTATTAGAGGAAAATTATCTGATTTCTCTCGATCGAGAAATCTTTGAAAGAAAATACAAAGAGTCTCAAAAGTATGCGGATTCAGTGCACCAACACAATCTGGCAAGTATTAACCTCATCATGAAAAATGTGAATTCCTCCCATACCGATGGAGATCACGCACCAGAGCAGGAATATACCTTTAATTCACAGCAGCCCCCATCTACCAATGGCATGTTGTCATATTTTAAAAATAAATTGATGGGCAGACACATCTGATTTCTAAGTATGTAGTCTGAACATTTTTACCTTCTGCATTGAAGTAGAATAAGTTGAATTTAGCTCTGAATTACAGATTTTTGAATCGAACAATAATTTAAAGACTACCTTTGTATCAGTCTTTTTGGGGTGCCTACTCTGATTCATTTCAGACGGCTGAGATAAAACCCATCGAACCTGGCCGGGTAATTCCGGGAAGGGAGGGAATTTGTGAAGCAGATTTTATTACCCACCCCTGGTAATAAACATCACAAATAGGTGTTCAATGTTAATTTTTAGTTCGGCGCATTACTCATTAAAGTCTTATTTTATTTTTTCAATGTTGATGGTGCTTAGTTTATCAGCGCTTACAGCTCAGGTTATCAAACAAGATACGATTCAACCCCAGGTATTGAAGGAGGTCAATATCACAGGATCCTGGGCTACCAGTCAAACGCCGGTGACTCAAAAGACGATCAGAAAAAGTTCGCTTCAAACTGCTAGTGCAAAAGATATCCCGGTATTACTTGAGTCACTTCCTTCTGCCCTATCTTCTTCAGATGCGGGCAATGGAGTGGGTTATACTTATCTCCGTATCAGAGGCTCTGACCAAACTAGAATCAATGTCACACTGGATGGTGTACCGGTGAATGACGCTGAGAGTCAAAATGTATTCTGGGTGGATCTGCCGGATATGATCGAAGATGCTGCGGCCATACAGGTACAACGTGGATTGGGATTATCGGCTGCCGGTCCGGGAGCTTTTGGCGCCAATATCAATTTACAAACCAGTGTACCGACAGATTCATTTGGCGTGGGAGTTAACACAGGATTGGGAAGTTTCGACACCAAGAAAATCAACCTCACTGTAAACAGCGGAAGTCTCGGAGGTCATTTTAAGTTTAAGGTCCGGGAAAGTCGTATCTCCTCAGCCGGGTATATCGACAGAGCCAGTAGTAACTTATGGGCGAGTTCATTTCAGTCCTATTTAACTCTTGGACAGACCTCAATACAGGCAAATGTCTATTACGGAAAAGAGAAAACCTATCAAGCTTGGGTCGGTGTGCCTTATCATTACTTCTACGGAGACAAGCCAACTTATAATCCGGCAGGACTAATAGAGGGAAATACCTTTTTTGATGACGAAACAGATAACTTCACCCAGGTGTATTCTAGGGTGATTATTAAGCGTCCCCTTAATGATCATTCAGGCTTACAAGGCACACTTTATCATACTTATGGTGGTGGATATTACAATCAATATAAGCCGAAAGAGAATCTCTCAGATTATTTTGAAGGGCAGAATAATATTGCGGATCTTATACGTGAGCGATGGCTGAAAAATAATTTATTCGGCCTCAATCTAAACTATTACCTCATCTCTGGTAAAATGACACATCAATTGGGAGGAAACATTCAAACATACGGCGGAAGTCATTTTGGGATAGTACGCTCAGTGATTGGAAATATTAACTGGCAACCCCGTCACTATTATGATGATAATGCCATTAAGACAGAAAGCAGTGTTTATTATAAAAATGAAATTACGCTTAATGCACTGACGCTGATGGGAGATATGCAAGTGCGACTGCTCCGATATCAATATACCGGCTACAATGCAGAAGGTGGCATTTCACCACAGAAAGACAAACTGGCATTTTTCAATCCAAAGATGGGTGCATCTTATGCGGTCAATAATCATCTTTCAATGTATGGGTACACCGGCTTGGGACACAGAGAACCCAACCGGGACGACTATACCGAATCACCACATGGCAAATTACCGAAGCCGGAACAGTTGCTCAATGTCGAAGTGGGGCTGAAGTATGCACAAACCAACTTCAATTTGCAGGCGAATTATTTTGGTATGTTTTACAAGGATCAATTAATTCTCACTGGTCAGATCAACGATGTAGGCGCCTATACCAGGATAAATGCGGAAAAATCCAGACGAACCGGTGTAGAATTGGAAACTGCCATTGTCCCCTTCCACTGGATGAATATAGTAGCTAATCTCACCCTGAGTAAAAATATTATCAACTCCCTTGATGAATATATAGATGTGAGTTCCTACAGCGATAGTTCAGGTATTCAATATCTCCCACAGGAGCAAATAACGCATCGGAATACAGATATCTCATTCAGTCCGGATTTTATCTCATTTGGGAAAATAGAATTAAAACCATTTTCTTTAGCTAATCATCTGTTTTCTAATGTGACTATCAGCTATGATATCAAATACATTTCCAGACAATTCTTGAATAATTATTCCAATGAAACATCGATCTTACCTGCCTACAGTAAGCAGGGCGTACAGATTACCTGGCCATTTCGCCTTGGTGGAATGCACTGCTCAGTGACGGGACGCGTCAATAATCTACTGAATAGTAAAATCATCAGTAACGGTTGGGTGTACCGGTACAAATATCTTGGTCCGTCGTATGATGACCCATCAACCGTCCCGGAAGGCAATAACTATTATAGTTCGATTGGCTTCTTTCCAGAAGCAGGCAGAAACTATTTCATCAATTTACAATTCAACTTTTAATACAATCCTATCTGATCAAAGTCACACTGCCTTTGAATTGCCTGGTGGATTTGTCCGGAAATTCAAGTACAATGAGATAGGCAAATACTGACGGATCCATCAACTTTCCCTTAAAGTAACCATCCCAGCCGTGTTCTCCGTTGGGTACTAGATTGACGCCGCCATACACCTGATCACCCCAACGATTGAAGATGCGCATTTCCTTAATCAGGACATTCCGATCGGCAGTAGTAACCGTAAAGACATCATTCGTGCCGTCGTGATTTGGCGTGAATATATTTGGAATAAATACCTTCACTCTTGGTGTCACAATGACCCGTACCGTATCCTGATCCTTGCAGCCCTGAGCATTGAATATCTCAACCTGATATAAGGTGGTAAATTCTGGAGAGGCTAATGGGTTCGGGCAGTCAGCACATGAAAGTCCGGTGGGTGGTGTCCAGAGAATAGAAGAATAAGTTCCATCAATTTTAGGGACTAATTGGACTTGCTGGCCTTCTTCTATGGTATATACATCCTGAATGTCAATAGATAATGATCCGGTATTGCTAAATGTAAATGTACTGTCCTTCACACAGCCGGTTTGATCTTCAATTTTTAGAGTATAAGTCTCAAAATTAAGGCTGTCTATAGTCACCGGTAGACTATTGAATGTACCTTGTAGTGCACCATTCAGATACACACTTACTGGTAGCATTAAGCTTGCATCATCCAGAATAAAGGTATTAGAACCTACGTCTGCGCAAGTCTGAGATAAAATGTGCCAATCTGGATTGAATATTGGCACAGGATTAATGGTAAAGTCTTTGGTCGTACTACAACCGGCATCACTTTCAACTAAGAAAGTATAATTCCCCGGCTGGATATTTGTCATTACATGAATACGGACATAGGTCTGACCATTATCGATTGAGAATTTACCCCCTAAAATATTTACCTCATAGGTTATCATTCCTAAGGGAACCTTACAATTAGGTTGGAATACCGATAAATCAACAATTTCTGGCAGCCTTTCCAGTTTTAAAGAAAGTACATCCTTTACAGCTTGACATGGACCTGCGCCATCCGGATCCGAAGTAGTCAAGGTAATGGTCACCGAGCCAGCTGCCATATCAGATGCAGAAGGATTATATATCGGATTAGCAATTTTATTGTCACTAAAAGTACCAGTGCCTGAAGTAGACCAGGTAAAGTTTGATATTCCTGTTACAATTCCATTCAGTTGAATCTTGTCACCTTCGCATATATTTTGATCAGAGCCGGCACTTACTGTGATCACCAGAGAACAGGCACAGTCCTTGACGAAGATCAGTGTGGTATCCGATTTTGCACATACACCATTATCAAATGTATAGATAAGTTGATGCACGCCCACACCGGCAGTAGCCGGATTAAACACAGTTCCAGTGACGCCGGGGCCACTGAAAGTACCTCCAAATGGAGAAGCAACCAAAGTAAAAGGTACCTCATCCAGACACACCGTATCCTGAACATTGAAATTTATGGTTATATCCGGCAATACAGTTACCGTGAAGGTTCCCGTTCCACTACAGCCTGAATTGTCTGTAACTGTTACAGTATAGTTTCCACCAGTTGCGGTAATAGACTCAGTCATCTCACCAGAAGACCAGAGGTATGTTTTAAAGCCGTTACCAGCGCTGAGAGTTGTTGCTTCACCTGTACAGATTTTATCCTTACCCGAGATAGTTATACTCAGAGATGTGCTTTCCGTCACTATTACTGACGTAGAATTGGTGCAACCATTACTATCAGTTACTGTAACAGAATAGCTTCCGGGTGAACTTATAGTGATAGCTGGAGTAATAGCTCCAGTAGACCAAATATAATCTGCAAATCCATTCCCGGCATCCAGATTAGTTGAACCGCCTACACAATAAGTGGTGCTACCGCTGAGAGACACAGCAACCTGTGGATATGCAGTAACAGTAATCTGACCGGTACCGGAACAGCCATTAGCATCGGATACGGTTACAGTATACGTGCCTCCATTTCCCACCGTAATCACTTGAGTCGACATTCCATTTGACCATTGATAGCTGGTAAAACCTGCATCAGCCGTCAATTGAGTTGTTTTTCCAAAGCATATTTTAGGATTGCCTACTACCGCAACAGTGACTGTACTGCTCACCGTCACCCTGACTGATGCTGTACCGGTACAACCATCAGCATTAGTCAAAATGACTGCATATAGACCTGCTGTATCTACACTTATGGTTTGGGTAGTAGCCCCTGTAGACCAGAGATAGGAGGAATAGCCGGCTCCAGCGTCCAGCGTAGTCGAATTTCCGGTACAAATTTGGGTCATACCAGTGATAGTAGCATTGATAGGTGGTGATTCAGCAATGATGATTTCATCAGTACCACTACAGCCTGAGGCATCCTGCACTGTCACAGAATAAGTCCCGGCAGAGTTTACAGTTATCGTCTGTGTGACAGCGCCGTTGGACCAGGTATAATTAGCAAAGCCGGTACCAGGATCCAAAACAGTTGTTTGACTCTGGCAGAGCGTTTGATCCCCCGCTATGGTAATCGATAGTGCGTTTGATTCGGTGACAGTAATTGAATTCGTACCGGTACAACCGTTGGCATCAGTGACCGTCACTGAATAAGTACATGGGATTCCAGTAATCAGTGTTTGACCGATACTTGCATCACTCCATTTATATGCGCTATATCCCGCACCCGCATCCAGTGTCGTCGTACTTCCGGCACAGAAAGTAATGCTTCCGACAATATTTACATTTACCGGTGGGCTTTGGGTTACTACAAAATCATCGGTTCCGGTACATCCATTGGCATCAGTAACCGTAACCGTATAAGTGCCGCCTGTATTGACAGTTATATTTTCAGTAGTGGCGCCATTTGACCAAATATAGGAAGCAAAGCCAGTGCCAGCTTTCAGATTCGTACTCTTAGTAGCACAAATCGCATTATTCCCGGTGATATTCACACTTACAGGAGCGCCCTTGGTTATCGTGATATCATCGGTGCCACTACAGCCTGACGCATCAGTGACCGTAACCCTGAAGGTTCCCGAAGAATTAACTGTGATGGTCTGAGTAGAAGCTCCAGTGGACCAGGTATATGTAGCAAACCCCGGGCCCGGGTCAAGCGTGCTGGTCTCATTACTGCAAAGTGTTGTATTACCTTGAATATTGATCGTGAGTGCATTACTTTCGGTCACCGTAATCTGATCCTGTCCAGTGCAACCGTTCATGTCAGTAACAGTAACACTAAAAGTGCCTGAAGCATTGACTGTCAATTTTTGATTTGTACTACCATCACTCCATTTGTACAAGACAAATCCGGTACCGGCATCCAATTGAGAACTGCTGCCCGCACAGAAAGTCGAGCTGCCATTGATATTTACGTTGATTGGAGGACTCTGAGTGATGACGATGTCATCGGTACCACTACATCCTTGACTGCTTGTGACCGTAACTGAGTATAAGCCACCTGACGAAGTGGAAATAGTTTGAGTAGCTTCACCAGTGGACCAGATATAGGAATCAAAGCCAGGCCCGGCATCCAGCAGTGTACTTTGGCCCGCGCATAAGGTGCTCAGGCCTACTATGT
>Ga0154020_10000732_pt1 | contig 40433 bp, 36 predicted proteins | sample Klosneuvirus_201_FD_109709 | JGI IMG/M metagenome (GOLD analysis project Ga0154020, IMG submission 109709) | Active sludge microbial communities from wastewater, Klosterneuburg, Austria - Klosneuvirus_20160825_MG | ecosystem: Engineered > WWTP > Aerobic digester > Activated sludge | place... | reverse complement strand
TACCAGAGGGCAAGGCTTCAATGATGTAAGCTTGATCAAACTTACTTCTTCAGGTGATACATCTTGGATAAAAACATATGGTGGATTGGATAATGATAATGGATATTCTGTGTCTCAGAATTCGGATTCAGGATTTATTATTTCAGGACGGACAGGAAGTTTTAATGTACAAATGGAAGACATGTATATTATTCGAACCAATGTTACTGGCGATACATTATGGACAAGAACATTTGGATTTTCAAACGTTGATTTCGCAGCTTCTGCAAAACAAACACCCGATGGTGGTTTTGTTTTAGCAGGTACTAGTTGGGACACTACGGTTGGAAATTATGATATTTATTTATTAAAATTTGACCCGTTAGGCACATTGATCTGGGATAAACGATTACCAAGGGGTATTGAAAATTTTGCAAGTGGACTTGAAATATTATCAGATGGGAAAATAATTATTTCGGGAACTATTTTAGGTGCAGGTAACATGTATGATTCATACTTAATAGTAACTGATTCTTTTGGCGATACATTATGGACAAGAACATTTGGACTCCCAAATCACAGTGAACAAACCTACTCACTTTCTTTAACTTCAGACGGCGGGTTTATTTTAGCAGGATCTTCTGATGATATAGTCGGAGTGGCTTATCTATTAAAGACAGATAGTATAGGCAACTTAATCAATTTAGTAAAAAACATTTCTGCAAATCCAACATTTATTGTTTACCCTAATCCGACATCAGAAATAATTCAGATAAAAAATATTTCTGAACTGGATTATCACCATTTAAATTATAAGATATTTAATCTTTTTGGAAAGGAGGTTCGCTTCGGTAATCTTCAATCCATAACAAATGAAATTGATTTAACTGGATTAATCCCTGAACTTTATTTATTAAAAATATTTTCCGAAAAATCAACATTGCAAACTATAAAAATTATTTTAACACAATAATTAAAATTCCTTCACGACGGATTGTTGGAAATTTCAGACTAATTGACCCCCACGTTTCATTTTAAATTGTGTCTCGTCCTGAAATAGCTTTACACAAAAGCAATCAGAATGACAAAAATAGCATTAAAAACGAAACGGCGATCTCCGACCAGTCGCACACCTTATGCGAGAAGGCAAGAGCCTGAGATGATCAAAATTATTGATGAAGTTAAGAGTGGCATGATTAGTATTCGTGCGGCTTGCTTCAAATACGGATTATGCAGAAATACATTAAAACTTTGGATGGTTAAAGCTTCTGTCCGTACATTAGAATCTAAAATGTCAAAAAAGCAGAATAAAATTTCAGATGAAGATATGGATTCTAAGGCTATGGAGCGGAAGATACATGAGTTGACAAGAGCTCTTGAGCACGCCCAACTTAAGATAAGTAGTTTGGAAACATTAATAAAGGTTAGCGAGGAAGATCTTCAAATCAAGATCAGAAAAAAGCGTGGTACCAAGCAGTCAAAAGAATGAGGCAAACCTTTCCTAATGTGAGCCTGGGAAGGCTTTGTGTACTGTTTGGTGTAACACGGCAGGCTTATTATGAAGCCCAAATACATGAGCGCAAAACAAGCATTGCGCGTTCAATAGTTTTGAGCTTTGTAAAGGATTATCGAATCGATATTCCTTTGGTTGGAACAAGAAAATTATATCATCTGATAAATCCACACTTGAAAATTCATGGTATCAAAATGGGTCGAGATCAATTATTTGATATTCTCCGATTTCATGGATTATTAATACGCAGAAGAAAGCGAATGGTGAAAACAACAGACTCTCATCATTGGCTGAAGAAGTATCCAAATTTGACGAAAGAGATAAACATCACCGGAGCTGAACAGCTTTGGGTAAGTGATATTACGTATATCAGGACTTTGCAAGGATTTGCATATCTGAGCTTGATTACCGATGCCTATTCTAGAAAGATCGTAGGTTATTCACTATATCCAACATTGGAAGCAACTGGTTGTATTGAGGCTCTACAAATGGCTATTTCGAATCGATTGTATTCTACGGAACATAGTCTCATTCATCATTCTGATCGAGGAATACAATATTGCTCAGCTATGTACATCGAATTATTAATGAAAGATGAAATTAAAATTAGCATGACTCAAAGCGGAAGTCCGTATGAAAATGCAATGGCAGAGAGAGTAAATGGGATTATTAAAAATGAATTTTACACAAAAAGTTTATTCCAAAATTACAAGGAAGCTAAAAAGCATATTGACAAAGCTGTTGCAAAATACAACTCCATTAGACCTCACTCAAGCATAGATTACCTAACTCCGGAAAATGCACATTTAAGTAATGGAATACTTAAAAAGCGTTGGAAAAAATATGCATATAAGAAAAAAGAAAGTGAGTTTTCCAAGGCATCTGCCGAATGTATATAGCAAATAAAAAACAGGAACCATGAGATTGATTCCTGTTATACTATCGGGTTAAGTTATTCCTTGTTGAGTTGCTCTCCAGCAGAGCTCAACTCCGCTTTACTTAACATAACAAAGATCAATTAAATTATTGTAATTTAGTGCTTCAAAAGTGACAAGAAAAAACAGGACTAATTTCTAAAACTTGTAAGGTTTTTTCAGGACGAGACAGGACCTTGTATATGATATTTCCAATCGTGGTAGCATTGACATAGATTTTTCTATGGAAAGTGATTTTACTGAAAAGGAAAAAAAGAGTTTTAAATCAAATTCAATCATAACTAAAAAGAGAATTCGACAAAGCAGGATTAAATGTTTTTGATATTCGACTTTCAGATAATTTAAAATGAAACGTGGGGGGTCAATTAGTCTGAAATTTCCATTTAGTTTCAAAACAATTGAATATTCAAAGGAATGTTGAGAATTTAATAAAATTCGCGATATTTAATTAGTAGTCCGGTAATTTCAGATTAATTGGCTCATTTGTTTTAAAATTGACATCATAGTCGATGTCTTCTATTGTTTTATGCAACATTTTGGAGTTAAATAAACAACAGGAATTTTGATTCAATTAACGACAAATTCATGGTTAATAATACATATATTTCTTCGGAAACCTATAAAATTTATTAGGAATATAAGAAATAAATTTTATTTTTGATCAAAATATTTAAAGCTATAAAAAATGAAACGAGCACTAATTTTGTCTACTCTAGTAGTAATAGTTGCATTAATAAATATCAATAATGTTTTTGCAGGAAAGATTATATTAAAATCAGGAACTTTATCGATTTTAAAATCTCAAAAAAATATTAGAGTACAGTTCGATTATTCGAATATGACTGTTGGGAAAAAATTGACAGAAGAAGAGTATGTAAATAAAAAAATGAGTGAACGAAATGAAAAATCGCAAGGTTCAGGTGAAAATTGGAGGTCTGGTTGGATCAATGCTAGGAAGGACCGGTATCAACCTAAGTTCATTGAGCTTTTTAATAAACAGACAAATAAACAATCATTAACAATTTTAGAAAATGGCGATTCTCAGTATACTTTAATAGTTAAGACAGTTTATACTGAGCCCGGTTTTAATGTTGGTGTTTTGAGAGAAAGAGCAAGGGTTAACTTTGTTTTTTTATTGGTTGAAACCTTAAATCCAACAAAAGTAATTGCTGAACTAAGTGCTGATGCAATTCCGGGCGGACAAACGATGGGTTATGATTTTGATTCAAGTTCTCGAATTGCTGAGTCGTATGCAAAAGTTGGTAAAATGCTTGGTCAATTTATTATTGATGAAATAAAATAGGGCACAACTTGCAGATTCGACTTCTACCTATGACCTTTGACTTTCACTATTATTAATAACTGAGATCATGAAAAAAAAGTTCTTTCTGAAACCTGTTACATTGATAACTGTTTTCCTTGTTTTATTAATTGTTAACTCATGTAAGAAGGATAAACTGGAGCCACCAATTTCTGAATACATTGGGTATATTTCAAGTACCCAAGATAGCGATGGTGAGTTTAGCATTGATGCAGATGGGGATATCGATGGTTATGCCACCTGTTTAAATTCAGCCATGGCCACTGAAATCAACAATCACATCAACCAATACACTTGGGCGCAGAATCCTTTTGTGAAGGTGCGGGCCAAGTTGACTGATGCAGCCCATATAAAATATCAGGTAACCGCCATTCTTGGAAAAGGGATCGGTGGGTATTAATTAACAACAGTAAATGATGCATTCATTTTAAAAAATATGATCTCCGCTTTGTACAGCTTGGCAGATACGCTGAATTCATTTGTTGTACTTTGTTGAAACTGTAATTCTAAGAAGATACATGAGTGTGCATTGGGGTCGATAATACTTAGAAATTTTATATTACTCGCTTTTTGAAGCATAGTTTTCCCCATTTTTTCCTTTTCTGCTACCTCTTTTACCAATTCTATCATACAAACACCAGGCACAACAGGTATATTTGGAAAGTGGCCATGATAAATGGCATGCTTGGAATTTAACTGGATAGAATAAATATGCTTTTCGTTTTCTATGCGGTTATCAGTAATTTTATAAAATTCGTCCAGTAGCATTAGTGTTCAATTTGTCTCAGTGAGATTGTGAAATTAAAATGTTTGTGTGAAATAGTAATTATTGATGGTATGCCGTTAGAATAGTTGAGTAATGTAACGTCAACTTTAGGCTTTCTCTTGGAAGCCAATTCTATTCGTACCAAGGAATTGCAAATGGAATCTGTAACCATATAAATGTTTTCGTTTCTCTGATGGAATAAATAATAGTTCTGTTGTTGATATTCAAACGACATTTTGGATGGGAATTGTAAGTTGTTCATTAACATCAATTCGAAATCTATTCGCAATGTATTAATAATAGCTTTCTTGTCCATTTTTTTTAAAATTGAATGAACTTTAAATCCTGTTGATCGATCGAACTCAAAATCGAAAAAAGTAAGTCCTGTTTCATTGGTGAAAATTGTGCGAATACTACTGTCCGGCATTGCTTTGATTAGGAGTAATCCGCTCATGTGTTTGTTGAGGATATCAATACTTGCTGTATATAAGGCCGAACCGTACGATGGCCGGAATTTTTCAAGGTCGCATGATTTATCTTCGGTTTTCGTGAGCTCTTTGTAAACGGATGAACATGAGCAACATAAAAACAAGAGACTACTTAATATAAAATAGCGCATCAGGAATATTTGTATTGTTTTCTCTGTTTAAGAAGGATATGATAGTATTATCGTCTGTTAGCTCTATCATTTCAACTTTGGAAACAGTGTAAGTTTTTTTGTCAACGGTGATATTGATGTTTTTAAAAAAATCTTTGAGGCCTTTTGATGTTGGAATCATTTCAATCTTGTATGCCTGATCAGATTCAAATATACTGATTTTGAATTCCGGGTTATTCAAAATTGTTCCCTGAACGCAATCAGCTATGATCTGGCTGATTTGCCTGAAGAGTTTATTCCCTTTTGTGGAAATCGTATTTTCGTTCAATCGATCCTTAATATAAATTCTATTCTGATTAATAATAATTAAATACTGAAATGGCTGGGTATATTCCATTCTCACTTTGCTTTCTTTTTTAAACCAAAATTCTCCTTTCGAAGTGATTTTTTCGGAAATCATGCTCATGTTTTTTTCCTGAATAAAATCACATTTAATTGAATTTGTTTGTATTGCTACGGAGAAGAATTTTGATTTGAATTTCGCCGTGTCCTCAATGGGAGTAAATGCACGATGTTGACAGAAGCTATTCAAGCTCCAGAACATAAAAAATGCGATTGGAATTAGTTTATGCATAGGGCGCAATTTTAAGCAATTGATCTAACCGGACCCATTCATATCCTTGTGAACGGCCATCTTGAATTATTTTTGATAAAGTAGCTACAGTAATTTTACTGGTATCATGCAAAAGGATCACTGCACCTGGGTGGAAGGAACGTTTGATCTTTTCTCTCAATCTGACCGGATCACGGATCACTGTATCCATGGAACGAATACTCCAGCCAATAGGGATGTAATTTCCCTTTTTTATTGCTCTAGCTATGTTTGAATTTACTACGCCATAAGGAGGACGAAAAAAGTGTGGTCTAATATTGTCAACTTGATAGACCAAGTCGTCTAATTTTTTTAAATCACGAAATATTTTTTGTGAAGGGAAAAAGTCAAATATGTAACTATGCGAATAGCTGTGGTTACCAATGATATGCCCGTTATTGCTAATTTCTTTAAGTAATGCTTCATTCCCTTTAATTTTATTTCCAATTAAAAAAAAAGCTGATTCAACTTTTTGTTCCTTTAATACTCTTAATATCTCAGAGCTGAATTGTGACGGTCCATCATCAAAGGTAAGAGCCATTATTTTTTCAGTAGTATTTGCAGAACAAATTATTTTCATAAAAAAATTGGATTGAATATTATAACAACCGTAAAAAATAATTGCTGACCACCCAATAAATAGAGCAAGATATAAGTAATTAGAGAGATGAAAAAAATAATTCATACCAACTAGCACTAAAGCGATTAAAGTAAATATAATGTTCGTGTTTTTAAAGGTCAACATGCAGACAAGAGTAGTATTGAATGGTTTTCTGAAGAATCGTGGTTATAAATTAATACTCTTTTAAGTTGTTGGTCGGCTAACGGGAGTACGTCATGAAACGGTATTTTCCCGGTCAGGAGAGTCATTGTTCCTAGCCAAAGAGCAAAGGCTGAAGAAGTAGGATATTCGCCGCATAGGTGTTTGTAATTGCATGTTCTAACATCCTTCAATATTGATTGTTCAAGGTAAGAATATATTTCATCACCTTTTAAATTTCCATTTCTGCCAAAGATCACAAGGTCTATAGCCTTTACCGAAAGGGATTGGGATTTTAAAAAGTCGTCAATTTTTGATACGACCTCTTCAAAGTCCGCAGGTTTGATAAAGGTTGTAAATTTCTCAAGACAAACACATGGTTTCGAAGGGTGACTATTCCCTAGTAAAAAGAATGTTGCACCTTCTCCCGAAACTGTGCCCTTCTCAACTGTAGAAAACAAGTTTACAGTTGAGAGATCTTTTTTTCGATATAATCCGAAACGGCTTAGTATTTTATGGCTTTGAGGAGTTGTTTCGTCGATACCGCCAACCAAAATAGTTTCTGTATCATCTTCCTGAAGGAGAGAAGCGGCGTCGTATAAAGCACTTTCAAATGAAAGCCCACTATGGACGTAGGTGTTGTTATAATTATGACATTTGATCAATAAAGCAATCTGAGAGCCTACTGTATTGTGTGTTGATTGAATAAATGCAGTTGGTGAAAGCATTTCTTCATTGCTCTCTGTCATCCTGGTAAGAAAAAGAGCGGTATCTTCGAGACAACCGTATGCCGTGCCGATAATTATAGCGTCGGGTTGTTCGATACTTGCTTCAGTCAGACAATCCAACGCAGCTGTTACTCCCATTCTTATCACTCTGCTCATTCTGCGTAACAGTTTGATATCAATATGATTTTTGTAATCAGGTTCCATGCACATAAACTTTGTTGAAGAAAATACTTTTCGCATTTGCCTTGACAATTGTTTTTCAAATGTCGGCTGAGGAGATATAGCAGAGCAGGAGTGGATGTAAATTTTCATATCAGACTGCAGAAAAGATCAATGATGTGCAATTTCCGCCGAATCCAAAAGAATTCGACAGGACATTTTTAAGCGTTGGGTTAACAGAAAAATTTATTTCAGGTGAAAAGGGAAATTCTTCCATTTGTGTTTTGAATCGAAGATTGGGATAAATGAATCCGGATTTGATAGATAGTGCAGAAAAAACTGCTTCAATACCACCGCAACCACCAAGAGTATGGCCTGTAAACGCTTTGGTTGAGCTCATAAGAGGGTAGGCAGCTTCAAATAATCGTTTTATTGCTGTAGCTTCTGAACGATCATTATTCTGTGTTCCTGTTCCATGAAGGTTTATATATCCTATATCATGCGGCTCCACTCCACTCTTTTTTAAAGCACCTTGCATTGCCATATATGAACCGATTCCTTCCGGAGAAGAAGCGGTTTGGTGATATGCATCGTTTGAATTATGATAGCCACTAAGCAGACAATAGGTATTTGAAAGCAAAGCTGCAATCTTTTCAGAGACGAGTACAAGGTATCCAGCACCTTCACCTAGGTTCAGCCCATTTCGGTTTGCATCAAAAGGTTTGCAAGGTTCTGGATCAAGAATCATCAGAGTATTGAAGCCGTTTAAAGTGAATCGGGTCAGAGCATCAGCGCCACCGGCGACAACTACATCTAATAGTCCCTGGCGTATAAGCCGGGCTGCAAGGAGTATCGAATTAGCCGACGATGAACAAGCTGTGCTAATGGTACTTACAAAATGCCGAATACCTAATTTCTGTGCAACAAGATCGGTAACACTTCCGCATTCGTGATTAATTACATTTATTAATCGACCCTTTTCATTGTTCGGGAGAAAGTTTTCGAAAAATATTTCAGTGAGATCCATACCACCAACAGAGTTGGCAGAAATAAACCCTGTCCTAAGAGATTCCAGCTCCGGGATGTTTGCTTCATACAATGCTTCCTTTGCGGCCATGAAGCTCAATAATGCTGTTCGAGGGACATTCGAATTCAAACCCGTTTGATTTGCTAATTCGAGATTTGACAGCTTTACTTCGCCAACCGGGAATACATCCTTATGAACGGTGCGTAAGTTAGTAATAGGGCCAATTCCGGTCCGGCCATTTTGTAGCGCAGAAATACACTCTATCCTATTGTTTCCAATTGCTGAGATCACGCCAACACCAGCGACGAAAACTGATTGATTTTTACTCATTTTTAATAGTAAACTATTTCTGCTGGTGTTGAGTGATATATTCTGCTATCGTACGTATGGAATGAAAAACTTTTGGGCCATCTTCTGCATTTGTGAATTTGATCTTATACTGTTGTTGAAGAAGAACGATCAATTCTAAAGCATCGATTGAGTCGAGCCCAAGACCTTCCACAAAAAGTGGTTGATCATCACCGATATTATCGGGATTCATGTCCTGTAGATTTAGCTGAGCAATGATCTGAGATTTCAGATCAGCCATTAATTTTTCCATTTATCTGATTATATAGTTGTGAGCAATTTTCCTTACTAAAAGGCATTATATTATTTTGAACATTTTTTTCTACAAGCATTAGCATTACTGAGTATTCTGATTCGAGACACTCAACCCAACCACAAATGCAAGCGCGAAGAGCCTGTTCTTCAAATAGCGATTTGACATAAATACTAGTGAGCTCAGGGTCGAAAGCAGAGCTGATAAAGAAGCTGTTTTCGCCTTTGATTTTATTTCGGATGCATATTTCACCTATCACAATATTTGGCAAAGTATACGCGAATAAAGAGGGACTCGCTATATCTTGTGTGGATTGGAAATATTTTATGTCGGTATCGAGACTGGAATTTGTATTTGATAAGTTTACTCCTATTTCTTCCGGCAAATATTTTTCAGACAGTTTGTTATCTTTCAGTAATAGTTCTGTTGCCAGAAATCCTAACTTACTTAAATTGTCCATTTTGTAAAACTTTGGATATGTAATACCAAGGAATATATAAATTGATCCTAAAAAATCAGATATGTTTGTTCCTGAATATTCAAATACCGATATCCCGTCCTTAATTAAGTTGTTTTTACGGATTTGGATACTCGAAGATATTTGTAATGTAGCCGACAACTTCTTGTTTAAATTTAATTTTTAATTGAACAATTGTACTTATATTAATTTATTTTGCTTTGATCTGAATTAGAGAATGACTCAAGCCGATACCATCTCTCATTTCTTCAACGCGAAGTCCGGCCTTTTCTATGCACTTAATGAAAACATCTGAGTGATACATTTGGCTATTACCATTGGCCATAGTTGTAAAATAAAGCGATGTCTGAGAAAGGCAAAATGAAGCTGATTCGAAACGCTGACGATTCCAAAACGGCTCAAGTATGAATATGCTACCATTCATATTTAGCGAAGCAGAACATCGACGAAGAATTGAAGTGATTTCCGATTCTGAAAAGCAATCCAGAAATTGACTCATCCATATCGCATCGTAGCCTTTTGGAAATTCCTGTGATTCGTCGAGAATATTCGAGCAATGAAAATCGATTCGGTCAAATCCCAATTGGTCCTGAAGGGATTTTTTCGCCATTTGAATTTGGCCAGGCAGGTCCAATATTGTGATCGTTGCATATTGTGAATGTTTAGTACAAGCGAGTGCAAATTTACCTGTGTTACCGCCAATATCCAGAATTGTTTTTGGAGAATTACTAAACACTGCTTCTAAAGCTTTTGGTAAAGCATTGTCTGAATAAAAGTGATCAAAAGCAAACCAGCTTTTTTGTACATCTGCAGGAAGTTCTGAAAGTCCCTCATAGATGGTTTTATAGGAGCCAAAGACTTTTAGTCCTTCTGGTTTGCCGGTTGTAATGCTTTTCTCCAGTTCAAATAGGCCAAGGTAGCACACGTCATTTATGAAATCCATATTTACACGTGTAAGTTCATCGTGTAAAATAAAATAGCCGGTTTTTGTAAGATGGTAATTGTCTTCGCTTTCAGTAACCAAACCGATATTTAACCCTGACTCGAGTAGTACACGAACGCCATATATTGGAAGATTTAACCTGGAAGAAATATTGTTTAATGAAATACCGGAATTTCTGTTGTCTTCAATAACTTGAAGTATCCCAAGATTTCTAAGTGATAGGGCAGATTGGAAAACAACAGGAGCAAAAGCAATACGTTGTGCGTTTTCTTTTGCTTCAAGAGCTGTTTCTTTGATGTACGAACTGTGACTCATTATCTTTAATAGAGAATTTTTCTTGATCAATTTATTAATTTGGCTTACTATTTAATTTACTAAAAACCAGCGCTGCGTTACACCCTCCAAAACCGCTTCCGGTTTTCAGACAATGAGAAATTGGAGTTTCCTGCAGAGTATCTATTACATTTATTTCTACAGGGACACCATTCTCTTCATAGCTAAGAGTAGGGAAAATTAAATTTTCTTTCAATGAATGAATGCATACGATTGATTCCACCAAACCTGCTGCACCTAATGTATGCCCGAAATAACTCTTTAGGCTGTTTACTGGAACACCCGACAACCCTGATAATGAAAATGCTTTCGCTTCCATTTCATCATTAAAAACCGTTGCGGTACCATGCGCTGAAATAAAACCAAGCGATGTACAGGTTACAGAAGCATTTTCCATGGCTTTGTTAATTGCCCAAGAAAGTTCTTCACCGGTTCTGGAAGGGCCGGAAATATGGTTTGAATCGTTACTCAATGCTCCGCCTTTTAATACTACGTCATTTCCGGAAGCGGATACTTTATTTGTCAAAACCAAGGTAGCAGCGGCTTCACCAAGATTTATTCCGTTACGGTTTTTATCAAATGGTTTACATAAACTATTGCTTAATGCCTTGAACGAGTCGAACCCCGAAAAAACAAAACGCGTTATCAGATCAGAGCCAGTGACAATTGCATTGTCATACTGACCGGATTGTATCATTCTCTTTGCGAATAGAAGACCAGATAACCCAGAGATACAGGCGTTGGAAACAACGACCGGTTTGTTTCTATGGCCGAAATAGTCCGAAATTTTTTGAGCAGACGTTGATAAAGAAATCCGGTTTCTCAATTCTTGACTCATTGGTTCGGCTTCGAGAAGATTAATATTGCCCTTCGTAGAAGAAATTACAAGCAAGGTGCGTAGGTCACTGATATTAACTTCAGTATTTTTAAGTGCTTCTGTAATCGATTCAATAATTAAATTTTCAAATTTTGTGAAGTTTTTAAGTCCACTGTCAATTAGATATAAATAATTACTAGGAAATAACGACCCGAAAAACCCGGATCGGGAAATGGAAAAGTCTTCATGATATTTCACGCCGGATTTCCCTTGTTTAATAGCCGAAATATTTTCAGCAGTTGTTTTACCCAATGGGGAAATAATATTATCTGATGCAATAACTAGTTCCATTTTTTAAATAAGATCAAGTTTATTTTTCCACTCTTCGAAAAATAAAGGGTTGGTCAATTGAAGTGTCATAGTATTTTTATTCAGGAAGACCTGAATCGAAGAGCCATTTGCAACTTGTTCCAAAGTTTGTGCATTAAAGATATTGTAGGTGAATTTTATTTTAGCAGCATCGCAATGAAAAAAAGTGGATTTAATGATCAAACGGTCTCCATATTTAAGGGGTCGTTTGTAGTCGCATTGTATGCTGATGATAGGAGTAACGAAGCCCTGATTAAACACGTCCAAGTAGGAGAGCCCATGCTTTATTCCGAAATCTTCTCGACCATCTTCGAAATAACGTATATAATGCCCATGCCATACAATCCCTAAAGGATCGGCTTCATTGAATTTTACGCTTATATCAATGCTCTCTGTTAAACTTTTTTTCATGTTAATTTTCTAGTCGCACTTGAATGGATTTATTTTAATTCAGAGTTCCATTTTTTATATTCCTTTTTTTCGATTTGTTTCAGTATTTCGTAAATAGTGTTTGCCCAATAATTTCTAAACCCAAAGCCGCCTGGCTTGGCAGTCATGCGTTTTGTTAAAAGAATATTTTTTGTTTCCAGATCCAAAATGGTAATATACATGGATGCATTCAATGAGGTTTTGTCTAAGTTTTCAACTAAAAATACGATTCCATATCCTTTTTTGTCATTAAAGTTGTATCCCTTTGCAATTTTTTCAACCATAGTTTCATTCATTCGAGACATTTCGTTAAGGTTAATAGCTGCAATTTTAGCAGGATCCACTTTTGAGTTGTTAATTTGAATTTGACTAAGATCAAAAGTCAGGTTGGTCCTCCGGAAACTTTTTGATATATTATATTTTTGCGATTCGTTTAAGATAAGTTCATTAATAGAATTGAAGTATCGTTCCTTGATATCCAGTGTACTTGTATTTGGGTCACCTAAGATTCTTGTTTCTGAAAAATCAAGTCCAAGCCAAATTGTAGTTGTATTGGGATTGTTGAAGAATTCTTTTAGCGATTGTGAAGAAGTCGGCTTTACAAAGCTAATCATTAAAAGACTATAGCATAAGATTATGGAGTAAGATGTTGATTTCATATTCTTTATTTTAAGGATTATGGAATTATTATTTTCATTTCGCAACTGATAAGAACTTGACTCTTGCAGGTGACGGAACCTGTAATTATAGTTGCATTAAATATTTGGTTCACTATTTTTATTTCCGTTTCAATCAATTCATTGACCTTTGGCCTTGAAAAAATAATTAAATTCTTAATCGCACCAATAAAGCCTATTGGAATAGCTTTGTTTTCTGTCTTAGCAATGAACCCTACTCGTGCGGCAGCGGTTTGAGCAATATTTTCAATTAGACCGGCTTCTCCGAATTCTCTCGACTCGACAAAGATATTGTCTTCGGCAATTAAAAAATTTGACCTGGTGATCAATTCATCTGAATAAATTAACTGACCAATCATAATTATTGGGTGCTTCTGTGGAATCAAGAACTTTGCATTTTCATTTAGTATCATTTCAAGCAGTCCAGAAGTTATAATAATTATACCATTGTTCAGGGTAAAGTTTAATTTTCTTTTCAAGTTCGGTGACGAAATCAAGGAGAATATTTCCCGGTGCTTTATTTCGATTTACCGATTCGTATTCATGAATATCACTGGCAAAGAAATGATAATGATGAGTACTTTCTTTCATTGCAAAAACAAAGGATACCGGAACTTTTAACCGTGAGGCAAGTAAGAATGGGCCTAACGGGAAATTCGCATTTTCTCCAAGAAACTCAGTTGAGATAGTTCTGTGATTTTCTACGAAACGATCTGCATGAATGCAGACGATCTCATTTTTGCTCAAAGCATCAGTTATCTGGTAAATGTGTGAAATGTCGTTACGTATAACAATAATATTAAATTCTCGCTCCCCGACGATACTGTCCAGATATTCTTTGATATGCTTGTGTTCGCCTTCGTACATGACAATATTGAATTTTGTTCCTAATCGCTTGAGCAGAAAACCTGCGATCTCCCAGTTGCCAATGTGAGCACTCAGTAGTATTCCGCCACGTTCCATTGAAACAATTTTGCGAAGATTTTCTTCTCCGTCAAAATTAAAAGTCAGGCGATTGGGAATTCCCGACATCAGAACAATTTTATCGATCAAGCTTTGCCCAAAAAGATAATAGTTCCTGTAGAGCTTTAATAGAGAACGAAATTTACTGAAGCCAATTCTTTGTTTGAAGAAATCTAACATGATAGCAGAAGTCTGGGCAGAAAATATTACATAGTATAAGGCTACAAATCGAAGTAATACATATGCCGGTATCACTCCAAATTTACGGAGTATGCCTATAAATATACTGTAGCCAAACTTTGTGCCCTTGGATTTGCCTTCCCATGATGTCATCAATGGACTTCTTTAGAATGGATTTTATTAATGACATAATCATAGAAGTTTTGGAATGTCACTATTCCAACAAAGTCCTCAGGTTGAACCTTGAAAGAAAAATTGCTTTCAATTACTACCACAAGGTCTATATAATCCAAGCTGTCCAAACTAAGTGTTTCTTTTAGATTCGCATTTGGAGTTATTTTTTCAGCTTCAACTTCAAATTCTTCAACGAGGAATTCGTTGATCTTAGCAATTATATCTTCATTTTTCATATTCTAGCTATTATCCCATTTTTTTACAATAATTGAAGAGTTTGTTCCACCAAAGCCAAAGGAGTTGGATAGAAAAACATCAATCTTTTTTTCGAAAGTAGTTTTTGCAATATTCAACTTCGCTGAACTTTCGTCAGGATTATTGAAATTAATATTAGGTGCTACGAACGAATTCTGCATCATCAACATCGAATAAACAATCTCACTTGCGCCCGCCATCCAGCATTCATGGCCTGTCATAGATTTCGTTGAACTCACCAAAGGTTTTGAGTCTCCAAAAACTTCATTGAGAGCTTCTGCTTCACTTGCATCTCCCGCGGGAGTAGAAGTTGCATGAGCGTTAATATAATCAATTACAGCCGGCAACATGTTGGCGTCTCTAAATGCCATTTGAAGGGCTCTGACCGGACCTTCCACTGTTGGATTTGAAATATGGGCTCCGTTGGAAGAAAAGCCATATCCTACAACTTCGCCAAGAATGGTCGCTCCTCGCTTCAATGCTGATTCTAGACTTTCCAAAATTACAGTAGCAGCGCCACCACTCGGAATCAAACCATCACGGTCTTTATCGAATGGCCGTGAAGCTTTTTCCGGCGCAGATTCGTGAACCGAAAAAGCTGCTAAAGCATCAAAATTACCCATAGAATATAAATTGACCTCCTGAGCTCCGCCACATATAATCATTTCCTGCATCCCAGATCGAATTAAATGATAACCCATTCCAATTGCATGAGACCCACTTGCGCAGGCTGCGCTTATTGTGAAATTTACACCTTTCAATTTGAAAATTGTGGCAAGGTTCATTGTAACAGTAGAGTTCATAGTTTGGAAAACTGACCCAGAGCCGACGAGCATCGTGTCCTTTTTTTGACGAATGATATCAATAGCTTCTATTACAGATTTCGCAGAACTATCATTTCCATAGATAATACCAACTTCTTTTTGATCAAGCCAATCCAGATCAATTCCGGCATTTTTTAAAGCTTCGACCGTTGCGACATAGGCATATTCACCTTGTTCAGGTAGCATTATTCGCGAACGGCGATCAAGTATCCCTTTGAGTTCAGGACGTTCAATAAATCCTGTGAGACCTGAGCGATATCCAAATTCTTTTCGAGTTGAGTCAAAGATAATTCCAGATCTGCCTTTATATAGCGAATCCCTTACTTCTCCAAGGTTTTTACCAATGCAGGAGTAAATTCCCAATCCACTTATAACAACTCGCTTCATCTGTTAATCATTAATTTTTTATTTATATAAGTCATTTATATTCGAACTGACACATTAAGAATAGAGGCCTCCATTTATAGATAAAACCTGCCCGGTAATATAGGCGGCATCCTGGGATGCCAGGAAGCCAACTGCATGCGCTACTTCTTCGGGCAAGCCAAAGCGGTTAACAGGGATTAGAGTTTTGAAATCTTTTTCATTTAAATTCTGGGTCATTTCAGTTTTGATAAAACCGGGAGCCACCGCATTTACCGTAATTCCCCTTCGGCCTACTTCTTGAGCGAGTGCCTTAGTGGCGCCAATCACTCCTGCTTTTGCAGCAGAATAATTAGTCTGGCCTGGCAATCCTTTTAATCCGGAGAGTGAAACGACATTCACAATTCGCCCATATTTTTTAATGAGCATACTATTCAATACATGGCGAGTTACAAAGAAAAATCCATTTAAGCTGGTTCCTAAAACGTTTTCCCAATCCTCGTCTTTCATCCACATCATTAATACATCCTGTTTGATTCCAGCGTTATTAACGAGTACTTCAATATATTTTTCAGGATTGCCAATTATCCATGCGGATAAAAAAATTTCCACTTCCTGCTTACTTGAAACATCAAAACGAACCAACTCTCCATCTGCACCAAGTTTTTTTACTTTAGATAGAGTTAAATTTGCTGCATCCTCATTTTCTTTATAATTCACAAGAACATAATAACCCATACTTGCCATTTTAAGACATATAGCCTGGCCAATTCCTCTTGACCCGCCTGTAACTAGCGCACATTTCATTTTGGATAATAAATTATTTAATGCTGCTAAATTAGTAAAATTATTGATAATTACAGGACTTCATTTGATTGTTCTAAGAAATGTTTCAAATTTTGAAGAGCCTTATATTTGGGTTTATCGTCACTGAATTTAGGGAAAATCGCCCGAACTGATAGATATATTTGTCTCGTTTTAGTTGATAATTCTGAGTCGCAAGAGAGGAAATCGATTGCTTGCACAAGTGTAATTAATTGGATTGCAAGAATTTCAAATGTATTATCAAGAACCTTTCGAGTCATCAAAGCGGCATTACACCCCATGCTTACGATGTCTTGATTGTCATTGTTGTTTGGTATGCTGTGAACATACATCGGAAAAGACAAGGTTTGGTTTTCAGCGACAGTTGAAGTGGCTGTGAATTGCATTCCTTGCATCCCGAAGTTTAAACCAGGTACACCGAGGTTAACAAAAGGTGGGAACTTATTATTTAGCTTGTCATTTAATAAATAATTCAATTGCCTTTCAGAAAGCATTGACAATTTAGTGATTGCAATTTTCAATTTATCCATTTCTAGGGAAACGTAGTCCCCATGAAAATTTCCTCCGTGATAAACGTTTTGATTAACGTGGTCGATCACCGGGTTGTCATTGACAGAATTTAACTCATCAACTAGTATATTTTCTGCATTAGTAATAGTGTCTAGTACCGGACCAAGCACTTGTGAGACGCAACGCAAAGAATAATATTCTTGAACTTTATCTTCTAAAATATCCTTGTCAATATTTGCAGGATTATAGAAATGTTCAGAACGCTTTCGGATCATCTTACTGTCGCTGAGAATGGTGCGAAGCATTTCAGCGATCCGATTCTGGCCTATATGTTTTTTAACAGAATTCAATTCATGCGAAAAGTGATCATCAAATGCTGAAACAACTTCATTGGACATTGCCGAAAGAATAACAGCCCATTTTAAAATCCTGTTTGCGGTTATAAGGTTGACTAAGCTAATTCCGGTCATTGCGGATGTGCCATTCATTACTGCTAGTCCTTCCCGTAAATGAATGGAAATTGGCCGAATATTCAACTTGTAAAAAACTTCGGACGTTGCAAGAATTTCTCCTTCATAATGAACTTCACCTTCTCCAATCAGTACAAGCGCAAGATGGGCAAGTTGGACTAGATCTCCACTTGCACCAACTCCTCCATGTTCTGGAATGCAAGGAATGATTTCTTTATTAATCAGTTCTTTCAATAGATGAGGTAATTCCGGATGAACACCGGAATAAGCTAGCATCAATGTATTGAGTCGGGCTATCATTAAAGATTTTACCAGAATCGGCGCGAGTAAATTTCCTGCACCGGAGGAGTGACTTCGGATGAGGTTGTACTGTAATGCATTAATATGCTCTTCTTTCACCTTGTATTGCGCCATAGGTCCAAACCCGGTGTTAATTCCATAAATGAGTTTATTCGCCGAAAAATTCCGAAGAAATTTAAAATTGTCTTCCACTTTCTGCATTGCAGCATCATCTAGGCCAACCTTTTTTCCACTAAATAGGAGATTTTGCATATCTTCCAAATCCAGTGCTTTCTTTGCAATAATTATCATATTCCTTCAAAAATAAGAATTAGAAATGATATTGTTGAAATTTTGTTTCTGTCGGAAAAAATAAGCATTTAAGTATTTCAATTATAAACTTGGAAAAGAATAGTTAATAGGTTATTAAACTTATAAAATCTTTCAAATGAAATTAATGGCGATAATATTTATTATTAAAATCGACTTTTTTTGTGATGATTTTTTTTAGAAAGTCGGTTGATCAGAACTATTAGAGTTTTTAACTCTTTTATCCCTAAAGAAATGGGCTTTCCGACTGCCATCTTGAATTTGTAGAGATTGAATTTCATTGGAGCTGACAATTCGTATGTTAGGAGTTACACGCAATCGAGCTTGCAATACAGATTGTATTTTTTGAATAAGTTCTGTCCCTGTTGATGAGGGTTGAATAAAGATCAAAACTTCATCGAGGCCATATTCATTTGAAGAAACTTCTACATAGTATTCTTTGATTTCCTCAATGCCATTAAGCAAGTCTAGCAATGCAGGAGGATACATAGTTGTTCCTTTCAACTTGATCATATGTTGTTTTCGTCCAAGAACTGGAGATAGTCGCATTGTATTCCTCCCACACACACATGGCTCAGTTTGTTTGAAGCACAGATCTCCGGTACGATATCGGAGTAATGGCATTCCTTCCACGTCAAGAGTCGTAATGGTAACTTCTCCGATTTCTCCATCTGAGAGAGGCTCTCCTTGATCATCAAGAATTTCCACTATAATTAATTCCGGTTGGAGGTGACCGCCTGAGCCGGCTCTGCATTCAGTGAAGGCTGTTTGCATTTCTGAAGATGCATATGTTGAAAATAGTTGCACATTCCAGCCGGTTTGAATTTTCATACCTAAAGTATTCAATGAAAAATCAGCTCGGCGGATATTTTCTCCAATACAAATCAATTTTTTTACTGAACAAGTATTGATATCAGTTTTTAATTCAAGAACATATTCTTTTAGCTGCAACAATAAAGATGGGACACCAACCAATGTAGTAGGATTATATTTTTTGATATTTTCCCATTGCATAATAGGATTTCCTGTCCCAATGCGAATAATACCTGCGCCAAGTTTTCGTAATCCTGAGTAATATGCAATGCCGGCCATAAATTGCCGGTCAAGGGTAAGTTGAAGTTGATAGACGTCATCACTTTTTCCTTCTGCACAAACAAATGATCCATATTCATTGAGGGCTAGCCTTTCTAAATCGTTTTCAGTTAATGCAATCGTAACTGGATTACCTAAAGTGCCTGAAGTACAACAATAATCAACCACCTTCTGTTTGGGAACGCACAGAAAGTCCCAATTAGCTTGCTGCATGTCGTTTTTTGAGATGGTGGGTATTTTCACGAGATCTGCTATTGAATTTAATTCGTCTATCCGTACGCAGTTGGCCTCAAAAAATTTTTTATAAAAAGGAGAGAAATGCTGCAGGTAGGACAACATTTTTTTTAGTTTGTGCTCCTGGATGAGTTTAATATCTGACACAGGTTGAAATGAAATATTTTTCAGGTCCATTATTTGGATTCAATTATTACAATAGCAGTGGCAATACTTTTTAAATGAGAAAGCGAAACTGAATTTATTGTAGGGGAAAGACTTTCTAAGAGTTCTTTGGTTTTACCCTTTAAAGTTAATTCAGGCTTGCCGGATTTATTATTGGTTATTTCGATTTCATTAAAGTAAATATTATTTGTCCATCCACTGCCAAGTGCTTTTAAAAATGCTTCTTTAGCGGCAAACCTTGCAGCGTAATGTTCGTATTTGTTTGTCTTTGCTTCACAATATAAAATTTCAGATTCAGAAAATACAAGTTCCCTGAATCCTGATTCAGCAGCAATTCGAGTTGCGATTCTTTCTACTTCAATTATGTCGATTCCTAATCCCTGTATCATTACTCTTTGTTTTCTTATCTACTATACTTTTTGATGATGGATTGAATTTCGTTTTCTTCATTTTTTGTTGCAACTTCTTTGGTTAGAGATTGCTTTAAATAATTTATTCCAAGATCATTTTTTTTCTCCTTGATTAGTTCATTCCCTGCAAGCACATAGGCTTGATATAAATTAGGGTTGGAAGCAATGATGCTGTCAGGTTCTACGTACTTACCCCGGGCTATATCCAGTTTATAAGAATGAAATTTGATGAAATTTTTGAAATCATTTGTCAAAAGAAAAGGATCAGCTTGTATAGTTAAACTATCATCTATAATTTCTTCATTCTTTTTAATTCCATTCATAGAAAATATTTTATGTAAATCGTACGATAAAAATTTCCCTAATTGCCAAGGAGCAGTAGAAATCCAAACGCGCAGTTTTTCAGGCTCAAATACGATTGAATGATGTGCAATTAATTGGTTAATGGCCTTTTCATTTCCCATTCCAATATCTTTGTTGTCCAAGCCCTTCTGGTCTCTTAAAATTGCAATTGTATTTTCAATTGTATTTTCTTTTGAATTATTAAGCAATTCAAGAACTCTTTTATAGCGATATGAAGAGGCACTATTGTGGATTTGATCAAGATTCTCTTTTTGGTTACTGAATTCTTCGCTCTGGAAGTGATTGGTGCAAACGATGTAATCTTGTCCCGGATCAAACATAGCCAGATCTGTTGGTGTTTTTTCAATCAAAACCGCTTTGTGGTCTTTTGCCGAGGAAATAAGGAATGATTCGGAGACAAACATCTTACGCTTCCTTGCAATTTGATATGCTTCATTTATGTTTTTTGCATACTGCAGAATTTCTCTTGCCACGAGCGACACTGGAGTGGCCGACCCAGATGGAATTCCTGATTTGGCAGCATTGATAGTAACTGCTAATCCCTGTTCATTCATTCCTGAAACTGCACCAATGAAGCCTCCCCACGTAACAGTCATAAAATTATATCCATGCGTGGGATGGATAAAAGCTATTATCTTGTCTTCTGCAAACTCATCGCCGACATAGAAATCAAAATTTCTTCCTACGATCATAGTTGAATCTTTCGAGTGTTTACCCCAAGTTCCAAAGGATGTACAACCAACTAAAGCTATGCTTTGCAATGCATGTCCGATGTCATGTGCTGCATGATAATTTAACAAGCGCTGATAATTTGAGCCTATGTACTGGTATTTATCAGAAGCAGAAAGTGAAATGCCGTAAATTTCTTCTTTATATTCGGTAGAAATATTTTTATCCAAATCCCGGTTGAACCAGCCAATGACATACTTTAAAAAATGCTGATAGGTTCTGGAAGGAATAAGCCTTGTGATCTGATCATTGAAATGGTCTTCTTGTCGGACAACAAGTTCTTTCGTTAATTTTCCAATCGTTACTCCGAGTTCAAAAGGGTCTCCTTCTACATAGAGTTCATATAAGCCGGATTTGCTTTTTCTAAACCAGCTATTCTTTATCACATATTCACCAGGGTAAATTTCTGTTCTCTCTAAACGTAAACTACTGGTATCGAAAATGACAGGAGGATCTAGCCTTGCAACAATTACGAAGTAAATTGTAAGGGAAGCCAAAAGAACAATTAGAACAGCCAGTACTTTGACCCTCCATTTATTATACCATTTAATCTTAAGCATTTTTAATTTTTTCTATTAACTTTTCGCCATCCAGAATTGCGGAGGCGGTAATAATTCCACTAACTGCTACTCCCAGAATGCCATGAAGATTCAAATTTTGTCCAGTAAGATACAGATTTGGGATCTTTGTTTTTGGCGAAATGAAAGTCTTGAGAGGGTTTTTATAATCTTTGACGATTCCATACAACGAACCATCCTCATTGCCAATATAATCGCGATAAGACAAGGGCGTAGCTGTATAATATGAATGAATACTTTCTCTCAATCCCGGAAATTTATTTTCAACTTTTGTAATCAGGATTTCAGCTTTATCCTTTTTGAATGCCTCATATTCAGGGCCTCGATCCTCTACATTAGAAACAGTATTGTTTGTATCCTGCCATTGCAGAACTTCTTCATAACGCATATATGTCAATATTGTCAATCCAATTGCAAAATTTGTTGCTTTTGAAGATGGCTGTAGAAAAAGAGCATATCCCATTGGCCAATTCTCTTCAGTATACTCCGCACTTTTCCATACGGCTCCTTGATCATGGCAATAATAATTGTGTTTGAAATAGGGGAAGGAATCCTTCTTTAAAACAATATTCAAGGTAAAAGATGAAATTGAGTTTTCCAGACCTTTCAATCTGTTTCTATATGCATTTTTTATGATTCCGGAATCTGTAAGCTCCATGGTTTTTACAGGATGAATATTAGAAATGAAATGCGTTCCATGAAAATGAGTTTCATCTTTTAATTTAACATAAACTATTTTTCCGTTTTCTTCAACAATTCGCTGTACTTCAGCATTGCGATGGATTTCGCCACCGTTTTCTGTAATCGATTTGGAAAGTAATCGTGCAATTTGTGATCCTCCATCTACACATTTCCAGGAGCTATCAAGAAAACTATTAAGGACTAAAGCATGAACATAAAAAGGAGTTTTGTCGGGAATCCCTGCATAGAGCGAATTGTTCCCTGCAAGGACTTCCTGTAATCGCTCATTCGTAGTGATTGATTCAATAAACCCTTTTGTATCGATTTCCAGTATGTTCGACTTTTCATCAAAGAAATTTCCAGACCGAAGGTTGTACAAAGGGAATTTGCTGCAAACTTCGGTGATTTTATTGCAATAAGCTCGTAATGCGGTCTCTTCATCGGGGAATTGAATGAGTAGCTGCTGTATAAAATTCTCTTGACCCTGTGCGAGATTATATTCTGAATTGTCGCCATCGAAAATAATTTTATCGAAGGCATTTATGTCCATTCTTTGAAGCTTTAGTTTATTTATTATCCCCAGATATTTGAAGATTTGGTAAAGATTTTGACCGGGTTCAAGTCCGCCTATATAATGGACACCGGAATCAAAAATTACTTTGTCTCTGACATAGGTTTGAAGGCAACCACCAATTTGTTTATTCTTTTCTAAAACGCAAACGCAATAGCCGTTTTTGCTTAACAAAGCACCTACAACAAGGCCACCCATTCCGCTACCAATTATTATTATGTCGTAAGATTTCATATGATTAAACAAACAGGTTAATTAAAAAATTAAGGAATACATCTTGTATCAACTTACTGGGTTGCTCTTAATAATAAATAAAACATTTGAAGTAATTCTTGAATTTTCAATTTCGTTAATGGTTACATCATAAGAAGCAACAATTTTACGAATCGTTGATCCGCTTAAGAATGAAAGCTCATTTTCCCCTGTCATATTAAAGGAAAAGATCTTCGTTGATAAAAATTCTGTTATTTGTGTTTTAAGATGGCGGTCTTTGTATTCTGTATTCCCATCACGGATGACCAATGTCCCACCGGGCAATAAGCTTTCAATAGATTTGCAGATCATGGATATTTGTTCCTTTGGACGAAGATAGTGAAGTATATCAGACATGATAATGCCGTCGTATTTTTCAAATGCAAAACTAAGTACATTACAATGTTCAAAATTCATATTTGTTTTCCTTGTAGGGATGTTTTTTGCCAAAAGTATCTTATCCTCATCGTAGTCTATACCGAGTATTTGTCGTTGTGGTGAGGTACAATGAAGCATGTGAGCCATCATGCCGTAACCACACCCAATGTCTAAAATCTTTCCGTTTTTAGGTAGTATTTCATGAAATATCTGGTAATAATTTTCATTCCTGATTTTAAATCTTGTATACCATTCAAGAACAGGCCCTTTATAAATATAACTGGATAACAATTGATCCTTGAAATACAATGGTTCTTCAATTTTTTTACTTAAAAGAAGAAATTCCTTTCGGAAATGATTGCCAATTTTTTTTGCCCTTTCAGAATATGTAGTCCCAAAACTTACATTTGTAGGTGAGATACGGGGAAGGAATTTTAAAGTAATTGACCCGTCTTTGAGGAGAAAATCATTCTTAGTCATCGTATTCCCCGTTCCATGAATTACCAATGGCAGGATATCCAAATTTAATTTTTCTGCGAGCAAAAATGCACCTTTGTGAAAACGTTTAATGTTGCCATCTGGAGATCTGGTTCCTTCAGGGAAAATTACAATTGAATAGCCTTGTTTTACTCTGTCCGCTAAAAGATCTACACTTCCCTCAACTCCAGCTGTTACCGGATAATAATCTGCCATCTTTACTACAGCACCGAAGAAAGGAGAGTTCCATACCCAATCGTTAGTAAGTAAAACTATCTTGGGATGAAGCATTATAACTGATAAAATATCAAGAAAAGACTGATGATTGCAAATTATAACCGCAGGGTTTGATAAATTTTCTTTGGCCGTGTTGATAATTTTTTTCTTTACATTGATCATAATGTACATCAGCGACCAAGTAAAGCTTGACAAAATAGAATGAAAAATCCGTTTCCCTCTTTCTTTTCCGAATGGAAATAATTTGGTAAAAATAATGCCGATCAATGTGAGGAGTAAACACCCAAGCAGAAAATAGCAAAATGCAAAAGCTGATTTCAAAAATGCACTAAGTGTCCATGGTAAATTTCCCTTGAGTATTCGCTTTTTAATGATCAAATTAAAGAGAAACGGGATAAGGATAAAAGAAATAAAAACAACACTGACCATTCCGATAATAGAAATGATTGCAATAGATTTTAATGCAGGGTGTTTAGCAAAGATCAATACACCAAGACCAGCAATTGTTGTAATTGAAGATAAAAGTATAGAAGATTTATAAGAAGTGAGGTTTTTCTTTCCTGTTTTATATTCTTGAATTAAACCATCCAATATAAACAGACTGTAATCGTCTCCTAAACCAAAAATCAATGCAGATAAAATAATGTTAATAATATTGAATTGAATCCCGAATATTCCCATTATGCCGAGTATCCAAATCCAGGAAATAAACATTGGTATGAAGGAAACCAGGGCGAGTTCGATACGCCCATAAGTCAATAGAAGAACGATAAATACTAGAATTGAAGTAATTAAAGCGATACTGATGAAATCGGAATTCAATATTTCCACAAAGCGATTAGCAATGAATTTTTTATCAATAATTGTTAAATTCTGATAGTTGTCAAGTGTGTCGTATAAAATCTGTTTTTTATCCGGTGCCACTTGAATTAGATTAACCACAGTAAAAGTTCCTGATTTTTGAGAGACATAATCAAACAAAAATGTCTTTTTTATTTCATTGGTTTCATCTTCATGCATGACCTGAAAATCAGTATTAAGCAATGATTTAAATTGATTAAATGCTGATGAGTTGAATTTCAATGGAGACCCAAGTTCCACTAAAAATGAGTCCAGCTTGTTTTTTTTCTCGAGTGTCCAATAATGATTCCAACGATTGATTTTTACTCTTTGCAATGAATCTGATATGAGAAACGAGGAGATGCTTGAGTACTTTTTAATAATGCCTTTTTCTTTCAGCTCTTCTATTTTCCTCGTCAAAATTTCGTTGTTTTCCAATACTCCATTTAGAGTTTTACCTTCTGAAACCAAAAGTACTGACTGAAGGGAAAATGAATTTACATGATTGAGATCTGATTCTGCCTTTCTCAAAGATTCAGGCATATAATTCATTTTCATCATGTCCGCTTCAAACCCAACAAACTGCGAAGTGTATCCAAATACAATTGTCAGTATAAGGATAATGAACAGAATATATTTATTATGTTCAAGACTATAACCGGATAACTTGTCAAGAAAAGTATGTTTAGGAATATTGAAATTTCGTTTATCGTTTTTTGAAACAATAAGATGTGGTAAAATAATAAGAGAGCATAATGAAGCACCCACCAGACTTAAGGCAGTAAAAAGGCCAAGGTCATGGAGTAGTTCGGATTTAACAAACAGAAGACCAAAGAAGCCACCAATTGTTGTGAAAGAACCAATAGTCAATGGAAGGGCAAGATCTTTTATCACAACCCGGATATCATTTTTATGACGGTAGTGGTTGAAAATATGAAGGGAATAATCAATGGCAATTCCAAATACAATTGATCCTGCGCCTAATGCAATAACAGAGATGTGGCCCTTAATAAAATAGAGCATCGACAACGAAAAAACAGCTCCGAAAGCTACCGGTATCAGGATTACTACAGGTGCACTTTTTCGTCTGAAATAAAAACCTAAAAAGAGAATAAGAAATACGATTGTTATTCCTTGTGTAAAAATTGTATCCTTTCGAATTTGAACAGAATTTCCTGCATAGACAGCAGCAGCCCCAAAGTATTCAGCACCAACCTTGCTTCCTCTTTCTTGCTTCAATTCTGCGAGAATAGTATCAAGGCCTTGCAAAAATAAATTATTCTCATGTGTGTCGGCAGGACGATAAACCGGGTCGATAATTAAAATTAAATATTTCTGATCTTTAGTGAGAATGCAATTGTCGTATAATTCAAAATTCTCATCATACTGTATTTGCTTTAGTTTATTTAATGCAATGAAAGTAATGCCCACCGGGTCTTTACTGATCATTTTTTTCAGACCAATGCCAACCGGCGTTGATAATGTTCGGTAATCTTGTTCAAGAGTTTTTTCAATTTGTTTTGGATTAATCAGAGAATCAATGCTCTTATAATCTTTTTCGTCCAGGTATAGAGGAAGGTGTTCGGAAATCACATTCATAATATCTAAAACCTGCTGGTCATCTACCTTGTAATTGATTTTTTGAATGTAACCTGGAAGTTGTTTCTCCACTTTTGACACAAATGCATCAGCGAAAGATATCAGACTATCTGGTAAAGCATTTTGGGAAGTGTCCTTAAGTGAAATGAGAACCGTTAGTTTGTCAAGAAATTTCGATTTTTGAATTACATCGTTTACTTTTGTAATTTTAATATCCTTTGGAAGTACTTTTGTAATGTCTTCTTCCAGATTTATTTTAAATGCAAAATAACCCATGCCGGCAAAAAGGGAAAATGCAAAGACCTTGAAAGCAAGATTATGCTTTTCAAAATAATTATAAATGCTAATTAATAAATTCCCCATAAAATTCAGGCCTCTTTAATACTGCCGGTTTTTCTTCTGATAATTTTCAAAATGGTTAATGTGATTAAACCAATTGCTATTGATGCTACGATTGCCAGTACGACACTTCCAAACAGATACTGTTGCCAGTGGGCATTTACTGATTCAATAGATATGTTGCGGTTGAATTCGATATCAGTTGCTTTGCTTCCCAGACAAAAACCACCCATTTTGAAGCTTAGGTAAACGATCAATGGAATCATCGGTGTGATACTGATATTTGCAGCAATAATAACAAGTGTTTTGTTTAATCGCAGTAAAACAGCTAAAAATATTGCAGTTATCAACTGAAACCCCCAAATGGGAATTATTCCCATGAAGATGCCAAAAGCAACTGAAGTTGATTTACGTAAGTTAGATTCATGGTTGTTGAGAAAATGGTCGGTGTATATTCTTTCCCATTTTTCTTTGTTGAAAAGTGATTTTATAAATGAACGTGGTTTTATGTATAAGAATGTTATAATGACCAGTATAGTATTTAGGACACTTATTCTCGAAAAATCTGCAAAGGGCCTGAAGTGTGTTATACGTTCTTCTTTCGGCGGATAGAAAACGGATACTTCAGTTGATTCAATTTTGATCCCTTTCCAAGATGCGCGCACCAAAACTTCGATTTCAAATTCGTATTTTGTTGTATAAAAGGAAATATTTTTAAGTAAATCTAACGGGTACAATCGATAGCCTGATTGTGTATCCGGAACATTGATGCCTGTTTCAACTTTAAACCAAAAATTCGAGAACTTATGTGCAAAACTACTTTTTCCCGGTACATCTGAATTTGTCATATTTCGAGCACCAATAATGATAGCATCTCCGACTGAATCCAGTTTATCGAGAAAACTAGGGAGGTCCTTCGCAAAGTGCTGCCCATCGGAATCGATTGAAATGGCATATCTGTAGCCTTTTTTTCTCGCCAACTCGAAGCCTTTTCGTAGAGCCCAACCTTTACCAACATTTTCCGGGTAATTCAAAACTTCTATCGACTTAAAATTTTTAAGAACGTCTGCTGAATTATCTTTTGAGCCATCATTAACTACAATGATGTTCTTGGTGTATTCTTGCGTTGAACAAATCACTTCTGATAGAGTAGATGAATTATTGTAGGTAGGAATGATTATGCAAACCTTTAGCATTTCAAATCGTTCCTTACTTTTTTGTAATTCATTCATATTTTCGGGTAAAAATCACAGATATTTAATTCGCTGCCTTCCAGGTAAATATACAATAGTTAGCTGATTGTATAATACATTGAGAGCTGGAATAATTAAAACTTTTGTTTAATTTAATTTGTGTTTAAAAGTACGACTTTTCCTAAGCTTTCATGCTTTTTAAAAATTATCTTCTTGGGTCAATTTGTAAATTGGAAAGAAGAATGACCTTTTAAATTACAAATTATTGAGAAATTGAACCATTAAAGAAATAGGAGGTTGTGGAAATTCCGCGCAAACTGACCACCAATTTCCGTGGCAAAGTACAATTCCTTTTGTAGCTGTAGTTTCACTGATAGTTTTTTTTCAATGCTTGTAGAAGCTTTTACAACATCAATGATTTTTTCTTTTAATGTCTGTGGCATGTCTATGTAGATTTAGAATTACATAGCAGTCTATCAGATTCGGGTGACAAATGGAAACCGGAAATGTTAAAAAAATAATTATATTTCCAGAGAGGAGGTAATAAGAAGGAAAGAAGCAGATCAGTATAGTTACTTTATTGACAAATTTATTGATAAAGAAGTATTATATTATAGTACTCCGCAAAGGATTTCAATTGCAGTTGAACTGTTGTCATTGAATAGGTTTGAAAGGAGAATTGTAAGCAAACAAATGATTGGCTTTTTTAAAAAAAACGCAAATAAAAATGATGGTTTTATTGCAAGGAGATATTGTAAATTTGGTGATTTATCTATTGCATTCTTCATTCATGGAGAAGGAATTGATTTAGAAAGCGCATTAAAATTAATGCAATTAGCATCGGCTGGTTATCTAAAATATATTAATTTTAATTCAAAAAAGTTTGTGATGATAGGATTTAATTCCAGAATGACACAAACAAAATTTTCTTTCATAGATAAAATTGAACCAATTTCAAAGGAGGAAGCAGCAAGTCTAGACATCCAATTAAAAGCTCTCAATTGGTTTCAGAATATTGAGTCAGAAGAAATAGATGAAATTGAATATCCCAATAGTTAAATATGAAATCAATTCAAGAATATTTCATTTTTCTGGACTTTTTCCAGTAAGGTTCCAAGTTCTCCAAAATTGTGCATATGCGCAAAGGTTTTTATCAGTGGAGCGCAACCATGGTTCAGATTTACATCTTTCATCTATAGTAATTGCTTGTGAACAATAATCGCTTAATCTGCAATTTTTCTGAGCGTCATCAAATAAACGAAACATTTCTAAGAGTGCTGATAAACGATCCGGCATAATCAGAATATCAATTAGGGAATTGGGAGGTATAAAAAACGCTTGTTCATTTCTATTAAACATTAGTGGAGTACCCAACGATTCTATTAAATTCGCTAAATTTATACTCTTAGCAGAAGGTTGGCGATATAGATTCAGCAAAAAAGTGGGGTTAGTAAGTCTTAAATTGCGAGCAGAACTTAGTAATACACTCAACCATTTTTGTTCGTTTACAAAGATTGGCGAAATAAATATTTCACTATATAAACTTTCAGCTTCAATGCTTACCTTTTCGAACAGCACATATAAGCTTTCACCTTTTTCTCCTTTTATTTCGGTTTCGGCAAATTCATAAATTTCTTCCGCTGTAGTTGGTTTAAAACATTTTTTATTCATTAGTTCAAGTGTCCGAAAAAATGCCCTTCCTGGATGATAATCCAATAAACAAACATCACATAACGCAAAAACAAATTCTGCATTGTTCCCAATTTCAGGATACAGATATTGCGCAACAAGTTCAGCAGAGTTGTAAGGAATTGCAGGTGCTGAGGTTGCAGGGAAATGTTTTTTTTGAATAAAATTTGCCATAGTCTCCATTATGCCTATAGCGCCAAATTTATACTTATAACTATTTCCAGAAAATAAAAAATTTACTTCCAACTCATCAAGAAATTTCGCTAATGGAGAAGGTAAGTATAAAGATGTTTCAACCAGATTAACAGATTCTATTTTCACATCAGATGGATTCATTGCATCAGGTATTAACTGACCTTGGCCCATATAAACTTGTTGCAAATTTCTATTGATTTGAGTAACATGGTCTTTGGCAATTGGAACAGAAACTGGAAAAGAAGGTCCATAATTAATTTCAACTTCCTTTACATAATGTTTTAAACGGTTTCCAATAATGTTCGCATTGACTAGGCCAAAGGTTGAAGTTGTGTCTTGAATAAAGTGTATATATTCATGAATGAAGGTTGAAAAAGGAGCTGGCGCAATATTGTTCAAATTAGTTAAGTCGCAATTTGCATCAATCTTCATTTGAAAAAAAGATGGATTGTAATAGCCTTTTTTTGTGTATAATTTAGATTCTTTCATTATAGGAATTTATTTTAAAAACAATTTATTATTTAAAAATAAAATCTGAAATTATTTTATTTTTATAAACACCATTTGAAATATTTCTATTTCCAAGTTGAAATATCCCCCAGTAATTTTTTTGCTAAGTTGAATTTTGATAGCTTATTGTAATTTATTTAAGTGTTTTAAGGTATGAATTTTATTCGGATTGTTTTCCATTTCTTATAATGCTGTCGCAACCAATCTTTGGCGCTGATTACTATTGGTGCCAATGCCGGTAATAGTGCACCACACTACCATCCAAAGTTTACCGCTCCTTCTTTAGTTTCGTCATCTAAGGTCGATTAATTACCATTGAAACCCCGTTCCCTCAAAATCATAATCTATGTCAAGTTGGCCCGGCTCACAGTTATTTAACTTTGCTTGCGCCTCCATATCCTTTTTAAAGGCCTTGTAGATGGGGTTGCGAATTGAAAGAGTTTCCACTTCTTCCCGAATCTGTTTAAACCGTTCAGGGCCATCTATTGCTGTAAGAGTCCTATATGTGAGATCACGGATGAATAATCCTATGTATTCGTTTTCCGGTATCAAGTTTAGGGAAAGCCATTCAAATATTTCCGAGCCTAATATTGGATCAAACGCTTTGAGACTGCTTTCGAGAATTGATTCAAGTCGGTAAGTATCGGCTTGAATAGATGAGAAAGACGGAAAAGCATTCGCACATTTTCGCATAAACTGAACGGTCACAAAAAAATCAAACCAAAAATACTTGAAGCCTCGATATATAATCAACTCTTCAGTGAATTCAGTTGCATCTGTTTCGCGAAGATTAGCATTTGCTTTTCTAACATCGTATGCGAATCCTAATAATACATAATTGCTTGCTGTGCCTTCGGTAGTAATTGCGTGAAGAGTGTAGTAAAGACTATCTAAGTCCCAGTAATCACCGAAGATTTCTATTCCGGTTCCGTTGGGGGTAGGGCGGCCTATGAGCATATTCTATAAACTTAGGTTTAAAGCGTTTTTAAAATACATCCTTTGTTTCAGAATGGTAAAATAATCTTTTAATCAAATTTTCAATTTCTACAAATCAATACTTTCAAAAATCATGTCCCTAACGAATTCAAGGACATGATTTTTGAACTTGATAATATTCTGAATGGCCGATCAAAGGTGAAGGATTAACTTGTATTGCAAATGTTATGATTTAGATAGAACCAATTGATACAATAGCCCCACTACTAAACCAATTACTAATTACCGACATTGCACTTGGTTGCATAGTCGAAAGTGACAATACGACAAGATTTTCTTTAGCTCTTGAACAGGAAACATAAAATAAATTTTTCGTTCTTAACAATCTATCCGTGCTGTCGTCAGAATTATCTATAAATTTTTGAAAATTATACTTCGCCTTCCAACTTGTATCATCAATTATTACAAGTACATTTCTATATTCTTCACCTTTGGTGCCATGCTTAGTTGAAAAAACCGTTTGGTTTTGAGTGTGCTTAAATAATCTGGCGAATTCTATATAAGGCAATATCATTAAATCCTTATAGTAAGAAATATCTCTTTCGAGTTTTGATTTCTTTTCTGGATCTTCTATAGTACTTGGATTAACCGCAATTTTTTCTAAATATTTAATTATACTTTTAGGCATCGTCATTAGGCCGTTTTCAATAACATAATTAAAAACCTCTCCAACTGTTTTTGTTTTTCTAATTTCAATTAATTCAATTAGTTTATTTGTTATTGCCACTTTATCTTCGTGTCTAATTAAAATACCAGAAGCACCTTGATCTGAATTACCTTTCCGCAAAAATCTCATGACACTATTATAGTCTTCAGATAAATAAAAAGCAATTAAGTGCTCTACACCTGATTCACGTTCTTTAGAGGTTTTTTTGTCAAGTGAGCCAAGAAAAAATGATGTAAATTGATTTTCTCTTTTTATAAGTGCCTCGTTCGCCCCTTCTCCAAATCTAGTAGTATATACTCTGTACAGATTAGAAAATCCTGCTCTTTCGGCAACACGGCTATTTGCGATTATTAATATTTTATCTTCACTTTTATCTCCGAAAACCCATCCTTCTGCCTCTAATTTAGCTTTTACTTTTTCGTAGTTCAAATTTTTCTGAGGCACAATTGATTTTTCAAACTCCACAACTCCTTTTTTTGGTGGTGCAGGGTAATTATCGCAGTTTATGAATGTTACACTGCCATCTATTTTTTCGGCAGAATCAGGGATTATCTGTTTAATATTAGTTCTTACTTTATTAAGTAAATTAATAACGTTTATAGAAGATCTGTAATTTTCTTGCTTTGTCACAAGAGTAATTTTTTCTTCTTGGATAAAAGTTTCAAGTGACCCAACTCCAGTATCATAAATTTTTTGATACGAATCACCATAAAAACCCAATTGAACTTTCGGTTTTTGTCTCGAGAGTAAACTGTTTATTAAAGCGTCAGTAGTTTCAACAGCAGTATCTTGATACTCATCAACAAGAATATAAGGAAATTTATCCGCAAGAATAGTAGTAAGTAATTTATAATTTTGGAACATATTTTTTGAAACTACAATTAAGTCATCATGCCCAATTTTACCATCCTCAAAATCGCTATATGATCTATCATTGTATTCAACACGGGTAATTCTGTCTTTCAAATTTAACTGATACTTTTCCGGTTTCTCTTGATGCATTATTGCATTAAGGGCATCAAATTCAATTATCAGTTGTTTATTATACGGCTTTATACATTCCCACAAAAATTCATGAATAGTGGAAACTAAAACTATTGGATTATGCTCTAGTCTCTCAATGATTTCATTCTTTGCTACATTGGTATATGTAATACAAACAACTTTCTGGTTTTTCAGTTTCAGAGCCGCCCCTTTTTTTTCTATTAAATAATTTATATTTTGGATCAGCGTATATGTTTTCCCTGAGCCTGCACCAGCTTCCAATACAAAACTTTTATTTTGTTCAATTAAATTACTAATGTTTTCAAATGCGGTCATAGCTCAATTATTTTTTGGAACAACACACATTCCTGCCAACCATTCTAACCCATCTTTTATATATGGCGGAACAGCCCATTCTCCGAACAAGTCTTCTTGAAAAGACATTGTATCAAATGCAAAATTTGTTTTCGCTTTTGAATCTTCAGGTGCTAAGGCGAAAGGGGAGCCGGCTGCAATAGAAATAGCGGATTTATTTCTCATCAAGCCAAATTCGTTCTTTGCAGATTTAGTTTCACCACCTGCATCTTTAGTTGACAATATTAAAGCTTTGTTACAGATAATAAAAGCCTCTTCAAAACTTCTTCCAATAATACCATTTTCAATTGTTTGATAAGCAATTCGAATCAAGTCGTTTTCAATTTTATCATTTTCTGTAATTACAATTAACTCTGATATTTTTTCTTTAGCAGGAAGCCATTGTTTTAATGTTTCATTGGACGTAAGTTCACCTTTTGTCCCATCGCCAACTTCACATTTTTCGCCATTTGCTGCGTTAACTGAATCAATATCAGTAATTATTAATGTTTTTACTTTAATGAAATCCAAAAGCTCTTTAAACTTATGCGTAAAGGCGCCACCTACTTCAAGAATGGTTACATATTCATTCTGAAGACTTGGCGCAACCTTCTTTATCATTTGGGGTAATAGCATTCTTTCTGTAGTTCCTTCAACTAAAATTACTTTATCAGAAAAAAATAAATCAGATTTATGAAGAGTTAAATATTGCTTAAGGAATCTGAAAGTTTTTTTATCGTCTTTTATTTTTAGGAAATTGAAATCTTGTGCTTCTAATTTAGATCCAATTTTATTAAAGAACCTTATCCTATTGAAACCCTTCTCTTCATCAATGCCTGCTTCGGATAATATGTGTGACGAATGGGAGGTAATTACTAACTGAATATTGATATTTTCTTTCTTTGCATCACTTAGCAATCCTTTTACTTGGCTAATAAATACTTGTTGCATTTGTGGATGCATATGCGCTTCTGGCTCTTCAATAAAAACAGTTAGGAACTCTGATATTTTTACTTCTTTCGAGTTTCTAAAACTTTCTATAAAACTTGCAAGTTCAAGAATCATATATATTAAATTACTATAACCTAATCCATTATAACTTTCCGGAAGATCTATCTCATCTTGTTTGTAGTAATATTTTATATTGTTCTTAATTACAGATTCAGAATTAAACTCCGAAGCAATTGTTATATCAGGAATTACAATAGGCGTTGATGCGCCAAACTTTTTTAGGTCATCTAAAATTTTACTCAAGACAACATTATATTTCGTTTTCAAATCTTTAGCTATATCCTTTAATGATTTTTCGATAGCCTCAACATTTTCATCTGTTTTGTCTCTTTCGTTGTAATACTTAGAAAACCCTAAAGCCAATGTGTTATTTCGATCTCCCTTTTTATCGTCAAGAATTCTTAATGCTTTAATATCTTCGAACGTTACAATTCTTTTTATTTTAGCTTTGTAATTCCCTTCAATTTCTCTTTTGAAATCACTCTTTTTGTCATAAGCATAACAAGCCAGTCGATAATAAGTGCTTACATTTTCTTTGAGATACTTCATCAATCCGATTTCAGTATCCTGTCTATTGTGAAACGCACTAAATAATGAAAGCGAATTCTTTGATTCAAAAGAAATCAAAACAGTCGCATCAGTTCTTGAATCGTCTAAATCTGTAATAAATTCACTTAATTCAATAAGAAGGTCTGTTTCTTTTATGTATTCAAATTCTATAAACAACTCAACTTTTGGAACAGTATTTTGAATAAGTAATTCGAGTTCTTCTTTTTTGTCATCTGCAATACCATCCTGTATGCTTTCCAAATATTTTTTGTAACACTCTTTGAAAACAATGTAACTTGTTTGAGAAAAATCTTCAAATGTTAACTTACCATCGATTGAAGTAAGTGTTTTGACCACTTCTAAAAAGGAGGTTTTTCCGGTATTGTTTTTTCCGACAATTAAAGTAATGTCGTCCTCAAGATTAACACTGATATCACCTAAAAGTCTATAATTCTTTAATGAAATGTTATTTATTCTCATTGTCCTATATATTAATTCTCTTCCACAATTTTTATTTCATCTTCTGTTAAATCATATAACTTAAAGACCAATTCATTGATTTGCTTTTCAAGTGATGATGAGTCTTTATTTGATTTTTTTGCATCTAACACTTTATCCACAATTTGAATTATTTTATCCTGTTGTTTATCATTTCCGTTAGCAATTGGGATTTGAGCTAAATACTCCTTTGAAAGATTTACGGTTAAAGTGGACTGATTCGTAAATTGATTAGTGTAAAACCAATTGACCAGAGTAGAATTTAATAATCCTAAAATGTATTTAATTTTAAACGATGTGTCTTTCTTTAAAATGAGGTTATTAATTGATTCCTTATTGTATAATTGATTATTGTCGTATGCAACCTTGATTGGTTTATTCCCTCCAGTAATTCTTTGAATTAACAGTTTTTCTTTTGCTTCAAATATTTCTTTTGTTCTTGCACGATGCAGAAGTTTAGGTTCATAATTTAAATATTGATGAATCTCTTCTATCTTGTATGCTCCAATATCTTTACCTTCCAAAAATGGTTTCCATCCGCTTTTTTTCTGCGCACTTACCACCTCGTCTTTATTCTTAGTAATTACAACCCCGAAAATAAGTTCTTCACATATATTGCCAAGCAAGGTTGATTTAGAATCCAATTTATCTAACAGTTTCAGCCTTTTTAAATCAGTATTTAGGCTCAAAACATAATTTGATTTAACTACCTGACTTTGTTTAATAGTGTTCGTAATTTCTAAATTCTTTAAAACTTTAAAAGTGTTGTTACTATCAGGTATTTCTTTTTTGGCACTCAGTACAATTGCAGTTGTAACTGCTTCATCAAAAACATTAGATCCAAAATCTGCGATTGCATTAATTGAAAAATTGTCTACGAAATATTTTCTTGATTCGTGATATGATGTAACCCTCAGAAATGTGTTAGGTATTATGAAAGTAAATTCTCCATTCGTTTTTAGTATTTTATGAGATTGCTCAATAAATAGAGTAAATAAATTGATTTTTCCGTTTCCAGTTGCAAATGTGTTTTTAAAGTATTTTTTATGAGAATCTAAAATTCCTTCATTTCCACCAAATACATATGGAGGATTGCCAACTATAATATCAAAACCTTTAAAGTTGCCATCTATATCTAAAACTTCAGGAAACTCAAACCTCCATTCAAATGCATTCCGATATATCGCATTGCTTTTAATATCTTCAATTAAGTTTTCTTGTTTACTTATTTTCTCAGTAAGTTTTCTAACGTCTTCTTCAAACTCTTTTTTTTCTTTTGCCGTTTTTTCAAACAAGCCAGTTTGTTTAGTTAAGTTGATAAGCTCGCCTTTCCATTTTGAAAGATCTTTAAATTCTTTGCTATTGTTATTTATCTCTATTCTAAAATCATTTTTAATTGAATTTATAATTAGCTCTAAGCCTCTTTTAACTTCTTTATCATGAGCATTCTTATAATCATGAACAAATCCTTTGTACTTATCAATATTGTATTTTATGCTCTTTAATGCTTTACTAAGATCGGAATCTAGTGCAAAACGGCTGATTAGTGAATTGCCGCATTTGATGTTGATGTCAATGTTTGGAAGAGTTTCCAGTTCTTTGAATTTGGTCTCTTCCGTATAATAAGTATTCTTAAGAAGTTCAATCCACAAACGCAGACGACAAATCTTTACTGAATTTTGATTGATGTCCACTCCAAACAAGCAATTTTCAATGATGGTTTGCTTTTCGTGAAAAAGTGATTTCTGCACTCGTTGAGTTTCCTTGTTTATGTTGCCATTGTTGATTTGATATTCAAAAATATCTTGCCCTTCATTGTAGGTGACAATTAATTCATCGTTTTCGATTTCTATTTCATAGCCTGATAATCGAACACCTTTGTTATCTGCTAGTATTCCCAACTCTGCTTTTACTGAAATGATCTCGTTCAAAGAAGAAACTAAAAAGTGGCCGGAACCAACGGCGGGGTCACAAATGTGCATACCGTTTATTATACCATTGAACTCAAGTATATCCTTTGCTGTTCTTCGGTCTGCCATGTAATTCTTTAAATCTTCGAAGGTTTCACAATTCCAACTATATGCATCTTTAAATTTTTGTATAACCGCTAAGCGAATAGCTTCACGGCACATGTACATGGTAATAAATCCCGGTGTAAAGATTGAGCCATCTTTGTAGCCATTTATTTTTTCAAAGATCAAACCTAAGACAGAAGCATTTATTAATGTCTTACTTTCCTCTTGGATTTCCTCTGCACCTTCAGAAGCAAAATCATAAGCTTCAAGAAAGTCAAAGAGGTATTGTAAGCTATTTAAACTCTTTGCGATTGGTTTATTCTTTGCGTCACGTAAAACAGTTCCACTATATAGATCCAATTGCTGAGAATCATCAAGACTATTTATTTTGATCGTTTGATCTTCAAGTTCGCTGATTTCAAATAGCGAACTATTCAGATAAGGGATGTTGCCGAATTTTAAATTTATTATTTCATTTCGGTCAGTCTGCCGTTTGGCCAATACTTGAAAGAAGAGTTTATACAACTCATCGTATTGTGGAATCTTTGTGTAATTTAAAAACTTATACGATTGATCGCCTTTGTGGTATTTGATCAATTGCGCTTCCAGTAATTTTAAAAACAATATTCTGTTGATCCACGTTATGCAAAGTTCTAATGCCAGATTGAACAACCGATCTTGTCTTGTATCACCATAACTACTCAAGTCCGGAACTTTGTGCAGACTATCTTCTAAATCAAGAATGGTAATCGCATTTTCAAGCAGTGATCCAACATCTCTTTTTCCTTCTTGCTTTCTGCGAATTAACTTCTTGCTACCTTCTTTTACTTCTTCTAAACCTATTATGTGCAATAACTCAGAATAGAAACCTTTATCGAGTGAATTACTATCGTTAGCAAATTGAATTTTTAATAGATGTATTGGGCTGAAGATCTTGTATAGCGCTATGAGTTTGGTATCGTCTGCTTTATCGTTATTCTTCAACGGTTTTTCATAATCGCGAATGTCAAACCATGTAAATGAAACATCTTCTTTTAATTCATCTAAAAATGGTTTGGCGATTTCCTTGTAAAACAAATCGGTATTTGTACTTACTTTTTGACCGCTTTCCCAATCTGTGAAGGCTTTGACAAGCCTAGCATTTTTTGCAAACAATCGTTCGAAAACCGAGGCATCAAAAATAAACCATTCGTAAATATTGGTAATTACAAGATGTCGAATGTCAATATTCTTTCCGGTGATCCTTTCGCGCAAATAGTAAAGGATGAGTTCATGCATGGCTTTGGCATTGAGATTTTGCCTTGTCACCATGTCTGCCTTATTCGTTGGACGCTTGACTTCAAACAAAACACCACTTGGTGCTTTTGCATCTTTGCCCGTATGAATAACAAAATCAGTCCTGCCTTTCGTAGCAACAAGATATTCTTGCTTGTACCAAGTCTCTTTTAGAAAATCCATCAAATGAATTTTCACATTCTCTTCGCTTTCCTTTTCATCAATTTGTCCAAGCAACTTAATCAAGTTGACTTTGAACGTTTCAATGTCCGGTCGTTTTGGTTTTACTAAGCGATAAGCTTTATTGAGAGCCTTCTTAAGGCTAATTTCGTGCAAGGTCATTTTTTATAAAACACTTTTTTGATAATCCGTTGCTGATTTCTGCTGAAAACTTTAGATAGAATTAGTTATTACTGATTATCGACAACAGCTCCGCGTAATTCATTTGCGGCTTCCCACAATTCATTTTCGAAATCGATGTCAGCTTTAGGCTTGGGTTTATATTCTGTTTTTTTCTTGGCCATAAAATTATTCAATAAGGATTCTGGGAGAGCATTTCACTCCACAAATGAATTCCCTGCAAAATAATGAAATAAATAAGGAAAATCAGAGAGAGTAAGAAAATCTTTACCTTAAATTACCGATCAATTAGGATTTTTATGTAACTTTTGGTTGTAATGGAATCTATTTGACTGGAATTAGTATTATTGAACTTTCTAATTCAGAAAAATTATTCTGAGTAGGGGCTCTTTTATAAATTCGAGTTTCCATCGTTAGAATATTAAAGGATGAAACTGCCTTTCTAGTTCTTTTAGAAGATTTTGAAATTTATTTTCTTAAACTTGTTTAGTTTTGAACCCTTGCCTCGTTATGTATATATGAAAGAACTAAAAGCCATCTTTAAAGCCGGAATTTTTGCATTGGCCATTTTAATCGCTACAAATGCAAAATCGCAAATTATCGATCAATTCGATACCATTTATACTGCCGGAGTTAGCGCTAGAACTCTTCCGGGATACAGTTGGTACCAGACATTTACAGCTGGCATCACAGGGAATCTAACGAGGATTGACATCGGATTTTTCAACTATATTTCCGGGACCGGCACGCTGGAAGTATATGAGGACACAGGAATGACCGGCAATTTGATTTATACTGGTCAGGTGAATGTCTTCTGTCCGGGCAATGCCTGTATGTTACCATTTCAAGTGAATTGCAATGTAGTAGCCGGCTATAGCTATACTTTTCATTTTATTCCGGGAATAGGAATACCAGATCCTTTCGGTGTGCAAGC
>Ga0154020_10000731_pt1 | contig 40440 bp, 29 predicted proteins | sample Klosneuvirus_201_FD_109709 | JGI IMG/M metagenome (GOLD analysis project Ga0154020, IMG submission 109709) | Active sludge microbial communities from wastewater, Klosterneuburg, Austria - Klosneuvirus_20160825_MG | ecosystem: Engineered > WWTP > Aerobic digester > Activated sludge | place... | reverse complement strand
AACACCAATTATGGATCATCCCATTACTGTTGCAGTGATTGATACTGGCGTTGATTATACACATGAAGATCTTCTTCCAAATATGTGGAGAAATCCTGGCGAAGTTGGTGTTGATGAAAATGGTAAATCTAAAGAATCAAATGGAGTGGATGATGATGGAAATGGTTATATCGATGACGTTGTAGGTTGGGATTTTGTTTCCAATGATAACAAACCTTACGATTTAGCTGTGGAGCCCATGGAGCTATTGACGGGAGGTGGAAATCCTGGTCATGGTACTCATTGCGCTGGGAATGTTGGTGCCTCTGCCAATAATGGTAAAGGTGTTGCGGGTGTAGCACCGAATGCCAAAATTATGGCGCTTCGTTTTATTAGTGAAAAAGGCAGTGGAACTACTGCCGATGCGATCAAGGCCATTAGATATGCTGTTGAGAATGGAGCAAAGGTGACTTCGAATTCTTGGGGATCTGAAGGGGAGGATCCAAATGAAGGGACTGAAAACAAAGCTCTTCGTGATGCTATTCAATATGCGCAAGATAAAGGAACTTTATTTGTAGCGGCTGCAGGGAATGGACACAATGGAGTTGGATATAATAATGATACAGATCCAAATCCATCTTATCCGGCCTCTTATGATCATGATAGTATTATTAGTGTTGCAGCTCTTGATGCGAATGATCAATTGGGAAGTTTTTCTAATTGGGGCCCTCGCACTGTTGATATTGGCGCTCCGGGCGTGAAAGTATTCTCTTCAACTGTAGGTAGTAAATATTCAGATACTGTAATTGATATGTTAGGGATGAAAGTCACTTGGGATGGGACCTCGATGGCGACACCTCACGTGGCTGGTGCCGCGGCTCTTTATTGGTCTGCACATCCAGAGAAAACTTGGAATCAAGTTAAAGATGCTATTCTTATGAGTGCAACACCTGTTGAATCCTTAAAAGGAAAATGCGTATCAAACGGAAAATTAAATGTACTGGGATTAATGCAACAACCCTAATACATTAAAAAAATTAATAAAAAAGTTCTAGCGGGCGTTTGAATATGGACTCTTTTCAAGAGCCCCTTTAAAAAAGAAAAGCAGCGACAGAGAATGGTCGCTGCTTTTTTATTTAATATTAACATGATTGATCTGTCTTCAAATAAAAGTCTTGGATTCGTTTTCATGTGATAAATACAAAGGTCCTACATAATTCCATTCGCGCTTAGCGGGTTCAAATTCAATCTTGTAGAGAGCACAATTAGGTATCGCAATGGGCTCGATGGGTGAGCTTTTACAATAATGAACTAATCGTCTTAAGCTTCCACCATGGGTTGAAAGAATAATTCTAGAAAAATGGGTATTATTTAATAGAAATGATTCTATAAAATTTAACTGTCTTAGCAAATGCTCTCGTTTAGACTCGCCAAGAGGGAAAGAAAAATCCTGGTCTTCATTTTTCACAGATAACCATTTTTGCCACATGGCATTTCCATATTTTTGAACAATTTCGGTACGCAATAAACCTTCTGGTTCACCTAATCGACATTCTCGTAGCATTGGAGTCTCAATAATTGATACACCTAAGTCTTCATTGACAATCTGTGCTGTGTGTTTGGCGCGATTTAAATCAGATGTTAAAATAATTTCTGGTTTCAGTGTCTTAATCACTGTCGCTAAACTATAAGCTTGTTCAATGCCCTTCGCATTCAGTGGAATATCGGTATGACCTTGAAAACGGCTTTCTTTATTCCAATCCGTCTCACCATGTCTAAAAACGAACAGCTCGATACGACTCATGAAATCCATTATAATTATAGCCCCCTCTAGATCAAGAATATAATTAGTCACTGAGCTCACCAGTGCCCGTTTCATTAATGCTTTAGTTGTTACATATAACAACTTTAAATTTTTTGTAAAATACGAACCTTAGATGTGTTTGGTCGTAAATCATCACTTTATTCGCGGAAGAGGTCCGAAAGCCTATCTTTTGCGGACACAGGCGGAAGAAGCAGTTAAGTTTTGATATGTCATACTAACCAAAAAGTAGATGAGAAAAAAGTCACTAGAGCGCCTTATAAGAATCATTTAATATTTCATAAATCAAATAATCTGAGTCATTTTCAAAGACCTTACCAACACTCCTCATTCCAATCTTTTTTGCAACAGAAATTGAAGCCGCATTATCTGGCTGAATACGGGCAGTAATTCGGTCAAATCCCAATTGTTGAAAACCATATTCTAGACAACGTTTTGCAGCTTCAGTTGCATATCCTTTCCGCCATTCAGATTTCAGAAATCTATAACCCAAATCTATTTCATCTGAATTTTCAAGATACCTAAGTCCACACCAACCAAGCTTTTTTTGGGTCTGCATTTCGATAACGATAAATCTTCCAATTTTACGATCTTTAAATTGAGACCTAAGGCTACCAATAATTTGAAGTGCTTGTTGTTCATTTTCCAAAGGACCATCTGGTGTGTAACGATTGATCTCTGGATCTGAGTTAAGATGAATCATAAAAGCAGCATCTTGCTCAATGTGAGGTCTCAATAACAATCGCGAGGTTGTTAGTTTAAAATCTTCAATTTCCATTATCAAAACTTTTAGCATAATTCAAAATATAAAGAAAACAAATGTTTGTGGCCTATGCGTTATGCGTAAACACCTGGATTATGGACTACTCGGAAAAGGTAAAGCTTGTATTTTGTAGCGTGCTTCCTCTCGTTGATTATTTAATCAGGGTTTAACGAACAGAAGTAGGTTCGTTTTAGGTTGAAGACTAATTCAACAATAATAGGTTAGTAAAAATAATTGAAAAATCTTCAAAATTTGATGATTTAAACTTATTTTCACTGTCTATCTCCTCAACTTTTATTCCGTTATTCTCTAAAGTTTTGATTGTTTGATGTCTGGTATGGAAGGGTAACTAGAATTTACTTTTTGTTCGTAAAAGTTATGCAGACCCATCTCGTTTTCGTTCTTTTATTCTTTCTTCTCCACCAGTAGAGGGTGTTATATTTCTAAGTTGTTTCTCAATCGCGACTTGTGCTGAATTAGCCAAGTATGTATTTTTTCCCTGTTGTCTGGCAATAAGACTTTTCACTCTAATATAGATATCAGTAATATTATTTTGAAGCTGAAATTCTATTATGCAGTTTGTAGGATCAATACAGCTGAGCTTATCATTCATGCCACCAGCAGAAATTATCGCGCCAATAATAGCTAATCCTTCTCTACTCTTTTTTAGCTCTGATATTTCAATGGTTAGTGTTTCTTTTCTCAAGTACTTAATATCTAGGCAATCCAGTCTTTTGTTAGAGGGAGATTTCTCGGTAAGTATGATTCCGAAAACATGTTCATTATATTTTTTATTACACTTTGTTCTAGCAGCAATAAATTCATTTTTTTTCTGCTCTAGAATAGGAAGTATTTGGGTTCTATTGCTATCTAATATTTTTTGATTAAATACTTCATTTGACGTGTCGTTGTATTGAGCCAGCGATATGCTCAAATGTCCTGTAATAAAAAACACAGTTAATAAGATGAATTGTTTCATAAATTTCCTCTAGTTAAAATACTAAAAAGATTAGTTTACTCTCAGTTAAATGCTGCAAACAGGGTGCCAATAAAAATTATTTATCATAAATTAATGATTGCAATCTATTTATATCAAGTATCTAAAACTATTAGTAAATATTAGTTTAAAATATGGAGACGGACTCATATTTATTAGATGTAGTGTAATAGTTAGAAGCTCTTGTCTGATCAGATTATTGCTGTTTAATTATTTTACATATGCATTAGCCCGGATTTTTTCATAGAAAATTTAGTTTTAACAATTGGCTTGGTTTGTAAGAGGTTGACACTACACTAAAAAAGTAGAGTTTTGAAACTATGGAATCACAAGAAGATTTAGATGTTATTTTAAGAGAATTTAATATTATTTTTGACTCCAAAGCAAGGTTATCACAAATTGGTGGATTGGAACCTTATGGTTTTTTGCGAAAGGGAAAGTTTTTAGAGAGATGGGAGTCTCAACTTGGGAAGAAAAATCTGTGATTTGGCTCACAGGTGTGCGTCGCTCTGGAAAAACAACTTTATGTAAAGATCATACTTCTCACGGGTATTATGATTTTGAGCTCCCAAGAGTAAGGGGACTTCTTGAGGATCCTGAACAATTTTTAATGATTTAGAAATTGATAAGATTACACTTGATGAAATTCACGTATTTCAGGTTTGTAATCACGTCCTGGTTGATCAAATTGTTGAATTTAAGTTCAGTATAACAGTGGAGTTTTTTTCTAATCAAATTTGAATGAGTTCATGTCTGATAAAAAATTACAAACGAATTCTATAAAGATCAAACCTAAGATAGACTTTACGAGCTAAAAAATCCGTGTATTGATCTATAAAAAACATCTGCCATAATGATCTGTCCCAGGGGCAATTCAGATTTTCGTATCCTATTTTAAACTAAAGGAGAGTCGCTGATGAAATATTCCTTCCTGAGGAAGATATATCCAAATTACACTTTTTTATAACTACCTATGACTCGGGATTCAAAGCGGAAAATTTATCAAATTTATTTAGCGTCATTTTTAAAATTTGTATCTATTGGAAAGTATTAGATTTGTAATGGCTTTTTCAAGCACCAGTATATAAAGATAAAAGTCTGACTGTCAGAATTATAACATCTATTATTAGTTTCTATTATTTGATAAATATATTTTTACAAAAATTATTTTGTAATTTATTTGAAAGGAACAAATATGAAAACTATTTTAATGAATTTAATTTTGTTTATCTCTGTGATTTCGTCAGCTCAAGTTGAATACTCGTGGGATAGAATCGGTCAATGTCTACTCAAAGACGAGAGTGGGACCATTATTAAAAATGAACAAGATCTTGATAAATGTCGCGAATCAGAAGGATCTTCATATTATTTTGACCGAATGGGAAATTGTCATGAATGGACACCTGACGGTGCTCCAATAACTGGACCAATTGAAGAAAGATTCTGTCGAATTAAATATCGCAATTAAATTCGGGCTATAAATCTTCATAGTTACATTAATTACTGGTGAATGAATTCTGAGTTCTAATAATTTAAATTGGAATTCAGAATTCAGTAATTGATGGTATTCGGAATCTTTTATGCTTAAAAAATGCGAATGGGAGCAAGTCAGAGTCTGATTTCGAACCTTTGTGAAACAAAGTGCCTGTATCAATTTTCTGGCAACAATGCATTATTCGGCACACGGATAGTTCCGGACATAAACTGTAACCTTAAAAGTTATTACCTATATGGTATAGTTTGCATTACAGAACTTTATGCCAAGAAAAATCTTTATTCCAACTACGAATCCTTATCATATTACTGGACGATGTATTAACCAAGAATGGTTTGCTATTCCTATGTCAACAGTATGGGAAATAATGACTAATCATCTTTTTTTCTTAAAATATGCTTTTTATCAGCGCATTCATGCCTTTGTTTTAATGAATAATCATTTTCACCTTTTAATGTCAGCACCAAATCAAAATATCAGTCAAGCCATGCAATACTTTATGAAAGAAACGAGCCGATCCATTGGCAAAGAAGCAGGTCGAACTAATCAAATTTGGGGAAGTCGTTTCGGACGTTGCGAAATTACAAGCCATCATTATTATTTGAACACGTATAAATATATTTATCAAAATCCTATAAGAGCTTACATTACTCAAAGAGTTGAAGAATATCCTTTTAGTACTCTTTATGGCTTACTGGGTAATGGGCCACTTTACGTTCCCCTCTCTGAAGATGTAGAGTTGTTTTCAAATGTTCTAGCCCATTTAAATTGGTTAAACCAAGTTCCAAGTTCAGAGAAAACAGAGGCCGTTAAAAAAGCCCTCCAGAAAAAAATATTTTGCTATCCAAAGATTGATTCTCGTTTGCATTTATTAGAAAATGACTTACTGTAGCCAGAAATTTGATACAGGCACTAATGGTCAATTTTGATTGGATCAAATCCTATTTTGATCTAGTAGATTAATTTCAGCAATAGACTACGTCTGATATTGAAAACATGATCTATTCTACTTATTGTATGACCTGCATTGATGAAGATCTTTACTTACAAAGGGATAATATCGAAAAGCTTTCCATTAGCTGGAAGACCCTTAAGTAATAACAGCTGACCATCTGCGGCGAGATTATCTAAAGATCGATAATCATGAATTTCTTCTGCTGAATTTATATCTTCAGGCAAATATACAAACCTATTCGTAAAAAAACCTTTTTCATCATATTGCACTCCAACGGTATTATACCAGCTTTCAATATTAATAGCTTCATTTTCATTTATAGTTGGATCGATAACAAAGGGTTGGATTTCATTTTCTTCTACCATAAAAATAACAGTAGCAACATGAAACGGCCAATGTACACCATGATAATAACGAGCTCTTCTAAGGAATACTTTAATCGAGGTAATAGACCTTCTATCGAGCATCTGAGCGATTTTTAAAGCTCGTGATTCACAACCCCCTACATATGAATTATATTGTAAATAATATTTCTTATTTCTTATTTCTTTGAAAAGATCTTTAAGTTTATCTTTATTGACAACACTCACTTTAAGATTATTTTCGATAATTTCATTTGTGGAGGCAAGTTGTACGGGAACAAGAGGAATTTTTCCTTCTCGAACAGATTGAATAATCTTTTCATAAACGCTAATATCGTCAGCTGCAAATAATTTAGATCCTAATGAGAAAACGAATAATAAAATTAATGTTAATTGGCTCAACTTGTAACTCATTGTTTTAAATACCATTCTAAAATTGTGGAATTTATTTCCCATATTAATTAACAGAATGTCTCCAATAATAAATATAGAACAAACTGCTGAGTTTTTAAACTGTTATTATTTATACAACTGTCAGCAATTGTCGGCCCTGAAAATACTATTTCATCTATTTGAAACCAAATTTCTTGTCGAACTAATGCCAAAATGTGAGAAATATAAAAAGCTTTAAAAAAGACAATAATACTTCCAAAAGTTGGCAAAGATTCTTTCTGTAAAAGTTTAGAAGATTCATCAGTGCCATTAATGGACTATTTTAATTCATCCAAAAATCCAAAAATAGCTAAATGTCTAAACGAATTGAATTTTTCTCAATTAATTACAGGCCTGTCCGGATGATTCCTGAATAAAAACAAAAGGTTGCAATTTCCCCGGCGATGAATTTTTATGGTTTTGCAAAAAATCAAAAAATACACCCGGAGAAATGCGACCTTGATTATACCATATCGATTCAGAACTCTATTGCAACTAATTCCAAGAAAAAAATTTGATAATTTGGTCACAAAGTGGGACGTCGACAAAGGGACTAAAAACTTTAAATGTTTCGAGATGACTTGTTCATTAATAGTCAGCTCCATTTTAGTTTTGGAATCTTATCGAGATTTTGAGGAGATAATTAAAATTCCAAAATCCACATTAGGTGATTCTCTCTCAAAGAGACCGTCCAGTTTTTTTGAGGAATTGTGTTGTGAAATTTTAAAAGCTATTAAAATTGAAGTATCAGATAGAAAAGTAAAAAAAGCCATTCGTGAAATTATAGCTTTAGATTCCTCTGAAATAGTGGTCCATGGAAGCGCCTTTGCTTTGCCTGGTTGGCAGCAAAAAAGTGTTGGGACTCAGCATAAAGCAAGTGGGAAAATTCATACGGTGTGGAATATTAATAATGAATGGATTGAGGACTTTCGGATTACTCCTGGTCGAAGGGGCGATTCCCCTGTAGGCCTTGAATTTACAATACTTCCAAATAAAATGTATTTATTTGATCGAGCCTATAATGATCTAGGTTTTTGGCATAAAATTACTGAATTTAATTCTTATTTTGTAACTCGCCTGAAAGACGATTTCGAACCTTTAAGGGCTTAAATTTTTCTTGACGCCAGGGCGTGGTCTGAGAACGTGCGGTGTTGAGGAGATGTTATAACTTTAAAGTCGAGACCTCGTTCACGAAAACCATCGGCAATAGAATCGAGTTGATCCATTACAGTGTGATCTATAAATTCAGCTCGACTAAGATCAACTGTCACATTATTATTAGACTCCAAAAAATCTAACATATGCGCACGTAATGTTAACGAGTTACTAAAAATAACAGGCGAATGTGATTCGATGATTTGCTTATCCGATGCTTTTCGAGTTTTAATTGTTGGTTTAAATAAATTTTTTAATTTTACTCCCATAAATAGGGCAATAACGAATTCAACCATAAGACCACAAAATATACCTACTAACAAATCCACCATGAGGGTCATAATCAATGTAACAGCAAATGCTAAAATATGATCAGGGCCAATTTTAAATGCATGTTTAAATTGTGAAGGGTGAGCTAGGCGCCACCCTACGACTATTAATAACGCAGCTAAAGATGCGAGAGGAATCCTATTTAACATCCAGGGAAAGAAAATGGAAAATGCCAAAACAAAAATTCCATGAAAAAAATTGGCGTAAGGGCTTTTTGCTCCATTTGAAATATTGGCTGAGCTTCGAACAATTTCAGTGATAATTGGTAGACCACCAATAAATCCACATAAAATATTACAAATACCTTTTGACCACAAATCGCGATTGAGATTGGATTGATTTTTAGAAGGGTCTAATTTATCAACTGCATAACAACTCAGTGTAGACTCGAGGCTTGCAACTAAGGCAAAAGAGAAAATCATTCTCCAGCTATCAATACTTAATATCTGAGTAAAATCGGGATAGATGAAATTTGAGAAGATATTTTTAGGAACTTGTAAGAATTGAATGGTGTTTGTTTCCAATGTTCCATTGGGTAAATTAATTAAATGAAATATGTTTGAATCGAGTAAGTGTGCGGTGAGAATTCCTGCAAAAACTGCAAATAAAGGTGCTGGGATTAATTTTAGAGATTTAAACTGACTCAGTGTTTGCAGTTTTTGAAATCCTAAAAGTGAAAAGATGGTGGAAAGTGCTATAGCTGTTGCACTAGGATTTAATTTTTTTAGACTTTGGGGAATTTCAAACAATAAACCAAAAATACTTTTCGCAGTTGGAGTAACACCCAGTCCAACATAAATTTGTTTAATAAGAATGATCATCCCTATTGCCGTGAGCATTCCATGGATCACGGAGCTTGGAAAGGCTAAGCCTAAACGTGCCCAACCGAGAAGTCCAAAACAGATCTGAAGGATACCAGCGACAACAATGACGGCAAAGGTGTACTTAAGACCTAATGCAGGATCCCCTTTTCCCAGTAGTTGTATGGAACTCAGAACAATAACTATTAAGCCTGCTGCTGGTCCATTAATATTTACTTTTCCTCCGCCTAATAGCGATCCAAGGATACCTCCAATAATAGCGGCGATTAACCCAGAGGAGGGAGGAGCGCCAGATGCAATGGCAATCCCCACAGACAGTGGAACCGCAATCAGAAATAAAGCAAAACCAGCATTTAAGTCGAATTTCCAGTTTTTCTTAAATTCAGAAAAATTTGGCATAATGCCCCCATCAAATAATTATTGAAATTGACTCATGCAGTATTAAATAATTTGAGCAAAAAATAAAATATATTAAATATCTAATATCAATCTATAATATAGATAATAAATATAGACTTTTATAGTGTTGATGGTACTTGTATTTAATTGAATTGTAATATTTTTAAATGCGGATAAGATATTGAAATGCATCGACTTAACCATCACCATCTTTATATTTTCTGGACACTGGCAAAGCATGGTACTTTTACACGTGCCGCAGAATCACTTTCCATAGCTCAGTCTGCAGTGACATCACAACTTAAAAGTTTAGAGAGCATATTGGGTCTCGAACTTATAGATCGGCGTAATAGAAGAAAACCAGTTCTTACTGAAGAAGGAAAAAAAGTTTTAGAGTATGCTGATTTCATTTTTGAAACCAGCTCAGAGTTAATGAAATGGGCGAAGCAAGATGAACCAATGAAAAAACAAGTCCTTCGAGTTGGTGCTCTCTCGGGACTTTCACGTAATTTACAATTTGAGTTTCTAAAGCCTACTGTTGGAAATCTCGATACTAAAATTGAAATTACAACTGGAGATCAAGACAAGCTTGTAAAATTATTGCGAGAGCATTCGCTAGATCTGATTCTTACTTCTCGTAATCTTCAATCAGAAGGTAAATCTACTTTTCATTCACATGTTTTAACAAAAACTCCATTGGTATTTGTTATTGCATCAACCAGTTTCAAAAAAACTCTCACTTTGCGTGAAATTTTATCCCAAAAATCACTTTATATTCCTGGTCATAATTTTGAAGCAAGACCTGAACTCGATGCACTTTTTGAACGCCATCGTATTATACCAAAAATATTGGGAGAGATTGATGATGTGGCACTACTACGGATTTTTGCTTTGAGATCAGGTGAGGTGGTGGTGCTTCCAGTTATGGGTGTTATGGATGATATTCTTCATAAATCGCTAAAAATACTTGCCAATGCAGGTTCGATTGAACAAAAATTTTATGCAATCACTCGGCAAAGAAAATTTCCTAACCTGCTGGTGCAAAAATTAATTGAAGGCATTCGACACAAAAACTAAAAACCGTCTTAAAATGGTTAATTATTTTAAGGCACTTACTCAGTAGGTTTCAGCTCGTGCGAGAATCCAAGAATAAAAAATAACGGCGTCTTTGGCTTTTTTCAGAGTTTGAAATTCACTTGTCATTTCATCTACAATATCTTGTGTGATGCGACCAGCTTTGAGGAGCCCAGGAGCGCCGCTCAATAGAAGTTGTGTCCAGTAATCAATAAAGACCGTTCTCTTTTTGGGCATCCGATTATCGTATTGATGGGTCAAAACTTTAGTTGAAATGTTTTGATACCCGGCTTCCATTAAATAATTGGCGAGTTTGCCACCAACGAAAGGATCACCTTTGAGTGACCACTGATAATCATTGAATTCAAACCAATATTTTAATGTAGCAGGAGCATAGGGGTGAATATAAAAAGTTGAATTAAAAACTTCGTTGCAATAAATGACACCTTCTGGTTTTAAAACTCTTCCAACTTCACGGAGAACTCCAACGGGATCTTGCACGTGTTCAAGTATCCAACACAAAAAAGCTCCATCAAAGGAATTGTCTTTAAATGGCAGATCGAGCGCATCGCCTTGAGTGATTTGAATTTGATTCGTGCTGATCTCTTTAGCGAGCGCAGATTGGGCCCGTGCTACCTGCTCCTTAGAGGCATCAACACATTGAATTTTAGTTTGAGGAAAGCGTTCTGTAAGAATTTTAGTTTGAGCTCCAACACCTGAACCCACTTCAATTAAAGTTTGGCAATGACTCAAATCAATGTTCGAAAAAATAATATCTTCATGAACTCGAGCTTGTGCAAAAAGTCTATCTTGTTCTTCTTTGGTAAAACCATGAATATAGCCATCAGCGAGTCCGCTTTTCTTTTCCATAATAATCCTAAATCTCCTACTGTTATGTTCTAATCGAACTAGTTTTATTTTTTAAAAAACCGTTCATCTCTTTTACATATTTACTATTGAGACTTCCTTTTAGGTAAGTCTGGACTTTTTTTACACTCGTACTTTTCCTACATTTCTGCCAGGTCAGTCTGTACTTTTCTGTACGTGCTTTTCGCATAAGCTCAGTTATACCGAAACTTGAAAATCTCTCAAGGCTTCGTTCAAAGAAGTTTTAAGATCTGTTGATGGTTTTCTCTCACCAATAATCAGTGCACAGGGAACTCCAAAGGTTCCACCTGGAAATTCTTTTGAAGTGGTACCAGGAATCACAACAGATCGTTTAGGCACACGCCCTTGGTAAATCATGGGTTCATTTTTGGTTGCATCAATAATCTTTGTGCTAGAGGTGATGGTCACTCCCGCTCCCAAAACAGCGCCTTCTTCAATAATTACACCCTCAACAATAATACATCGACTACCAATAAAAGCGTTATCTTCAATAATGACGGGACTCGCTTGGAGTGGTTCAAGTACACCACCGATTCCGACACCTCCAGAGAGATGGACATTGGCGCCAATTTGGGCACAGGATCCAACAGTGGCCCAGGTATCAACCATTGTTCCTGAGCCTACATAAGCGCCTATATTGACATAAGAGGGCATAAGTATCGCTCCCGGAGCAACATAGGCACCACGACGAACAAAAGCCGGTGGCACCACGCGGACTTTTTCTTTTTCACTCCATTTTCGTACAGGAACTTTATCGAAAAAATTAAAATCTCCTGCTTGCATTGAACTAGAGGGTGTTATTCTTAAAAAAAGTAGGATGGCTTGCTTGACCCAAGCATGGGTGTTCCACCCATCGTGTTTCTTCTCAGCAACTCTGATTTGTCCTTCATTGAGTTGTTCGATCACGGATTGAATTGATTCCAACTCCGAAGTAGAAAGATCTGTAATCGCAACTCCGGAGCTAATTTTTTGATAAATAATTTCTATTGATGAGGCAAGTGGTGAATGAGACATTGTAATGCTCCTAATTGAGTCTCTTTTCAAGAGACTTAAAGGCTTCAAGAAGAGCCGGTTTGTATTGAGTTATCACTTCATTAATTTTTAAACCTCTTTTGATTTCAAGAGTGATGGTACCAATTCCCTTTTCTAAACCACTAAAAGTACCTAATGCCCCTGGAGTAGGATAACCCATACTGGGTTCAATAGGTGAACCTAAATATTGATGCAAAATTTTGGCTTCGTCATCACATGGGCCATTGGTGTTTATTAATGGGTTCCAAGAATGCAGTGAAAAAACGAACTGAATGGGATGTTGATTCCAGAGCTTTAATAGGGCTTGATTTTCTGGTTCAGAGCCGGCATGGGGGCCAGGTGGATAGCGGGGATTTAAAACCTGAGACGTCCAATCCTTGGTTGGAAGATTTCTATTAAGATCAACATTATTTGCATTGCATCGAGTTTTATAGAGAATTCCATCGGGATTGAACTCTGGAATAAGCACAGTGTTTAATTTAAATAAATAACTTTTAATGAATTCTTCCCAAAGACTCCAAGCAAGGCTCACGCCTTCAATTTCATCGCCATGGACGCCGCCTACGCATAAAACTCTAGGATATTTAGGTGATCCAAACTCAAAAGTTTTTATCGGTAAGCCATGGGCTGAATTTCCGATGCTATAAGACAAAAAAGATGCGGCATTTTCTTTTAAATTTTCAATCATTCCAGCATTATCGGGTTTGACTCTTTAAAAAGTCAAATGATAGTCTGACTGCTATGTTGAATTATGAACAAGGACACTTAAAATTTGAAGGTGAGAGTCAGTTGCTTTCATCTTTTATTTCAGATTATCAAGAACCCATCTATGTTTACAATAGTAGACATCTTTCTTTTCGGGCAAAGGCTTTAAAAGAGGCATTACCTGCTAATACTGAAATCTATTATGCTCTCAAAGCAAATGATCATAAAGACATACTACGTTTATTTATACAACTTGGTATTGGTATGGATGTCGTCTCTCTTGGAGAGCTGACGTGGAGTTTAGAGCAGGGTTGTTCACCCCATAAAATTATATTTTCTGGAATTGGAAAGACTGAAAAAGAGCTTGTGTATGCCCTTAAAGTGGGAGTACGGCAAATCAATGTAGAAAGTCTTCCAGAACTCCGAAGAATTAGTTCTCTGACTCAAAAATTACAAGTTAAAGCCTCAATTGGTTTAAGAGTTAATCCAGATGTTGATGTTCAAACCCACCCCTATATTGCTACGGGATTAAAAAATAACAAATTTGGTATTGAAGTGGATGCACTTGATGAATGTGATCGCATTTTAAAATCGAATTCTTTACTCCAATTTAAAGGTTTTAGTCTTCATATTGGATCACAGCTGGTAGAACTAAGTGCTTTTAGTGAAGCCTATGATAAATTAATACCCGTTATTTCTAAATGGAAATCCAAAGGATATCAATTTGAAACTTTGGATGCAGGTGGTGGGTTAGGTATTTTTTATGATCGTTTTGATGAGTCTCAAGAAATAACTTTAGCTCGTGAGTGGGGAACTCGAATTTCCAAAAGTTGGAATGGCTTATCTGAGAAAATTATTGTTGAACCAGGTCGATGGCTTGTAGCACATGCAGGGATATTAATCACTCGTGTAGAATATATTAAAGAAACGAGTCATCATACTTTTGCCATTGTTGATACAGGTATGCACCATTTGTTGCGCCCAGCTTTGTATCAAGCGCAACATCGCATTTTACCTTTGGTTCAAAAAAAGGGAATCCCTTCTCTGCAATTACAAAATTCAAATTCGTTACAAAGTTCCACGCAAAAGCTCAATCTCAATAATAGTAGTACTCAAGCACCACTCGTAACAACAGTTCGAAAATATCAAGTTGTGGGTCCCATTTGCGAGAGTTCTGATGTTCTGGGCTCGCAAGTTGAATTGGAAAATTTATGTGAAGGTGATTTTCTTGCTCTAATTGATGTCGGTGCTTATGGACAAGTCATGAGTAGTGATTACAATCTGAGACCTAAAGCTAAAGAGATTTTTTTATAAGATAAAAATCTACTTTTAAGATGCAAAATCAAAAATTTAAGTTAAACGGAAAGCAAGTAATTTCGCTACTCGTTCACTAAGGGTTTCAAACTAAATAGATATTAAATCGCAAGTGGTAATATCTACAACCTTGGTATTATTATTGCAGAAAAAGTATATTATGAAACTGCTTGAAAATATTTTTATCTTTAAAAATTCAATACTTATCTTAATTACTATCAATTTATTGAGTTGTTTTGTATTGAGCAAATCTCCTAATAATGCTGACACTTTTTTACATTGGAGTGACGTAAAATGTAACTCATCAGGAACTCCCCAGTGCTACTCTCAACTTTATTGTAAAATTGCTCAAAAAGGCCAACCGACTAAAAATGATAGTTCAAGGTTTGATCGAAGCAATTGTGACTCCATTAATCAACAAGAGTCCTATACCACTTTGATTAATGGATTTAGTAGGATATCAATATTAAAAAATAAACCAGAATTAGTTATTGTGACTCTGCATGGTCTTTGGTACACAGCGGATCAGTTTAAACCAACTTTAAATAAAATAATCGATGTCAAAGGACAAAAGAATTTTAATACGATTGAAGTGACGTTACCTGGACATATTAAAAGTGAAGATAGTGAAGATTTCAATTCTTATAAAAATTGGGCTATTGAAAATAAACCTATAGCTACATTTGATGAATGGTTGGAAGCCATGGATAATACACTGACTTTGGCTAAAGAATTAGGTAATAAGGTAGTTTTAGTAGGGCATTCAACGGGTGGTTTATTATCGGTGATTGCGGCATTGAAATATTCTAAAGTGGTTGATGGTCTCATTTTAGTGGAGCCAGCCTTACAAGTTCAAGCATTGCGAGATATTGGTTCGAATGTTAGTAAAGTTTTACCTGGAAGCATTTTAAAAGCTTTAATTGCATTTAGTAAGTTATTCAATGCTCCCGATGTTAAACCTTTTGCTAATCTTTCGATGGGAGCTGAAATTCAAAAAATGGCTGATTCTGTTCTTTTAAAAAGAATCAAAAGCACCCCGTCGATTTATAATTTGAATCAACCCAATTTTAATTATTCTGACAATAGTAATGAATTACCTGAGCTTTCTCCTGAGATACCCCCCATTGTCTATACGAAAGAGGATTTGACCCCATATTTCAATTTGGGTAAAAATATTAATATACCTGTAATGTTACTGAATAACGAGCACGATGTTGTTATATCTCCAGATGCAAATAAGTATTTCTTTATGGGGCTAAAAGGACCAAAGCAATATATTACTATAGATTTTGGAATCGATTTTCGTCATGCCTATTTTATCAAAGAAAAATCTAGTCAACTTGCAGAATACATAACTGAATTTATAGAAAAAAATATTTCCAATAATGCATTTTAAAAATTATTTTCCTTCAATAACGGCAAAGCGTTTGATCATACCAGTGTTATCTAACTCTGGTGGAGGCAATTTCATACCTAAAGAATTTAAGCTTACATCTAATGATTTGATACGATCCTCAAAAGAGGGGTGAGTTTTTAATAATGTTTTAGAATGATCTTTTTGAGTCTTCGCTAATCGAGTCATGAATTCCCGAAAGTATCTGGGATCATAACCAGCGGCCCATGAATATTCCACTCCACTTTGATCAGCCTCATATTCTAACTCTGGTTTTAATCCCTCGTCTAAAAGAGTTTTCATCCCCTTGCTTACAGCTTGGCTCAGTGCAAAGGAGACGTTAGAGCCACCTCGTGATAAAAAACGGGAGAGGGTTTCACCAGCGCTAACTTCTCGCTTAGGGGCTACTTCTTTGAATAAATGTCGATGATTAATATGACCCATTTCATGGGCTAAAACACCAGCTAATTCTTGTTCATTTTTTACATTTTTAAGAAGACCTTTAGTTACTAAAATATAACCACCTGGGGCGGCAAATGCATTGATTTCATCAGAATCAAGAATTCCAACACGATAAATGATCTCTGGTCGACCTGTTTTTTCGGTAAGAGTTTGTAAAACTAAATTTAAATATTCAATTTGTTTTTTTTCTTGGTTTAAATCGCCATATGTACCAAAAAGCTTTGCAGCGACTTCTCGACCAATATTGATTTCATCTTGTAACTCTCTAGTGCGTGCGGTTGTGTCTGGATCAGTTACTTTTTTAGGTTCATTATTTGGTTTTGAAGCGCAGGAGTTAAAAATAAAACAAAGACTCCAAAATGTTGGTAAGAAGATTAATTGTGTGAGGTTCTTTTTAGAACTTTTGCGTAGAATGACTGATTGGTGTAGAAATATATTTTTCATATCTCTAGTACAAGTATTATTTATCTTAAAGTCAAGTATTATGGTTTAGTTATCTTGACATCAGACCGGGTAGATTCTGCTATAAAAAGTCCGACGTCTTCGTTGAAAAAGCTCAATTCACGCTCAATTTAGAGAGGAACTATGTTTTGGTCGTATTGAAATGTCTCCATCTCGGTTTAGACTTTTTTTAACAAAATTGTGGTTGTGAGGAGATCCTTACTTGGGTCTGTTTTTACTTAAATTGAGAATTCCCGAAGTTCATGTCTAGTCCTAATTCTGCCTTTGTGCTTTTTTTGCAGCAGATGCCGTCCATAAAAAATCAGCTGGAGCACCGTAAATAGCAAATGTTTTGCATGCTGGAGACCCTAAATTGGTAGGTAATTCTGTAAAGTCCTTATTGTCTGTGATTTTATAAAATCGTGTTCCTGTTAGGCGAACGGCACGAGCCCCTAGTCTAGTCCCCGCACCGTGAGTATAAAAATATGGTTTTACATATCTTCCATCTTTTTTACTGATTCTTTGGTAAAATTGGTATCTTTTAGTAAACTCATAGCTGTTTTCAACTACTTCTTTTGCTACACTCAATGCATCTTGAAAGATTTCGTTGTTTGAAGGGCAAAGGGCTTTTCGTTGAGCACTATCTAAACGTATGCCTGTGGTTCCTATAACGGTTAGTTTCATATCGGATGGATATTTCAACTCTTTTAATTGTGGAATCCATTTTGTGACAGGGGTGTCAGAATTATTACCAATTTTCCAAACAGCAAATTGCCCTGGTTTAGAAACCACTTGCGCTTGAGAGGTCATTTGAGACACAATTGGGTTTTGTCGAACTTCATTTTTTCTCCCAAAATCTGAAACGGCATTTCTATAGGAACCAGCAATAGGAGTTTTAGAAATGACTTTTTGATTAGAAATAATGTCCATATTAAGTTCTAAAGAGTATCGAGAAAAAAGAGCATTTTCTTGATTAATAGCTATGGCTCGTTGAGCGATTATAGCGCCAATGGCTTCAAATTGATGAACATTAGAGTCATGACAACTTTCTGCTTCTGAGTAAAGTGTTCGTGCAACAGCGTCAATAGAAAGTTCTTTTTTGCTCTCTTTTGTAAAATTAGTTATTTGGCTGGCTTGTGTACTCCAAACAAATTGATCAAAGGCATTAGTTAAAACTCGTTGTTTGTTGATGAGATATCTAAGAATAAATGATGAAGTCGATTCTTCGGGAGACTTAATCTCTTTTTTTAACGCTTGAGTTAATAGTTTTTTTGCTAGTCCTTTTTTTTCTTGGCTTAACCAGTCTTCCAATAATGGTAAAGTTAAATCATTTTTTCCAAAAAGATAATTTTCGATTGATCGAGTGTAGAAATAATAAATCAATTTTTGAGGATCAGTCATGTCAGATGAAGCTGAAGCTTTTGGTAGCATAGGATAATTGAATTTAAGCAATGGAGGAAGTGCCTTTATAATTTTGCTGTTATTTCTAAAGGTATCTTCTGTGAGATAATAGTCCTCATGGTTGTTTTGATTTTTTTTAATTGTACTTATGAGATTTGAGACGTCCATTTTTTTATTTTCACTGTCAGGATTAAAGAAACTGGTCATCTCGATCCACTGATTAAGGCTTTTGGGATCCAAAAGTCCTGAATCCAATGAGAGTTCTTGAATTTGCTTATAAACATTTAAAAGTGCGACTTGAAAAATTTTGTTCTCAAAAAAATGAAGAAGTTTTAATAATTTTTGATTTATTTCAACGCTTGTTTCAAAATTTGATCCTAAAAACTCTAGAAAAGAATTATAGTAGTTAGATTGAGTTGTGCTATTTGTAAGACCACCTTGAGCCATTTGCATTAAAATCAGATGACCAGAAGATCCACTCAAAGCAGTTTTAATCATTTCGACAGATTTAACATTGTCATAGCTGTATATTTCTTTGAGAAGGATAAATGCAGGAAGTATAATTGATACACTATAAATAAAGTTAACAGTTTCAAAGTTCCATTTAAGAAGAGCTGGATTTTTTTTGAGTGCATAGCTTTTAATTTCAGCTTTTGCTAAGGCAATGGTATTGTACTCAGTCAGTTCAGCACTATAAGAATTTACTTTATCTAATAAGCATTGTCCGTATTGAAACTCTGAAGCCTTTATTCTTATAGAAAAAAATAAGAAACAAAGAATGATAAGGAGACTATTCTTTCTGGTTTGAATCATCAGTGTTCCTGTTTTAAATGTTGATGGCAAACAATACAAGTGCAGTAGCACGAGTTTTGATATACCACGCTAAAAATATGAAGTTCAAGAGACTGGTATTTTTTATACACAAAAATGATTTACTTATTTGAAATCAAGTAAAATTGTTTATATTCATGCCGGATTTTGTTCCCAATTTTAAAGCAATAAAATGTTCAAATTGAGTGACAATTTACAGCCTTTCATTAGACATTCAAAAAAAACTGACTTTAACCATTGTTTCTAATTGCTAGGATATTGTTTTTTTAGAGAATTATCAGATGTTTCAAAATGAAATATGGCAGTTGTTTTGCAAATAGAAATTTATGACAAAAGTAACGATAAATCGGTGAAACTAAAAGATATTAAGTATAAATATCATCCAAAATTGATTGAGTGATTTAAATTGAGATGGTCTAACGAAAATTGGAATAAGAAAAAGGTGTTTTTATGGTTATAATTACTGGAGCAGCAAGTGGAATAGGAAATTATCTCTATAATCATTTTGAAAAATTAGATTTAGTTATAGGAACTTACCATTTATCTGATAATAATAATAAGAAACTCCAGCAACTGAATATAAAAAATAATAATGAAGTTGAACAATGGGTTTCTCAGTTAAAATTTGAGCAAATGAATAAAATTGTACTAATTAATTGTGCTGGAGTGAATTATAACTCATTTGCCCATAAAGCCGATCTCTCAGAATGGCATAATGTGATTGAAACCAATCTCATTGGCACTTTTAATGTTATTCGTTTTATTCTTCCACACATGAGAAAACAGGGATTTGGAAGGGTTATCAATTTTGGTTCCGTCGTTACGCAGCGCTTTGTACCTGGGACAAGTGCTTACACTGCTTCAAAGATGGCACTACGTGGACTTACTAAAACCCTGGCTATTGAAAATGCATCAAAGGGTATAACTATTAATGATATTAATTTAGGTTACTCTAATATAGGTATGGGTATTACACAAATTACCGAAACACAAAAAAATGAACTTAAAGCACAAATTCCATCTGGACGTTTTTGTGAGCCAGATGAAATTGTGTCTACAGTGGAATTTCTTATTGCTAACGATTATGTCAATGGTTCAGCAATTGATTTAAATGGAGCTTTATGTTAGAGATTTGAAAACTCAATCTCATTATTTTTGCGAAAAAAAGTTCTATTTCTATTATGAAAAAGTTTACGATACTCTCAACCTTAATCATTAAGGCTAAGTCTTTAATTAAATTGGAGACTACTAAAGTAGTTTTGGAGTAATGATTAATTTTCTCTAATAAATAAACAGACTCTTGATAGGGAGAAATACCAATTTTTAATAGATTTGATCCAAAATTTACTAGTAAAAATAAAAAATTTTAAAATTTTTGGTACTTTTTTGAAATGAATCATTGATTCTATTAATGAAATTGATTTAACAGTTTTAAAATGTTGCTTTGCAAAATCTGTATCATTCTTAAAGCCAGTTTGAAATTGAAAATTCATTCTTTTAAATATGGGATTCCAAAAGTATCCGAGTATGGAAACTAACAAAGGTTTTACTATATCAGAAACCCAATAGATTCTAATCCCTTTTGTATTACTAATTAGATGAATAGTTTGTAGAATTTCCTCTTGATTTAAATATGGCAAAACTCCCTCTGTAATAAATAAAACGTCACTATTATCATCTAACTCAAGATCTAATAGATTTTTTAATTGTATGGGATTGAAATGATCTATACCGACATGTTTTATTGGGCAAAAGGCTTGGTGTTTGCTAAGAGTTTTGTTTTTGAATTCTAAAATGCTATGTTGATCAATTTCGATCCACTGAATAGTAGTTGGGATAGAAAGTCTATAAGGTCTAGTGTCTAAACCTGCACCCAAATTAATAACAACCTTAATATTGGAATTAGTCAGTAACTCCGTGATAATTTCATCGATAACCTTTGTTCTAACAACAAATAAGGAACTTAAAACTTGAGCAAAAGGTAGATTCTTTAGGAAGTTAAATCCAAGTTCTCCAGCAAGAGATTTAGCATAAGGATCAATAAATAAAGGAAGAGCTGTATCAGCTTCTAAAGCTCGGTAGCATGCAACCCAGTGGGCCGTTTCTGAAACATGATTAAGTTCTTGCATTTTGTGACTGAGAGTCTTCATAAATGAGATTAGAAATACTTCTAACAGTTGAAAGATTTGTAATGTTAAAATCCTTACGAAATTGAAGTTTATATTTTTCAGCAAGATCGGCAATAATTTCCATTTTTTTTACAGTGTCAACACCAAGATCGGCTTCAAGATCTATATCAAATTCAACCATGTCACGAGGGTAACCAGTTTGGGCACAGACAGTTTCTAAAACATCATTTTCAATGAGTTCTAAATTTAAACCATTAATAACAGGAAAACTTTTTTGAGGTTGTTCTTTAACATCTTTTATCTCAATAGGTGCTGAATGAGTATTATGATTAGATTTAATAGCCTCTCCTTGACTCATTATTTTTTTATTCCCTTCTAGGGTTTGATGACTTAAATGGGTTGAAATCTGATAGGCTTCCAAAATAAGTGAAGAGATAAACTCAGTGTTTTCAAGTAAAAAATTTCTAAAATCAGAGGTCTTAATATGTTGGTAAAATTGGTCACTTTCAAGATACAGTGACAGACCTGTAATTCGTTTTATTTCATTTTGTTTCATAAATTTATCTCCCTAATTATGTCATTATTTCCAAATATTTTATGTTTTACAGTTTTAATTGAAATGATCTCTTTTCCCGTTTCGGTATCATATATTGAAGCTTTAAATTTTAAAGATGCAGCTTCAGTATTAATCAGTTCTAACGAAATAAACATTTTTGATTGTTTCAATAGTTTTGGAGTGATTTGTACACCGAGCATTGAATGAGGAAGAAAGTTGAACTTTTCAACTTGAGGACTCCATAAAACTGCAGCCTGATTTATTGTGTCAAAAATATAACCCCAATGAAATGGCCTAGGGCAATCTATAAGTAGATTAATTTTGTTTGAAGTGAGTTGGTAAGCTTCTATACAACGGTAACTTTTTCCAATATAACCTGAAAAGGAAGAGGCAAGAGCATTATAAATATAACTACCAGGTTGGAAAGTACCAAGTTCAGTAATGAGTCTGGGGTTAATTTCTAAATTAGAATGGTTCGTAGCCAAAAACCAAGATAGTGTACCAGAAGAGTGGATGGTCTCCATTTTTAAAAGATCTCGCTTTGTTGATTCTCGAGTAGAACTGAATGAGAACTCCCACTGCAGTCCTGATTTTTTTTGAAGCTTGAGTCGTATTTTTTTACCAAACTCAGGATTTACAGCACAAAGTTCAATAAAATTAAGTTCATCAATAAAAATCTCTTTTGAGTTATTAGCATCTAAAAAATTAAGACATTGAATGAGCATATCAATCCAAAAAACACCTGGAACAGTTCTTTTTCCTTTAATAATATGATCTTTGAGAAAGATTTCCTCACCGGAAAATTCTTTCTCAAAGAGGTATGTACTATCATTTATTAAAACTAACTTATCAACCAAAGAAGTGGGAATACGTTTGAAATCAGAATTTGAGTATACCCACTCTGAACCCTGAATTGAAATGCTTTTATCAAGAGTTGAATGGACAATGACCTGACTCAAATTTCTTTTTGAATGAAATAATCTCAAAAAGTTTTTGATTCCTTCGTTCACTGACATCAAGGTGTAACCTTTTGTAAGCAGTAAAGGTTTTACACTTTCTTTTGCGGCCATTCCAACTTCATCCCAACCACTCCATAAAATATTTTTCACGGAAACTTTGGGTAGTCTTGCCATTAATTCCAGTGATAGAGATTTGTAAAACCCATTCGAAGCACTATAATCACTTTGCCCTTCATTGCCAAATTCACCAGCAATGGAACTAAATAAAATGATATTTTTAAGATTTTTGGTATTTAAAAATCGCATGAAATTAAGTGTATCTTTCGTTTTTAAATAAAAAATAGAATTGAATTCATTTTCTGTTTTTTTGTTAAAATGTTTTGATATTTCTGTGCCAGCAGAGTGAACAAGATGGTGCACATTGCCAAAGAGAGTTTGTATTTCATTAACCGTAGTTTCAAGAGACATCTTATTACGTAAATCAACAGTGTAATAATGGACATGGGGAGACTGCGCTTTAAGTACTTTCCAGTTTTTTAAAAGCGAAATTTGTTTTTGATTTTGGTTCCATATTTGTAAATAGTCTTTAGGTTTAAGGCCAGGGTTTAGTTGTGCCTGCTTTATTAAAAATTCTTCTTTATTAGTAATATTAAAATCAATTGTATTCAAATTTGTTTTGCCTAAAATAACATAGGTACTATTGGGGTTTTTTTGAATCAATGCTTTTAAACATTCGAAACCAATACCAGAAAGACCTCCTGTAAAGAGAACTAATTCATTTTTATCGATGGCTATGGTTTCATTTCCTAAATCATGTGGAGTAAATCCTACTTCAAAGAGTTCTTCATTGAAGCAAAAAATTTCATTAGCAGAAGGAATTTTATTTTTATTCAGTTGTTCGAGACAATAGTGTATGTCGAAATTTCGAAAGACATCGATCGAAAAATAGTATTCCCCGAATCCTTCTTTAACGAGACTTTTAAAAAAAGGTTTAGAAAGATTGGAAAGGGTTGATACAGTTTCTATTAGTGGATTTGATATAATATAACTTTTATCCCAACCAAAACTAAAAATTCTCTTAGGTTTTAAATTGAGCTTGATGAGCTGTCGAATAACACTCACTTTTTGTTGAAATAACTCAATTATCTGCTCCATCTCAGTAGAGTCATTTATTTCGTTGATATCGATTAAATCAAATTCATTGTTATCAACCCATTTTACTAATGAGTCAAAGTCTGGGCGATTGATTCTTAAAATAAAAGAAGTATTTTTATTTTGATTTAAATAGGAGTGATAAGTTTCAGTATTTTGATCATATAAAAGAAATATATTATGACGATTAACGTTATTATTTTCATTTAAGGACCAATGAGTTTTATTTAGTAATGTTTTAACAGAAAGAGACATTTCAGGTTTTTTAAAATTAAGATCATAAACTCTATAGGGTCCTTCTCCTGAAGGGATATTTTGACATGAAACAAACATTTTTTTGTCTTTTTGTGAAATTAAGGCTGATACCGCAGAGTTGTACCTATTTAAAGTATTACTGGTAGAAAATTTGGTAAACTTTTTTCGACTTAAATCGTATTTATCAGAAAGAATATTAAGACCATCATCGCTACTTCCATTAAAGTTTTGTATCAGACTATTTAGTCGGTCCAGTCTAAACAAAGAGTCAAGTCGTTGTGGTAAGCTTTCTTTTAGGTACTGAAAATGATTTGTAGCAAAAACCACTTTCTCTTCTCTGATGATGCACTCAGATTCGCAAATTTCAATATGAAGTGCAGAGGAATCCTTGGAGACCAAAAGAATCCAAGATCCTGAAACTGTTTTTTGATCCATTTTTATTTTTACTTCAGATAAACTTGTACAGTTTTCAAGTATTTCTCTTATGAGTGCATAAATAAATAGTCCATCAGAGACTTTTCCGAGGGCGGTTCCTGAGCTGGTAGAGATTGAAATGCCTGCTGAATTGATTCCTGTATATGGAAATGGGCTACCTAAGAGAAAAACTCCAATAAATGGTAATCTACCTAAGCGATGCACTTCTAAAACTTCTCTTGGTAGTAGGGCATTATCGTTTTTAGTTGCGAAAGGGAAATCATAGTTAGAACCATGAATTCCGTTTTTTGCAAAACCTGAGCATAGTCCATACTGAGTTGTTACCGCCATGGTAAGGCAATTCGCCCACAAAACGACTTCTGTGGGAAGATCAGCACCCTGTGCAATACCATCAATTTCGACTTTGTATTCTTCGGGTAGCCATTTTAAAAAAATCTCAGTCAGTTCTTGCTTCTGGGTAAAAAGATTAGCGGGTAATCGTCCCCAGATATGGTCATAATTGCTTGCAAAAGTTTTTTTCCAAAGTTGCCCCATTTGTTTCCCCCTTTGAAGGGCCTCTCCGGAAATAATGATAGGCTTTGCTTTTTCAATTATGAGTTTATTTTCTATTTTGTTTCCATAAAGTTGCGAAGTTTCTGGATCAAAATTCGACATGATAAGATGTCCATTGACTCCACCCAATCCGAATGACGTGACACCACAAAATCTTTCTTTTTGTTTATAATCTTCAGGTTTGGTTAAAATTTTTAGAAAGGGATTTTCTAAAAGAAAGGGATCTGGGTTTTGAAATCCAGCGACAGGATATTTTTTATTATAATATAAGGATAAAGCAGCTCTTGCTACCGTAGCAAAGGCAGAAGTTACTTTAAGATGGCCAATGGATCCCTTCAGTGCACCTAAGGTTACTTCTTCTTGCTGAGGGTCTGCGTAGATTTCTTTAATAATTTGCATTTCGACTTGATCACTCGTAATAGTCCCTATCCCATGACATTCAACAGCCTCAACTTTAACACTTGTTGTATTCATCCCATTAATCGCTCGTTCAAAAGCTTTTTTTGCTGTTAGATAACTTGGTTGAAGCATTTGAGAAGATGAACCATCAGAAGATATTCCAATTGAACGTATTACGGAGTAAATTTTATCCCCACTTTTAACTGCATCATCTAATCTTTTTAATACAAAAGACACAGCACCTTCACCAATTAAAAATCCCTTCCTCTTTTGGTCAAAAGGTTTGGAAGCTTCATTGAGCCAGCCACCGGTCATTTGATTATAACATTCTTTTAACTGAGCACTCATTCCCATAGTTGATGAACAGACTACGACGGCGTCGAGTTCACGACTTCTAAGTAATCGAGTTCCATGGTCAAGTGCGACCATTCCTGTAGCACAAACGGCATCTAAGGAGAGTGAACCACCTTTTAAATCAAAAAACTTAGCAACTCGAGAGCCAAGCATGGAATCAATGCCTGAGACGGCACTATCTTTGCTCAATTCATAAAGATCATTTTTGACGGTTTCAAATAAGTCCTGTGCCAGCTGAGCTGATGTTGTGGATGGAATCCCAGGTAATGATTTGATTTGATCGAGTAAGGCATTAAATCGAATACTCGTATGTTCAAAAGCAAAAAAATCAGAATCCATCATTACACCGCAAATCATTGCAGTTTTTTCTAAAATCATTTTTTTATCAATTAAGTTTGCATCTTCTAAGGAGTTTTTAACTACTTCCAAAAGACGAAATTGATTTGGATCAATATCTTTTATTTCAGATGGAGGAATTCTCCATTTTAGTTTAGATTGCTCGGTTGGCAAGTTCGTGTAACCACCTTGAAGCTCACTCAGTTTTTCTCCAACTAATTCTTCAAGTTTATCTGTTATTTTTTTGCTATAACGTCCTTGAGGAGTAGATGAAAAAAATGATTTCGCCGAAAGATTATTTTCATGAAATTGTGTTAAGCTTTCAGCGCCAGGCAGTTTGATTCCAATTCCAACAATGGCAATAGATTCCAAATAGTTGTCAATTTTTACTTTATGTTGTGAATTAAGATTAATGTCAGACTTAAAATAATTTGCATGAAAATTTTCATCAAATTCTTCCAACTGAATATTATAATCAGTTCCACCATATCCAAAGCTGTTGAGCATGGCTCTTCTGGGAATATTTGGTTGTCGTCTTTTCCAAATTTTGGATTTGGTTATTATTTCAAAAGGGAAGTGAGGATCCATGAGCTCATCAATTGGAGTTTCTGCTCCTGCAGTTGGTGGGAAATGTCCATTTTTAAGAGCCATGACTGTTCTAATCAAACCCGCCATTCCTGCGCCTGGTAACAGGTGACCAACAGATCCCTTGGCAGATCCGATTATTATTTTTTCTTTTTGATATTTAGACTCATTTAATTCACTCAATTTACATAATTCAATTAAGTCGCAGAGTCCCTTGAGTTCTTCTTTATCTCCTACCTGAGTTCCGGTTCCATGACATTCAATATACTGAATTTCATCAAATGAATAACCAGCTTGATTTAAAGCACGATGATAAGCTAACTTTTGACCTTCTTTATTTGGAGCCCATGGTCCTCGTTGAGAACCATCTGACGCTCCAGCGACACCTCGAATAACAGCATGGATTCGATCTTTATTTTTTAAAGCTTCAGAAAGTGGTTTTAGAACAACAAATCCAGATCCTTCACCCACAACAAAGCCTGATGCTCTTTTGTCAAAAGGAAAACTTCCCTTTGTAGACATAGTATGAGCTTTTGAACAATGAACAAAAAAGTATGGTGATAAAACACCAATACCTCCCACAACAGCCACTTTACTTGATCCATCTCGTAATCGTCTGATGGCAATATCAAGTGCTGCCACTGAAGAGGCACAAGCCGAATCAACTGAAGTAAATCCTCCATTAAATTTATTGAGTTTTGTTATTCTTGAAGCCACTGCCGGTCCCATGGAGGCAATAATAGTTTCATGGGGAATGTTCTCATTCACATGAAAAAAATTCTTTTCCAAGTTTTTAATGACAACTTCTTGCATCTCGATAGTTAAGGATTTAAAAGTGGGAGTTTTTTTTAAATCATCTATAAAAACTCTTAATGCTGACTCTGCATGAAACCGAATTGCCTTTGTTTCATAATTGTAATGCCCAACGGCCACAAAAACATCATCACGGTGACTATCGAATGCCTTCGCGCCGGCATCATCAATTGCGTCTTGTGCGGCGAGAAGTGAATATTTTATGTAAAAATCACCATGATTAATGGAATGAGGAGTTACTCCTTTAAATCTTCTATAGGGAAACTCAAAGGGCTTTACTCTTGCACATAATTTGGTTGAGGATTTATTCCAGGTTTTATAATTTTCATCGTAGTTAGCTACAACATCAGAATCAGCAGTTAATTCTTCAATGAAGCATTTATTTGAAAAAATATTAGACCAATACTCTTCGTAATTTCCTGCGCCAGGAAATTGACATCCCATGCCTATTATGGCTATTGGTTCTCGAAGATCTATTTCATTTATTTTCAAAACTAACCTCATTAATAAAACTTAAAATAAAATTAAACATTAAATTAAAAATTTTGCAGTGCTGAGTACATAACTATTTTCTCCATTGGAAATAGAAGAAAACACGACAGAAAAAGATTTTTCAATAAATCGTAGTGAATCAAGTTTTACTCTATAAACGGCTTTTGCTTTTTCTAACACCGATGAATCTTCAAGCTCTGGGATTATTTCAATATTTTGAATTGGAATTCTTAATCCTTGTCCTAATGCTTTTGAAACCGACTCTTTGGCTGTCCAAAAACAAGTAAGCAGGTATTCTAAATTTCCATTCCATTTTTTTAAAGTAACGCGTTCACTATTTGTTAGTATAGTCTCTTCAAAGCGAGTGGGGCGGCTCTGGATTTTTTCAATATCGACACCAATATTCTCATTTTCAGAATAGCAGGCGACAGAAATAAAATCGGAATGGGAAATTGAAAGACAAGCAGATGACTTTTGAGATTCAATATATAAATGGGGTCTTCCCCAGTCTAATTCTGACTCAGAGTTTTTGATTTTTATTGAATCAAATTCTTGCTCTTTAATAAAGTCTTTCAATAATTCATAACTTACCCATCGACCTAGGGCAAGACTTTGGGCCTTTTGTAAATTGCAAATTCGTTTATCAAAATGAAAGTAATCTCTAAGATCTTGTTTTACTTTTTCTGGCATGTATGAAAGTAAATGATTATTTGATGAACAAAGTAGTAGAAGTGGAATTTCATTACGATCATGTTTTTTATTAAATCCTAAATTAATTCTTCCTTCCTGGTCCATTATTTACATTCCTTATATTCAATGTTTCATGATTCATTTTTTGAATCTAAATAATCAAACAAGTTATACATTAAGATTCAAAATAAGTATTGTTTGATCGGTTGGAATGTAAAAAATTCAAATAAATAGCAATTATTTAAAAATTATATCATGGCTATTTATTTTTCATGTTCGTAGGGGATGATCTTCAATCAATCCATATTATGAAAACACTCCCCTTTGGTTCGTATTTTCATAATAAAGTATCAATGATCATACTAACCTTTATTAATTATTTTTAAAAAAGGAGATAATCTCGATGTTAATAGGATCATATCATCTTGTGATACGGATGTATCCGAACATACTGAAGCAAAGTTAGAATGGATTAAAATAGATATTTAATCTGAATTATTAATTCATTCTTAACTTAAACACGACAGGTAGATGATCGGAGTATCCTCTACGTGAGATATCAAGAGTGTCAAAGTCATATCGAATAGGAATTCGAATATAGCGAAATTTGCCGCCATTTGATGGGTCAGGAGTCTGCCCTCCTTGTCCTATCATAGGAGATTTCATTGGGCTCAATGGACTTCGATCTTGTGAACCATTATTAAATCTTTTAAAATTAAAGCTCATAAATTGTGGAAACAATATTCGATAGCTTTCTTGAGCAAATTCCATTTCTTTTTGATCAATTAAATTTTTAGTTACAGCAATGCGATCTAATCGACTCCAAATATCATCTTTAACATAATAAAAAGTTCCAGGTGGAATGTAGGGAAGTGAGGGATTAAGTTTTGACTGCCGAGCATATAATTCGGCATCAAAGAGAAAGTTATTCCATCGTTCATTGTGTACTATGTCTCTGAATGCATTTGGTTTTTCAGAATCAAGAGTATTAAAGTCGCCAACGGCAACGGCAGACCAATTCGGGCCGGCAGTTTTTACCATAGCATCAATGTTTTGAGCCAGAAATTGTGCACAAGCAACGCGTTCTTGAATAGGATTTCGTTGAGAGGGCCAATGGTTAACGTAAACTGAAAATGGTTTATTATTCCAAGTAAAATCAACTCTTAAAATATCACGACCGGCATGTTGGGTTTTAAAACTAACATGAATTGCTTCCCAATGAACAAAGGTAAAACCTGGTTTCATATTAAACATAAGTCCCACATCAATGCCTCTTTGATCCGGTCCATTTGTTATTATATAATTTTTATAACCGAGTTTTGCAGCAAGAAGTCTTAAAACATTTTCATTTTCAACTTCCACAACAGTCATGATGTCTGGCTTTGAACCTTGAAAATCGACGACCTTTTTAATTTGATTGAGTTTCCAATTTATTTTTTCATAGGTCCAATCAAATTGATTACAATATTGTTGGTCTTTAGGATTGGGAAGGCTTTTACAATATTGTTGTCTGCCGGGAAAATTTTTCGGTAACCAGATCCAGTCATCTTTTGAGATATCTTTGTCTGCATCAAAGAGATTTAAAACATTATAAGACATGATTTTAATTTCATTATTTGCAGTGCCTTGGATAAAAACTTGGTCAGGTCCAATAGGGATTTCAGGTGATTGCGGCTGTGCAAAAACTCTAAGAGTAGATATGAGAAAAATGAAAAATAATATTCGTTTCATGAATCCTCCTTGCGAGGATAAAACCAGGTTTTTTTTTACATGTCCAGTAACAAGTAATAATTTTATTGAGCAGCTCCATGCAGAAAGAATTTTCTGTTTAAATGAATTAAAAACCTATCTAAATTTTAGACAGAAATCGTCTTAAAAAGCCTTTTTTTGTCACTTTAAATTCTTAAATTCTTGTTAAATCAACATGTTAACTCTTTAATTTCTCAAATCAATTGGCCTCAAAAATGCAATGTGGAAACCAGAGTTTGAAGAGCTATTCTGAAGGGATTGACATGAATTATAGGCAAGGGTTGTTAAAAATAAGTCATTTCTTGTTATCCTTATTGATAGCGCTGGTAATGGTGAGTGGACTGGTCTCATGTAATAATAGTCGAGGTTTTAAGGATAGAATAACAACGAATGGAGCAACGCCACCTTCTGAAGGTGATAATGGTTTAGCGGATGATTGGCAATTATTTGATGTGCAAGAAAAGCCAAAGTTAGATGCTAATATTTCTTATGATACAGTGAAAAATAAAATTGGAACTCCAGAAATTCTCAGCCGAGGAGAACAATGGTTACCACGCACGCTTTTGATTCAAGATTTAAAGGTAAGTTGGAATTCAGATCGCTCTAAAATTTTAGTTCGCGGTGGTTCGCAGTGGAATGATCCTTCGACGAAGAATACGGGATTTACAAGATTTTCGCTGGCTGGAAACTGGGATACGTCTTCAGGAATTTCAGACCTTGTGATGGTTAAAAGTGATATGGATTCACTCAATCAAAAAACGGATCATCAAAACAATCAAGACATTCAGGTCAGAGGAAGAGCCTATTGTGTAGCGGTCAATGATAATTATGAATGTGGTGTTACAATTGTAGAAATCTACGTTCGTGTGGGTGGAGTCATTTACTCAGGACAGATTGAAAATGGTTTTGAAGTGGAACCTCAATTGCCTTCACTTGAAGAGGATCACTCGTCAGATCATGAAGGGGATAACCAAAGTGAGATTGGCAGTGCAGACTCTGAAGACGAAAGTTTTGAATTCGATGAAATCTCTAATCTCGATACGGATTTAGAAGTGGCTGATGGGACTCAAGCAAATGAAGTCGAAGCCCTTTTTGAAATTAATAATATTGAAAAACCAGATGATAAGATTGATAGTATGCCGCTCTTACCCGCAAAGCCTCAAGGTTGGGACAATCACCCCATGCCGAAAGTTGAGGAGGATCCAGAGTTAGAACAAATTATTAAATCTGTTAACGAAAAAAATCGAACTACTCAATTAGAAAACAAAAAATCATCTGAACCGCAAAGCACTGAGATTCGTCATCAGGATGTGACTTTGACAGTTAAAAATACTGTCATTAACAATGCGAAAAATTCTAATCCAAATCCAAAGTCGAATTTAGTTGATTCCACATCGGCAAAAGCAGACGAAAAAAACTCAATCACTGAACAAAACACGAATAGCACTACAAAGATGACGAATTCCAAAAAAGCGGATGTGATCCCTCAGATAGCTGTACCTCCAGGGCTAAAATCATCAGTATCATCGTCTCCGCCCCCTCCACCACCACCACCTTTAATTCAAGCCTCAGCAGGAACTAAAACTCCGAAAGCGGTATCATCAACGTTTCCAAAATCTTCAATGTCAGCAATTCCAATATCATCATCGAAAAACTCAGCCCTTAAGATTGAGGATTTCTCTGAGGTGAACGATATTGAGCTCTTAAATAAAAAATCTTCTAAGAAAGGCATTCCCATACCAAGGGTAAAACCAAAAAGAGATGGAACTAATGGTGGTGGACAAACCGAAGTATCAAAACGGCGCAATCCAGATCCAAATCCAGTTCTAAATCCAGATCCAATTCAACCCCCATCAGCAAAGCCGTCACTTCCACCACTTGATGACGACGATAAGGATGAACAAAATCCAGATCAGCAGAGAACTGTTATTACTCCTATAAAAAAACCGAATCGTTCATCACAACCCACTCCTCCTCCGATAGAGTCCCCTTCTCAAGATGATAAAAACACGAATGATAATAGCGGTGAGGAACGAAGATCTGAAGCCCAAAATCCAGAAAATTCATTAATTGGACCATTTTATCCATATCAGAGTTCTGGTTATTTTTCGAGAAATGGACGATTGCAGAGAGCCTCTAGTTTTTTACAAATGATTGAAAATATAAAAAATGAAAATTTATCTGACCAATTCAGACTTCATTGTCATGCTCCAACAAACAACCGATTTTATGGAAATTTTGCAAGCATGGATTTTCTGTTAAAGTCTTCTTATTGGGTTAATAAATTGAGACCCGGCCAATCACTTGATGTGAATGATATCAGTGCGCAATATGGAGGACGTATTGGTTCTGTGCGTAATGGTAAAGTTGTTGGTCATGCTAGCCATCAAAATGGTTTGGATATGGATATTGGATATTTCTTTAAGGGGATGCTCAATAATTCTTATGGAAGAAATGCTTTAAGTAAAAAGGGAGGTTTTGATCCCAATTTTGACCGTCCTTTTTTGTGGAAATATTTTAAAACAATGATGACTCATTATCATGATAAAATATTTATGATTTTTGTGAATCCAACAATAAAACAAGCCATGTGTGCAGAAGCTCAGCGAGCGGGTGATTTAAACAAGTCCAATAATTCTCAACTTGACCCAATTGTCTTGAACACATTGAGACGCTTAGTACCTACTAAAGGACATAGTAATCACTTCCACGTTAGATTGCGCTGTCCAGCTTGGGATACGCGAAGTAACTCAAGAAAAAATGACACAGGGGTGCATTGTGTGAAGGATAAAGGTGATTTACTTAAAATCACAGGTTGCAGAAGATCCTCCTAGTAAGTGAATTTAGATACTAAAAAAACGATCTGATTGTAGCATTTTAAGAAATTTTTTATAAATAATTCTTGTTAAATTATTTCGCGTCAAGAGAGTGTATCTCTTCTAGTGATCCAGCTTTTTGAGTACGGAAAAAACTTTTGATCCATTGATCAAATCGATCTACATATCCGTAAGCCGCAGGAATAATAACTAAAGTTAAAAGAGTTGAACTGATCAATCCACCAATAATTGCAACCCCCATACTGGTTCTTTGTTTTGACGCTTCATTGAGACCGATGGCCACTGGAAGCATCCCTGCAATGAGGGCAAAGCTTGTCATTAGAATAGGACGCAAACGTGTGCGTCCCGCCTTGATGATAGCTTCGACTTCAGGAATACCTGCCTGACGTAACTGAAGAGTGTAATCAACGAGTAGAATTGAATTCTTGGTCGCGACCCCAAGGAGCATCACGCAGCCGATCATTGAAAATAAATCTAAAGACTGTTGTGTTATAAATAAAGCGTAAAAGGCACCACACAGCGCTAATGGGAGTACCAACATTATAGTGAATGGCAAAACAAAAGATTCATAGAGACTTGATAAAACCAAGTAAATAAATAAAATTCCTAATCCCATGGCAATGGCCATATTAATTCCAAGTTCTTGAAAATTTTCAGCTTGTCCTGTAAAGGCATAGAGGATGCCAGAGGGGAGGGCGAGTTCACCTTCAGCCGTTAATTTTTTGATGTCTGAAATCACACCACCCATTCCAGGGCCTTTGGCAGCGATATCTGCACTGATGGTAACAGAGCGATTTCGATTTTCGCGGTTGATCGTTGCAGGGCCAATTTTTTCTTCTACTCGTGAAATAAGCGAAAGAGGAACAGACTTCATGTTTATATTGGGTACAGTGATATCTTTAAGACGCAGTCTTAAATCTCTTTGATTGGGTTGTGAGCGAACTCGAATGTTATATTCGAGTCCTTGATCACGAAGGACTCCGGGGATACTCCCTTCTACTAATGTGCGAAGTTCAACGCCTGCAAATTTGGTCGAAACTCCAAATTGTTCTGCTTTGACTGGGTCAATGATGATTTGATATTCGGGTTTTCCTGTGGCGATAGAAATACTTGGATCTTTAAGTCCAGGATGTTTTTTGAGATGTTCATAAACTTTTGTTACATAGGACTCAAGAGCTTCTAAATCTGAACCACTAAACACGAGAGTGAAGGGCCTTTGCCCTCCACCAACGGCATCAATATCTGTTACGGTTGGTTTATAATTTTGAAAAGCCTTGAGTTCTTCTCTTAGAATATCCTTGAATTGGCTCGTGCTGACAGACCTTTCTTTGGGGCCCTTTAGTAAAACAGTAAAATTTGATTTATGATTTTCAAGATCACGATTACCGACAATCATTAAAAGATCTCTCACTTCTTTGTGACTGCGAATCAATGCACCAACTTGACTGGCCACAACTTCGGTTTGATCGAGCGTTGAACCCGCTTTTAATTCTATACTAACCTGGAACTCACCATTATCCTGGGGAGGTAAAAATGTTTTGGTCACATTTTTAAGAATCAAAATACTTCCAATAAAAACGATCACACCAAAGAGAAGTGTTGTTTTACGAAATCGCAGAGTCACACCTAGAACGGTTTCATAAAAATTTTCTAAGGCAGTTTGAAAGCGATCAAAACTCTTTAAAAGTACTCCAAATGTACGATCATAAATTAATTCAATAAGAGAGAAGAAGCTTCTCACTAAATTTCGTAGAAAAGAAAATCGACCTTGTTTCGTATGAATTTGTTTTTGTTTCTCGCCATGGTTGGCTCCGGCAAAATAGGCCGACAGCATGGGTGCCATGGTTAGTGCATCAAAAAGGCTGATGGCCATCGCAAAGCAAACCGTGAGACCAAACTGTTTGAAAAACTGACCCACAACACCTTCTAAGAAGGCAATAGGACCAAAAACGGCCAGAACGGTAAATGTAGTTGCAATGACGGCAAGAGTGACCTCTTTAGTGCCTTCGTAGGCAGCTTTAAAAGGAGAATGTCCCATTTCTAGGTGACGAAAAATATTTTCACGAACAACTATGGCATCATCGATTAAAAGTCCAACAGCTAAACTTAAAGCTAAGAGGGTCATAATATTTACGGTGAAACCACTGAGCGACATTAAAACAAAGGCGCCAAGTAAAGAATTCGGAATGGCAATACTAGTAATAAGGGTAGAGCGAAAACTTCCTAAGAAAAAAAGTACCACTAAGATTGTTAAAGTGATACCAATGAGAATCGATTCAAAAACGTCGTCGACATTGGCCTTAATGGGTTTAGAATTATCTCTGATAGGATTAATTCGATAGGGGCTTTTTTGATCAAGGTTTTGTTGGTTAATAATGGCGATTTTCTTTTTGAGTGCATTAACAACGCTAATCGTATTTGTACCTGATTGCTTGAAAATCCAAACATTTAAGGAGCGTTCTCCATTGAGAAAGGCACGGGCTTTTTCATCTTCGAGAGTGTCTACAATTTTACCTAAGTCTTTAACTCGAATCGAAGTCTCGTTACTGAAAAAATTAACAATCGTGTTGGCAATTTCTTGCGGATTGCTAAATTCAGCAAGGGTTCGATAAACTAATTCACCATTAACATTGCTGACTTTTCCTGCTGGAATGTTTTGCCCAGCTGCACTGATTCTCTGGGCAACGCTTTGAGCGGAGATACCATACGATTTGAGTTTATTCTGATCGAGTTCAACATGAATTTCTCTTTTTCTGCCTCCTAAAACCTCCACCAAACCTACTTGATCGACTTGTTGTAATTGTGGTTTTAAAACTTCAGCGGCATAGTCGTAAAGTTCGTTGGGTTTAAGGGACCCGGTTACACTCAGAGTGAGAATCGGTTGGTCGGCAGGGTCCACTCGACGGACAGAATAATCATCGACTTCTTCTGGGAGTTTTCTTTTTACAGAGAGCATTTTATCTCGGACTTGTTGTTCAGCATATTTGACATCAGTTTTTAAGCTGAATTCAGCAATGACAATCGAGGCACCTTCTTTGTTTACCGAGCGCAAGGTTTTCATTCCTGAAATAGAACTGAGCTCATCTTCAATAACACGCGAGACAAGGGTTTCTACTTCGCGGGGGCCAGCACCAGGGTAGGGTGTTGTCACCACAACAACAGGAAATGTTACGTCGGGAAACAAATCTACAGGCAATCGGAGTAGTGAGATGGCGCCGACTGCTAAAATTAAAAAGAAAATACAGGTGATAAAAATGGGTCTTTTAATTGCGGTAGTAACGATATTCATTTTATTTCATCCTAATTTTTTGAGAGTATAAGATTATCGCGAGCGGCTTGATATTCATAGAGTGACATTTGATAATCGGCAATGGCTCCACTCAAAGACGACTTTGCTCTAAAATAACTGGTAAAGTCGAGAATGAGTTCGGTCGTCGTAATGCGGCCAAATCGATGGTTGCGCTCTTGGCTCTTCATTGCTTCTTCCCAAATTTTAACGGTTTCTTGTGCATGAGTGGCAATGACGTACCGTGATTTTAAATTGCGTTCTGTTCGATCTAAGATTTCGAATAATTCATTTCGTACTTTTTTCTGGGCATTGAGAGCTTCTTCATGAGCAACATATTTAGAAAGTTTTTCAGCTTTTTGAGAAGAACCACCCCACTTCATGGAAAGTTCAAGACCTAGAGTGTATTTGCGTTTTTCGTGTTCATTCATTTCAGAAAGTGCAGGAGAGTTTTCTTTGTCTAAACCAGAGTAAGCTGCTTGCGCAAAAAAATTCAGCGAAATCAATTCATTGTTGGTTGCCGCATCATGGTCAGCATCTGTAGCTTGAACTAATAAATCCATGGATTGTGATTTTCTTAGTTTTTCTATAACCGAAGGTGGGCTACTGGGATTGATGGCGGGTATGATTTCAGGTACATCCACAACAACGTCTTCAGGTAGGGGAACATTGAGTATCGAATACAATTTTTCAATCAAGTTGAGGTATATCAAAGACGCGCTTTTGACGTTGCGTTCTTGATTTTGCACTTCTGCTTTTGTTTTTGTGAGTTCGCTGCGATCATCAAATCCCATTTTATTTTTTTGCTGAATCGATTTGAGCAAGAGATTGTACTTTTCTCTTGCCGCTAAACTTTGTTTTAAATTTTCTTGAGCAAAATAGGCATCTAAATAAATTTTAATTGATTGTAAAATTAATTCTTCTGTGGCTTCATCGCGTTCGAATTTGGCCCTTTGAAATTGTAAATCCGCTGATAAAAGAGATCGACGATCTCGATAACCAAAAGAGTTATTCAGTAATTCCTGTTTAAAACTGAGGGTGGTTAGATGATAGTATTGAATCGGACTGGCATTAACACTGATGGCGTATGCACTCAGATCGCTGTCTCGATGCACAAAGGAGTAATCAAGCCCAAGAGTTGATCCTGTTGAAAATTTACGACTCACTCCCAATAGCCAGCTCGTGGTTTTATCTCGATCATTTGAAATGGCACCCATGGTTTCTAGTTTAGAGTCATCATTTTGAACTCGAGCTGTTAAAGATGTATCATAGTTTGCTTCAGTTAAAAAACGAGCTAACTCTGATTTTTGATAGCCTAAATTAATATCTTGATAGTTCAAGCTTTGGGATAAAGTCATATCAATCACATCTTGGATTTTTAAAACTGTGGGGGCGCCATGACTTTGAATCGAAATGAGAAATTCAAATAATAAGAGAGACGAAGCAAAAAAAACACGTTTTTTTGTTACTTTAATTATAGACCGATTCACAGTAGTTAACTCCTTCTTGAGTACTATTGGAACTATCATCGGTGTTACGACACCTTTTCGTTATTTTACACGATGATCACAATCCTGTATCATCGAAAGCATAAAATACTTTTTAAGGTAAGACTCCGAAGCCTTTAAACTTTAAAGATAATATCCAATACCAAGATGCCATCTTTGCTGTGAAGTTTCAATCTTAGTTTTTCTTATTGGCCATTGATTATGAAACTCAAGTGTTGAGTACCAACTTTGGTTGAGAATCCATTTTGGTTGTACAGAAAAGTCTAATGCTGTCGACCATCGGGACCACTGACCTTCTGATGAGGTGGTATTTTGTTGCCAAAGCTCCTCTGAAATTAAGCCATTTAATCCAAGAGTCAGTTTGTCATCAATTAAAGTTTGCTCCAAGCAAACTCCAGTAAAGAGTTGCATATAAATAATGTTTATATGAGTTTGGGGGTTTCCTTGGGTGAGATTTAAATTAAGATTTTTATCGCCAAGACTTGTACCAAATTGAAAACCTAGACGCTGATTTTTTTCATGGTCATAGATCATCCAATGTTGAAGTTGTGCATTTAAAATTGTAATAGATGATACTTTTGAAAAATCATAATTTTGATGAGTGGTGAGCGGTAACTCGCCTTTGGGCTGAAGGCTTGATATGGTAAGTGCCACTTCAGAATGAGAGGGTGCAGAGATAATCTCTGGACTAGCAATAGACTCAATTTGGTTGGGATAGACCTCTTGTTTTTCATTAATGTTGTTAAGATGATGTGGACTTGGAGCCAGCAAGAGTTCTTTTTCTGCAACCACACGCAGATAGGTACTTTGAGGTTTGGATTGAAAGTGTGAAGTTGTGGTTTCAACTCCAAGGGCTATATTGGATACAAAGGGCAGTATAATAAACATTGATAATATTGTGTGATTGAAGATTATTGCAAATGATTTGAAATTAAACAGCATACGAACTCCTGTAATTGATACCTAAATTTTCTCAGTTTTAAAATTTAAATGAAAGTTCGGCACAAAAATTAAAAAATTTGCACCGAACTTGCTTTTTAAAAAAAACTTCTCAATATTACAAGTTATTTGATCGATAATCTGTCATTCAATTATAGGGCTAAGACTCTTATTTTGGAGTCTCCCTTAAGGCTCTTCTAAGTATTTTACCGACATTGGTTTTAGGTAACTCATGACGGAACTCCACATAACGAGGAACTTTGTAATTTGTTAAATTTTGTCGGCAATGTTGAATAACTTGTTCACTGGTGAGCGTAGGATCTTTTTTAACGATTACAACTTTTACGGCTTCACCTGATTTCTCATCTGGAACGCCAATTGCCGCTGATTCTAACACTCCTTTCAAATTGGCAAGAACATCTTCAATTTCATTTGGGTAGACATTGAATCCTGAAACTAAAATCATATCTTTTTTACGATCAACAATTTTAAAGTAACCGTCATCACTCATAACTCCAATATCACCCGATTTGAAAAAACCATCAGGAGTCATGACTTTTGCTGTTTCATCAGGACGTTCCCAGTATCCTTGCATCACCTGAGGCCCCTTAATCGCAATCTCACCTTGTTCGCCTTGCACGACTTCTTTTCCGTTATCATCAAGCAGTTTTACAATTGTGTTTGGTAAAGGGAGTCCAATCGATCCAACACGATTACCTTTCATACTAATTGGATTAACCGTAGCCACAGGACTTGTCTCTGTAAGTCCATATCCTTCAATGAGTAAGCTATTTGTAATTTTCATCCATTTTTCTGCGACAGCCACCTGAAGAGCCATTCCTCCTGCCACACTGACTTTGACTTTAGAAAAATCAATCGTGGTAAATTCAGGGTGATGCATTAAGCCATTAAAAAGTGTATTAACACCTGAGAAAACTGAAAAAGGATTAGCACGAAGCTCTTTTATAAACCCTGCCATATCTCTAGGATTAGTAATAAGCACAACTTTTGCACCATACAGCATAAAAGATAAGGCATTAAGAGTCAGAGAAAATATATGATAAAGCGGAAGGGCGCAAATGGCTACTTCTTCGCCTTCAATCAAGCTAGTTTTAAACCATGCACATATTTGTAAAGAATTGGAGATCACATTTCCGTGAGAGAGCATTGCTCCTTTTGAAACTCCCGTTGTGCCGCCTGTATATTGTAGAAAAGCAATGTCTTCATATTTAGCTCGAACTTCTTGAAAGGGTTTTTTGCGACCCAATTCTAGGGCGCGATTGAAGCTGATAGCCTTTGGAAGTGAATAAGTGGGTACGGCTTTTTTGATATATTTGACGACACTATTCACGATTAGTTTTTT